>Ga0307489_10000623_pt1 | contig 21929 bp, 32 predicted proteins | sample SB12metaG_FD_202247 | JGI IMG/M metagenome (GOLD analysis project Ga0307489, IMG submission 202247) | Sea-ice brine microbial communities from Beaufort Sea near Barrow, Alaska, United States - SB 1.2 | ecosystem: Environmental > Aquatic > Marine > Coastal | place: USA: Alaska | collected... | reverse complement strand
AGCTTGCAATAATGCTGCGTCACCAGTGGGCACTCTGGAGATGAGTGGGGGGGCGATGTGCTCTACAAGTGGGTTCTCTGCAAGCTGCAAACGAGGCGGCACACGCTCGGCGAGCCGCGCCTATGTAGCGCCAGACCCACGACGCGCCACGCAAGCTTCGCTTATCGCGCCACGAGCCGGTTTCTGCCAGAGCTTGGCGGGTGGGCACTCTTTAATGGTAAGGCACCTGACAAAACCGCCCTCGAATGTCCACACAGGGTGGGGATGTGGGGTTGCACAGCGCTGGCAAGGACGGCGAGGGCGAGGCAAGCAGCGGGTTACACGAGTGCGCGGCGTGTAAGGCAGGGGATCGTTCGTCCACTTCTCAACTCAACCTGGGCCGTTTCTGTTGCCGGAAAAACCACCAATAGATGTCTATATCCCACAAAATGTGCTTGCGTTGAGCTGAGAAGTGGAAGAGTGTAAGTCCCTGGTGTAAGGAGCAGTTACCAGCCGCATCTTTCTCACGCGCGCAGCTCAACAATAAGGTGGGGCGGTGCAGGTTGCGGTGCACCCCAGCTCAACCCCAGCTTGAGCTTGGCCCCGATTGACCCCAGGTTGACGAACTTATTTTAGCGCTTGACACTCCAATATGTTAGACTGCTTTCAAGTTTTGCTTTCCGTTTCGACGTGTGCCACTATAACAAGGGCCCTGGGAAGCAGCGCTGCGGCGCCTGCCTGACCAAAGCTGAGGCAGGGGGTTCATTGCAAACACGCATAGAAACACTCCACAGACCCTGAAAGAAGAGGGAGAGAGACGCTGTCCGGGTGTATTAGGAGGCATCAGGCTTTCGCCACGGTCCCGTTCGACTGACGTTGAATCTCCTCCACTGCGCGTCTATATGACCATTCACCCCTCAGTCATGTAAGGAGGCACCAGGCTTTCGCTGGGCCCACGCTCGACCGACGTTGAATTTCCTCCTCCTCCTCCGCTGCGTGTGAGCGTGAGCATTCACCCTCAAGGTAAAGTCATGCTCTAATCTCGGTCGAGTGCTTGTTCTCAATGACCCTCATGTTAGGCTGACGAGAAGTTAGAGGTGAACATGAGGCAGATGGATATTTTGAAGGTGGGGCCTGGCAGACATTCAACGAGGGTGAAAATTGCGAGTCGGTGACGTGGCAAGCAATATCTACCAGATATTGCTCGCCTCATCGTGAGGTCCATGTCACTCGAAAAATAAGGGTTCGCAATATGTGTCGATGACGTGGCGAGTATGGTCTGCCAGGCCCTATTTGAAGGAGGCGAGGTTGGACGTGAAGCGGTCGGTCGGGCCTCGCAGAAATTGTTCATAAAATCCGTCAACACATTTGCCAGACCTCGTTTTTGTTGGCACTGTCAACAGTACCTGAGGGATTTGATGTGTGGATCCTCGGGACTAACCTTCTGCCAGCTGGATACACACCACACGTTGCCCCTGGTCCATGCACCCAGACTGCAATCCTGGCAGAGCATCACTCTGTCTCGCACGCTCTGAGTTAATGCCGCCCACCTGATGTCTTGAACCCATATTGTGCTGGGCCGTACGTCTGGGAGGCGAAGGGGGCGTCGGCGGCGACGCGGCTCACAGCGGCATCCAAGGAGGCAGCGATTGAGGCCACCATGGTTGGGTCCGTGTAGGCTCAAACCCGATGACACCCGTGTTGACAGCGCCTGGAGAGAGTGATGGAGAGAGAGAGAGAGACGCTTCCACGTGTATAAAGGAGGCACCGGGCTTTCGCCCTGACCCCCGTGAAACCCGTGTTGAGAAGGCATGGTTTCAGCGCTTGAAACTAAAATATGATAAACTGCGCTAAGTTTTGGCTCTCACTTTTTGCTATTGCTGCTACTCCACGGTGACCGGGCTCAAAGCGAAGAGGATCGGGGGAGGCCGGGGCCGCGGGCGCGGCAACCCAAACAGCATGATTGGTGGGAGGGGAGGGGAGAAGACTGCCAAATGAATCATCCAAAGATGATTCTTTATCCAAAAGATGCCGCCATGGCCGCGCGTAACGTTGACATAGCGAGTAGATTGATGATGCGATGATAGGACCGCATCACGGACTTAGGATCCCTGTGCATACACAATTCGTTTGTCGAAGCTGCCCGTTCGTCTCGCAGTTTCGCGTCGTGCGGGATTATGGATGGAAAAAATGGACTGCATTTCAACAATGGAAGGGAACTAATCTGAAATTGTATGAGCGCCTCGGGGCTCGATGGAGCGCCTGGCGGGGCTCAGTGAAGTTGCTAAAATAATAACAAAGTCAATTGACCAGCTCTGCACCTTGGCACATGACGTGTAGCTATACAAGCGTATTTCCGCGTAAGCTCTACATTCGCGGGTGTGACGGTCACTGAAAGTCACTGAAGCGCGTGAGGCCGGAAACATAGTCGACGAACGGGACGCGCGTGATGGCTTCGACCTCGATGTAGCGGCGCAAGTTGAATTTGAAAGCAGTAGTTGAAACCAGTATATCACACTCTAGTTTTAAGCCCTTAGTTCCAGGCGGTTTCAACTTGTATTTGATAGGGCAAACCTGCACCGCCCTACCGCGATCAGAGACGCGATGCCGATCATGGCGACGCGGCCGTTGAGCAGGGGCTTACACTCGTCCACTTTCCAGCGCAACCTGAGCCGCTTCTGATGCAAAATGCACCCTAGGCACCCCATAATACCTCGTGACACACCCTACACAACCCCTAGACAGCCCCTGAATGTACCCCCTATCCTGCAGAAAGCGCTTAAGTTGAGCAAACAAGTGGACGAGTGTAAGCCCCTGCCGTTGAACAGCTCCCTGTCCTCATTAAGGATCCATGCCTTTGGCGCCGGCGGGTGGAGGCGAGTACACCATTTACATGCGTATCCGATGAGTGGAAGTATCGCTATGGATCCATTTTGGAGCAACGTACCGTGATTTCACCACGCTCGGGTGAAATCGATGCAATGAACCAAAATGTCACGGTCATAGGATGCTACTTTACTTGACGCAAGGGTCTAATAAAGCGTGGCACCGCCCCAGACTTGTGCTCTGCCCCCTTGACACAAGAAAGAGGGCTGACATGTGGGGGATGACGTGGAAGTCAGTAGTCGAGTGGAACACATAGTTTGTGTGCACGTGGCGCGTGGCGGCAATATGTGTATCTGACCTTACCTCCATGTTGGTGCAATAGGTTACCAGGGTCCCTGAGACCACCAGGGCGGCCAGGAGATAGGGCCAGGCAGAACATGCTCAAAACGTAAGGCGCGGGGGGGGGCTGTGGAAGCTTGGAGGTGCCTCTGCATACATGCAGAAGCGTCTCTCGTTCGAAACATCAAGCGGGCGACATTAAACTCAAAAACGAGGGTCGGCAAATGTGTTGAGCGATGCGTTGACCAATATTTGTCAGGGCCTACCACAAAGGCAATGCCGAGGGGATCGTATTGGAACTGCTCGACGAAACACTTGCCATTGGATAGTTCACCACCCGCGTCAGCGACGAATGCGACCATCGCCAGGCGGCCGTGCAGCATGGAGCCAGGGTGACAAGATATGGAGGATCGATCTCCAGGATGACCATGAATCCTGTCATTCTGTCGGTTAGGGGATGACCTTAAAATCCTAAATATGGCCTTAGAATCCCGAGGACGACCCCCAGAATCCCGTCATCTTGTCATCATGTTGGTTAACCGGACAGTATGACCATATCATATCTTGTCACTCTGGGCCAGGGACCAGCGCAGGCTCCCTGTTCTGCTCAACTGAGGTATCTTCGAGGCATCGAGAGGGTCACGTCCGCCTGAGGGACAAGGTATGATCCGATAACGATATGGGACATCGATATGGCAGATCGATATGGGAGATCGTTCATCAATGAGATATCGTTATGAATATCGATATGAGAAATGGAATATCGATATGGGATACGGTACATCGATATGGGATACGGTACATCGATATGGTTATCTACCATATCGATATGGTCATCCGGGATATCGATATGGGATATGGGCTAATAACGTGGGAGATGACAGTATCGATGCGGTCATCTCCCATATAGATGCGGGATATCTTATCACTTTGGTCCGCGTGTATAAGGGGGCACCAGGCACCGCTTCTGCCTTTGCCCCCGTGTAATGACCCGAGCGCAAGCGCTCAGGGACCGAGAAGCATTTTTCATTTGTAATGTTGGGAAGGACCTGCCATTCATGAGCTCGGGGCCAGAGGCGAGGAATCTGGACCCCGCGGGCTTGTCGAATGCGAAGGCCTGCCAGCAGGGCCGAGGACGCGGCATCCCCGTCGCAGCTCAACTCATGCCCCTTCGAGGTCATCACAGGGAGAACTTGGAAGATTTCAGGGGAACACAAACAGAGAGAAACGCAGACTGTGGGACGCAGAGAGACGCTGCCGTGTGTATACGGAGCTCCCATGCTTTCACCCTGACCCCAGCGTTTCAGAGGGACAAAAGCACAGCCAGACGGCGCACGCAGCCGGCAGTTGGGTTGAATCGGGGACGGTGTCGGGCGAAGCCTTGGGCCCTGCCTGCCCACCGGTGATGCCGGTGTACTCGCCGGTCATGTGGTCGAACTTGGGATCGCGGGGTGCGACCTTGAAGACCGGGGGCGGCCGCCATGCGGCGGTGGCAGCGGGGGGCTTGGCAGAGGTGGAATCGGAGGTGGTAGCGGCGGGAGTCTTGTCATCGGCGGAGGCGGAAGCGATGACAGCGGCGCGGGGAGGCTTGGCCTTGGCGGAGGCGGAAGCGGAGGGGGCGGCGGCGGCGCGGGGAGCCTTGGGCTTCTTAGCGGAGGACCAATCACCGGAAGCAGAGGCGGAGGCGACGGCGACGGTAACGGCGAGGAACTCGTCCTGGGCCTCGTCGTAAGAAGCAGCGAGGGACTTGGCGGGGGTGGATGCGGAGGGGGCGGCGGTGGGGGAGCGCTCGGTTGAGGTGAGTCCGGAGGGAGAAGCATCGAGGGGCTCGGCGGATGCGGAGGCGGACGAGGTCATGGCAGCGGCGGGAACGGCGGTTACAACGGTCTCGGCGGGGGCGGGGACGGTCTCGATGGGAGCGGGGACGGTGTCGGCGGGGACAGGGGCGGTCTCAGCGGGAGCTGGGACGGTGTCGCCGGTCTCGACAGGGGCGGGGGTGGCGGCGGGGGTGGGTGTGGTGGCGGCGGCGACGGCGACGGAAGCGGCCGGGGTGGCGGTGGCGTCGTCGAGGGCGGCGGCGACGGCGGCGGCAGCGGCGGGGGTTGCGGCGGGGGAAGCGGCAGGGGTGGCGGCGGAGGCGGAGGAAGCGGTCGGGGTCGTGGCAGCGGCGGGAGCGGCGGTCTCGAGGGTCTCCACGGGGGCGCGGACGTCAGGCTCGACGGGAGCGGGTACGGTCTCGACGGGAGGAAGGACGGTCTCGGCGGGCTCGTCGGTCTCGACGGTCTCGACGGGAGTGGCGGCGGGGGTGGGCTCGATGGCGCAGGCGAGGGAGGAGTCGAGGGCGGATGCGGCGAGGGCGTGGGCGGCGAGGGAGCAGGAGGCGGCGGAGGGAGGGAGGGAGCAGGAGGCAGCGGCGGTCTCAACGGTCTCGACGGGAGCAGGGACGGTCTCGACGGGAGTGGCGACGGGCTCGATGGGTGCGGGGACGGTCTCGACAGGGGCGGGGACGGTCTCGCCGGTCTCGACAGGAGCGGGGGTGGTGGCGGGGGTGGGCTCGGTGGAGGTGGCGAGAGAGCGGTAGGGCGCGGCGAGGGCCTCGGCGGTGTACGTGATGCAAGCGGAGGGGGCGGCGGCGGTGCGGGGTACGGCGTTGTTGGCGGCGGCGGTGGCGGCGGGAGACGTTGGCGGCGGCGGCCAGCGGGCCGGGGCCGGGGCATTGGCGGCGGCGGCGGGAGACGTGGCTGCGACGTCGTCGAGAGGGACGCGTGCCTCGTCTCTGGCCCTCAGGAGCACCGGGCGCTGCCTGGGGGCCGGGTCGTCCCGGGAGCGACCAGGCGCGGCGCGGACGCGCACGGTGCGGCGCGGGGCCTTCCCGCCGGCTGTGGTGGTCATGCGCGCAGCGACGGGGGCGCGGGCGGTAACGCTGAAGGCAGACATGTCGGCGGCGGCGGCGGTAGTTGAAGCGTGGCGAAGGTGGAAGTGTGCGTGCGGAAGGCCGTTTACAGGGTTGTTGACTTCAAACGTCGTCAGGCAGATTCAACGGCAGCAACGTGGCGTTTCACGGACAGACGCTCCGAGGTCGATGACGTGTGCGCCTCGTTTCTTGGTCTGATGACTTGACGGACGGCACCTCGCTGTTTCACCGTGGCGCTCACGTGCTTATTCTTCCCGCACCCCGACGCCTGTCGACCGCAGTGTCCATCCATCGCGTCCCAACCCAGCATGGCCGCTCTCGTCCAAGCGCTGTGCGCCGCACGAGTCGCCCCCGCCGCCGCTGCCTCCTGCCGCCAAAAGCATCACGCGACGTCGTTCAATGCTGTGACCCGACACTCCACCGGTCGTGTCTCCATCAAGCCCGCCTCCGCTGTGTCGCGCGTCAGCCTGCTGTCTGCGCGCGGCGCGCAGACGCTCCGGGTGCGCGCCGCCGCCGACGCGCCGGCCGACGCGACGCCCGCTGAGCCGGTGGGGGACAAGGTACAGGAGGTGAAGGAGGAGGTGAAGGAAGAGACCAAGGAGGTGGTCAAGGAGGCGAAGGAGGAAGGGAAGGAAGTGGTGAAGAATGCGGAGGCAGCCGTGAAGGAGGTGGCGAAGAAGAAGGTGAAGGAGGAGCCCGTGCCGTTCGTGCCCCCCCCACTCAACCCCAACACGCCCTCGCCCATCTTCGGCGGCAGCACCGGCGGCCTGCTCCGCAAGGTAGGGCGGTGCACAGGTTGACAGAATCAAAACCAGAAACCCGAAAACTATTTTCCAAAGGGGGAAGGAACAGGAATCCCTTTTTACTCGTGCAACAGGAATCCAGTTACAGGCACCACTTGCATCGCACGGGGCGGTGCGGGCGGCGGTGGTTAGGACGCGTGAACAGCACGCGAACATAATGCCGTGCGCTAGGGTAACGCGTGCGCGCGCTCGCCGGTCACGCGCGCGACTTTTCGTCGCACGCGGGCCGCGTCAAATCGGAATGCGTGCCCGGCTGAGTTTTTTCCGACAGGGGCTACGAGGCGATGACGATCACCAACGAGTCCGTGTTCTTCGGCAATGACGCTAGAAAAACAGGAAAAGTGGAGAACGAATGCGCTGACACACTCTTTGCCGGCGCCGTCCGGCCTGGTGCGGCACTTTGTGTACAGCGTATCCGCGAGTCATGTACCCGTCACGTCGACACAGAGCTATTCGCTGCCCAGAAACATGACGTCTCGTCGGGGACAACCGCGCGCGTGGCGTCGACGTCGGCGAAGATGCCGCGAGGGCCCCTCTCGCCTGTTTACATACGGTGAATCGACGCTCTATTAACTCATCCTGAGATTGTGAGAGCTGTTCCCGACGTACAGAAGGGATTCCTGTTCTTGATTCAATGTATCCGCTACTCGTACAGACTCGTATCAAAATTCCGTGTTGATAGCGCCAACGGTTTCAGTGCTGGAAGCCACTCGTATAATATGATGGAACGCTTTCAAACTCTGGTTACAATTTCAACTTGCGCCGCAACAGCAAGGCGCAGGTTGAGGAGTTCTACGTGCTGACCTGGGTATGGCAGTGCAGTTTGACCCTATCAAACCCATTTTGAAAGCGCCTGGAATTAAACTCTTAAAACTGAAATATGCCAGTTCGCGTTCAAGCTTTGCTTTCAAATTCAACTTGCGCTGCTACACCTGGGAGTCGCCCAAGGAGATGATTTTCGAGATGCCGACCGGCGGGGACTTACATTCGTCCACTTTTCAGCTCAACCTAAGCCGTTTTGATCACACCTCCCCGTGTCCCACTGTGTAATAGACTGGCGGAAAATCATGCACCCCACGTATCCCACAAGATGTGCTTACGCTGAGCCGAGGAGTGGACGAGTGTATGCCCCTGCCGACCGGCGGCGCTGCAATCATGCGCAAGGGCCCCAACCTGGTATGGCGGTGCAGGTTGAAACCAGGGGCTTACACTCGCCCACTTTTCAGCTCATCCTGAGCCGCTTCTGTGACCGACAGACTGGCGCTACTCGACATATCCCACAAAACGTGCTTAAACAGAGCTGAAAAGGTGGACGACTGTAAGCCCCTGGTTGAAACCCGTGTTGAAAGGGCCTGGTTTCAGCGCTATGTAACTAAATTATAATTAACTGCTCTCAAGTGTTGCTTTCAATTTCAACTTGCGCCGCTACAACCTGTTGAAGCTGGCCACCAAGGTAGGGCGGTGCACGTTCACAGTATCAAAACCAGTGTTGACACCGCCCATGGTTTCAGCGCTTGAAGCTATAATGTGCTGAAAGGCTTTCAAACTTTGCTTTCGATGTCAACTGGCGCCGCTACACCAAGGAGCAGTGCATGGCGCTTCTCACCGCGTTCCGCGCCAAGGTGGGGCCGGGGCTGCATCCATCATATCGCGCCGAGCGCTGATGTAACTTTCAGGCTGACCCTGCCTCGTACTCGTACGAGTATGAGGAGGCAACAGGCTGTCGCCCTGGCCCCTGCCATGTTGAAACCGGTTGGCGACCGTGTTGAAGGTGCCTGGTTCCATCGCTTGACACTATAATATGATGAGCTGGTTTTAAATTTTCCTTTCAATTTCAACTTGCGCCGCTGCACCAAGAGCAAGCTGAACGGGTTCGTGTACCGCGTCTTCCCCACTGGCGTGGTATGGCGACTGAGGTTGAACCGATCAAACCCATGTCGAAAGCGCAGGGAAACCAAAGCCGCTTGAAACTGAAATTCGATGTTGGACTTTCAAGTTTTATTTTCATATTTCCATTTGGGCCCCTACAGCGAGGTCGAGTTCCTGCACCCCAAGGACGGCGTGTACTCCGAGAAGTCCAACAAGGTGGGGCTGCCGCCGCATTGCACTCGCCACCTTGTATTTTGTTTTGCCACTTCTTTCGCCCCTTCTTTCTCCACCTTGGCAGCCCGGGTACTGCGGGTTCACCAGCGAGCTTCAGTGGTGATGTTTTCATCGTTTCGCTTCACGGTCGGTTGTCTCACCATGGCAACTTGTATCTTGCGTTTTGGAAACTTGTATCTCACCGTGGCACGTGGGACATTGTTTAACTCACTCGATTCATCCTACGTTACGTGCCACCGTGTGACGACCTCCTCACTTGACGCCTCCATTTCTTGTGGTGGGTGCCGCGCCGTGGCGTGGTGCGTCTCGGTGCGTGCTCCCCGCGCCATGTCATAATGTGACTTTACACAGGCCAGGGTCCTCAGCTCGCTAGACAAGCGCCGCACTGTGATGCGGCGAGCTTAACAAGTATTGGTACTCTACGCTCCGGGCCGCGTGGGCGCCAACGCCAACATGCGCCGCATCGGCCAGAACCCCAACCCCGCGGTAGGGCCAGAGTGACAAGATATCCCATATGGATATGGAGGATGACCGCATCGATACTGTCATCTCCCATATCATATCCCATATCCCATAATGATGTCCAGGATGACCATATCGATATGGTAATTCACCGCATCGATATACCATATCCCATATTATCGATACCCCATATTCCATATTGATTTTCCTATCGACATCACATTGATGTACTATCTCCCATATCGATCTCCCATACCGATAATGGTTCTATCTTGTCACTCTAGGCGATGCAGATTGACCGCATCAAAACCCGTGTTGCAAGAGCTTAAAGTTTCGGTGCTTGAATCTAAATCATGGTAAACTGCTTTCAACTGTTGCTGTCAATTCGGTTTGTGCCACTACCCCGGGGCGATCAAATTCGGCGGGAAGCTACCGGTCGGGGGCAAGTACGCTAGCAACGGCGACGGGTTCTCCCGCACCTACGACCAGTCAACGCCGTCCGACAAGTGAGCGGCGCCAGATGAGGAGCCTGCCCTATAGTAGGAGCCATTTATGAAGATAGGAGTCAGCCCTGCCACCGTGAGAACTGTCAGTGTAAATATATAAATATCTACCAATGTAAGAATGACCGAGACCGTGTCCCCATAACTTATTATCTGCCAATCTGCCATGAGAGGGACGCTTCCCGAAGAATTTAACGGCAGCCACGTGGCATTTCAGGGAGCCGCACACATTAAACCCACGCTTCTTGGGTTACATGACATGCTTGGCACCGCGCCATTTCACAACGCGGCCTCGTACGAGTAGGCATTTCCGTCATAAGCAGCTTGTACAAGGCTGCAACAATTTCGGCAGTTTCGGCAAACAAACGGACAGCGAACAGAGACGACAATACACGCTCCGTCTGTCGTAACGCGTTGGTACCCCATACTCACACGTCGGCCACAGCAAAGTCGGGGTCCTAAACGAGCATCACTCCGTCTGGCACGCCGCGCACTTCACGCTCACCCGACACACCTCGACCGGAAAGGCCTTCGGTGCGCTCATCGTATCCCCAAGGTGACTCGGGGGGGTATGTTTTATAAAACGATGGATATTCAAATTCGAGCCAGTGGTAGGTTGTAATAAAATGAGGAGCTCTGGAGCCATTCTCTCTCAGGTACTGGGTCAGTACTGACAGGTACACTGCCGACACCGCCCGTGCCCCAAACTGGTACGTCGTCGCAACAATGACCTCGCTCTGTGCCGCCGCTCCTCAGCTCACGGTTGCTCACGTGCGTGAGGACTATGCGCGGAGGACCTGTGTAGTGTGCACACGACACCAGGTTCAGAGGTGTCTATTTATGGACGCTTCAATTGGGCTCCCTCTCGTCTGGGGGTTTAAATGTGGGGCCTACTGTCCTCTCGGGGTCTAAATGGGGGGTCTACTGCAGGGTTTTGATGTTTAGACTCGTAATATGACAAAGTGCGTGAAACCACTTAGACACTTAGCAACAAGTACTACTAAGTCGTCCAGATGGAGCGTTCTGATTGGTCGAACGGGCACTAAGTCAGACTAAGTAGCAATAAGTCAGACTAAGTGCCTAAGTGGTTTGGCGCACTTTCTCATGTGACGGACAAATATGTAACTGCACTGGTACACCGGTACTCTATGAGCAAACAGTCAGGGAGGAGGACGCTGCGCAAGTTGAGATTGAAAGCAACGTTTGAAAGAGGTTCATCCATGTTTTAGCTTCAATCGCTGAAACCAAGCACGGTCAACCGGCCGCCCTGCAGGACAAAAGGTTGGTGCGCGCGCCGCGCAGTCGATGTTTAAGGGTTTTTCTTTGGGGTTGCTGTGATTTAGGGTTTTTCTTATACCTAACTATCCCACGCCTGCTCTACTCGGCACTTTTTGTCGCACGAGGTTGCACGCCACGCAGACAGCGCTGCACACAAGTGTCGCAGACAGCGCTGCACACAAGCGAGTCATCATCGACGACGACACGCGTACGTCAACGAGGCGGACGAGGGTATCTCTTGAGGTTATCGGCCGTGCGTCCACGTGCTAAGACACGCATTAGGAGGGCGGAGGAGGGCTGCCGATAGGCACCGCAATCGGTAGTCGTGATGTCGTTGGCTTTGGCTTCGATATCACCGGCGGCGGCGGCGGCGGCGGCATCGGCGTCGGCGGCGCGACCACGGGCGTCTCGACAGGCGAGGGTTGGCGCCGTGTGCGTACCGGCGGGGTGGATGGCTGTGGCGGCATCGTCATCTGGCGGGGTGGCACAAATGCGGCGACCGTATTTCAATAATAATGTCGGCACGGGCACGGTGGGTGACGGGGGTGTGGCGATGGCGCCGCACGGGCGAAGGCGCAGCGCGGCGGTGGTGATGCGAGCGAACGCGCCGGAAGGAGGAGGCGAAGCAGGAGGAGACGAACGGGCGCCAGTGCTTTTCGGTCCCCCCATTGGCGCTCTGGTAAAGATCGTGGCGGAGGATTCATACTGGTAGGACGTGCATTTTGACCCCAGGTTGACCCCGAGTTGTCCGCGCTTGCTTACAGCGCTTGAAGCTAGAATGATATGACGAAACACTTTCCGATTCTGGTTTCAATTTCAATGTACGCCGCTACTTACTGGTTCAACGAATACGGCAAGGTGGTATCAGTGGATCAGAGCGGCGGGCGCTTCCCGGCAGGGTTCCGTGTGGTCACCTGATGCGATGTGGTGTCTTGACCAAATGGAACTGAGGCGATGTGGTCACCTGGCCAGACCGAGCTGCAGCGATGTGGCCTCTTGACCAAATGGAGCCGCGGCGATGTGGGCACCTGACCCCCTGTAATGGGCACCTGACCCCCGTATAAATGGCACCTGACCCCCCTATAGTGAGCACCTAACTGCCCTATAATGGGCACCTGACCCCCTGTAATGGGCACCTGACCCCCTATAATGCGCACCTGGGTCCCCTATAATTGGCACCTGCACCCCCTATAATGGGCACCTGACCCACCTGACCAAATGGAGCTGTGGTGATGTGGTCACCTGACCAAATGGAGCTATGGCGATGTGGTCTCTTCACCAAATCAGCCGCGGCGGTGTGGGCACCTGACCCCCTATAATGGGCACTTGACCCCCCTATCATGGGCACCTGACCCCCATTAGTGGGCACCTAACTCTCCTATATTGGGCACCTCATCTCCCTGTAATGGGCACCTGACCCCCCTATAATGGAAACCTGAACCCCCTATAATGTACACCTGATCCCCCTTCAATGGGCACCTGACCCACCTGACCAAATGGAGTTGTGGCGATGTGGCCACCTGACCAAACGGAGCTGCGGCGATGTGGTCACCTGACCAAACGGAGCTGCGGCGATGTGGTCACCCAACCAAATTGAGGTGCGGCGATGTGGGCACCTGACCTAATGGAGCTGCGGCGATGTGGGCACCTGACCAAATGGAGTTGTGGCGATGTGGTCACCTGACCAAATGGAGTTGTGGCGATGTGGTCATTTACCCAAACGGAGTTGCGGCGCTTTGGTCATATAACCAAACGAAGTTGTGGCGATATGGTCATCAAGAGGATTACTGAGCACAACGACTCGACCGATGTCGGCGCACGGCTTATAATACCTTCATGGTGCATCCGCGTACCGACGCGTGGACTCGATCCGTCCATTCGACGTCGGTCGAGGGGTTGCTCTCATGAACCCTTAAACCCTAAATCCTACACCTTAAACCCTTAACCCTAAACCTGAGTGGTTGCTCTGAATGACCCTCCTCCTTGGTCGTGGTGCGCTTCGCCACAGTATGGCGGTGCAGAATGTCAAGTATCAAAACCCGCGCTGGTCGAGCCTATGGTTTCAACGCTTGCAACTATTATACGATGAACTGCTTTCAACTGGTGGTTTCAATATCAATTCGCGCCGCTACACAAAGGCCAACTACTCCAAGGCCACCAACAACTACGCCCTGGACGAGCTCGAGTACTGACGTGATTGGCCGAATGTGATTGACGTGGCAGGAAGGCCTGCCGTGATTGGATGAATGTGACTGACGTGGCAGGAAGGCCTGACGTGATTGGCTGAATGTGACTGACGTGGCAGGAAGGCCCAACATGAATGGCTGAATGTGACTGACGTGGCAGGAAGGCCTGCCGTGATTGGCTGAATGTGACTGACGTGGTAGGAAGGCCCAACGTGAATGACTGAATGTGACCGACGTGGCTGGAGGGGCTGAAGAGCTCGAGAACTATATTTTACGGCTCGTGATTGCGAGACACTGTTCATACTCTTATTTTTTCATGATTTGGGCCCGGTATTCGGGAGTTCCGAATTTGTAAAGATCACTGTACATCAACACACACGCACCCGCAGCTCAGCGCGGTGCCTTTGCGGCGCGTGTGGTAGATGCGGCAGACGGTGGCCTCCGCCGCGCTGCACTCGGCGGTGGCGCGCGGCTCCTGTCAGATCCGCACCTCCCGCACTCGTACAGATGCCGTCGACCGTGGCAAGGCGCGAGGAGGACGGGCTTGCAAACCTAGCGAGTAGGTTGGCTAGGAGCTGCACTCGAAGCTGGCCTTGGTATTGCGGCGCAAGTAGAAATTGAAAGCAAACGTTGAAAGCATATATTGTTATTCTAGAGAGAGAGTTAGAGAGACGCTTCCGCGTGTACAAGGAGGCACCAGGCGTTCACCATGGGCCCCGTGTAAATGAGATTATAGTTTCAAGCACTGAAACCATAGCAGGCGCTCTCACCGCGGATTTTCATTATGTCTCCCTACACCGCCTTACCTCGGAAGGCTGCACGCAAACACTGTCTTGGTCTGGCAGGGTTTGGCAGCAAACCGAAATGTAGGGGTTGCCAGATCCCTCCATCCCAAGGATGAGTGTGTTGGCGCATGTCCTGCACAAGTCGTTAACCGTTCCGCAAACCGTGCCATCGGCGAAGACATCCCCCCCCCCCTATGAGTTTCAAGCGCTATACTCGTTACCAGTTTGCTGTAAGTTTCAAGCTGTGAGCAGTGTGCTGTAAGCAGTTTCCGTTGAACATAAGCGGTTCCTAGCATCGGAGCCGCTTTTCATACGGGGTTCAACTAGCATTGCCCCCGCCTTGCGGAACCAGATCATAGCAGCCGCCGTCCCCGCCGCCTCTGCGTTGTCGCGGGCACAGGTCAGCAGGCCCATCGAGAATTGCGCCTCCGCGTCGCCCAACAGAGCCGCCGTCCCGCACTCAGCGGCCGCCGCCTGGAATGCGGCGGTCGGCACCGCCCGAACATCGTATGTCATACCCGTGTGCAGGGGCGATGGCACGTTGAAATTGAAATTTACCGCAACATGGTAACGTACATAAATACTGTATTTTTACTTCGTGCGTTGAACCAGGTGCTTCCAACCCGGGTGTCAACTTGCACCATCCCACCAGTGTACGTGTTACCCCATAGCGACAACATGGTTCCCTCGGAGTAGTGGCGCAAGTGGAGAGTGACAGGAAAATTCGAATGCGGTTGCTTGGTATTATAATATTAAGCGATGAAACCAGACGCCATGAGCCGGGTGTCTACATACACCACCCCACTCAATCACCATACACAATTAATCGGTCGATCAACAGTCGGTGAAGCGGTCGTTCGGCAGGGAATCGACACCGTTGGCGAGTACGGAGGAGGCTGGATGTGCAGGTAGAGTTGCACGAAGGTGGTCTTGGAGTTGAAGGAGGGCGGTCTTGGCTGTTGGCGTGGGAGCGCTGGATGAGGACGGAAGCCGAGGCGGCGAGGCCTGTGAGACGGGCTCGGAACGTCGGTGGGGATGGGCACCGGGCAGCGAGGACCGGGAGCACAGGGGAACCGGCAAGGGAGTACTGCACAGGGAGGGGGAGGGCGATCGGGGGGGGTGGGGAGGCGGGGGGGCGAGGAGACGGGGACTGCGGCTGGACCTGTGCCGAGATGACCCGCGATTAACGCCGCGTGCAGCGGCTGATGGCGGCGCGGATGATGACCCGCGAGGTGTGCGGCTGCACAAGAGAAGTGTGCGCCCTTGGAGTGGACGGCAACCTTTGTCTGTTTGTTGGAACGAACTTGAAGTCCTTGTGGGTTGGTGGGGTGCCCAGACCGAATCTCAAAAAAAAAAAAACCACTTGCTCTCGGCCGCCACTCTCCAAGTGCGCGGCCGAGCAGCCGCGGTCCTGCGAAGAGCGCCATTCAGGCGAACGCCGTTTCCAACGCGGAGGCTCCCTTGTACGCCAGCGCACCGCACCGCGTGACTCTGGTGTTATGCCGTTCGGGGGCCCCGCGACTCCCGCCTCCGCCGCTACCCCCGCCGACCCCGCCACTACCTACACTGCCACCTCCACTGAACGTTTTCTTTGCGCCGCGTGCGGTGCCGGGCCGCTCGCCGCCAAGGCTCGGAAGTGGTGTGGGAAGTGTCACGCGGCGCCCTATTGCGGTGCTGCGTGCCAGCGCGCCAACTGGCCGTCGCACAAGCTGATGTGCGCGCCGGCTGAAACTGGCGATACCCCCAAGACGATAAACTCAAGTATCAAGGCGGGGGTGGTGCCTGTAGTACAGACGCGTATTCAAACCCGTGTCGAAAGCGCCTGGTTTCGGCGCTTCAAACTACAATACGACAAATTGCTTTCACGTGTTGCTTTCAAATCCATATACTTGTGCCCCTACATCAGGGCGCTGACCGCGTGGTTCGAGTCTGTCCCCGGCCGGGCCTTGCACTCGTTCCCATAGTAGCGCAGCCTGACAGCTTGCTTACAGCGTACTGGTGTATCCGCACACACGCGCCGTGCACCCGTAACCACCTCTCGGGACACCCGTACACTCGTACACTCGTCCCCGTGATAGTCGAAACTTGCGCCCAATCTCGTGGTACTGAGCGGGGATGTCTTGAGTGGTTCAGGGACCAAACCACAGCTAACCAACCGCTGCGACCGCCAGGAGTTGTGCTGATAAGGGGACGAGTGTGAGGCTAGGGAAGAAGATGCGACGAGTGGATACAGGCTACAGGTACACCGGTACACTATGAGCGAACAGTCTTGAGATCGAGTGAAAGGCCCTGGTTCCCGGGCTGGTGGACAAAGTCGAGTGCTTGGCGGGTCCCACACTCGCACCCTTCACAGCTCAAAGTCAGCCATCGTAGCCATGGTCTGTCCCCTGAAACCACTCATAGGTATCCCGATTTGGTAGCAAGAAGAAGATAAAGCTGAAGCGTCTCAATCACAATTCAAAACACAAAATTCAAAATTCAAAATTCAAATGTGAGCTGACGGGGGCCAGGGGGAACGCCTGTTGCCTCCTCATACACGCGGACGCGTCTTTCTCGATCTCAAAGTTGAGCTGCCACGAGACATTGCTGAAACGAGTGTACGGCCGTGATGCATGGCGTGGAAGCATCGCGGATTGAGTCCCATGGTCCGGGTGGAGACCGCCCGCGGCGGCGACGGCGACGCGCAGCCGCCAACCGTCACCATGATTCCCTGCAGCGCGTGGTAGGGCGGTGCAGGTTGAACCGATGAAACCCGTATTGCAAGCGCACGGCATTGAGATTTTGATACTGAAATGTGACGAACTGCCGTCAAACGCTGCTTTCAATTTGAACTTGCGCCGCTACAGCGTGGGAGCAAGGACAAGTGGACGACTTCTACCTGCTTCACTACAAGAACCTGCTGGCGTCCATTTTTGCTCGCGAGGACTTCTGGCCCGAGAAAGCTTACTTCCTCCACTTCGAGCTTCGCCACATGGGCGCACCCGACGCAGGGCCTTACACTGATTCGGTATTCCCTCGGTAGCGCTGCCTGGCCGTTCGATCATTTCGTACCAGTGTACCCGCGCACACTGCACACTCGCCGCATGAGTATCTTTACTGGCCTGGCCACTGGTTCCTGTGTTGGCTGAACTTGAGCACAGCTTCGCGATGCATCTCAAGTTCTCAACTCGAGACTTTCTCTCCATGAGACAGCTGGTAACAACAGTGCTCATGATCACATCGACGATGCGTATGTATGGGCTACTATAAGTTGAGCTGGAAGTGAAACGAGTTACATGCCCTACGCCTGGGGGCGCATTTGCGAGATGATGTTCGGGAACAAACGCATGGATGACCGGGTGAGGGCCAACGCCGTGAAATCGATCCCTGGCATTTCGCCTATACTGCACCTGCACACACTCGCTGCAGGCCCCTGCGCACAAACATCGTGGACTAGTTTCGAGATTGTTTGCTCGAGTGCACCTGTACACACTCCATGCAAGCCCATGCGCGCGAACGCCATGATATAGTATCCTGATCGATTGCGCATGGTGCACCTACACACAGGTGCGAGAGAACGCCGCGGCCATGTTCCTCGCGACGCACTCCAGGCAGGAAGTCAAGGTCGCTATCATGACGTGGTACGCCTCGATTCCTGGGCAGGGCCTTACGCACTCGTGTCCTCTTACCCGTCTCATGATCGCCACATCCTCTCCCTGGCTTGCATGGCCACTCATTTACGTGGTAATGTCACTTAAGCCCAGCCTCGATGGAAACCCTGCAGGGGCACAGCCACGTCAGCAACCCCATGAGTCACATCGCACTTCTGGCAGTTGAGCTGACAAGCTTGACGAGTGAGATCCCTCTTCCCGGGCTGGCGGAGAAGGTGATGTGCTTGGCAGGCCTTGCAATTTCGCCCTGTTTCAGCTCAGCTTCAGCGGTCACAGATGTAGCCATCAACCACTCAGCTCAAAAGTTGCCCCGAATGAAGGGCGTAATACATAAAAGAAAAGAGCGATGCGATTCTGGACCTGATCCTTGTATTCACCGACTAACCGAACCCACATGTATGATTATGGACACTCTCTCTACAAATCAGTGAATTCCCCTTGATACTGTACCTTCGGAGGACCAGAACCAAGTACTTTCGTTAAACTACAATATTAAGCTGCCAATGGAACAAGCAAGGCACAGGAGGAGGACTCGGCGAGTGCGTTCATGCACTCTGGTAGCAATGGCTGTCGGTATGGTTTAGGGTTCAGGGTGTAGGGTTTATGGGGTGTACGAGCAAACAGTCAGTCAAGCGAGCTGCCACAGTCTGGTGAATCCTGGTCAAGGCCCTGGCGCCTGGCGTGGGAGCACCGGGGCGAGAGCCCCCTCATCACGGTGAACACCGCCGCGAGCGGCGCCGACGCGGCCGAGCCCGTCGTGACGGTCACGCCGCGCAATACGTGGGCAGCGAGCGGCAAGACGTTCCAGGCAGGGCCCATGGTGTCACATATGATAGGATATAAATGTGGGATATCGACATGAGATATCGATATGGTAATGGGATATTGACATCAATATGGGATATGGGTTGTCGATATAGGTAATGGCATATCGATATGGTCATCCACCATATCCATATGGTCATCCTGAATATCGATGTGGGATGGGATATCGATATGGGAAATGACAGTATCGACAGTGTCATCCTCGATATCGATATGGGATATCGTATCACTCTGACAGGGCCTACCATGAGTCGACAATTCGAGTTGTTTATCCAGTGCTTGTTTTTCTTAGTCTGCGTAGTGCAGTGCACTTCTTGATGGGCTAGTCAGAGTTGGTTTCCCTTTTGAGCGCAGTTTTCAGCCGGTTTGTCCCTAGCTCTTAATAGTAATAGTTTGTAGACCCTATCCGTTCATGGTGCTCATCTAGCTCAAGGCTGAAAAGGGTATAGGGTTTGACGATTGGAAGGCTCTGGTTTGTGGGATACGATCTAGAGGCTATTTTCTCCTCAAGCGAAAGCTTTGCGCAAAAGGCATTCTATGTCTCCATCGACACGTGCCACCCGGCCATGGTGGGTTGGTGCAAGTTCACTACCGTTCTGAAAGTGTCTGGTTGCGACGCTGCTTTCGCGTTTTAACTATATGATTTCAACACGTGGCGGGTGCCAGGGCGAAACCTTGGTACCTCCTTGTACACGAGGAAGCGTCTCTCTCTCTGCCCCTGCGTTGTGGAGCACTTGCACAGGATGGGAATCGCAATGCAGTTCCGACCTGGAATGGCCGGTATCGCCGCCGCCGCCGCGGCCGCCGCTCCCGCCGCACCCGCCGCTGCCTCAACCGCCCCGGCCGCCGCTGCCCCTCCCGCTGCCGTCCCCGCTCCCGGATTCGGTCGGTTCTGTCCCGACGCGGACGCTATCCGTGCTGCCGCACGCGTCGGCGCCGCGTCCGTCTCATGGGCCTCTGCGGTAGGACCTTCCATAAACTGCCCGACGCGACACATGTTGCTGCTCAGCTCAAGGACCGAGGATTCGATATGCGTGTCAATGACGTGGCGGGCGAAATATGATGAGCCTCTTCCCCGCGGCGCCGCGCACCTGAACGGCGCGGAAGGCGTTGTGGTGCGGTCGGACCCCGCCAAGTCCGACCGGGTCATCGTGCGTCTCAGGGAGGGTGCGGAGGTCAGCGTGAAGGTGACAAACTGCACGCGGCTCGGTGGATAGAACTATGGGAATGCTCCACTTACATGAATGTTGCATTGCAACAAGACTACGAACGATTACTGAATGATGATGTCAACTTCTAAGAGTACCCGCCGCCACGCCCGCCGCGCGGCTTCGTGCCCGGCTCGTCCAGCCGGCTCGTCTCGTCCTTCCCGCCGCGGACCACCTCTTTTCCCGGTAGCCGGGACCATACATCATCAGCAGCACGTGGTAAGATCACCAAATATGAAATGCGACGTGGTTTAACAAAAGGATTGTGCCCGCCGGCACCGGGGCTTCGGCCACACGGGTGGCGAAGGCAGCTCCACCGCGCTCGACACAAGCCGCACCGCGCCGACCGCGGCCCCGGCCGCCCCCCTCTGGCACCCCCTCAGCCTCCCGCCCGGCCGCGGCCGCCCCGCGCCTCCTGCGCTCACAACACACTTCTCGCACGCCGGACGCCGGACACCATTCGACAAACTTATAATCAAAATGTCCCCGGCGTCAGGTGACCGACCAGTGGAGGCGACACAGCCTCAGGTACGGCGGTTGTCTGGTGCGCGCGATGGAGGATGCCGCCCTTGCCGCCGCCGGACTATGGGACTCGTCCAGCTCGAGCGACGACGACGAGTAAATGGGCGAGCGAAGGTGAAAACATTCACAGTAGCCATTGTTCATCCGTCGTAAAGAAATACACTAAATCCGTTTTTGACTACCATGCGTCTTCCTCCTCCGAGTCATCCTCCCACTCCTCCCACTCTTCAGACTCCGAGTCTTCCCCAGACGTATCCTCCTCCTCCTCAGTCGGGCATCCATTCTCCTGCGCCCACTGTACCACATCCATGTGCCCGTTGTCTCCGGCATAAAATATGGTCATGTAATCCCACGGGCATTCGTGCTCCCGCGCCAACTGGAGCGCCTCCAGCTGCCCGTTCTCAGCGGCCGCCACACAAATACCCTCGTCACGCGGGCAGCCGTGCTCAAGCGACCACTCCAGCACCTCCAGGTGCCCACCGGCAGCGGCGTGTGAGCACGTTCCTGAGTTCCACTCGCAGTCGTGCTCCCGCGCCCACTTCAACACCGCCAGGTGCCCACCTACAGCAGCGTTTGTGCACGTCCTCCAGTCCCACGGAGCGCCGTGCTCCCGCGCCCATTTCAACACCGACAAGTGCCCGCCATAAGCGGCGCTCCCACACGTCGTCTCATCCCACGGGCAGAGGTGCTCCCGCGCCCACCGCAACACCTGCATGTGCCCGCCCTGAGCAGCCTCAGAACATGTCCTCACATCCCACGGGCAGTGGTGCTCCCGCGCCCACCTCAGCACCTCCAGTTGCCCGCCCCGCGCGGCCTCAGAACATGTCCTCACATCCCACGGACAGTCGTGCTCCCGCGCCCACTTCAGCACCTCCAGGTGCCCACCAGCAGCAGCATCTCCACACGTATTCACATTCCACGGGCACCCATGCTCCCGCGCCCACTGCAGCAGCTCCAAGTGCCCACCCTCAGCGGCGAGCGCACAAGTTTTCCAGTCCCACGGGCATCCATGCTCCCGCGCCCACAACAACGCCGCTAGGTGCCCGCCCCGGGCGGCGAGCGCACATGTCATCACCTGCCAGTCGCACCCGTGTGCCTTGGCCCAAGCCAGCCGCGCGGCGGTCCGGACAAAGTCCTCGAGCATGAGCGGTATCCCTCCCCCCTCCCACCCCGCGCGCGGCAGCTTCTTGCAGGACACCACCAACGCCCGCCACGCGCTGCCCACCTGCCCGAGCATGGCGCGGTCCGTTGGATCCACCCGCTAGGGCCCAGTAGGGAATTCTCAAAACTTTCAGTGTGGAACTGAAGTGCAGAAACGAGGGTTTAGAGCGTCATGAAACGCAATGTGGATTGTTTCTGGCAGGCCCCACCAGGCGCGGCAGCACCTGCCACTCGAACACGTCAGCCAGCTCCTTGCCCAGTATTCTGGATTTCAAGCAAGTGTGCACATGCTCGGGCTTATTTAAGCTTATTTAATTCCTTATTTCGAGCGGATAAGCGCAAGATCTGAGCAAATAAGAATGGGCTTTTGCCGGCCGGACAGCGC
>Ga0307489_10000622_pt1 | contig 21942 bp, 37 predicted proteins | sample SB12metaG_FD_202247 | JGI IMG/M metagenome (GOLD analysis project Ga0307489, IMG submission 202247) | Sea-ice brine microbial communities from Beaufort Sea near Barrow, Alaska, United States - SB 1.2 | ecosystem: Environmental > Aquatic > Marine > Coastal | place: USA: Alaska | collected... | reverse complement strand
GCCACGCCCCCCTCTCCCAACCCCCCCCGCCGTGCCCCTACCTCGCCCCGACATCCTGATCCCCCCCTCTCCCACCACCACGCCCGCCGCCGCCTCCGCCGCCTCCGCCTCCTCCGCCTCGATTTCCGCCAGTGCCTCCGCATCCGCCGCTACCGGGTCACTCCCCACGTACAGCGCCTGATTGGCACGGTGCAAGCACGCTTGGATGCGGCGGTGGCTGGCCCGAGATAGGAAACCCAGTTGCTCCAAGCAGCGCGGGGGGGCGTCCGGGTCTGCTGTCAGAGACGACAGCACCGCCTGGTAGTGTCGCAACTTGATATTGAAAGAAAAACTTGAAAGCGTTTGACCATGTTTTAGTGTCAAGCGCTGATTGCAAACACCAGGCGCTTTCAACACGGGTGCACCCAGGGGCTTACTCGTTCACTTATCAGCTCAGCGTAAGTACATATTGTGGAAGACGTTGGGTACCTTCAGTACATATGTGGGTCATAACTGGTCACAAACTGGACACACAACGGCTCACTCACCAGAAAGGCTTAGGTTGAGCCGAACAGTGGGCGAGTGTAAGCCCATGGCAGCACCCCACCGCTTGCACGCCGGGGAGCTCCACGTCGCACAGCTGGTACACGACGTAGCGCGAGGAGGGCAGCGCCGTGAATCCGTGGATCGCGGCGTGCGATGTCGACACCTGCGCCGCACCCCGCATGGAAATGAAGGGGTTCGCGGCTTTACCCCCTCCACCCCCGGCACCCGCCCCCGCACCCCCAGCCCCCGCAGCCTCACCTCCGGCACCCACTCCCGCACCCCCATCCCCAGCTTCGGCAGCATCCCCGCCTTCAGCAGCACGCCCAGAACCCTCCCCGGCAGCCCCCAAATCCGCACTCCCGGCATCCTTCGCACCCGCCCCTCCGGCACCCCCCACATCCCCCCCCCCGGCACCCTCCGCGTCCGCCCCCGCAGCATCACCCCCCGCACCCGCCTCCCCGGCACCCCCCGCGTCCGCAACCCCGGCACTCCCCGCACCCGCGTCCACGCCCCCGGCACACCCCCTCCCTTCGGCGCTGGCACCTACCGACGCTTCGCTTCCGCCCCGCCCCGCCGCCGCCGCCGCCTTCGCCCCCGCACCCGCCTTCCCGACAACTCCGGGCAGGAACCACTCCGCGGGCAAGCGGTTCTCGGTGCTCTGATATTTGGCGAACCGCACGTTGGAGCGCGGGTCAACACCCCGCTTGATCCACGGCGTAGAGCCACAAATTGGAATGGAACGCAAAACTTGGAAGCAGTTTATCGTATTTCAGTTTCAAGAGGTGAAACCATGCACTTTCTTGCCCCTTCAACTTGCGCCGCCCAACCCAGAGGCTTACACTCGTCCACTTTCCGGCTCAACCTGAGCCATTTCTTCCCTACAACCACCCTACGTATCCCGGAGAACGTGCTTATGTTGAGGTGAATAGTGGACGAATGTAAGCTGCTGGCCCCACCACAGCCGCCGAAACGGCCCGTTGGCGAAGCGGTAGGCCACGATCGGTAGGTGCTTCTTCGCAGCGTCTCGGAGGTCCGCCGGGAGTGCCTCCAGAAGCGCGAGGCGCGCCCAGACCGGGCGCGCATCCAGCTTGGCCTTGAGCGCGGCGAACACCGCGGGCGGGCACCCCAGCTCCTTAGGGGGCTTGCCGAGCCACGGTGTAGCGGTGCAAGTTGAAATTGAGAGCAAAACTTGGAAGCAGTTAATCATGTTGTAGTTTCAAGCGCTTAGTTCCAGGCGCTTTCCACATACATTTCATGGATGGTTCATCGTTTTAGCCTGCACCACCGTACCACGGGGGGATGCTGCGCTCTGTGAAGTCGATGTCGTCCGACACGCCGCGAGGAAGCGCCGCAAGTTGAACCTGAAACCAAGATTTGAAAGCGGCTGATCATATTATAGTGTCAAGCGCTTGGTTCCAGACGGTTTGAACACGTATTTCATCGGTTAACTGAAGCACCTGGTTCCAGACGGTTTCAACACGGATTTCATCGGTTCACTTTGCTTCGACCCACCGCGGCGGGAGCCCGCGCTGATGAAGCCGCGCGCGGCAGCACACATGTAGTCCTCGGGGATGTCCACCTTGGAGTAGATGGGGGGCACCATCAACAGGCTGCCCACACGCTGCGGCTCTGCGGCGGCGGCAGCGGCGGCGGCGGCGGCGGATGCTGCGTCGTTGGCGGCGGCAGCGGCATCGGCGGCGGCGACGGATGCTGCATCGTTGGCGGCGGCGGCGGCAGCGACTGCGGCGTGGGTGCCGGCGGCGGCCGCAGTACCGGCGGCGGCGGCGGCGGAGGCGGAAGCGGCGGAGGCGGATGGGACGGCGGCGGCGGTTCCGGCTAGCGCCCGCTCGGCCCGCTCGGCGACTCGGAAGGGGTCGGACTTGGGCCCGTCCGGCATGCCGCACGCGAGGGGGTGCAGCGGCGGCGCGGCAGCATGCACCGTGGCGTGAACCGTGCCGGGCGCGGCGGCGTCCACGGTGTAGCAGCGCAAGTTGAATTTGAAAGCAAAACTTGAAACCACTTGATCATATTGAGGTTTCAAGCGCTTAGTTCCAGGCGCTTTCAACGTGGGTTTGATAGGGTCAGCCTGCACCGCCCTACCACGGGCACGGGCACGGCGATACCTGAGCGCGCGGCGAGCTCCGGATCCTCCGCCGCGCGCGTGTGCTGGAAGTCCGCCATGCCTTTGAACTGGAACAGGTGTGTCACGCGCGCCACCGCCTCCACGCGCACGTCGGCGTCAACGGACGACCGCGACGTTACGTCTGAACCCACCGCCGCCGCCCCTGCCGCCGCTTCCGCCGCCACCGCCGCCCCCGCCGCCGCCCCCGCCGCCGCCCCCGCCGCCGTCCCCGCTGCAACGTCTTCATCGCTCTCGCGCGGTCGCTTACGCTTGCGGCGGGTAATGCGCAACACAAGGCCGTTGGATGTCGCACGCTCGCCGAACAGCGGGTGCGACAGCGGGTCTGCCGCGCGGAACCGCAACTCGAGCAGCGGCGGGTTGCCGATGCCGGGTAACGTCGAGCACGCCTTGGCGACGGCGCGTGCGCCGCCCAGCAGGGGCTTACACTCGTTCACTTTTTTGCTCGCCAACTTGAGCAGTGTCTGACACATAGAAACACCCTACACACCCTACACATCCCCTAACACCCCCTTGACACGGGCTACACAACCCCTACGCGCACCCCCTATCCCATACAAAGCGCTCAAGCTGAGCTGAAAAGTGGACGAGTGTAAGCCCCTGCCGCCAAGGCTCGCCATCGCGCGCCGCTCGTCGCGCACGTACCCCGGGAATTCAATCACCACCCCTTTGTCCACAGGCACCGTGAGCACGATGGTGTCCTCCTCTTCCGCGCTCTTCGGCGGCGGCAACGGCAGCGGCGGTTGTGGTGCGGGTGCGGAAGCCGCGGCGGCAACGAAAGCGGCTACTCCGTCCGCGTTCATCACGCGCGGGGGGCAGCGCGAGCGGCACAGTGAGGCGCACCGCTGCAGTGACTCGCTCGGCACCTTGAATCTGGGATAATTAGATAACATCCGCATAACTCAAATGACCGCGGCAGTTTATCCAATCTCAGTGCGTATGCAGCGGTGCCCGTCTTCGCCCACCCGGACGCCCAAGCATTATCGCGCGCCCGCGTCGCCAATACAGTGTCCTCGACGGAATCCTCAAGAGAGCACCGAAGCGGGCATATAATATGATGACATCCGCATCCCACCTACTCGCATTTGCTAACACCACTTTGGACTACGCTCGGCTACGAACCTAGCAACATGGACCCGCGCACATCAGCCTTGCATTGTCCGCTGATATTGTCCGCTGATAGGCCGTTCCCCAGCCTTTCAAAACAATTTCACACCGATAGCCATTAGCTAGTGCCTTGTCTGTAAAGGTAACTAGCTCTACTGACTTTTGGCCAAATCACCAAACTCCAAATGACTACAAGTCACCAGAGCTAGTCCACAGATGAGGCACTAGCCGTGCTCTCCAGTTTTGCACGCTGCGGTACCCGCTAGCGCCGACGGAGTGCCCGACGTGGCGCGTACGGGCACTGCCAGCAGTGCGACGCGAAACTATTAGCTCACAGTGTAACCGCCCACGTTCAGCCGAAGGTGACCACCTGCTGGAGGCTGGCGCCGACGTATGCATGCGGGCACGGGCAGGAGGGTCATTGAGAACAATCACTCGACCCCAGATCGGACGAGCCCGCACGCCTCACTTTCTAGGTGAACGCTCACACATACCATGCCCACGCGGAGGAGGAGGAGGAGATTTAACGTCGGTCGAGTGCTTGTTCTCGAATACAAGGAATCTAAGGCAAATCGTAAGTGCCCATATGACACGCCTTCAGGGTGAACGCTCATACATACGCGCGGAGGAGGAGATTCAACGTATGTGGAGTGTTTTTTCTCAATGACCCCCCTGCCTGGCGGGCGTGCGGCGCGGCGGCACGGCATCCGGCAGAACACCACCACGCGGTGCCGCACGTGATGCATCGCGAGGCGCTCGGCGCGTCGCAGTCCCCCTGGCACCCGTCGCACTGTAGCCGCGGCAGCGGCATCTTCGACGGTGCCGCGCGCTATGGCCCGGCATACATTGCTCGCCACGTCATAGGATGCCATTTTACTCGAGAAACCAGGATTCACAACGCGTTGGGCCTGGCAGATATTGCTCGCCACGTCATAGGGCGCCTTTGACTCAAGAAGGGAAGCTTCGACATGTGTTGGGTGACGAGGCGGGCAGTGTCTGACAGGCCCTACCGCGCGCTCCTCCTCGTGGAATGTGTCCGCCACCAGCACCAGCACGGTGCAGGGTCACCCACACAGTGCACTGCTACTCGCCACTTCACAGCGTGTCACGTAACTTACGAAAGCAGGGTCTACGACGCGGTGAATGGGGCGACGCGGCGAGCACCGGTCGAGAGAGAGAGAGAGATAGAGAGCTGCTAAAGAGATATCAAGAGACAGACGCGTCCGTGTGCATAAGAATGCACCAAGCTTTCATCCTGAACTACGTGACGAGCACCGGTACACTACTAGTGATGACCCTGCCAACGACAGCGCCTGGAACCGCCGGGCCAGCGCGTACATCGCCGACGATGCCTCCTTCAGCTCTCCCGACTCGATCATCTCCCGGTACCGAGCCAGGGAGCAGGGTGAGTGAGAACAAGCACTGGAACCCAGATGGAAGCATGACCACTGTCAAGGTGAATGGTCATACAGACACGCGGCGGAGGAGGAGGCGGAGCGGCGGAGGAGGAGGAGGAGGAGGAGGAGGAGGAGGAGGAGGAGGAGGAGGAGGAGGTGGAGGGGGTGGAGGTGATCCAACGTCTGTCTTCAGGGTGACTGCCCATATTGATCCGTGGAGGAGGAGGGGGACGAGATCCAATGTCGGTCGAGTGCTCGTTCTCAATGAACCCCCTGCCAACACCTCAGCTGATATCGCCGACTCGTCCACAACCATCGGGTTACTCGGGTCCTCATCCTCAGAATGTCCCGGCGCATGTAGCGCTCCCCCTGGGCGTAGGGCCTCGCAGATATTGCCCGCCACGTTATCAGCACGCGTCTGAACCCTGGTTTCTTGAGTTGAACAGCATCCTATGACGTGGCGAGCAATGTTCGCCAGGACCTACCGGGACGTCGACGCGGATCTGCCGACTGCGACATCACAATCGCGAGCCTCCCCCCGAACAGCGAAGGCAGGTTCTTGAACGTATGACACATTTCGAAGCAAAGCATGTAGTCCGCATTAGCCCCCTCCTCCGGCGCCTCAGCCTAGGGACTGATGGATAGTACTCGCCACGTCATAGGATGCAGTCTAAGTCAGGAAACGAGGATTCAAAACGCATGTGATGACGTGGCGAGCACTATGTGAAGTGCTCGCCACGTCACAGGATGCCGTTTGACTCAGGAAACGAGGGTCCACAACGTGTTTGATGACGTGGCGAGCACTGTCCATCAATCCCTGCCTCGGCCCGCAAGAACAGCTCGTGCAACAGAGCGTGGTCGTAGTGGTGCTCCTTGCACGCCCGCACCTTTCCGTCCTCCTCCTGCTCCCGATCCTTACACGCGCACTCGCCATCCACCAGCATGTCCTCAGAGTACTCCACCAGCGCCACGTTGTAGCGGCGCAAATTGAAATTGAAAGCAAAGTTTGAAAGCAGTTCATCATAATATAGCTTCAAGCACTGAAACCAAGCACGGTCCGCCTAGGGTCAACCTGCACCACCCTACCACGTTGGGACACGCCTTTGCCCTCAGCATTACTTCCTCGTGCGAACGCATTCGCCGCGGCAGCGTGTTGTCGGTGATCCGCCGCAGCAGCGTGCGCCGCCCGGCCGCGCGCTTGCGGTGCCACCACAGGTTACGGCCCGCCGTGTCCGCTCACATCCACATCATATACCGCATTGCCTACCGGAGCTCGCCACCTCATCCACCACATGGTGTACCGGTGCACGCCTAGTCATCAACCACATAGTGCACGGGTGCTCGCCACGTCAGCCTCCGCTAGTGCACAGCTTACGCCATGTCAGCCACCCGTAGTGTACCGGTGCTCGCCACATCATCTCACTCAGAGCACCTGACCACCTGACCGATGTACCTAAACACCGGGCCAATTTATTCGAATACCGGGTCGTAGTGCCCAAATACCGGGCCGCACCACTCGGCGAGCTGCGCACCGTGCGCCTCGACGTCCGATTTGAGCCGCGCCTCCGCCCGCTCACACACCTTAATTTGCTTAACAGCGGTCGACATCGCGCGGTACTTCGCCACCCTCGCTGTAGCGGCGCAAGTTGGAATTACAAGCAAAGTTTGAAAGCGGTTCATCATTTATTGGCTTCAAGAGCATAGATCCAGGCGCTTTCAACATGGGTTTTATGGATTCACCCTGCACCGCCCTACCTCGCTAGCGTCGCGGCGTCATCCGATAGTGACGCACTCCTCGTGATGTAGCGGCGCAAGTTGCATTTGATGGCGAAATATGAAAGCAGTTGATCATATTATGGTTTCAAGCGGTGAAACCATTGGCGCTTTCCACACGGGTAAGAAACTGTCAACCCGCACCGCCCTACCATGAGGCCATACATGTCCTCCTCCATGGAGCGGGGTCCATCCACGACCGCCGCCGCCGCTGCCCCCCTTGCTGCCGCCGCCGCATGAGCCGCTGCCGCCTCGGGGTCCGACAAAGTCGGCGGCGGCGGCTGCGGCGCGCTCTTTTTGTTGGCTTCGTTAGCCGCCTTGGCCAGCTTACACTGCGCCTTGTGGTTGGTCCAATCCGCCACCTGGCACTCTCGCGAGCAGTAGTACACCGTAGCTTGCACGCCTTTGCCGCTGTGTAGTGGCGCAAGTTGAAATTGTGAGCAAATTTTGAAGGCGGTAAATTATATTTTTGCTTCAGCGCTGAAACCAACCGCGGTCAACCAGGGGTCCATCTTGGGTCACCCTACACCGCCATGCCGGTGTTGCCGAAGCCGACGACCGAGCACCCTTTGCACGCCCGCATCTTGCCCGGCGCGCCGGACTCTTCACGGCCTTGAGTTTCACCGCAGCGCAGGCACATCGCGCCAAAGTCCTGCAATGCTTCGCCCCCCCCGCTGCCGCCGCCGTCACAGACTTGGACGAAGCCCAGATCCTCGGGGGTGATCCCCAGCTCCTCGGAGACGTCCAACGCCATGCTGTAGCGGCGCAACTCGAGACCCAAGGCAAATTTTGAAAGCGAATTATCACATTTCAGCTTCAAGCGCTGAAGCCAAGCGCAGTCAAACCCAGGGACAAGCTGGGGTGAAGCTGGGTTCAAGCTGGGGCAAGCTGGGATCAAGCTGGGGTCAAGCCGGGGTCAACCTGGGGTTAGACTGGGGTCATCCTGGGGTCAACGTGGGGTCAAGCTGCACCGCCCTGCCATGCGTGCGAGCGCCGCGCGGTTGCCGCCGCCGCCGTTGACCTCGGGCGGGTACAGCGACCTCGCCAGCTCCGTGAATGGCGCATCCTCTGCCGCTTCGTCGTACAAATACGCGCGGCGCTCATCCGCCCTCTGCGACTCCGCCCAGAAAGGCCAGGCCACTCATTGCTGCGGTAGCTCAGCTCGACTGAGCTCAACTCAACATAGCTCAGCTCAAGCATGCCAGGGAGGAGGATGTGGTGGGGTTGTGCGCGTGTCATTACACGGGGGGCAGGGCGAAAGCCTGGTGCCTCCTTGTACACGCGGAAGCGTATCTCTCAGGATGCGGTGAGTGTGTACGGGTACGCTGGTACACTACGAGCAAACCGTCAGCAAACAGTCAGCAAACAGTGAGGCCATACCGCCCAGTACTTGGCGCCCGCGCGGTAGGTCCCGAGACCGGCGTCGCGGTACAGCAGAATGGCCAGCCACGCGCATGCTGCGCCCCGGTGCCGATTGTCGGCGTGCGTCTCGCGGAGAAATGTCTTAAACTCGTCGTGGAGTTCATTGGATTCAGCCCGTTTCTTCTGCACTACTCCGTTGAGAGTCTGACAGCTACGGACCGCCACGTCATCCACCGCAGCTCTCATCCTCGTTTGCATCAGACACTATCCTATGCATGAAATGGTGGAGGGGGCTGACTGATCCTCACCACGAGAAGCTCCTTAGGGCTCGATGAACGTTGGCAAAAGACAGATGAACGAAGTGGCAGGCAATATCTGGCAGGACCTACCTCCGTTGGTGCGCGCGGCCCACAGGAACGCACGGAGGATACGGACGTCGTGTTCGTCCGGCGACGCGGCCAACGCGCGGATCAGGCACCGCTCCGCCTTCTTTGGGTTGCCGATGCGCAGCATCAGGCTGGCCTTGCAGTACGGTCAGTGATAACAAGCACTCGTACCGATATTGGAGCGTGAAATACGTTTAGTGGGTGAAAGCTCATACAGACGCGCGGACTCAGCTCGTCGATTCAACCTCAGGTGCTGGTTCTCAACACCTCCCCTGCCTTTATCTCGAGCATGCGGCAGCGGCGGAGCAGGCCACCGAGCGGGCCGCTCTCGCCGTTCTCGCCGTCGCCCTCTAGTTCCGGGCGACTCCCCATAGGGCCGGGCGGATAGTGCTCGCCACGTCATCCAACGCACGGAGAAACCTCGTCTCTCGAGTAAACTACAGCCTGTGACGTGGTGGATATTTGCTCGACACGTCATCCGACGCACATGGATCCCTCGTCTCTCGAGTCAAACAGCACCCGATGACGTGGCGGGTACGATGACGTGGCGGGTACGATGACGTGGCGGGTATTATTCGCTGAGTCCTACCTCTCGAGCAACTCCACCATACCGTCGCACAGCGCCGCCGCGTCCTGGATGTGCTCCAGCTCAGCCGACTGCCCTAACCCGGCTGCGAAATCCGTGAATGCGAACAGCACCCTCATCACCATGTTGTAGCGGCGCAAGTTGAATTTGCTTGCAAAACTTTGAAGCAGTTATCGACTTTTAGCTCACAACGCTAAAACCCAGCGCGTTCGACACCGGTCAGGGGGGGTGTTGATTATAATTTGAGGTATTCAGATTGGAGCTAGCGGTCGGTTGTAGTTAAATTAGGAGCTCTGGAGCCATTATCTCTCTAACACTGAGATACGAGGGCAGAAGCGGTTTCAGCACATTTCAACCGGCGCCGCCCTACCATGTCCGCGGTGGAATCTCCACTGTTGTCCTCGAGGAAGGTCTTGAGCAATGCATACTCGAGCAGCGGCACGTCGGGGCTCGGCACGGGTTGCAGCGGCGCAACTTGAAATTAAAAGCAAAGTTGGAGAGCAGTTTTATCACCTGCCAGTTTCAAGCGCTTAGTTCCAGGCGCATCGAACGTGGGTTTCATAGGGTCAACCGGCACCGCCCTACCGGGGTCGCGCGACATCCAGCACTGTATGCTGCGGTCGTCGAGAAGGAACGCGGAGGCGATCTGTGACTTGGCGGCGGCGAGGTCGCCGCGCGGGAGGGTCGGTGGGACGACCATTCGAACTGGCATCGAGCATGACTTACTCGGACCACTAGGGTGAGGGGTCATTGACGCGCGGAGGAGGAGGAGGAGGAGGAGGGGGAGGAGGAGGAGGAGGAGGAGGAGGAGGAAAGCAGGCGGAAGTTCAACGTCAGTCGAGTGCGTATTCTTCCACCCTGCCGTGGCGGCCGCAGCGCAAGCCGCGAAGGAACAGCGCGTGCGCCTCCACGTGCGCGACCGCCCCGGGGTCTGCCGTCTCCGCCAACCTCGCGCTCGGTGCAGCCATCGCGATTATCTCTGCAGTGGACTTGCCGGTCATGTTGTGCTTGGTGGTAACTGCATCTTGCCAAGTCGCCGTGGGACCTCGTCCACCACCGCTTCCGCCCCTGCTGCCTCCGCCGCCGCTGCCGTCCCCCCCCCCGCCGCCGCCGCCGCCGCCGCCTCCGCCGCCACCGCCGCTGCCGCCGCCTCCGCCGCCGCCGCTGCTGCCGTTAGGCGTCGCTCCGAAGTCACCTGTCGGGAACCTCTCCAGCACTTTCGTTTGCACCCCCGCGCCCGCTCTGTTCCCACCTCCCTTCTTCTTAGTCTTGGGGGGCGCCATCCTTTGGAGGCGTAGACGCCGCGGCACGACGAGCGAAGCGCGGCGGCGACGAGAGGGCCAGTTTGCAAGGTCCCGGCCTATCGCACGATGGTAGCGGGCGTCCAGGAGTGAGGAGTGCAGAAGAGACTCAGAAGCTTATGGTTGGTGGAGCCGACGCAGAGCTTGCAGTGCCCGTGAACGCGAACGGGCTGCCGCTACCGCCTGACCGTGGCTATTCGGAACCGCGCGATGAGTGGCACTGCGGTGAGGTTACGGCTGCAAGCAAGGCCGTCGGCGTGGCGCAAGCGTGGTGGGGTGCGGACAAGGGGATAGCGGGACGGGGCATCGGCTTGGAAAATCCAACCGCGCGCTATCGCCCAACGGGAAGGTGCCTTCTTTTGACAAAGGTTCCTTTTCGCACACACAGCCGCGCGCGCGTCGCGATGGCGGACGAGGAGGAGCCCAGCGCGGAGGCGATACAGAAGATGGAAGCGCTGTGCGAGGAATTTGAGGGGCTTTGCCACGAACTCCGCTACCACCAGAGAGAGTAAGCGCCCCACTGCCGTCACAAACAAAAATAAGTTGCCCTTGACCAAAGCATAGTCTCTGGCTGTCTGGGCTAATCCAAATGTCGTTTCGATGTGCTCTCCACGACGCGCGACGCACAACGCACACCGGTCGAATGCGTGTGTCCCTCGCTCACCGCACCTGACGCAACGCAGAGCTGGCTGAGGTCAAGCTGCTGGGAAGAAGGCTCGTCCAAGGGTTTAGCATGCCATGTGAACCCGTTTACCACTTTGAGCAGTTGTTCCGGGAACGAAGTGATGAGTGGTCCCCCAGCAGGCCACGACCTGAGGGAGGATGTGACGAGTGTGTCGGGTGCACGGGTACACTAGTACACTACGAACAATCAGGCATCGTATGCTCAGCCCTGCCGCATCCGCCGACAAGTCCCGCACCCACGAGATGTCCTCCTCCTCCTCCTCCTCCTCCACCTAACCATTACCACCCCACGCAACGTGTAGAGATTCTCAAGTCCACCCGGCTCTTCACAAAAATGAACAGGTGGTGCCATCGCAACCCGTCCTACAAGTACCAGGGCCCGCCGCCGCTGGACCTCGCCGCGCGGCTGGAGGACCTCGGCACGCGGCTCCCCGCCGACGCCGAGGAGGACGCGGAGCTGGCGCGCGAGATGGCCAAGGGTGTGAGGCACGAGGCGGCCACGGTTGGGCCTGCTAGGATACTGCTCGCCACGTCATAGGGTGCTGTTTGACTCAAGAAACTGCTCGCCACGCATAGGGTGCTGTTTGACTCATGAAATGCGGGTTCAAAATGCATTGGATGACGTCCCGAGCAGTATGCTGCTAGCCATGTCATAGGTGCTGTTTGAATCCAGAAACCCGGGTTAAATATGCACTGGATGACGTGGCGAGCGTTATCTGCCAGGCCTTGGGCGACGGCGGCGGCAGAGGCGGAGCGGCTGGCGACGATGGCGGCGGATACAGCGCGGAGAGACGCGGAGCGGGACGCGGAGACTGCCACGCTGGAAGCCGAGGCGAGGATCGCCGCGAGGGAAGCGGCGGCGGCGGACAAGCTCGGAGCCATCGACAGCAGCGGCAGGGGCGGCGGCAACAGTGGCGTTGGCAACGGCAACGGAAACGGCAAGGAGCCAGAGGAGGAGGCTGGGAGGGAGAGTGACGCCGGTAGGGCCTGGCAGATTTTGCTCGCCACGTCATAGATCATGGACACCATGCAACTCAATAAGCGAGGGTTCAAATGCGTGGGATGAAGTTGCGAGCGATATCTGGCTGGCCCTCGACGCCGGCGACGGCCTGACGAACCGCGAGCGCGCGACGGCGGCAGCAGCAGATCACCCCATGCTCTTCGATTTTGAGGCTCTTCCCGACGAGGTCGCGGGAGCGGTGCTCAGAAAAATGGGGGACTATGAAGTGGCCGCCACGGCGTGCGCGTCGAAGCGATTTCGGCGACTAACGGATACGGACGATGCGCTCTGGGGCGGGTGAGGCTTGGCGGATCATGATTGTGCCTGCCACGTCATTCACCACATTAAGACCCTCTTTTATCGATTTTGGGCAGGTACGGCTCGGTGGATTACGCTGCCGCGTCATTCACTACACTCGAGACCCTCGTATTGTCTAGTTGAGCGACGCCATATGACGTGGCGAGCGTGATTGGAATCTCAAATGGACCCGTCGCACGGGCTGCAGTTGCGCGCGAGGCGGCACCCGGCGTGGAAGGTGGAAGGGACTTGGCGCGCCGCGTTCCTGGAGGGCGCCGCCGTCGACGCACAGTGGCGCCGGAGCCAGTTCGTAAAAGCAGACCACCGGGTGGGGTCAAAGAAATAACGCTGGCCACGTCATCAACCGCGTTGTAAAAACTCGTTGGAAGCACTCGTGGTGAATACTCGTTGTACAGCCCCGTTTCTTGAGTTCAGAGACTTACTGTGACCTAGCGAGCAGTGTTTACTCGTTTCGTAACGTGGCGAGCATCATTTACTCGTCCCTGCTATCGGGCACACTCGGAGTATGCGCAGTGCGTTGCGATGTGGGGCGACATTGGCGTGAGCGGGTCGGCGGACAATTCCTTAGCAGTCATTGGACTGCCACCACGCGCTCAAGATGCGCCGGCGCTTCTGCGCACTGGAGGCTGGGAGCGCGTGCTAGGGCGGTGCACCGGGCACACTGAGGCGGTGACGTGTTGTAAGCTGATCAGTCGCGGGGCGGCTGGGATGGGCGGAGGCAGAGGCGGTGACGATGCGGGATCCTCCGCCGCCTCGCCGCTATTAGTGAGCAGTACAGCTGGCGGTGAGGTGCGGGTGTGGGACCTGCGGGGTATACCCGCGGACCCGTGGGGTGACGAAAGCGGCGATGACTCCTCTGGCAGCTCCTGGGCAGGGGCTTACACTCGTCTACTCTCGGCTCAACGTAAGCACCTGTTGAGGGATACACTGGGTGGTTTCATGGACTTTCAGTGACCAAAGCGGCTCAGGTTGAGCTGAGAAGTGGACCACTGTAAGCCCCTGCTCCTGGGGTGGGGTGCGCGGCAATATTCAGCGGACGAACACGCCGCAGATGCCGCAAGCGGAGTGTCTCGCCACGCGACAGCTTAAGACACCAGAGACGCAACAGCCCCATTCGCAATTTTTCGACATCGGGGGTAGCGGCGGGGGGCTGCTGGTGAGGTTTGGCAGAACATGCTCGCCGCAACATCCTCCACATTGTGAACCCTTACCCTCGTTGCTTGTGCAAAGTGCCGCCCTATGACGTGGCGATTATATTCCGATACCAAGCCGCGTCGCTCGCCACCTACTGTACCCTCGTTTGTTGAATCAAGCCCCACCCTGTGACGTGGCTCAGCAAATTACTCTACGCGCGCCACATCATTCTCCATGTTGTTGACCCCCGTTTCTTGAGTTAAGCGCCACCCTGTGACGAAGCTCCGCACGATCCACTATGCTCGCCATCTCATTATCCACGTTGTAAATCCTTGCTCATTTGGTGAAGTGCCATTCTGTGACATGGCTCCGCATGTATCGCCGGGCCCTGCCTAGTGGCGTGCGCCGGGGACGCGCCGGGCGCCGGGGTGCACGTGTACGACATGGAGCGGTGGGGGTCGGCGGTGCGCCGAATGCCGGGATTCGCCGCCGGTGTCTATGGGGTGGCTTGGGGCGGCGGGGATCTTGACTGCCACGTGGTTCATGCGGCGTGCAGCGACGGGGTGGTGCGGCGGTGGGACGTGCGCTCACCAGCTCCGGTAGGGCCCGGCAGAAAATGCTCAATACATGACAGGGTGCGGCATTGAAGTCAAGAAATGAGGGTTTGAAATATGTTGAAGGACATTGTGAAAAACTTTTGCCGGGCCCTAGCATCCGGCTGATGCGAGTGCAGCTACCAAAACAGGCTTCAAGGAAACGGCGCGGAGTTTCTCGGGCGTTGATCCTCCGAAGTTGGGCCCGCGCGATGCCTCCACGGGCCTGACACGCAGCGGCGCCGCGCGCTGCGTCGCGGCAGACGGGGGATTGTTTGCGTTCGGGTCTGCAGCGGGCACCGTGCACGTGCATGACGCGCGGTTGGGCCTGACAGACATCGCTCGCCACGTCAAATGATGTTAACTTTACTAACGTTCATCGAGCCCCCAGGCACTCACATGGTGCGCACTTATCAACCAACTCCGCCATTTCAAGCAGACGGACTGTAGGTCTGTCAGGGTATCATCCAATTCAATACACAAGGGCTTAAACTCGTTTGATGATGTGGCCAGCAATAACTGTCAGGCCCTAACACACGGCAGCCTAGAACCCCGCTGGCGCCGCCCAAGCGGGTCCACACCGACTGTGTCAACTGCATCGCGTTGGACGCCACGCTGCGCCGCGTCGTGACGGTAGGGCCTGGCAGATCTCGCTCGCCATGTCAGAGGGAGTCGTTTGACTTTAGAGAGAGGATTCAAAATGTGCCTTGATGACGTGGCGGGCAATGTCTGCCACACCCTAGGTAACGGGCGGCGACGACTGCAGCATTGCGGTGTGTCGGCTGCCGTTAGACCTGGAGGGTGCGCGGCCCTCCTTTGTGTCCGCCCCGCAGGTGGGGCCTAAAATATATTAGTGCACTCAGGATTGTATTCAGAATTGCATGTCGTTACTCAAGGAACGAGTTCAAAATCGTTGGATGACGTGGCGAGCAATATCTCTGCGAGGCCTTACCAGCAGGGGGTTCTGGCCGTGGCCTTCGATCACTCGCGCATGATTGGCGGGTGCGAGGCAGGGCCTTAACATATTTCCATTTCTCAGCTCATCTTGATATATTTTGTCCCTGACCCCATGTGTAATATCCCTCGAAGGTCTCGATCGACGGTGCTGAAGTTAAGCTTAAAAGCGTGCGATTGGAAGGCCCTGGTGGTCGGACACGACGGTGCGGGTGTGGGACGCGGTGCTGGGGGCGGGGTACGTGGACCACGACGCGCTCAAGCTGGCCATGACCATGCTCAATCAGCGAATGATGGGTAGGACATTGCACTCGTTCCCAGTTTTGGTTGGACCTGATTGTTTCGTCAATGTGCACCAGTGTAGTTTGGGCTAACATGCTTATGAGTAGCCAGGCCACGGAGGAGCAGACGGCGAGTATGTTCAGGTACACTGGTACACTATGAGCAATGTACCCGGTTTTAGCTCCTCGGATGCCGCCCAGGTGTCCCACTCGCAGCCCTCCAAATGCATCACTTGACCATCTTTACAGAACCTGATGGTCTGCTCATGGTGCAGCAGTGTAGTTCAAGCGAACACACGAACGGATGGCCAGGCCAGGGAGGAGGATGCGGCGAGTGTGCACAGGTACACCGGCACACTATGAGCAAACAGTCAGGGAACGAGTGGCCAGGCCAGGGAGGATGATGTGACGAGTGTGTACAAGTACACCCGTACACTATGAGCAAACAGCTGGGGAACGAGTGTACGACCCTATGCATGGGCCAGGGGTCCATGGCGCAGCCCGCGGCGGCGGCGGTGGAGGCTCCGCCCACTTTTTCGCAAATGAGCGCGGCATCATTCCAGTCCGCCCCTCTCCAGTTTGGATGATTACATCGTCTCAATTTATATGACTAGACCGGCTCATACCTAACTTACTCATACCGAGGCGACGGTCAGCTCCAGTCTACCACGAATCGATACATGTACTACAACGCAGGCGTGGGGAGCAGACTGGAGCCACCACGCATATAAGAAACATTTTTATTGAAGCGGTTGTGGATATACAAGTAGTATTTATTTTGAATATTTTTATCGAAACAAATTATGTATTCATTCCACGCGCCGGTGCTCATGGCGGTGCCGAGCCCAGTCCGCGCGCTGGCACTCCACCCCGCAGTAGTGCGCGCTGGGGCCGCCGGCGGGGCAGCGGGCGCACCGCTTGAGGTGCTGCTCCCCCCCCGGCGTCTTCGCGGTCAGACCGGCGGACGTCATCCCGCACGTACTGCAGCAACTCAGGAGCAAGATCGCGAACATTTCCGCATATCCGGGTTTGTTGTCGGTGTACATGCGCGCCATGTCGAGGGCGGTGGACCCCGCGGTGTGCACGTCAGTTGCCAGGCCGTTTCTCTTGGTGTAGTGGCGCAAGTTGGATTTGAAAGCAAAGTGTGAAAGCGGCTCATCATGTTCTGAAATCAAGCGCGTTTAACACGCGGTCATCATCCCGCTCCGCCCTACCTTGGTGCCGTCGGCGCCTCGCTCCAGGAGCAGCTGCACGATGCCGGTGTGGTTCTGCATCGTGGCGAGCATGAGCGGCGTGAAACTTTCGACGCTGCGGAGGGATGGCGTGGTGAGTTCCATGTTTGCGCCGCCGTCCAGGAGGGCGAAGGCGACCTCGGCGAGGCCGAGGCCGCTGGCGACGATGAGCGGCGTGACGCCTTTCTCGTCGACGGGGTCGGAGGCTGCAACGGATGGAACGCGGACGGGTAGACGAGCTGTTAGACAAGTATGAACAGCCCGTGAGCACATGGTGGACACAGACTTTTGGGGGAAAGGAGAGTACACAATAAAGACAGTTGCGGGGGGCGGGGCGTGGGGCGGCGTACCCGCGCCGAGCCGGAGCAGCGCCTTCACGGTGGCGATCTGCCTCGCGCCGTCCGGGTCGGGGTCGCGCGGACGTCCATCGCCCAGACATTTCATCGGCGAGACGGCGCGGCACAGTGGGATATCCTCCCTCTTCTTCGTGAAGTTTACGTTGGCGCCACAGTCAGCCAGCAGCCTGATGATATCGGCGTTGTGAAAGATCGCCGCCGCGAGCAGCGCCGTCGCGCCTCTCGCGTCGGCGAAGTCCACGGCAGTGTTGGGCGCGCGCGCAAGCAACATTCGAGCGATCTCCGTGTGCCCGCGCCAGGCCGCCATCATTAGCGGTGTACTCTTGGTGGTAGGTTCCTGGAAGCGTGGCCCGCTCAAGTTGAGTTGAGTCCCGCCCGCGGGCAGCAGCCTGCTCACCGCCGCAGCGTCGCCGGTCGAGCACGCGTTGTACAGCGCCTCGCCGGAGATGTCCGGCATGACGATTCGACTCGAAGCGCGGAGGGGTTTGCTGCGGCGGGGGCGGCGGCGGAGGCGCGGGGGAGTGAGGCAAGGGCTCAGGGTCGGGGTGGGTTAGCTTTTGAATCTCTCGGGTTGCTCGGCACCCCGCCAGCCTGATAGTCTGACTTTACAGCCTGGCTACCTGGCTCGCGCGCTGCGGCGCCAAGGCAAAGCTGGGTTGCTTTCGTTGCCCTTACCCACAACGATATACTCCGTGCCGCCACACACACACACACCGCCCCCACACATATCTGCGCCGCCGCATACACGCCTCCTCCACCTCGCCTCGCCGCTGATCGCCCACGTCTCGCCTGCGCCTCACCACCCCACAGACGCCGCCCCCACACACCGCCCACACTCCCCCCAAACCACCCCAACACACCCCCACACACCCCCTCACACGTCACACACCTCCGTACATACGCCGCCCCCACCGTGCCACTCCGCTACTAAGGCACCCGACCACGTCTCACCTTTCAACCTCGCCACCGATCATGACGACCGCGGCGGAAACCCTGTGCGCGGAGGAGCTGCTCTCCCCGTTCGCGGGCCTCGCCCTCGGCACCCTGGTTGAGTCCCTGACTCGTCAGACTCCCGAAGAAGGGGGACACCCTTCCGCTGGCACTACTACGCCTGCGACGGACGCTTCGCCCCCTCTCCCCCCAGCCCCCCAGCCTCCGCCCCTGCCCACACCCACCACCACCACCACCACTCCCACCCACTCCTCCCCCTCCTCCCCGACCTCCTCCTCAACCACCCCCCCCACCTCCCCCACCCCCCCACCATCCCTAGCAGCTACACCACCCCCAAGTCCGCTTGGCATATCTTCGGTCGGGACTTCTTCAAGCAGTATCGGGAGGAGAACGCGGCGGCATTTATGGAGATGGGCAAGGCGGACTTCTTCGCGGCGGTGTACAAAGCGCAGTGCCAGGCCTGGCGCGACATGTCGGTCGATCAGCGGCAGTGGCTCGCACTCGTCCACTTTCCAGCTCAAGTTGAGCCGTTTCTGACACAACATATACCCTCAACTCCCCCTGATACCCTCTAACACCCCCTGAACAGCCCCTCAATACACCCCCTTTCCTACAGCAAGCGCTTACGTTGATCCGAACGTGTGCGAGTGTCAGCCCCTAATCAGCGGGTCACGTACGAGCAGTACGACCGGGCGCGGGTTCAGGCGGAGAAATTCCAGAACGTCGTCGCCGCCACCACCACCACCACCGGCTCCCCCGTCTCCACTATCCCCCCCGCCATCACCTCGACCCCCACCCCCGCCCCCGGCCCCGGCCCCGGCCCCGGCCCCGCAGACCCCCCGCCGCCGCAGCCGCCCCTGCTCGCGCTGCTTGAGAGCCTACCCGACTTCTTTGTCAAGGAGGTGTTGGGGCGGCTGGACCCCACGGACCGCGCCGTGCTTGCGCAGGTGGGGTGGCCGTGGCTGGCGGCGGTAGTGCGGGCAGGGGCTTACACTCGTCCACACGTATCGGCTCAACTTAAGCCGTTTTGGTCAGTGTGCCGTCTTGTGTCCAGTTTGTGACAAGTTATGACCCATATATATACTGAAGGTACACAGCGTATCCCATAATAAGTGCTTACGTTGGGCTGAAAAGTGGACGAGTGTGAGCCCCTGGGTGCAGGCGGCGAACGAGGACCGCCTGTCATGCGCGGGTAAGAGCCGAGGCGTGCCGCTCAAGGTCGTGGACTTCGTGGGGTCCGTGGCGCGGCTGGCGTGGGCCAAGGTGAACGGGTGCCCGTGGCAGGAGATCACCAGGGTGCGGGGAACGCCTGGTGTGACGGTGTGCGCGTACATCGCCAAGGTGGGGCGGCGCAGCTTGGAATGTGGTGCTTGCACGCACGGAATAAGACGTCGTTGGCGTGTATGACCTGTTGCCCGTGTGTAATGCTTTGTGCTCTTACCACTTGCTACTCTATTAAAAGCTGGCCCGGGGTTTCAGCGCTTAAATACGGCAAATCGGCTTCAAGCCTTGCTTTCAATTTAACTTGCGCCGATACACTGCGGACGGGAGCGTGCCGGCGCTGCAGTGGGCGCGGGAGCGCGGCTGCCCGTGGACCGCAACCACCTGCGCGTGGTAGGCCGGTGCAGGTCCACTCCAGGTTGAACCTGGGTTGACGAGGCTTGGTGTCAGCGCTTGAAACTACAATATGATGAGCCGCTTTCAAACACTGCTTTCGACTTCAACTTGCGCCGCTACAGTGCGGGCCGCTATTGGCGGGCACCTGGCAGGGCCAGGCGGATGCTGCCCACCGCGTCATCCAATGCTTTTCGAACCCTTGTTCCTCGCGTTGAACGGGTTCCTATGATGCGGCGAGTACAAAGAAGGAGACGCGGCAGCGCACATTAGAAGGCACTCGGCTTCCACCTTTTCTCCAATGTGACGTGGCTTGTAAACTAAGATGTCCTGGTCCCTAAAACTTGGAGGTCCTGAAGTGGGCGCGGCATAACGGCTGCCCGTGGGACGCGACAACGTGCAAGCACGCCGCTAACGAAGGGAACCTAGAGATGCTGGAGTGGGCGCGCGACTGGGGCTGCCCTTGGGACGTGGACACCTGTTCGTGGGCCGCGATAGGCGGGCACCTGGAAGTATGGCCTGGCAGAGATTGCACGCTACGTCATCCGACGCATGTTTAGCCCACGATTATTGAGTCGAATGGCATTCTATGACGTGGCGAGCACTATCTGCAAGGTCCTACTCGGAGGTTCTAAAGTGGGCGCGGGAGGCCGGCTGCCCGTGGGACTCGCAAACTTGCACGATGTTGGGCCTGTCAGTCATTGCCAACCACGTCATCGACACACATTTCAAGAGATGTTTGTTCGTGACGTCATAGGATATGCTTCGCCACATCATCGACACGCAAATGGAATCCTCGTTGAATTGCATGATATGACGTGGCGAACAATATCTGCCGGGCCCTAGCTAGTGGGCTGCCATGTGGGGACAGCTGGAGGCCCTGAAGTGGGCGTGGGAGAACGGCTGTCCGGGAATGGACAGGGGCGGCGGGGAGTACACCTGCGCGCGGGCCGCTGGCGCCGGGCAGCTGGAGGCGCTGCAGTGGTTGCGGGAGCAGGGATGCCCTTGGTGGATCCTGGCAGACGTTTATCTCGCCACGCCATAGGATACCATCACACCTAATAATCGAGGGTTCACAATGCGTTGGATCACGAGGCGGGCCAACCGCCTGGCAGATATTGCTCGCCAAATCATAGGATGCCATTTACCTTAGGAATCGAGGGCTCACAATGAGGTGGTTGAGTGCCGGGCAATATCTGCCACTTCGTTCAACTCAATGATCGAGGGTTCACATGCGTTACATGACGTGGCGAGCAATGTCTGCCGAACCCCAGTCTGAGGGACGAGTTCACGTGCCACTACGCCGCTGAGTCAGGCCACCTGGATGTGTTGAAGTGGGCGCGGGAGAACGAGTGCGAGTGGGATGAGCGGACCTGTGCATACGCCGCGCAACACTGCGGGAATCTGGATGTCCTGAAGTGGCTGCGGGAGCACGGTAGGACGGTGTAAGGGTTTAGGGTTTAGGGTTTAGGGTTAGGGGTTTGGTTGAGGATTTAGTGTTTTAGGGTTCAGGGTTAACCCTAAACCTTACTCACTAAACCCTTGACCCGAAACCCCAATAAAAACCTGTGTTGAAATCACCTAAGGTCTCAGCGCTGGAAACTAGAATAGCACAAACTGCTTTCAATTTCAACTTGTGCCGCTACAGCACGGGTGCGAGTGGGACGGTCGGACCGTGAGAGCCGCGCGGCGCAGCGGGTGCGCCGAGATTATTCAGTACGTGGCGGCCAATGGGCAGGGGCTTACACTCGTCCACTTTTCAGCTCAACTTGAGCCGTGTCTGACACACAAAATCTCCCTAAACACCCCATATACCCCCTACGACCCCCTTGACACGGGCTACACAACCCCTACGCGCACCCTCTATCCCATGAAAGGTGCTCAAGTTGAGCTGAGCAGTGAGCGAGTGTAAGCCCCTACCAACGGATGCCCGACGGAACTGCTTTGGAGTGACAGCGATGAGAGCGAGAGCGAGGTCAGCGACAGCGAGAGCGAGGGCGAGAGCTCGTGGACGACTGTGAGCGAAGGCCAGGGTGTGGACGAGGGCTACGGCGTGGGTGAGTGGGGGGACGAGAGCGAAAGCGAGGGCGGTGAGAGTGAGCTCGATTCGGCGAGCGAGAGCCAGGGCGAGGGCGAGGGCAACGGCGTGGGTGAGTGGGCGAGCGAGGGGGAGGGGGAGAAGGAGGGGGATGGGGAGGGGGATGGGGAGGCCGCAGGGGAGGGGGCGGGGGAAGGGGCTGGGGAATCT
>Ga0307489_10000621_pt1 | contig 21969 bp, 18 predicted proteins | sample SB12metaG_FD_202247 | JGI IMG/M metagenome (GOLD analysis project Ga0307489, IMG submission 202247) | Sea-ice brine microbial communities from Beaufort Sea near Barrow, Alaska, United States - SB 1.2 | ecosystem: Environmental > Aquatic > Marine > Coastal | place: USA: Alaska | collected... | reverse complement strand
TGGTGTGGCGATACAAAAATAATGTCAGAGACAGAGCAGGCAATGCAAGCTTCTGTATTAATGAAAAAAGGTAAGCTTAATCATTGGTTTACGACTTCAAATAACATGATACCAGCCGAAAAAATTGAAATAGCGTTAATTGATGGCCCATTCAAATCACTCGATGGGGTCTGGGAGTTCACCGCTTTTGATGAAACCACCTCAAAAGTTACGCTGGTTTTGAATTTTGAATTTTCGAATGGTATTACTGCCTTTTTTTTGTCTCCAATTTTTACCCAAATAGCGAACTCTATGGTTGATTCCTTTTGTTTGCGCGCACACGAGCTAAACCGACTATGACGATGATTGAGGTTGCTTATGCAACACCCTCTAAGCAGAAAATAGTCGAATGCGAAATAGAGCCAGGTACTTCGCTGAGAGAGGCGGTAAAATTATCCAGTATTTTGAATCACTTTCCTGAGATAGAGATTGAAACCTGCGATTTAGGTGTGTTTGGTAAGGCTGTAGCGTTGAACTATGAACTGGCTGATGGCGACAGAATTGAAATTTATCGGCCGCTCGTCGCTGACCCAAAAGAAATCAGGCGGCAGCGAGCTGAAATGGGACTAAAAACTAAAAAGGGAGGAGGCTCCTAAGGTAACTGAATATCAGAAAGCGACCCTTCAATCGATTTAAGTAAATTCTGATCAAATTTTAAAATCATGACACGCTTGTCGACATCCCCACTATCCCCAATCTTCACAAAGTGAATGTAGTGCCAGTTCTCAGGATGATAAGAATCAATAAGAGCCGGTGCGCCAAGTAGAAACTCTACTTGGACTTTATTCATGCCTATTTCCAGCTGCACTAATTTTTTATCATCAATTCTGTTGCCTTGCAAAATATCTTGGCGGTAGACACAGGCAGATAATGTTACAATTAAGATTAATAAGAGGTAGGTAAAAAACTGGCGTGATTTCATTGATATCAGATGGTATTCATTAGAAGCGCTGAATAATACTGGCCTGATTCAAAAGCTGCAATTAAATAAGAGTTTTATTATATGGAATCTTCAGATTTAAAAAATGCGGGACTAAAAGTAACTTTACCTCGAATGAAGATTCTTAGGTTACTTGAAAGTTCAGATGATCGGCATTTAAAAGCCGAGGATATCTATAAAAACCTGCTTAGCTCTGGGGAAGAAATAGCGTTAGCAACGGTCTATAGAGTCTTAACCCAATTTGAAACGGCAGGCCTGGTAGAGAGGCACCACTTTGATGGCGGGCACGCTGTATTCGAAATTAAAGATGGCGATCATCATGACCACTTGGTTGATATTACAACAGGCAAAGTAGTTGAGTTTTATGATGAGGTAATAGAACAGCGTCAAAAAGATATAGCGGCTAAAAATAATTTTAAAATCACTGATCACACAATGATTTTATACGGCCACTTTGACGATGATGCGTAACTTAATAAAGTAGGTCTAAAAGTAAGACCCGAAGTCTATAGAGTTTCTTGAATTTTTTCTGATGCCTTGTTCTAACGAGTGATATTTATATAAAAATGCACTGTCTGTCGATTCAAAAGTCAGTGAAGCTATAATCTCAGGAAAAATGAATTCTAGAGATGCGCTATATCTGGCCCGCAATCATTTCACTGGCATGTGCTCGAGTTTGTTCTGAAATAACCACCCCTCCAAGCATTCTCGCAACTTCTTCAAGCCGCGCATCATTTTCCAGCGGAACAACATTAGTCGTTGTATCGTCGACTGTTTTGATCTTTTCAACGCGGTAGTGCTGATGTGCCTGTGACGCGACTTGGGGCAGGTGGGTGACGCAAAAAACCTGTCTATTACCCCCCAGCCACCGCAGTTTTTTACCCACTATTTCGGCGATGCCACCACCAACACCACTATCAACTTCATCAAAAATAAGTGTTGGTATGTTAGATGATTCCGAAAAAATAACTTGAATTGCAAGGCTGATACGTGAAAGTTCACCACCCGAAGCTACTTTTGTTAAGGGCTTTAATGGTTGCCCCGGATTTGCACTGACTTGATAGCTAATCGTATCGATGCCTGTTGCTTTAAATCCAGATTCATTGCTATCCACCTGTATAGAAAATCGTCCACCATCCATACCTAGTTGTTGCATAATCTCACTGATTTGAGCAGAAAGTGACTGAGCCGTCTGAGCTCGTTTGTGTGACAGTTGGCTCGCACATTCGAGGTAATTTTTGTTTGCTTGATCTAGTAAGCGATTAATTTCTTCGAGACTGTTTTCGCTACTATTGAGCACTTCAAGCTCTTCGTTTAGCTCTAACGCCAAACGGGGCAACTTTTCTATAATAATGTGGTGTTTTCGTGCCAGATCCTGAGCATTGCCAATGCGCTGGTTTAGTCTGTCGAGATGACCCGAATCAAGGTCGATAGACTGTTGATAATTTCGAAGTTCCGTCGTCGCTTCTTGAACTTGAATGACCGCACTCGCGATCAGTTCGTGACTAGTTGTCAGTTTTGAGTCATAGGCTATTTGACTGCTGAGCAAACCTTCACAGTGACTGAGTAAACTCTGCACGCTAGCGTCTTCATTGTCGGAAAGAATACCCAGCATTTCCACACTAGTTTCCAGTAGTTGCCCGGCATGGGCCAGACGATTGTATTCGGATTGTAAATTCTCGATTTCACCCTCAGCAAGATTTAGCTGGTTGAGTTCAAGGCAATATAAATTAAGCAAATCTATTCGTTGCTCGCGGTTGACCGAGCCATCCATAACGTCATTTAGCTGTTTTTGAAGTGTCTGCCATAGTTTATAAGTCTGTTTTACAGAATTAATTAACGCCGGTTCGTTTAAATAAGTGTCGAGTAATTGTTGTTGTATCGTTGGTTTTTGGAGTGACTGATGTTCATGTTGTCCATGTAGGTCAACTAACATTTGAGTCAGGTTTTTTAATTGCGCTAGAGGCGCATTGTGACCATTGATGAAGGCTTTGCTTCTACCGTTGGCGAATACTATTCTACGAATAATACATTCTTGATCGCTAGCCATTTCATTATTTTGTAACCAGTCCTGCGCCTTAGGGTGATTTTGGATGTCGAAGCAAACGTTAATTTCAGCTCGATCTTGCCCACTTTTAACATTATCGCTATCGGCTCTATCGCCTGAAATCAATTTGATAGCGTCGAGTAAAATTGACTTGCCTGCGCCTGTTTCTCCGGTCAGAGCTGTTAACCCCTGATCGAATTCAAGATCTAATGAATCGATGATGGCAAAGTTTTTAATTTGGATAGATTCAAGCATTAGATTTAATCATTAAATAGACTCATTAAATTTTTTGATTAGAAATAAGAACTCCACTGAAGCTTGGCTCGTACTATTCCAAAATAGTCATAGTCTTCAGGGTGTAATAGTGTCAATAATTGTGGATAACGCTGGATTGTAACCTTGCTAGTATGGTCAAGAACTCCGGCTGATTGGCCGTCATAGTTTATATTGGCGAGTGAGCTGGCTTTACTTAAACGCACCTCAATTTCCAAGCTCGCAGGAATAACAATCGGTCGATTGGTTAAGGTATGTGGGCAAACCGGCACAATAGCTAGTGCCTCTAATGACGGGTGCATGATGGGTCCACCGCCCGATAATGCATAAGCGGTAGATCCCGTAGGCGTTGTCACAATAACGCCATCAGCTCTTTGTTTGTGGATCAAGCTACCATTGTAGTGAACTTCGTATTCAATCATGCTTAATGATTCGTGGCTGTGCAAAATAATGTCGTTAAGCGCAATATTTGTAGACGTTGAGTCATCAGCATATTGAATTTTGCCTTCGATGAAAAAACGTTTTTCGACGGTATATTTACCTGAGACAACTGCGGCAATGTGCGATTCAAAATCAGATATCGAAACGTCAGCCAAAAAACCCAACCGTCCTAGATTGATGCCGAGCAAGGGCGTGTCCGTATTAACCAGAGCGCGAGCAGTACTTAGCAAAGTGCCGTCTCCACCTAACGAAATAACAAGATCAGATTGATTCACCAGAGATTCGATCGACACCGTTGGTAAGTCGCACGTGGGTGTTTCGAAGTCGAGGCAATGTACCAAAACATCAGCATGTTTTTTTAACGCTCTGGCAACAGTCAAGACGGTATCGAATCGAGATTCAATATCCTTACGGACAACCAGGCCGATAGTGTTAAATTTGACCTTCATAATGATTTTGGTGCTAACGATGAAGTAACGGGTTCAAATAAATATCAAAAGAAATATCAGCACATTCTTTACTGTTGCCAAATTAGAGATACAATTTGCGATTAGAAAGACAAACTACAATATAGCAGACCCGATGGCAGAAAAGCACGAACTTGATGAACGAGCGCAAATACTACTAAGACAGATTATCACGTCTTACAGTCAAGATGCTCAGCCTGTTGGCTCAAAAAACTTGGCTGAATTATCTGGGTTGGACGTCAGCTCGGCAACGATTCGAAATATTATGGCCAAACTAGAGCATCTTGGTCTGATTGACTCACCACATACGTCAGCAGGACGCGTACCTACTGATGCCGGGTATCGCTTTTTTATTGACCGTTTGCTCGAAGTTAATGATTTAGCTGAACCGGCTACTAAAATAATCTCGGCCGAATTTGGGAGCGATAAAACCACCATCAATTTGATTCAAAGTGCTTCATCTATTCTATCTAACATAACTCATTTGACCGGTATCGTCAGTTTAACTCATTCGACACCAGCCGAAATTCGTCATATTGAATTTATGCGACTCAGTGAAAAGAGAATTTTGGTTATTCTGGTGATTAATGAGGACGATGTTCACAATAAAGTGATTCAGGTGGAGCGTAATTATAGTGATATAGAATTACAGCAGGCCGCCACTATGCTGAATCGATATTTGTTGGGACAAAGCTTTGAAAGTGCTCGCCGTCAATTAAAAGTTGAGTTATCAAATCTTAAAAGTGATGTTAATACGATGATGGAAGTCGTGCTCAAAGCGATGGAAGAAGTATGTACCGACAGCGATGGAGATGAGCTGTTGACCAGTGGGAAATCGAATTTGCTCAAGTACAGTGAGCTTAATGATATCAATAAGTTACAGGACTTATTTAATGTTTTTAATGAGAAAAAAGATTTGCTTAAGTTACTTGATAGTTGCACCAATGCGAGTGGCGTCGAAATTTTTATCGGTAGCGAATCTGGCTACCCAGTGTTGAGTAATTGTAGTGTTGTTGGTGCTCCATATCACAAGGGCGGAGAGATTGTAGGCGTGTTAGGGGTTATCGGCCCGACCCGCATTGCCTACGGGCAAGTGATACCAATGGTTAATGTTACCGCAAAATTATTAAGCTTGGCCTTGAATACTCAAAAATAATCCATACATAAACTCCCACAATTTTCGTGAACCCACAGAGCGCTGTTGGTTTAAGACTAAAAATCAATCTTGCAGGCCAATTACATTGTCCTTTCAATTAATTTGTGGAGTTTTTTAAATGTCATCTGAGCCGCCCAAGGTTGGAGATAAAGAAGAATCAGTTACACCAGAATTGATGGAGGTTGAAGAGCTAAGCGAGGATTTTGAAGCCGACGCATCGGCTAGCAATGAAGAAGAAAGCATTGAGCGACAGTTAGAAAGAACTCAGGAAACAGTTAAAGATTACTGGGATCAAATTATGCGTTTAAAGGCGGAGATGGAAAATAACCGTAAACGCGCTGTTCGTGATATTGAAAACGCGCATAAATTTGCGCTTAAAAACTTTACCGAAGCCTTATTGCCAGTCATTGATAGTATGGACATGGGGCAACAAGCTGCCGCTGCAGAAAATGCTAGTTTAAAGAGCATTGTTGAAGGCACCAACATGACCGAAACTATGTTCGTACAAGTTTTAGAAAAACATGGTTTAAAGCGATTAAATCCAGTGGGTGAAAAATTTAATCCTGAACAGCATCAGGCTATCAGTATGATCGAAGATGAGAACGTTAAGAGCGATCATGTCATTAATGTCATGCAAAAAGGTTTTTCACTCAATGACCGTTTAGTTAGGCCTGCAATGGTTATTGTTGCGAAATAAATAGACTCGAAAACTAGTTTTGACTTGAAAGCAGGGAATTAACCCCTACATCAGAACTAACAAATGAAAAACACCGCATTTTATACGGTTATATATAGATAATCCCACAAATTATTAGGAGTACTTATAGATGGGCAGAATTATTGGAATTGATCTCGGAACCACCAACTCATGCGTAGCAGTCATGGAAAATGGTAAACCGAAGGTTATCGAAAACGCAGAAGGCGATAGAACCACGCCCTCAATTATCGCATTTAGTAAAGATGGTGATGTACTAGTTGGTCAGCCAGCTAAACGACAAGCTGTTACAAACCCAACTAACACCTTATACGCAGTTAAGCGCCTAATAGGTCGCCGCTTTGACGAAAAAGCGGTTCAGAAAGATATTGGTCTAGTCCCTTATGCCATTGTTAAAGCCGACAATGGTGATGCTTGGGTTGACGCAAATGGTGAGAAAATGTCACCACCTGAAATATCGGCCCGTGTTTTGCAAAAAATGAAAAAGACAGCCGAAGATTATCTTGGTGAAGAAGTCACTGAAGCCGTTATAACTGTGCCTGCCTACTTTAACGATTCACAACGTCAAGCCACTAAAGATGCTGGCAAGATTGCTGGTCTTGAGGTGAAGCGTATTATCAATGAGCCAACGGCTGCAGCGTTAGCCTATGGCATGGACAAAGCTACTGGCGACAAAAAAATCGCGGTATATGATCTGGGTGGCGGAACTTTTGATATTTCTATTATTGAAGTAGCCGAAATAGACGGTGAGCATCAATTTGAAGTGCTGTCGACGAATGGTGACACTTTCCTTGGTGGTGAAGATTTTGACATGCGTCTTATTGACTACATTGCTGATGAATTTAAAAAAGATTCAGGCATGGATTTACGCAATGACCCACTCGCTAAGCAACGTTTGAAAGAAGCGGCTGAAAAAGCCAAAATTGAATTATCTTCTGGTCAGCAAACTGACATTAATCTGCCGTACATTACAGCTGATGCGTCAGGACCAAAACACCTGAACTTAAAGATTACTCGTGCCAAACTCGAGTCTTTGGTTGATGACTTGGTGGCTCGTACGGTTGATCCTTTGAAGGTAGCGTTAAAGGATGCTGGGTTATCAGTATCGGATATTGATGACGTCATTATGGTTGGCGGTCAAACTCGGATGCCTAAAGTTCAGGAAGTGGTTAAAAACTTCTTTGGTAAAGAACCACGTCGTGATGTTAACCCCGATGAATCAGTCGCTTGCGGTGCAGCAATTCAGGGTGGTGTTTTGGGTGGCGATGTTAAGAACGTATTGCTTCTCGACGTGACGCCTCTGTCTCTTGGTATTGAGACAATGGGCAGCGTTATGACCAAGTTGATCGAAAAGAACACTACGATCCCAACTAAAGCGTCACAAACCTTCTCAACCGCTGAAAACAATCAAACTGCAGTCACAGTTCATGTGTTGCAAGGCGAACGTGAAGTTGCTGCTGCTAATAAGTCACTCGGTCGATTTGACCTTTCTGACATTCCCCCTGCACAACGGGGCGTGCCACAGATTGAAGTAACCTTTGATATTGATGCGAACGGTATCTTGAACGTATCGGCCAAAGATAAGGCAACTGGAAAAGAGCAGAAGATCGTGATTAAGGCATCCAGTGGTTTGTCCGATGAAGAAGTTGAAAAGATGATCAAAGATGCTGAAGCACATGCTGATGAAGATCGTTTACATGTTCAAATGGTTGAAACGCGTAATCAAGCTGAAGCTATGATTAACGCCACAGAAAAGTCTTTAACTGATCTTGGTGACCAGGTTGAAGCGGAAGATAAAACCAACATTGAAACAGCCATTGCTGCATTAAAAACTGCACTGGAAGGTACTGACAAGGATGACATTACCGCAAAGACTGAAGCATTAACCGAAGCTTCTGGCAAGTTAGCCGAAAAAGCTTACGCCGCCAATGCTGATGGAGAAGAGCCAGTTGACGCAAATGCAACAGCTGAGCCATCTGCCAACGTAAATGATGATGTAGTCGATGCTGAGTTTGAAGAAGTAAAAGACGACAAAAAGTAAACTAAAGCGTACCAAAACCTGGCGTGTCTTACTAAAATAAGATGTGCTGGGTTTTTTGCTATTCAGGCATAAGAGCCAGGCACAAAAAGCATGTCCCAAAGAGATTATTACGAAGTATTAGGTGTTTCTAAGTCGTCATCAGAGGCGGAATTGAAAAAAGCATTTCGGCGTCTGGCTATGAAGCATCATCCAGATCGAAATCCTGATAACGAAGAAAGTGACCACCTTTTCAAAGAAGCAAAAGAAGCTTACGACATACTATCGAATGCTAATAAAAGAGCGGCCTATGACCAGTATGGTCATGCAGGGGTTAATCAGTCTGCAGGCGGTGCCGGGGGACAGGGATTTGGTGATGCGTTTAGCGATATTTTCGGCGATATTTTCGGCGGTGGCGGGGGTGGAGGACGTTCACGTGTCCGTAAAGGTGCCGACCTGCAATACAACCTTGAATTAAGTCTTGAAGATGCCGTAACAGGTACAACAGTTAAAATTCGCATACCAACTATGAAACATTGCACCAGTTGTGCTGGTTCTGGCGCGAAAGAAGGCTCTACACCTGAAACCTGTGGCACCTGTGCCGGACATGGTCAAGTTAGAATGCAACAGGGGTTTTTCTCAGTTCAGCAAACTTGCCCCAAATGTCAAGGTTCAGGTTCTACCATCAGTGATCCCTGTAATACCTGTGATGGCGAAGGGCGCGTAAAAGAACACAAATCTTTATCCGTAGAAGTACCCGCCGGCGTTGATAACGGTGATAGGATCCGTTTAACTGGTGAAGGCGAAGCAGGAGAGTCAGGTGCACAAGCGGGTGATTTATTCGTTCAGATGCATATCAAACCACATCCAATTTTTGAACGTGATAATGCCGACTTGTTTTGTGAAGTGCCGATTAGCATTGTTACAGCTACCCTTGGCGGTGAGCTTGAGGTGCCTAGTCTGAATGGCCGTCTCAATTTAAAAGTTCCACCAGGCACTCAAACCCATAAATCGTTCCGTATGCGAGGCAAAGGAATAAAGCCGGTTCGTGGTGGAGCAGTTGGTGATTTGATTTGTCGTATCATTGTTGAAACGCCCGTCAAACTCAACAACGAGCAAAAAGAGTTACTAGAAAAACTGGCAAAATCGATGGATAAGGGTGGTGTCACGAAGCATAGTCCAAATGAAAAGAGCTGGTTAGACGGTATGAAAACATTCTTTGAAGAAATGAAATCTTAAGGCCTTACTGATATGAGTGACAATATGACTGGTAATATGACGCGCATTGCAATCGTCGGCGCTGCTGGTCGTATGGGTAGACATTTGGTGATTGCTTGTGCCGAATCAAAAGACGTTCAGCTTACGCAAGCGTTAGAGCGACCCGAAGGTGCTTTAATTGGTACTGACGCGGGTATTATTGCAGGAATCGAAGCTCAGGGTGTGCTCATCAGTGAGACACTGGATGCCGACCAATTCGATGTTTTGATCGATTTTACCCACCCAACGGTAACTGCCCTTAATGTGGATTATTGTCTGAAACACGGTAAAAAAATGGTTATCGGCACGACTGGTTGTGACGAGTCTTTAGTTAAAAAACTTGAATTAGCCGGCGAATCGATTGCACTAATGTATGCCCCCAACATGAGTGTTGGTGTAAACCTTTGTCTCAAATTATTACAAACCGCCGCCGCTGTGTTGGGCGATACCGTTGATATAGAAATCATAGAATCTCACCATCGTCACAAGGTTGATGCCCCTTCAGGTACTGCGCTTAAAATGGGTGAGGTCATTGCCGACACTTTAGGCCGAGATCTAAAACAGTGCGCGGTGTATGGTAGAGAAGGTCAAACCGGTGCAAGAGACCGTCAAACTATCGGTTTTGAAACGATACGTGCGGGGGATATTGTTGGTGAGCATACGGTTTTATTTGCCGCGGAAGGCGAGAGAATTGAAATTACTCACAAAGCATCAAGCCGTATGACTTTTGCTAACGGTGCCATCCGAGCAGCGCATTGGGTTCAACAAAAAACAGTTGGACTGTATGGCATGGATGATGTGCTAGGTCTCTAGGAGCCTGTCGGGCTTAGGATAAATTTACTGCTGAAAAGCCATTTCGGCCAAATTTCTCGATCCAATTCGTTGAATAGAACCACTATTCGCCTTATTTGATCAAAAAATTTAACTTAAAATGACTTTCCCTCGCTACGATTATCTAAGTCCGACAGGCTCCTAGTCAATTTCTTATGTTGCGTTTTATTCAAGATTGCGGCGTCACCGATTTTTTGTGCTTTTGCATCAGCAGTAGCGACCAGCGACCCAAATTGACGCACGGTTTATCTTTTCCATAAGTTCCCTAGCGGTGTGCCAGTTTGGTCATCCTCACGTACTAAAGTACATTAAAGTCTTGATAACGGCTCCTGTGTTACTTCACTATTAGTATTTAAGAATTTTTCCGCGCGATACTTTCTTTCTCCCACGAAAAAAACACTTTCTTTAATATTGTCCCATTGAATTATGGTCAATATTGGGGTCTATAAACCGTCTATTAGAACGACTCAGTAACATCGAATTTAATGTCGCTGGGTGGTCTTTAGTTTATCCCTTTTCTATTGCTCATCTGACTGTTGGTATAAAAATACGTCTTTAAATTCTCGACACATGGTGCTAATGTCAATCTCATAGGCCGTACTCTTTTCTCTTCAAAACTTAGCCGCCTCGCAAACTTAACTTGTTTTAAATAGCCGGTAAACTCTATGAACATGAGTAAATTTACAATATTTCCAGCCATCCATTTAAGGAATGGTGAAGTCATCAGATTTACCAAAGGTGACATTAACAACCCTATTGTTTTTCATACCGACCCTGTGGCTTGTGCACAGCAATGGATAGATCAGGGCGCAGAGTGGTTGCAGGTTATCAACCTCGATGCGGCTTTCGATGAAGACGCTACAAATAACTGGAACCTGATTAAAAAAATGGCTGATCTAGACGTCAATATTCAATTCGGCGGCGGTATTCGCAGTATGGATGATGTTCATTGGGCAATGAAGGTGGGTATTAAACGTGTCATTATTGGGACCGCTGCGGTAGAACAACCCCAGTTAATGGCCGATGCGATTGCGGCCTACGGTAGTGATGCCGTCATTCTTGCCATTGATGCCGATGAAGATGGGGAAGTTAAAATTCATGGGTGGAAGGCCGGTGGCAGTGTACAGGCGACAAGTCTAGCTATACAGATGCGTCATCTTGGCGTCACTACGGCTATCTTGACGAGCATTCATCTGGATGGCTCTATGACGGGTGTCGATCTTGATGCATCGATAGCGCTATCTCAGGTCAGTGGCTTGAATATAATTGTTGGTGGCGGGATTGGCAGCCTGAATGATGTCTTCGATTGTTATAACAACGAAGGTATTACCGGCGTTATCGTTGGTAAAGCTTTGTATACTGGTAATTTAGAGCTAAAGAAGGCGTTACGAGCATCGAGTAAAAGAGAGTCGTTTGAGTCAAATCTCAACAATTGGAAAGACGAACAAAATACAACCTGGGCCAAATTTAGTTATGAGTTAGTCGAAAACAATCTTAAAAAGCATATTCCTGTTGAATCACCTCCATTACGAATTTTGGATGCAGGTGGTGGTAATGGGGTCGATAGCCTTGCGCTAGCGCGCATGAACCATCAGGTAGAGTTAGTGGATACATCTCAGCCAATGCTAGATGACGCAAATGTAACCGCTGCTTTATCGGGTGTGTCGGGTCGTATTCAAACGCACGCCCTTGATATTCTGAGTTTGAGTAAGCAATTTCCTGAGCCTGAATTTGATATCGTACTGTGCCATAACGTTATTCAATTTGTTGACGATCTAGACCCTGTTTTAGATCAGCTGTTGAAGTTGTTACGCCCTGGTGGTTTCCTGTCACTCATAACGGTTAATCAATATTCTTCTGTTTATCAGGCCGCTTTTTTAGAGGGTGACCTTGATAAGGCTTATGATTCACTAGATCAGACAGATCAACACAACCCGACTTTTAATATTGACGTTCGAGAATTCAGGGCGAATGACTTGTCAGACACATTAATAACAAAAGGATGCCAAATTGAAAACCACTATGGCATACGTTGCATGTATAACTACTGGGGAACCAATGAGGAAAAAAACGATGTAGAAGTTAATGAAAAGCTTCGAAAGCTTGAATTTGAATTGTCGAATCGTGAACCCTATAAACACACCGCCAGATTATTTCAACTCATCGCCAGAAAAAAATAAACGTCAGTCCATAACTAATTAATAATGTTAACAGATTCAACGATAGATTTTGATCGACTAACTGTCGAAGAAATATCTTATTGTCTGAGAATACAGCCTGATCCTACTTACGATATTCCACCAGAAATGTTGAGCAAGAACAGTCGACAAGCGGCAGTGCTAATTCCTTTCTTGAGGTTCAGTGAGTCATGGCATCTTCTTTATATTCGGCGCGCCACATTTGAAGGTGATCGGCACAGCGGACAAGTCGCTTTTGCCGGCGGTAAACGCGAACTCGAAGATACCTCTTTGGAAATTACGGCATTACGTGAAGCAGAGGAAGAGGTGGGTATTAAGCATAGTGACGTCAACATATTAGGCAGACTCAACCACCATCACACTATCAGCGATTTTCAAGTGACTCCTTATATTGGCGTTACGCCTTGGCCTTATCCGCTAAAGCTCGATGCAGGTGAGGTAGCGCATGCGTTTACGTTGCCACTCAACTGGCTCGCAAATTCGGCTCACTACCGGACGGAGCAACGGACACATCGAGATTCGAAGCGCCCGTGGCCCGTGGTTTATTACGAGGAATATGAAGGTGAGTTATTGTGGGGTGCTACGGCTAGAATTACCTTGTCGTTAATAGACGTTCTAAAAACCAGCCTAACTAATTAGGCTCGACATTTTTCCGCTGACACCTTGTCCAGTTGTAACAGCTTGAGAAATTTTTCTGAGAAATTAGCTAGATCGATAAATATTACTTCATGCCTAAACTTTTTAACCATCTGCAATAATATTTCTTTGTCACTGACAGATAAGTTTTAAAGCTTATGAGTTTGAGTTAACTCTAGTTAGTCGATACGTCTCTAATTGGGTCGTGATGTTACAAGATTTGTACAGATGAATCTAAATTGATCTGAGAGTGATGTTTGTAACTCCCATAATAGGCATCAAAACAAGCGATAGGTAAATAATACTGATTACTCTAATACGTTTCAATCTAACGAACGACAGGGACAGTAGATTACGCTTCATCAATTAATCAGCAGATTTTCAATGTGATCTTTAATCTTAACCTTTTTAGCTGTAATTATTTTATCTGCTTTGCGTTTTCAAGCGACGATAGGGTTAGGGTAAAAAAGGCAGGCGATGTAAAAGAATTCAGCTAATAGATTATAAAAAGTATTAATATCGAACAGCATGACGATCTTTATCCAAATCGTCAGAGATTAGAGATTGTGTAAGGATTATTGGAATCATAAAGAGCGTGCCAGCCAAAATTCTCATAGGCAGCCACTCAACAAAACGGTTGTTAGTTTAATAAAGCGCACCTTAATATAGAGAAACTTAATGATAGTTACGACGCTTGAAAGTGTTCCTGGTAAAGACATCAAAAAACATTTTGGTTTGGTCCAGGGTAATACAATCCGGGCTAAGCATGCTGGGCGGGATTTAATGGCAGGACTTAAAAATATCTTTGGAGGTGAATTGAAAGGGTATACCGAATTATTAAGCGAGTCCCGACAGCAAGCAACCGATAGAATGATCGAACAAGCCAACTTGCTCGGCGCCAACGCCATATTAAATGTGCGCTACAGTACCTCATCAATTACACAAGGCGCAGCAGAACTATATGCTTATGGTACCGCTGTCGTAGTTGAATAACGATGGCTGAACTGGCTATCTTTTTGGTGCTGCTCATTTTGGGTTTTTTGTTTGGCCGTTTGGCCGAGAAGCGTCATTTAAGCTCCATTCTTAAACGAGAAAAGAAAACCCTAAAAGTGCCGGTGATGACGGTGAAGACTGTGCCAGCAGAACTAAACCAATGCAGAACTTTTTTGGTGTGTGGTAACGTTGTTGTCTCTATCGATTTTTTCAAAAAAGTTATTTCAGTTATTAAAGGCATGATCGGTGGTCGTTTAACCAGTTATGAATCCCTCTTAGATCGAGCGCGTCGCGAGGCTATTTTACGTATGAAAGAATCAGCAATACTCAGTGGTGGAAAAATTATTGTTAATGTACGCATCGAAACAGCCTCTATTAGCAAACACAGTAATAGTTTATATTCGATTGGATCAGTTGAAGTTGTTGCTTATGGAACTGCCATCGCACCTTAATTTTAGGCGAGGGTATCTCTAGGAGCTTGTCGGACTTAGGATAAAACTACTGCGGTAAAAATTAGGATGTTTGATAATATTAGTACTGTGAATGATGACTGAAAATTTTAAATAATATGGTCATTGTGCAGTCTAAGTATTAAGGAAGAGTATCGATTCTGTTGGTATGTCGTTAACTTAAATCGTGAAATGACCCACGATCTTGTAACCACCTCACTGATAGTCTCAGTCTATTTGGACAATAATAAAAAGAAAATTTAATGAAAATAGCACTGTTATCACGTAATCGAAAATTATATTCATCAAGGCGCATTATCGAAGCAGCTGAAGCTCGCGGGCACGAAGTTGTTGTAATTGATGTTTTACGGGCTTATATGACTGTTGTTTCTCACAAACCCTCGATTCACTATAAAGGCAAACTGATAGAAGGGATTGAAGCCGTCATACCGCGTATTGGTGCTTCAGTTACCAGCTACGGTACTGCAGTGTTACGTCAATTTGAAATGATGAATGTGGTGGCCTTGAACGAATCGGTGGCGATATCCCGCTCGCGTGATAAATTACGGTCACTTCAATTGTTATCCCGTAAGGGCATTGGCATGCCACTTACCGGTTATGCCAACAGGCCGGACGATATCAAGGATGTCATCAAGATGGTTGGTGGCGCACCCTGTGTTATCAAATTATTGCAGGGGACTCAGGGTATTGGCGTGGTGTTGGCGGAAACCCAAAAAGCAGCCGAAAGTGTTATCGAAGGTTTCATGGGTGTGAAGGCCGATATACTAGTACAGGAATTTATTAAGGAAGCGGGTGGCTCTGATATACGCTGTTTTGTGGTGGGAGAAAAAGTAGTCGCAGCGATGAAACGCCAGGGTGCTGAAGGTGAGTTTCGCTCTAACCTGCATCGGGGCGGATCATCTAGCCTAATAAAAATTACACCGGAAGAGCGTTCTACTGCAGTCAGGGCGGCTGGCATTATGGGTCTCAATGTTGCCGGTGTCGATCTGTTACGTTCCAACCATGGCCCAGTTGTCATGGAAGTAAACTCTAGTCCTGGTTTAGAAGGTATCGAGGGTGCTACGGGTAAAGATATCGCCGGTATGATTATCAAAAATCTGGAAAAGCTTAAACCCGGAAAAACCAAAACTCGGGGCAAAGGTTAAAATGCAGACAGCAATCGAACTAGCTGGGGTCACTATTTAACCAGCTAGTTGAAAATGGTCGATATCTTTCTGCTGAATTTTATACCACAACTTTGCCGATTATTCAGGTGTATGATTCGCAGATGTGTCTGTCGTGACTAAATCACTGGCGCTTAAATAATACGTTAACTGGTGATTTACAAGTTACTAGAAATCGGACAGGCGCTTAGATTAAGTTTTTTGCCTTTTAATTAGTTTTATTGCTGTTTATGTCTAAGGCTTTGTATCGAAATCGCTACACCTCCCAGACTTTTCAGTCTCAAAGACCATCTTTTTATCTATTTTGAATTTACGCATAGATTCGAATTTTCATCGAACGGGAAGTAATTCAATTTCGATTATTCGACTACCAATCTTAACTGGGGAGATTAATGCCGCCAGATGATCCTTGATCGCTCTTTTTAAAGTGTTTTCTGTCCAATTATGATTTTCAACGAGTTTCCTAAAATGCCTGACTCATTGGTCTGTAGTTCCGGGCATTGAATCGGGTTATTCGTTTCTGGGGATGCGGTAAGATGATAAAATAAATTTTTTAACATTCATTTTCCATCGTCAGCGGATACTTCATGCCAGTTACTCATTTTATCACCCATCAAATAAACAAAGAGACGCAAAAGCCGACGGCCATAGTGACAGTTGCTGCTAATGAAGCCGAGCTTGATGACTATAGTCAGTTGGTGATAAGCCAGCTGAAGAGCATCTTTGTTCAGCGTGCCAGTAGGCGCTATGGTTGCTTCAACCCAGAAGTAACACGCGTAAAGGACCTCACCTTAAATTGGTTGACTGATGTGCATAGTTTTTTATCTTTGACCATGAAAATCAGTGAGCATTTCGCTAGTATGATGAGTAATACCGAGCTCGAAATGGACGGTTACCTTGCCTTTGCAACTGAAGAATTAGCTGAAACTGACAAGCTGTATATCTTTCATTTGCGTGAAAAAAGTAACCTCTGTTTAACTGCCGACATGGCGTTAAGTGAAAGTCTAGTGCTCGATTTTTCAAATACCGGCTTTGGTTTATGTATTGATACTCGCGCGCTTAAAATAGAGCAGGAAGAAGGCAATCGTAGTGAAGAAAAATACATCACCTTTAGCTTTGGCCGTGGCGATAAAGCCATTCAAAAACTGTTCTTCGATTTTACTGGTTTTATCGATACCCTCGATACCGAGCAAGAGACTCAGGAATTTTTACAAATTGTGGAAGAATACGCACAAACGTTGCCAGAAAGTGAATCCGCTGAGACCAAAAAAAAGGTGATTGAATACTGCATTGAGCAAGATAAACATGGAGAAGTCGTTGCGTTTAAAACGCTTTCAGGTCAGCTTGATGATAGTGCACCTGAAAAATTTGAACAGTTCGTCGCGCAGAAAAAACGTGAGCGCCGTCAGGTACGTCCAGTTTCAGAATCATCTATTAACGACGATGCTGGCTCAGCTGAGCTAGCTGATAGCGACAGTGTGATCAAAGCGGAGCTCATTCCTGATCGAAAGAGCCTAAAAAACTATCTACGCTATAGCGGTAAAAATAAAGAGGTGACACTGAGCTTCGCTGCAACTGCACTTGGCGCTGATATTAGTTTTGATGCCAGCGAGAATAGTTTAACCATTAAAAACTTGCCTAGTCGCTTATTAAAACAACTTAAACCAGACAATAGCTAGGAGCCTGTCGGGCTTAGGATAAATCTACTGCGGAAAAGAGGGTGTAAAACAAACTGTGTAACTGCCCGGTTTAGATATGAGGCGGGGAGCGTTCACCAATCTGTGTCAATTCATTAAACTATTGATATATACAGATGGAGTGACCTATGTCCGACAAATTTGATTTTGAAAAAGCGATAACAGGATTACGATCAGGCAAAGACCTGGTTGGTAACGAAGGCGTTTTAATGCCGTTGATTAAGCAGCTCACTGAGGCTGCGATTACTGCTGAACTAGAGCATCACCTTACCAATAACGATGAGCCAAACCGAAAGAATGGCAAAACGTCAAAAACAGTCAAAACGGGTTCAGGCCATTTTGAACTAGATACCCCTCGAGACCGCGCGGGGAGTTTTGAGCCTCAATTGGTCAAGAAAAATCAGACGCATCTAACGCCAGAAATTGACCGTAAGATACTATCACTGTTCAGCCATGGCATGAGCTACAGAGACATTCAGTATCATCTACAGGACTTGTATGGCGTTGAGATATCCACGGGGGCGATGACAGCGGTTACCGACGCACTCGTGCCCCAACTCAATGAATGGCGGCAGCGCCCGCTGGAGCCTGTTTACCCCATTGTCTGGCTGGATGCGGTGCACTATAAAGTGAAGGATGAGGGGCGTTATATTAGCAAAGCAATTTACACATTATTAGGACTGACCGTTGACGGCAAAAAGGAAATTATGGGCCTGTATCTATCCGATAATGAAGGAGCAAGCCACTGGTTGACGGTATTAACAGACCTTCAAAATAGAGGTGTCGAAGACATCCTGATCGCCTGCATTGATGGTCTCACTGGTTTTCCAGAGGCGATTGCGAGCATTTATCCGAAAACGGAAATTCAGCTTTGCATCATCCATCAGATCCGCAACTCGATGAAATACGTGGCCTCGAAAAACCAGAAAGCCTTCATGGCTGACTTAAAACCCGTCTATCGAGCGACAAGTTTAGAGGCGGCCGAAGTGGCATTAGATGCACTCGATGCTAAGTGGGGTGAGACCTACCCGATTGTGCTCAAGTCGTGGCGCAGTAAGTGGCATCAACTATCCGCGTACTTCAAATATCCCGAGCCAATACGGCGCATCATCTACACCACCAATGCAGTCGAAGCAGTGCATCGACAATTTCGCAAGCTGACTAAAACCAAGGGCGCATTTCCCAATGAAAACAGCTTGTTAAAATTACTCTATGCGGGCATATTGAATGCGACTGAAAAATGGACAATGCCGATTCAGAACTGGAGCCAGGCACTGTCCCAATTAAGTATTTATTTTGAAGGCCGCCTCGACGGCGTGCTGGATATTTAAAGTAAACCTGACACAGATTTTTGAACGGTCTCATGAGGCGTTAATTCTTCCTCAAGCTCAATCATAAAACGATTTAACGCAGGTTTCCAATCTCTAATTGGCATTGTCCATTATCGCCTTTGAGTGTTTTGGACGAATAACCATTGCGGCTATTGCCGCTATGGTGGCCGGTTAGATCATTTTTGTCATAACCCAGGGATGGTCCATCTCAACCTTTAAAGCGTCTTCAACGGTCAGTTTAGTGAGAAAGGCGCTTAGGTTGTTGAGATCTTCTGGCGTTTTAACGTCTTCAGCCAATTCACTAGCCAGTGCTTGTAGTTTCTTTGTATTCATTCCGCTGCTCATTATTTTTACCTAAGTATTAGGTTATTGATAATGAACAGTTACACAATTATTTTTACAGCCTCTCAATTTCAAGCCAAGTATTTTCATATTTATACTCAAAGCACATACCACATCTTCTTGCTTGCTTCTCTCTTTCTTTATCAGGGCCCAAGGTGTTGATATCTATCGGAAGTCCTCTTGATTCAACTCTTAGCGTAATGTGATCGATTCTTAAAAAAAATTTATCAAAATGCGCCCCTTTCTTTCCTGCTGCTCCTTCCAAATCGCTCTATGCTTTATTAAAAGTCATTCGACCTTAAAAAGCACCTAATTTGCACCCAGTAAAATCTGTCGGTTTCATAAAAATAAACACCAATTGGTGACTAAAAATTAATTTAACCTCAATGCTATTTTCTAGGTATAGCTGTTTGCGAATGCTCGATACGTCCTCATTATTGGTTGGTTATTGCGATTCACACTGTCCTTTTCAAGATTTGCCGATTTTTAGCCAATTGTGAAGCTTAAAGATTTCAAATTGCTGGCTTTGTTGGAGCCATTGTTAATAACTAATCGATTGTCTTTCAAGTATTGCGAGTGGCTTTAGGGGTTAATGGAAATGTTCTAGTTGTTGGTGTTTGATTTCCTATCAGTCGCCTTCTTTAGATCAGAACCAGAGGCGATGCGCTCTCTAATGTTAGTGTGATCTGACGCTTTAGGTGTGCTGCATAGGCAGGCACGAATAGGATTCAGATCGACGAAAGCCATATATTGGAGCAGAGTTTCTTCACTTAGCAGAGCCGTTGATTTATACCGGTTTTACCAGTATTGATTGATGCATCTAACGGTCGAGTAACTCATTATCCGTCTAGCTTCCAGTCTCTTGTAGCATCAATCTTACGATGAAATGAATAGGGTAGACATCACAGCATAGCTGCAAATTTCGATGATATAGAATGACAATACGAATACGGCTTACAATCCACCGTCCGTAGCGTACATGTTTTTTTACCGTAACAATTATAAATTTTATTTAGTTAACTGCGACTTACTTGGCAGGAAATTACAGGGTAATAGGGCGTATTTTATAGGCGACAAGCTGTTTTCTGGGTAGGGTAATCGAAATTACTTCAACTATTGAGGTATCCCTTTCGTTCTTGATATTTAATGCTAAGTAGATAATGTTATATGCTCAATTGAAGAGAATTAAGGTGGGCCTGTCCTTTTCGCTTCATTTTTACTGGGAACATAATATATGAGAGGGCTAAAATATATTTGTAATTTCACCATGTTCCATCGACTGGTAATTCAGGAAGTATGATTTTAGAGTAGGGACCTTCAGCCCAAAGCTGTTAAGTTGTTTTCGCCTCAATAAGATTTCGTAACTGTTTAGAATCATTAGCTTTCCAGTTAGATACCCATTCTGGAATATCACCTGCAGGCATAGGTCTGGCAATGCCATAACCCTGTGCTAACTCGCAACCCAGTTGCCACAGAGCAACGCCATGATCAATAGTCTCTACACCCTCAGCAATTACTTCACGCTGGAATGCTTTAGCTAATCCTATGACACCTTCAACAATTGCTAAATCGTCGGCATCTTCCAACATATTTCGCACGAAGCTTTGGTCGATTTTAATCAAATAGGCTGGCAGGCGTCTGAGATAGGTGAGTGATGAATACCCTGTACCAAAGTCATCTAAGGCAAAGCCCACTTTTAGCTCATGGCAAGCATTCATGGTGTCAAGTACCTGGTCGATGTCACTTAAAGCACTGGTTTCAAGTACTTCCAATTCTAAACTGTTTGGGTTCACTTCAGGATGGACTGCTAACAATGCCTCTAAGCGAGCTGCGAAGTTAACTTGTTGTAATTGATAGGCACTAATGTTGACACTAATAGAAAGATTTTTGCCCTTGTTTCGCCATTGGCTTATTTGGGCCAATGCTGTGTCTATGACCCATTCACCCAGCTCTAGGCTAATGACATGACCTTCTATTACTGGCAAGAACTCTAAAGGTGGTACTAAACCTCGCTCAGGATGTTGCCAGCGGATTAAAGCTTCTACACCGATCACTTCGCCAGTGTTCATATTTACCTTGGGTTGATAGTGCAGCACAAACTCATTCCTATCTAAAGCTGAGCGAATATCGTTTATACTTTCTTGCTGAAACTTTAACTCTTTATCTAATATGGGATCAAACAGGTGATAACGGTTTTTGCCCGCTTGCTTAGCCATATACATAGCTTGGTCGGCATGACGTATGAGCTGGTCGGTGTCTGCACCGTCTTGTGGGTAAAGGGTGACACCGATACTAGCCGTCACTTGCAACACGGTATCGCCCAAAATAACAGGGTCAGCAGCGGCTTTTAATAGCTGCTCTAAAACCAGATTATTGTCTTTGATCTTTTCTAAATCAAGCATGACAGCAATAAATTCATCGCCACCAACACGGGCTAACGTATCACCTTCACCTAAAGCCTCTTTTATGCGTTGTGAAAGTACAACAAGAAGCTTATCCCCCATATTATGTCCATAGGTGTCATTGACAGTTTTAAAGCCATCTAGATCTAGATAGGCAACGGCTACCGACTGTTTGCGATGTTGACATAGCAGAATGGCTTGGCTTAAACGGTCTGCTAGTAATACACGGTTAGGCAGATCGGTCAGTAGGTCGTAATGGGAAATACGTTCCAGCTTATCCTCGGCTAGTTTACGTTCGGTAATGTCAGTCATTGCGACGAGGCAGTCTGCTGTCCCGGTTACCCCAACATTAGCTTCAAGGCTAAACCAAAACTCTCGCTTGCCAACCTGGACAATTATTTCGCAATCTTGCTTGTCACCCGTCTCGAAAGCTTTTGCCAAGCAATCACTAAGCCTCACCCGATGTTCCTGAATTACATAGATTAAAAACCGTTGCTGATTTAAGTTTAATCTTTCTAACCCCAACATGCTTGCCCCTCGCAAGTTGACCTGGG
>Ga0307489_10000620_pt1 | contig 21969 bp, 41 predicted proteins | sample SB12metaG_FD_202247 | JGI IMG/M metagenome (GOLD analysis project Ga0307489, IMG submission 202247) | Sea-ice brine microbial communities from Beaufort Sea near Barrow, Alaska, United States - SB 1.2 | ecosystem: Environmental > Aquatic > Marine > Coastal | place: USA: Alaska | collected... | reverse complement strand
GTTGCAGGCAGCGCAGAGCTCGAGGGTCATGGCGCCGTTGTATCTAGCGCACATGTCTAGAGGCGGGCCGCTGGCTTGAGCTTCCAAAACGGCAACAGATCACCCCCGTGAGTAGAATATGCGAAGTAGCGCTAGGTCCCAGGAAATAATAACCCTAAGCCTATCCCATGCCCTAAACCCTGGCAGCCTGGCAGCCTGGAACCTGAACCCGAAACCCGAACTCCCGAAACGGCGAAACGCCGAAACCTGTAACTGCGCTGCGCTGCGCCAGCGCTAACGCACAGCTGGCCTGCCTTTTATCACGCGCAGCAGCCCATTGTAGTATTGAGCGTGCGCGTCGCGTGTCTCGGACGTTGGAGCGAGGTGTCGGATGTCGTGCCTGGCGAGCCCCACCGCTGCGCCCGCCCGCGGCGCCCGCGGCGGCGCGACGTGGCACCGCCGCCTCGGCACCACCAACACCGTACCTTGGCCAAAGCCGAATCCCATCAGGCGGAGGCTGGCGCCGGCGGCGACAGCAACGCGCGGCCGGTGCGCCGCAGCCGCAGCGGAGTCCGCTACGGGAATCGAAGGGGTGCGCCTTACCTCCCCAACGCGTGCCCCCCAACCGCAACCCAGCCGGAGCATACCACACCGTCGCTTTCACCCAGTCGTTTCGACCCACGCCCCCATGTCGGCACCCTATCGATACCACGTGGATGTACGCGGTTGAGCGCAAGGCGGCGCCGCCGCATCAAACGCGCCGTCGCCGCCGGCGGCGACACTCTCGCACGGGGCGTTATGGGCGCCTTAGTCCGCGCCTGTTCCCCAGGCGCGACTTTCCGCACGTGCGCCCGCTGAACCACCTCTCGGGAACGTGCCTTGTAAGATATCTGCGCCGTGTAATGACACGTACACTTCCGCTCACCCATCCATCTAATAGCCAGTCTATCAACCGTCTCCCACCCATCGCGACAGGCGAACCCCGGCGACATGCTGGGCCCCGCGGTGTGTGACAAGGGTGTGGTGACCCGCCGCCACACCCTGGGCAAACGCCTCACCTTTGTGGACGTCAGATGCACCGGCCCGGGCGCCGCTGCAGCGGTCCCTTGGAGCAAACAGACCGCCGCCGCCGCTGCCGCCGCCGCAGCCACAAATGACGCCTCCATAACCGCCGCCGAAACCGCCAGCCCAGACACCATCATCGCAACCGCAGCAACTGCCACGAGCGCGGACTCCCTCGAGCCCTCCGCCCATTTTGTGTTTCTCAAGTGCTTCGGCCGCGTGGACAAACTGATGCGGCCAGGAGCCACGGTGCGGTTCACTGGCGAGGTGTTGCACAATCAGAAAGGGAGGGAGGGGAGGGGGGGCGCTGACATGCCTGCGCCGGGCAGCTACTACGCCTTAGTTCCAGAGGTAGCGCCTGCCAGATAATGCTCGCCGCGTCATGTAAGTCCGAAACGAGGTTCTACAATGTGGAGGACGACGTGGCAGGGATGATCTGTCGGGCCCTATCCAGAGGGCGGGCTGGAACTCACTGTGGTTAGGCCGGCATCGGAGGTTTGGAACTACTCGGCGGCGATGGGAAACCAACAAGGAATGGCCTGTCAGATACTTCGTGCCACGTCATTCTCCGTATTATAAACCCTCGTTTAGTGAGTGAACTGGCATCATGTGACGTGTCACGTGTTATCTACTAGGCCCTCGAGGGAGGCGGTGGGCAGGATGACCAGAGTGCTATCAGTCGTAAGAATGGGCGCGGGAAGGGAGTCGGTGTTGGGGGCGGTGGCGGCGGCGGAGGTGGCGGTCCCATTGCGATGAGGACAGGCCCGAGCGGCAGCGCGATTGTGGCCAAACTCTGCAAAACGTTGATCGTACAGGGGTCGTGCGGTGATCCCAACTGCGGGCGCCGCCACGACTCCACAGAGAAGGAGCTGTCGATGATAGCCAACTCCAAGGCAGGGCGGCTTGGTCGGGCGACCATATCGAATAATATCAGTTTGGTGAAGTGACCATACTGGGGGGCTGCTTGGTGCGGGGCAGGTGGACCCTCGGTTGACCGCGCTTGGTTGAAGCTGAAATGTGATGAAACGCTGTCAAGCTTCACTTCCAATATACATCAGCGGCACTACACCCAGCGCAACTCGGTCTCCCGCGGCAAGAGAGATTTAGCTAAAGAGTTCGACGAGAACGACCCGCACGGTGGGAATGTGCAGGTTGACACGTATCCTCCCTGGCCTGGCCACCCGTGTTGAAAACGCCTGTGATTTCAGCGCTTGAAACTATAATGTCATTAACGGTTTTCAACGTTTGTTTTAAATTTCAACTTGCGCCGCTACCTGACGGATCCGAGACCAAGGCGTCGAAAGGAATCAGCGACAGGATATTCGCAGATTGGATCGTCAGCACATTTAAGTTGCGTTCGATGGAAACCTTTGCGGTGAATACGGCAGGGACTGGTGGATGGTGTTCGCCACGTCATCCAGCGCATTAGAACCGACGTTTATCGTGTCAAATGATATCCTGTGATATGGCGAGCATTATCCATCAGTCCCTAGAATACGGCAGCCGGGTTTGGAAAGAAGTATGACGGCGAGAGGGCAGCTGCGGCGGCGGCGGCGGCGGCGGGCGGCGACGGTGAAGAGGGGGCGGCGGCGGCAGTAGGTGGCGGCGAGGGCGAAACTGTCTTGAGTGAATCCACTCAAGCCACGCTGAAACAACGGCTACTAGCAAAGCGAAGGCCGGCGGAGGTGGCGGCGGAGGCGATGGTGGCGGCAGTGGAGGCGGTGGCGGAGGTGGTAGATGCGGTAGCAAACAAGGCGGCGGCGGTGGCGGCGGAGGAAGGGGGCGTGAAGCGTACTGGATGCGGCGGCGGCAGCGGCGGTGTGGCGGATATTGCAGGTGGTGCTGGCGAACTGTCATTCGAGCTTCACATCCGCCACGGAGTTCCGTGCCTACTAGTGGACCCGAAGTACGTCGGACTGTCAGCCAGGCAGATTGGCACTTGGCGCAACCTGCGCCGCAAGGGGGTCATGGCGGGTGAGGACAGCCCAGAGTATATTGCGTGGTAGGGCGGTGCATGTTGATCAGCAACCGTTCCAGCAACCGTTCCAGCAACTGTCCCAGCAACCGTTCCAGCAACCGTTCCAGCAACCGTTCCAGCAACCGTTCCAGCAACCGTTCCAGCAACCGTTCCACCCAGTCGAAAGCCGTTTAAAAGCGCGTTTTTTCAGCTCCTGAATGTACAGTATGGATATGATAATCTGCTTTCACTTTCAACTTGCGCCACTACCGCATGGCTCAGGGCTGAGCAGTGGGTCCGCGTGGCCGCTGAGGAGGACGACATGAGAAGGTATCAGCAAAAGGAGAGGATACTGGCGAATACTGACGTGGGAGTAGCGGCGGCGACAGGTGTGGCGGCGGCTGCGGCGGCAGGGACGGGTGCAGAGGCGGCGGCAGCAGGGGGGGCAGCGGGGACGGCGGCAGGGACGGGGGCGGGTGGGGAGTCGGAGACAGCAGATGAGTTGCCGCAGAGGTGGAGGCGAGGGAATGTGGGAGTGGCGGCGGTGGCGGCGGCGGCAGCGCAACTACCCACGCGGTCGCAGCGAGACGACGTGTCGGAGTTCCGCCACGTCACCGCCGAGTTCTGGGTAAGGGGGTTGTTGAGAAGAGGCACTCGACCGACGTTGAATCGACTGTTCGGGTCAGGTCATGAGCATGATAAGTGAGAGCTATGCAACCGTTAGGCCTGTCAATGCAGTAAGCCCACCCAACTTACCCTCCGAGGTGACAGTCGCGGAGCCCAGCGCGTCTGTACAATATTCACCATGCACTAAAGTTATGCTCCGATCTTGGTTCAAGTGCTTACTCGCAATGACCGTTCAGCTAGGGCGATGTGGAGGACCCGGTCGGCCGGTCACTCGCCGACTGTGACGTCCTCGTGGGCATGCACCCTGACCAGGCCACCGAGCCAATCATCGACGCCGCGCTGGCGCTGGGGAAATCTTTCGCTGTGGTTCCGTGTTGCGTCTTCCCTGACTTGTTCCCAGACCGCCAAACACCCGAGGGCACGCCCGTGCGAAATTATATGGAGCTCATGGCAGGGCAAAGCAGGTTGACCCCAGGTTGCCCGCGCTTGGTTTCCGCGATTGAAGCTGAAATATGATGAGCCGCCTTCGAAGTTTGCTTTCAATTTCAACTTGCGCCGCTACATCATGGCATATCTGCAGGCGAAGGATCCGTCCATTCAAATTGGGTACTTGCCGTTCAAAGGGCGCAACCGGGTGCTATACCGGGTCGTGTGAGACGTGAATAGTGAGGGGAGCGGATCAAAAGCAGCATGCGGGCCCTGACTCAGGCTTGATTATTTATAAATAGCTACGAGTTATATGTAATTTAAGAGTATCGACCTCTCCTCTTCCGCCGCTACACGGCTACCGCACGCCATACACCGCGTGCGGCTGTCGAGTTTTATATAAGTTGTCAACATTGGCCGCTCCTTTATCGCTGCTACTCAGCTACCGTGGATCATACACCGCGTGCGGCTGCGCCAATGACACCTCATCAACAACATTGACCTCTCATTATCCGCCGCGCTTCAGCTATCGCGCACCGTACACCGCGTGCTGCTGCGCCAATGACATCTCGTACGCGCGTGACACCAGGTCAGACACGAACTCCTGCGGGGCGCCCGAGAGCCAGTGATGAGAGGGCCCCTTTGGATCTGGGGCAGCGGCGTGGGGCGGAGCAGGAGCATGTGGGACTCTGGGTGCAAGGGCGGGGGCGGGGGTGGGGACTGGGGCAAGGGCAGGAGGAGCGGCCGCAGGGGCGGCGGCGGAGGCGCGAGCGGGAGGAGCGGGGGCGGGGGCAGGGGCGGGGGCGGGTGGGGCGGATGGAGAGGGGGACTGCCAGTGGCCCGGTACAGGCTGCCACTCGGCCTGACCCCCGCCGCCGTCGCCGCCTGCCCCAGTGCGCGTGGGAGTAGCGGGAGACTGATCCACCACTCCTCGACTTCTCGCCTGCTGTGACTGCTGCTGTTGGTGTACCGGCACACTCTGTTGTCGCTGCTGCTGCTGGGGCTGCTGCGAATGGCGGTGCTGTTGCTGACTGTAGTGTTGCGGCTGCTGCGATTGGTGGTGGTGCTGCGCAAACTGCTGCGATTGGCCGCTGTTGTGCGGCTGTTGTTGTCGCTGCTGCTGCTGCTGCTGCTGCGAGGTGGCAGGGTACGAGTACTCGATCCTTGGTGAGTTGTGTTGCGGCGCGTAGTTGGGGAAGTTCGGCACCTGCTGCAGCGGCTGCCGCAGCTGTTGTTGTTGCTGATGTTGCTGATGCTGGTTCCACGGCTTCGGGTGCTGCTGCTGCTGCCGCTGCTGACGGTCCGCCCACTGTGTGCCCCCCTGCTCAGGCTGCCACTGCTGTTGCTGCTGACTGTTTGCCCATGATGTACTGGTACCCGCCTGCTTCCGCTCAGTCAGCTGCTTCCATGGCTGCTGCTCCTGCTGTTGATGTTGCGGATGGTGGTATTGCTGGTGCTGCTGGTGCTGCTGGTGCTCGATTCTCTGTTGCTCGCGGATCTGGTGCTGGAAATCTTGCTGCATTGTGAAGTGTTGCAGAGCCTGCCGCTGCTCCAGATATTGCTGCTGCTGCTGAGGAGTCATCCCACCCCCGGGCCCTGGATCCTGACTCGTCGTCCACTGTGTACTGGCGCCCCCCTGCCGGAGCTGCCGCCGTACACGCGTGCCATTGCCCTCCTGCCGCTCCTGCCGCTGCTGCTGTTGCTGCTGCTGGCTATTTGCCCACGGCATACCAGTGCCCTGCTGCTGCTGCTGATGCTGCTGCTGTTGCTGATTGTCTGCCCACTGTGTACCCCGCTGCTCCTGTTGCTGCTGCCTGCCCTGCACAGCGCCTCCGGGGTAACCCGCGCCGGAGGTAGCGGCACTGGGATAGCCCGAATGGGCGGGAGCGTAGACGGAGGCGGCGCTGGAGTATGAGGCGGGCGTGGAAACTGGGTAGGCCGCGGTGGGGTAACCGGTGGGGAGACCGAGGCCATCGCCGTACATGGCGTGCAGGGACGGCACGGGTGATGTTGCGGGGTGACGTTGCGGGGTGACATTGCGCTGTTGCTGCTGCTGCGGCTGATGCTGCTGCTGACCAGTGCCCCCTTGCTGTTGCCGCTGGTGATGGTGCTGGTGGTGGTGGTATTGCTGCTGGTGTTGATGCTGCTGCTGCTGCGGAACGTCTCCCCTCGATTCTGCTCTCGCTCCCGCTCCAGCCGCGCCGGCGCCTCCCTCCGCACTTTCCCCTGCACCGAACCCGTTCACAGCGGCCAGCACGCGGCGGAGGCTTTCATCCAAGTCCCGCCCAATCACCCCGGCCAAGTCATCGAGATCCGGCGCCGCCAACGCCGCTGACGCCGCCGCCGCTTCCACTGCGGCCGCCGCCGCTTTCACTGCTGCCGCCGCCGCTTCCTCTGAAGTCATCGCCACGACGCCCAAACCCGCGCCGGCGCTCATGCCCTGTGTTTGGAAGTACTGCATCCCTCGAACCTGCATCTCCGCTGTCATGCCTATAGTCCCGGGCAGCAGGGTCATTGAGAGCAAGCACACGACCCATATCGGAGCACGACCTTCTGTGTAAATGCTCATACCTTCAGGTAAATGCTCATACGGACGCACAGAGCATACGGAGGAGGAGGAGGAGGTCCAATGTCGATCGAGTGCTTGTTCTCAATAACACCCCGGAGGAGGCGGAGGAGGAGGAGGAGGAGGAGGCGATTCAATGTCAATCGGGTGCTTGTTCTCAATACCCCCCTGCCGCCGGGGTGGGTGAGCGGAGCCGTGGGGGGGGGGTCCTCCGCCATCGTGACCGCCATGTTAGCCAGCTGTGCCGCCTGTCGCTCCGTCTCCGCAACCTCGATAGCCTTGCAGGAGGGCCATTGAGAACAAATCCACTCAAACCAAGATCGGAGCATGGCTAACCGGGTACCTTCAGGGTCAATGCTGATACACACGTGCGTTCGATGGTGGAACCACCGGTTCCAACGTTACCAACACAGGTCGACGGATTAGGGGTGCAGAATGGAACGATAGGAGAGCCAAACTCGGATAACGAGATATGCCATCCTCCACAGGAAGAGGACCGTTCGGGGAACCGAGGCACTGTACTATTAGTACATCACGCAATTGAGGAGGAGGAGGAGATTCAACGTTGGTCGAGTACTTGTTCCCAATAATCCCCTTAACCTCCTCAAGAGCCCCATCAGTACCCCCCCTGCCTTGGCGTGCAGCTCCACCAACATATCCCTCTCCGCGGTATCGCCCGTCACCAGGGACATCCACTCACACCTGAGCCGGTTTCGTCACTGAGACCACTCAATACACCCAACGCATGCCACGAAATGTGCTCACGTCAAGCCTTAAAGTGGACGAGTGGAAACCCCTGCCCGTGACCGCCATGCTGAGCCTGTCCTTCATCACGTCCATGTCCTTCTGTATCTGTCCGCGCTCCTTCACTTTCAGAATGTGCTCCCGCGCCAGCTCCTGGAGGAACGGATCCTTGTAGGAGTGTCATCAAGAACAACATTTTGAACGGCGATCGGATCATGACTCACCTTCAGGGTGAATGCTCATACAGATGCGCGGATGCGATTCGTGATGGCCAGGCGACCTATGTAGCATTTACCACCGTCCTGATTTTGGTTTGTCGTCGATCCAACTTCGAGACGATGTCTCAATGACCCCTCTGCCTTGGGCTGCGCCTTGGGGTCGTTGGGGTCAAACGTCGCCGGGTCATAAGACGCGACGAAGTTATTCCACTCGTCCGCCAGAGCCTTCTTCGCTGCCTTGGATGCGGGCCTGGCAGATATTGCTCGCAACGTCAAAGAATAGTCAGAGCCAGGCAGATATTGCTCGCTTCGATAGGCTGCCCTTAAACGCAAGAAACGAGGTTCAACATGCGTTCTATGTTGTATGACGTGGCGTGCAAGATTTGATCTGACCATGCCTTGGTGGACTCGGTCACCAGAAGTTTCTCCTCGCGCTGCCGCCGGGTCTTGGCCACCTCTGATTAAGGGCTTCCACTCATCCACTACTCAGCTCAACCTGAGCCGTTTTTGTCACTGAACCCACTGCGACTACCCAACATACACCATAAAGAGGTGCCCAAGTGAAGCCGAACGGTGGAGGAGTGTCATCCCATGCCTCCTCCGTCCACAGCTCGAGGCGGCTCATCGGCACGCGCGGCTTTGCTGCCGCTGCCGCCGCCGCAGCCGCCGCCGCGGCCTGCTTCTCGGCAGCGGCAGCAGCATCCCTCTCAGCGGCGGCAACTTTTTCAGAGGCAGCCTTCTCCGCGGCGTGTTTCATCGCAAAGGCTTGCTCGGCGAATGCCTTATTGCAGCGGCGCAAGTTCAAATTGAACGCATTGTTTGAAACCGGTTCATCATGGTTCAGCTCTGAGCGCTGAAATCAGGCGCAGTCAGCCTGGAGCCAACCTGGGTTCACCCTGGTGTCAACTTGAAGTCAACCTGGGGACACGCGGGGTCAATCTGGGGTCAACCTGGAGTCTACTTGCATCTCCATACCTTGTCTGCCTTGTCGGCGATGGTAGCTGCGGCGGCACGGTTGGCGGCGGCGGCGGTGGAGGCGGCGGCGGTGTGATAGGCGGACCTGGTGACTCCGGCGGCGGCGACGTTGGCGTCAGCGGCAGCGTTGAGCGCGGCGGCGCGCTGCGAGGCAGCCTTGAGAGCGGGGCTTACACCCATTACCTCTTAGCTCAGCCTGAGCTATTTCAGTCCCTAAATCACACAGAAACCACCCCAGAACATACAGAAACACACAGAAACAACACAGATCATGGCCCACAAACATTGCCCACGTCAAGCCGAAAAATGGACGAGTGTAAGCCCCTACGTTGAGCGCGGCTTGCACAGCGGCGGCCGTATCGGCGGCGGCGGCGGCAGCAGCGGCGGTAGCCGGGTCGGCGGCGGTGGTGGCAGCGGCAGCGGCGGCGGTAGCGGCGGCGGTAGCGGCGGTAGTGTGGACGGCGGCGGCGGCGGTGGCGGCGGCAGTGGTAGCGGCGGCGCGTTCGGCGGCTGCGGCGGCGGCGGGCTCGATCAACCCGGAGGCGGCGGCGGTCCGGTAAGCGGCGGCGCGCTGCGAAGCGGCCTGTAGCGCGGCCACTTCATCGGCAGTCAGGCGCGGCGTGCGGGGCGTTCCGGGATCAGCGGCGGCAGCGGCGGCGGCCAGCCTCTCCGCAGCCACAGCGTGCTCCGCATCCTCGGGCTGAGGCCTGACGAAATTTGCCACCGGTTAAGCGATTCAGGCGTTAATACGGGCGTTTTTCGGCATGTATTTGGGCATACATAGGAATACTTCGGGGACGAATTATAGGCAGAATGCTCGGGAATTCGGAATTGGAATTATGGGAAATTCCAACGGAGTGTTTAGTCAGGCCCTACCTCGGGCGTCGCCGCCGCCGCTGCAGCAGCGCGCTCCGCATCTTCGAAGGTCATCCATGTCGCCTGGGCCGCCGCTGGGGCCAGGGCTGGAGCTGCCGGTGCCGTTGCACCGTCGAGCATCGCCTCCAGCTGCGCCACTGTGGGGGAGTGGAGGCGCGCCAGATTGGCGTGGTTGTCGGAGGATTCGGGCGCGGGGGTCGGCAGGTCAACCCAAAGCGCCGTCACTGGCAGCGGCGGTGGCGGCTGCGGCGGCGCAGCCGGAGGCGGCATGTAGCGCTTCGCCGCCGCCGCAACTTCCGCCGGCTCTAAGTAGAGCCTGGCAGACATTGCCCGCCACGTCATCAAGCGCATGTTGCCCGCCACGTCAACCGACTAAAGTTTCACGTGATCCTGCAACGTGTTTAGCAATATATGCCAGGCTCTAGTTGGATGATGTGGCGGGCAACCACAGCCAGGCCCTACCTCGAAATCGCCACTGTAGCGCCGCGAGAGCCCAGGCCGCGAGAAGTCGCCACCTGTCGACAGACGCGGCTGTGGCGGCGGCACCTCCACCGCCCCGAAGTAGAGCCTGGTACATCTTGCTCGCCACGTCAAAGGATAACATACAACTCAAGAAGTGACGGCCCATCACGTGGAGGATGATGCTAGGGCATGTCGCATATTGCTCGCCGCGTTATAGGAGTACCTACAACTCAAGAAAGCGAATAGGATGATGTGGCGGGCAATGTGTGCCAGGCCCTACATCGAAATCGCCACCGTAGCGCCGCGTCAGCCCAGGTCGCGAGAAGTCTCCACCTGTCACGCCCCCACTGGCCGCCTTGCCACTTGTCACGTCCCCACTGGTTGCCCCGCCACCTGCCACGCCCCCACTGGCCGCCTCAATGGAACCACTGCTGTGGCGGGGGCGCCGCGACAGCCCCCCCGATTGGGACCTCATGCCAGGGACCTCTACTCGTCCACTTCTCAGCTCAACCTGAGCCAATTTTGTCACTATAACCACCCACACCAACCTACGTTCCCCTCAAAAAGTTATCACGTGCAGCCGAAAAGCTGACGAGTGTAAGCCCCTGCCCAATGCTCGACCGACCTACAGCAGCAGCATCCTCGAGAGGCATTCCGGCCTCGTCTGTAAAGTGCACGTGGTGCGACGACGTGTCATCGTAGGAATGCATGGAAGGCACCGGGGTGTACAGGCGGAAGTGGAAAGCAAAATTTGAAAGCAAAATTTGGAAGCGGTTCATCACGGTTTAGCTTCAAGCGCTGAGACCAGGCGCTTTCACACGGGATTGAACTGAATTCAACCTGCACCGCCTTACCGGTGGCGGCGAGTGCGGACGCCGTGAAGGCGGCGGAGACGGCGATGGCGAAACCGGGGCCAGTTGTTGCTGCGGCGACTGGGCATACTCCAGGTCCGTGAGCTGCGTCGGTGGTGGCCAGGGACCGCTTCCCGCGCCTGGGTACGGATACGGAGCGTCATCCGAAGCGGCGGAATACGTATATGAATCCTCCTCCGTAGCCGCAGGATAAGGATATGAAGCGTCATCCGAATATGAAGCGTCATCCGGAGATGAAGCGTCATCCGTGAAATGCACGTGGTGCTCTTCCAACTGCGGCTGCCTCTCCTGGATAAGAACATATTCTTGGGAGAGGCGCAAGCCCTCGTCATAGGGGAGAAAGTTCAAATTGAAAGGAAAGTTTGAAAGCGGCTCATCATGTTTTAGCATTAAGAGCCGGAACCACGCACTATCAACACGAAGTTCAACCTGCACCACCCTACCTCGTCGGCGCTGGCGCGGGTCGGGCGCACTGCCGGGAGGGGGGAGATGTGGGAGGCGGCGGCGGCGGCGGAGGCGGCGGCGGAGGAGTAAGGCGAGAAGGAGGGGGCGGCGGCGGCGTTATTGACTCCCTGAATGTAGAGGCGTAAGGCTAAATTGAAAGCAAAACTTGAAAGTAGTTGCCTCGAATATTAGTTTCATGAACTGGAACGAAGCGCTCTCATCGCTGAATTTATCGGATCGGGTCAATTGACACCACCCTACCTGAATGTGCAAACGGTCGGGGGAGGCGGCGGCGGCGGCGTTGATTCTCTGAACGTGCCCACGGACAGGGGAGGAGGCAGCGGCGGCGGCGGCAGCGGCGGTGGGGGCGGCGGTGGAGGTGGGGGCGGCAGGGGGGGCGGTGCGGGCGGCGGCGGGGGAGACAGCCGCAGCGGTGGGGGCGACAGAAGGGGCGGCGGCGGCGGTGGCGGCAGCGGCAGTGGAGGCAGCGATGTGCGCAGTGTGCGCAGTGCCCTCGCGGGCCATCATCGCAGCCTCATCAATCGCCTCCTGCTCCAACCCCGCCAGCGCCAGGAGCTCCCGTGAGCAGGGCCTGGCGGATGTTGATCGCCAAGTCATGCAGTGCCACTCAACTCAAGAGACGAGGGTTCGAAGAGCACCAGATGACGTGGCAAGCAATATCCGCCAGGCTCTACTGGGAAGCTGACGTCGTGGATTCCCCGCGCCCGAGCGCGCGCGGCTATCGCCGCGCCTACTGCTGCCACCTCCGCAACCGGCGCATTCTCCTCACAGAAGCGCCGCAGAAATGACAGCACTGCATCGCCCTCCACGGTGCCTTTGGCACCCGCGAGGGTCGAGAACGAGCGCCGGGCGCTGGCGCAGTGCTCTGTGCAAAGGGACTGTTGGATAGTGCTCGCCATGTCATAGTATGCCATCTAGCTCAAAAAGCGAGTGTTTCAAATGCGTTTGATCACGGGGCGAGCACTATCCTCCAGTCACAAGCTGAAGTAGGGGACTGACGGATAGTGCTTGCCACGTCATGGAACGCCACATAATTCAATACACGAGGGTTCAAAATGCGTTTGATGACGGGGCGAGCACTATTTATGGCATCCCATAACGTGGTGAGCACTATCCATCAGTACCTGCCTTTCAAATACGCCGCAATGGTGGTCGGCCGGCGCCACGCCATGCCACCGCCGGATAGGGGCTTACACTCCTTTACTTTTTGGCTCAACGTGAGCACTTTTTGTAGGTTTCTTTGGGCTGATGTGTGGTCGAGTGACAAAGAAAACGGCTCAGGTTGAGCAAAAAAGTAGACGAGGCTCAGCCGGAAAGTGGACGAGTGTAAGCCCCTGCCGCCGGCGCCCACGGTGGCGGCGACGACGGACGCGGGTGGCGGCGAGGTCGGTCGCCTCTGGCGCGCCATGCCTGGCGCTAGGGGCTTACATTCGTCCAAATTCCGACTCAATATGAGCACTTAATGTGGGATACGCTGGGTTTTTGGAGGGTTTCAGTGACAAAAACGGATCAGCTTGACCCCAGAAAGTGGACGAGTGTTAGTCCATGCCCGGAGCCGGCATGTGCACCGCCGTCCCCGTCGCGGCGATCTCGGCCACCTGATGATAGGGCCAAGTGTATACCGACAATGATGAGCACACGCTCGCCACGTCATATAAGGTGATTTATGTTGATGAGGCCGCTTTATAATATGTAAGATGTGGAGGATGAATGGCGGAAAGGGCGCAGGGGGTTCGTTAATCCTCTTCACGTGAGCGCCTTGGGGCTCGATGAACGTTACGAGTAGCGTAAAACGAATGTGGAGGATGGCAAGACGGGTATGATGGACTCCACCGTACCTGATGGGGCGGCACGGGGGGCCGGGGCGGGCGCGGTCCGTGCGGTCCGTGCGCTACAACCGGATCGGGCGGCGGCGGCCACGACGTCCGCGGCGACGGCAACAGCGACGACCGTGGCGTAGCGGCGAAAGCGGAAAAATTCAAAGCTACACTCGAAGGTGATTCATTATATCTCATCTTCAAGCGCGGAAACCAAGCAAGGTCAACCCCGCGCAACCCTGGGGTCGACCTGGGGTCAACCTGCACCGCCCTACCGCGGCGACTCCGAAGCCGAGACGTAGCGGCGCAAGTTTAAAATTGGACGCAAGGTCTCAAAGCGTTTCATCATATTGTAGCTTCAAGCGCTGAAAACATAGGCGCGTTCAACACGGGTTTGATACTATCCACCTGCACCGCCCTGCCGAGACGGAGGAGCGGACGGAGTCTCGGCCTCCGGCGCGGGCTCCGACGTCGCGAGAGGACCGCAGGGAGTAGGTGTCTGCGACCTCGCGAGAGGACCGCACGGATGATTCTCGGGCTCTGGCTTCGCGGGAGAGGCGCAGGGGGTCGGCGGATTCTATGTCTGCGGCGTCGCGCGAGAGACGCAAGGGGTCAGCAGATTCCCTCGCTCTGGCCTCGCGGGAGAGGCGCAAGGGGGAAGAGTTGCCACGGGCAAGGTTGAGCTCGTCGCCTGCTGGCGGTACAGGCGCAAGTTGAAATTGAAAGCAAAGTTTGAAAGCGCTTGATCGTATTTCAGATTCAGGCAATGAAATTGACTGCGAAATTCGAAAGCTGATTTTCGAATGTTGGTTTCAAGCTCGGAAACCAAGCGCGGTCAAACCGGAGGTCAACCTGGGGTCAAACCGGGGTCAACCCGGGGTCGAACCGGCGTCAAGCTGGGGTCACCCTGCACCGCCCTGCCTCCGGGCCGGGAGCTGGAGCGGTCGGTCGGTCGGTCCCGGCGCGGCGACGTGGACATCTCCGGCGCCGGAACTGGAACCTCCACCGGCACCGTCACCGTGTCCTGTGAGTTCGCCGCCGGAGGCCGTAATGCGCGAAGAGGCGGCACCGCGGCGCGAGCGGGTTCCTTGCGTTTGTTTTCGCCCGCCGCCCCCTCGCGCAGCACGGCCTCCGCGCAGGGGCTCACACTCGTCCACTTTTTGGCTCAACGTAAGCGCTTTCTGTGTGATAGGGGGTGCATTTGGGAGTTATTCCAGGGGTGTTTAGCAGGTGGCAGGGGGGAGTATGGGGTGTGTAGGGTGTATTTTGTGTCAGAAAGGGCTCAGGTTGAGCTAAAAAGTGGACGTGTAAGCCCCTGCCTCCGCGCGGCGCAGGCTCCCGATGGTAGGGACTGGTGGATAGTGTTCGCCACGTCATAGGATGCCGTTTGACTCAAGAGACGAGGGTTCAAAGTGCGTTTGAAGACGTAATGGATAGTGCTCGCCATGTCATAGGATGCCGTTCGACTCAAGAGCCGAGGGTTCAATATGCGTTTGATGACATAATGGATAGTGCTCGCAACGTCATAGGATGACGTGCAAATTGAGAAACGAGGGTTTAAACTGCGTTTGATGACGTGGCGAGCACTGTCCATCAGTCCCTACCCGATGGTGACGTTGCCGTCCGGACCGCGCTGGATTTGGTCCAGCGCGGTTTTCAGCTGGGGGTGGTTTGCTGCCATGCTTTCGAGCTGACGTAGCGCTGCCTCCATGGAGGCTCCCCCGCCGCCGCCGCTTGCGCCGCCGCCTCCTAGTCCTTCTCCTCTTCCACCGCCTCTGCCGACACCGCTTCCGCCTCCTCCACCGCTGGTGCTGCTCGGGCCTCCACGCGCGACGCTGCTGCCCCTGCTGGGCCCTGGTGATAGTGCCGCATGCTGAAATTGAAAGCAAAGTTTGAAAGCGGTCTATCACATTTTAGCTTCAAGCGCTGGAACCAAACGCGGTCAACAAGGGGTCAACCTGGGGTCAACCTGGGGTCAACCTGCACCACCCTACCGCGGGAGGAGGAGGAGGTCGACTCAGGCGCTGGCGCTGAGGCGACGCGGGCGGAGGAGGAGGTCGACGCCGGCGCCGAGGCGTAGCGGGGGTGCTCCGCCGCGACTGTGAACGCGGTTGGGGGTCTTGGCGCGGGCGGCAGGGGCTTACACTCGTCCACATTTTCAGCTCAACCTAAGCCGCTGTTATCACTGACATACTGACGCCAGCGTATCCCACAAGAAACGTGTAACGTTGAGCCGGAAAGTGGACGAGTGTAAGTCCCTGCCGGGCGGGGTAGGGGAGTCCGCTGCTGCTACCGCTGCTGCTTCCGCCCCGGCCCCGGCCCCGAGCGCGGGAGGCGCTGACTGCCACCAGAACTGCGAGGGCTCATTCGGCGGCCGTGCCTCCACGGGCTCCTCCGCGGCACTGTAGCGACAACGCCAGGGGGGCAGGGGGAGGCGCGCGGGTCAGCAGCGGCCAAGAAGAAAGAAAATACCATTTGCCACTAGAATGCGTTTCGCACGGGACGCACGACGGCGACGCGACGACGTCGCCAGGCGGCAGCATGGCGGGCGTCATCCGTACAAAACGTTGAAGCTGTTTCGCCCGCCGCCGCCTCGTCTGGTCCCTCTTGTGCGTGTGCCGTCAGCCTCCCATAAAAAGTGTACTCATACAACGGCTAACGGCACCCACGACTTCATGACTGAAGCACCCCACCCATCCAACGAGACACACCCACACCCACAGGCACCCCTTGGCGCTCGTTCGGCGGAGGCGGGAAACCCCTCGCACCTGGGGTTGCGGAAGCGCGCAATGCGCGACGCGAGCTCCGAGGGGCGCGACATTGCCGCGGTTGACGCCGGCACGTTGTTTCCTGAATGCCCGCGTCTGTTTGGCAGCAGTCACGGTCAGCGGTCGCCGCTACTCGTAGCGGCCTGAGAACCTGCCTTCTCCTCGCGGATAACGATGAATGCCTCGGCTGTACAGGCTCGGGGTGTACCGCGGCAGCCTCCGCGAGACGCGGCGCGGGAGAGGTCTCCGCCGTGCCGTGCGCGAGTCTGTGGCGCGTTGTTGAAGATGGTCGCAGTGTCAGACCGTTGAACTGTTGTCCAAACGGATAAAATTATTGTGGAATATTCCGCTCGGATTCCCGGGATTCCCGCCGGGATTCCCGGGATTCCCGAGATTTTCCCGGAAATCCCGGGAATCCCGGGAATCCGAGATATTTCTGACGTCAGCTGCACCATCACGCGCTGCGCACGATACCCGGTCACGCCAATCCCGCGGCGAGATGCGGACGGGCATCACGCGCAATCGGTTTCGCGCAATCTGTCTAAAGCAGGGCGCAGACGGCACGGGTGGCGGCGGGGGCGCGGAGGATGCTGGTAGAAGCGGTGATGCACGTGAAGACGCCGCCCCCAGTGCGCTGCTCGGCGGTGGAAGCGCGGGCGCGGGCGGCGGCGGCGGCGGCAGGGGCGAGGCGGATGCAGGTGGATCAAACGATGGGTCCGTGGAGGCGGCGGGTGGACACGGGCACGGACACCCCTGCGGTGACGACGACGATGCCGACGCTGCTGACGCCGACGCCCCCAGTGAGCTGCTCGTCCCGCTGCTGGAGGAGTGGAGGGATGTACTAGTGAAGCACGTGTTGGCGCGGCTGGACCCCATGGACTGCGCCATGCTCGCGCAAGTGGGGAAACCCTGGCGGGCAGTGGTGCAGGCATGTGAACTGCCGCGTGCGGGGACGGAAGGAGCGGTAAAGCTCAAGCTCGTGGACTTTCTCGGTTCCATAAAGATGTTGGATTGGGCCAAGGCCAACAGTGGAACGGGAACATGCCTGTTGGATGTGCCTGGAGGGCCTGGAATGTGCGTGGAATGTTTCCAGAATGTGCCTGGAATGTGCCGGCGGAAGGTGACCGGGACGTGTGCCGCCATCGCTAGGCGCGGGCAACTGGAGGTGCTGCAGTGGGCGCGGGAGAACGGCTTTCCGTGGGACGCTGACACGTTGTTTGGGCGCCGCTGAGGGAGGGCACCTTGAGGTGTTGAAGTGGGCGCGGGAGCACGGCTGCGAGTGGGACGCGGCGACGTGTGCCTGCGCCGCTTCGGGCGGGCACCTGAAGGTGCTGAAGTGGGCGCGCGCGAGCACGAGTGCCCGTGTCCCGTGCCCGTGGGATGAAAGGACGTGTTCATACGCCGCTCATTGCGGGCACCTGAAGGTGCTGAGGTGGGCACGGGCGCACGGCTGTCCGTGGGATGCGGGGACGCCGTCCTTCGCCGCTAGGGGAGGCAGGGGCTCACACCCGTCCACTTCTCATCTCAACCTGACCCACTTTCGTTCCTGACACACGAAACCCACACAGCGTCTATCTCAAAGAAGGTGCTCACCTTAAAACTCAGTGGAAGGTTTCTCTGCGAAATCGAGGGTCTATCAACTCAAGGATAGCGATCACATTGGACTGTCGTCGAGCCGGTCGGTGGGGTTTTCGAAATGAACAATATTCTGATTGGTAGAACGGGACTCGATACCACATCTTCGATACCAGACCCGACACTGAGTTTAAGCCGAAAAGTGAACGAGTCTGAGCCCCTGATGGGCGGTCACCTGAAGGTGCTGAAGTGGGCGAAGGAGCACGGCACGTACCGGAACACGTCCCACGCGTACCGTTGTTTCAGGTATGTCTGTCCAAACGCCGCCGGGTAGGGCGGTGCAGGTTGACCCTATTGAACCCACGTTGAAAGCGCCTGGAGCAAAGGCCTTGAAGCTGAAGTGTGATGAACCGCCTTCAAACTTTGCTATCAATTCCGACTTGAGACGCTGCTGCCTGGGGCGGTCACCTGAAGGTGCTGCAGTGGGCGCACGGGCAAAGCTGCTGGTGGGACGAGCGGACGTGCCAAAACGCCGCCAGGCACGGTCACACAGTAGGGCGGTGCAGGTTGATACCAGTGTTCGCAATTTGCAAGCACGGAATAAGTTGTCCTTCGCGTTGGGTCCCTGACTCAACGCCCGTGTGTGATACTCTGTGTTCTTACCACGTGCTACAGGTTGAAACCCGTGTATGCAAGCACGGAGTAAGACGTCCTTCGCTTTGGGTCTCTGACTCAATTCATCCCCCCTGTGATCATACCGCGTGCTAGCTACTCCTTGAAGGCGCCTGGTTATAGTGCTTGAAACTATAATACATGAAACTGCTTTCAAATTTTGCTTCTGATCTCAACTTGCGACGCTACCCTATGGAGGTGCTGAGGTGGGCGCACGAGCATGGCTGTCCCTGGGACGGAAGAACTGTCGAAGGTAGATACAGACGGATAATGCTCGCCACGGCAGCAAACGTATTTTGAACCCTCGTATGGGATTGCCCGCCACATCACGTGATAGATAGTGCTAGCCAAATCATATGATACTGTTTAACTTAAGAATCGAGGGTTCAAATGCGTTTGATGACGTGACGATCATTATTTTTGCGTTATATGGTATCATACATCAGACCCTCGATTCTTGAGTTGAATGATACCATATGATGCGGTGAGTCCCTAGACCATGGCGCCGGAGAAAGCGGATGCGCGGCGACGATCGAATACGTGCGGGCGAACGGGTGTCCGACGGAACCCAACGAAGAGGAGGCAGACGCGCTCGGCTTCGGCGGAGGCGACAGCAGCGATGACGACGACAGCGAGGAGGAGGAAGAGGAGGAAGAAGACGGGGAGGATGAGGGGGAGGAAGAGGGGGAGGCAGCGGGGGAGGAAGAGGAGGTAGGGGAGGCGGAGGAAGAGGAGGATGAGGAGGATGAGGAGGATGAGGAGGACGAGGAGGAGGAGGAAGATGAGGAGGAGGAGGAAGAGGATAAGGAGGACGAGGAGGATGAGGATGAGGATGAGGACGATAATGAGGAGAAGTTAACCATCGAGCGACACTAGGGTTTAGGGTTTAGCGACGACGACGCATGAATCATAGCTGCGACGGGTGTGGAGGCGCTCAGGGTGCTGCAAACGTACGAGTGGTGGTTGCGGATGAAAAGTGGAGAGGAAAATAATTACAATGGAAAACACGGCCCGGTCTCGGCGCGCTTGCGCGCGTGGCTTTGCACGGGGGGCAAGGCGATGGCGAAACCCCGGTGCCTTCTTTTAAACGCGGAGGTATCGCCCTCTCTCATTCTGTCTCGCTCATAGCGTAACAATGTAACCCCAACACTGAGGCTCTGCATCACACTTCACCAGTTCCCGTCAGGAGTTATTGCTGCAGCAGTCGTCTATCGAGTATGTCCATCCTGACTGTTTGCTTATGGTGTACCAGTGTACGCCCCCACCACCGACGCCTGGCATCGCTCTCACCACGTCACAGCATCGCCAGGCATCACCCAGCATCATATTCACCACGACAGGTCTGCTCGTAGTGTAATGGTGTACCCCCCCCCCCCGCAGAGCCCCGGCACAACTGTTCACCAGTGCCCGTGCAGCAGTTTCCTTTGCAGCAGCTGTGTCCCAAGTCTGTCCATACCCGTCATCAGCGCCTCCACGCAGTAGGGTCTGACATATTATGCCTGCCACGTCATCCTCTACATTGTAGACCCTCATTTCTTGAGTTACGTGGAATCACATAACGATGCAATATCTGTCAGGCCCTGCCTCGCCGCGACCCGCCACGCACGCCAAAAACCACCCAGGCTCCGTCGCGCCTCTCAGGGCACCTGGCAGGAGGGTCATTCAGGACAAGCACTCGGCCGAGGTCGGAGCCTGACTTACGTTCAGGTTAATTGATCATACATGCTCACGGAGGAGGAGGACGAGGAGGTGGAGGTGGAGCTTCAAAGTCGTAGAGTGCTTGTTCTCAATAATCCCCGAGGAGGAGGAGAAGGAAGAGGAGGGGGAGATTTATCGTCAGTCGGGTAATTGTTATCAATCACCCCCATGCCTGGTGCGAGCAGCAGGTTGTACGTCTCAAACATTGACTCCCAAAGCTCCGCCTCACCTTCCCAGTCCGCAGACTCCATAAAAGGAGCCAGGCGCATCCAAACGAACCCTCCGCTGGCGCTACTGTTGCTGGCACTGGTGGATGCTTCTATCAACCTCCCTAGCTCGCCCTCGACGCTGTCCCCGCCCCTGCCCCCGCCGCTACCCTTGCCGCCGCCGCTGTGTCCTCTCACCTTGCTAGTGTCTATTCTAGAACCCTCCTCCCCACCGCTGCCGCCGATCCCACCGTCGCTGCCGCCGGCGAGAGACGGGAGGGCAGCGGCAGTAAGCGCCGCCTCATCATAGGGACTTGTGGATAGTACCTGCCACGTCATCAAACATATTGTGGACCCTCAACTCTAATGTTAAATGGCGTCCTATTACGTTGCGAGAACTATCCAGTGCTCGCCGCGTCACAAAACGTATTTTGGACCCTCATATCTGAATTTAAATGGCATCCTCTGACGTGGCAAGCACTGCGAGTATACATCAGTTCCTGCTCCAGGATAGTGCTCGTCTCGTCATGAAACGCATTTCAAACCCTGATTGAGTTGAATGGCATCCTATGACGTGGCGAACACCGTCACGTCATCACACGCAAATGGAACCCACGTTTCTTAAATGGCATTCTATGACGTGGCGAGCACTAACCATTAATCCCTACCTCGGCGACGACCCCCCCGGTGCCGAGAATGCCCGTCAGTTCCTTGAGCGTGGCATCCACCAGCTCCTCGGGCGTCATGTCAGGCTGGTCTTCCAGGTCATCACCGCCGAAACCGCCGCGCATGTCGCCGCTGAATGGTTCTGCCAGGTTGACGATGCCAGAGGCGTTCTCGCTGTAGAGGCGCAAGTTGGAGTTGAAAGCGCATTTTGAAAGCGGTTCACCGTCATTTAGCTTCAAGCGCTGAAACCAAGCGCGGTCAACCCGGGGCCGACCAGTGGTCAACCTGGGGTCAACCTGGGGTCAACCTGAGGTCAACCTGGGGTCAAGCCGGGGTCAAGCTGGGGTCAAGCCAGGATCAAGCCGGGGTCAAGCCGGGTCAACTGCACCGCCCTACCTCGTAGGCGACGAAGGGGTCGTCGAAGGTGCGGCGCACCGCGCGCCAAGGTCTGACCAAGCGTTAGACATGACTGTTTGAGCGTAGTGTACACTCGCCGCGTTATGTTGAGCTGAAAGGGAATGAGTGGAGAGGACAGCGAGGAAATGAGTGGAGAGGCCAGCGAGGATGCGACAGGTGTGAAAGGTACACTGGTGCACCATGAGCGAACAGGCAGGTTGACCTGCAGACGGTTTCAGGCCCCACCGCAAGGTCGTAGTAATTGGACAGCGGGATGGAGACCACGAGCGGGCAGCCGCGGAGGACCGGGCCTGGGACGTCGTCCCAGCCCTTGGGCAACCCAGTGTCAAAGTCTTCGTCGCCGTAGCTCGCGCAGCGCACGACACGACTCTGGCGACTGTGACATCGGCGGCTCCCGCGCCCGCGCGCGCTTGGGGTCACTGTCGAAGGCGACGACGTGAACGAGGATCGAGCGACGCACAGCTGTTGAGGAAGCATCTTCGACGGCAAACGTGTGTTCGTAGTTGGTCGTTCCAATGGTCCCAACACACAACACACGCCCGCGTGTGTTCACTGTTCAGCTATGTGCCAATTTGCGCCGGCCGTTTCTAGCTCGGTGCTCCGGTGCGCGTAGGCAGGTCTGACCGTCGCGAGCACCAGTACCAGTTCGCGTTCTAATGACCGCGGGGCGCACGTGCTCGTCCGATGCCTCTGCTGCACGGCGCGCACGCGGAAGTGCGCAGGGGGCGGGGGGGAGCTGTGAAGTCGGCACGTCAGTTCAGTGCGCCACACGTTTCATCTTTTCGCAAAAATGTTTTTTTAAACCCAGTCTCCGCTTTTGAAAAGGCCACCCTGAAGGCCCTCACATGATTGGTCGAGAGGATACCGGTACGCTCTCGACCAATCGCATGAGGGCCTTGAGGGTGGCCTTTTCAAAAGCGG
>Ga0307489_10000618_pt1 | contig 21995 bp, 33 predicted proteins | sample SB12metaG_FD_202247 | JGI IMG/M metagenome (GOLD analysis project Ga0307489, IMG submission 202247) | Sea-ice brine microbial communities from Beaufort Sea near Barrow, Alaska, United States - SB 1.2 | ecosystem: Environmental > Aquatic > Marine > Coastal | place: USA: Alaska | collected... | reverse complement strand
CGACATGCAGTCGCTCGAGATCCAGACAATAAAAGACCTGGAAACCAAATCGAAGAAACGTGAACACTTCAGGATGATGACCGAAGCGCGTATACTCTAATTACTGAGTCAAGCGTTACATAGATAGCGACCTTGGGGCTGACGCCGGGCGCTGAGGCGCGGGCGGCGTTGGAGGCAGCGGTGGTGCGGGTGGGTCTGGACATGGTTCCTCAGGCAATCGCAAATACGGCATGGAGCTTCGCGACCCTGGGGCTGATGCCGGGGGCTGAGGCGCGGGCGGCGCTGGAGGCGGCGTTGGTGCGGATGGGTCCGGCCATGAACGAGCAGAACGTGGCGAGCACGGTTCTCGCCTATGCGACGCTGGGGCTGACGCCGGGCGCTGAGGCGCGGGCGGCGCTGGAGGCCGCGGTGGTGCGGGTGGGTCCGAGCATGACGCCCCAGGCGGTGGCAAACACATTGTGGAGTTTTCCTACGATGGCCGCCACGCAGGGTCTCTCGCTCCCCGCGTGCTATCCCTCTCTGTGGCGGCTGGCGCAAGGGCTCGATGTGGGTTCTTTGACGGATGTTGATCTTTATATGTTCTTCCACGCCTACCTGATACTCACCGAGCTGGTGGGCGGAGACGTGCTAGACCAGGTGACCTTCCCGCCGTGGATCATGGGCGAGGCGCAGGAGGCGTGGATGCGCAACGCTCGGGACGACGTGACGGAGTCCGGCTGGGTGACAGAGGCTGCTGCAATCATCGGCGACCTCGGTGTGCGCTGCGAGGTGGAGCGCCTGTCGGATGACAAGCGTTTCTCGGTCGATGTGTTCCTGCTCGACGACAACATGGCGCTGGAGTTCGACGGGCCGACTCACTTCATCAACTCCTCTGACGGCGGCAACGGGGTTGCGCCAGGCAACGAGTCCCGCACCTCGACAAAGACGCCGAAAACGAAGATGCGCGACATGTTCCTCTCGTTGCGCTACCAGACGGTAGTCACCGTGCCGTGGTAGGACGGTTTAGGCTAAATCCTAAACCCTAAACCTTAAACCCTAGACCCTAAACCTGATTGACCTGATGAAACCAATGTCGAAAGCGCCTGCATATACGCGCTTGAAACTGAATTTTGATAAATTGCTTTCAAGTTTTGCTTTCAATTTCAACTTGCGCCGCTTCACCATGGTTTGAGTGGCACGTCATGAAAGGGAGCACGGCAGGGGCTTACACTCGTTCACTTCTCAGCTCAACTTGAGCGTTTTTTTTGTGATAAGGGGTGCGTGAAGGGGTTGCGTAGCCCGTTTTGAGGGGGTGTTAGGGGGTGTCCAGGGTGTGTAGGGTGTTTTGTGTGTGTCAGATTCGGCTCAAGTTGAGCTGAAAAGTCAACGAGTGTAAGCCCCTGGAGCACGGCGAACCAGGACAAGAATGCGTACATCGTGGCGAAGCTGAAGGCAGGGGCTTACACTCGTCCACTCTTCAGCTCAACTTGAGCTGTATCTGACACACAAAATCACCCTAGACACCATAAAGACCCCCGAACACCCCCTTAACACGGGCTACACAATCCCTGCGCGCATCCCCTGTTGCATAAAACGCGTTTAAGTTGAGCTGAGAGGTGGACGAGTGTAAGCCCCTGGCTGAGGGCGGCGGGCGTCACCAACCCCGCCTCGACGTAGCGCACTACTCTCCCAGGTGCTTGACATGTGGCGGGGCCGCGGCCAGTGGGGGTGTGACAGGTGGCGGGACCGCGGCCAGTGGGGGCGTGACAGGTGGTTGGGCCGCGGCCAGTGGGGGCGTGACAGGTGGCCGGGTGGCCAGTGGGGACTTGGCCGGTGGCGGGGCGGCCAGTTGGGGCGTGGCACGTAGTGGGGCGGTCAGTTGGGCGTGACATGTGGTGGGGCGGTCAGTGTGGTCGTGACAGGTGGCGTGGCGGCCAGTGGGGGCGTGACAGGTGGTGGGGCGGCCAGGGGGGGGGCGAAAGGTGGCGGGGCGGCCACTAGGGGCGTGACATGTGGCGGGGGGGGCAGTGGGGGCGTGACAGGTGGCGGGGCGGCCAGTGGGGGAGTGATAGGTGGTGGGGCGGCCAATGGGGTCGTGATAGGTGGCTGGGCGGCAGATGAGGCGAGGCAGGTGGTGGGGCCGCCAGTGGGGATGTGACAGGTGGCGAGGCGGCCAGTTGGGGCGTGGCATGTGGTGCGGTGGCCAGTGGGGGCGTGACAGGTGGCAGGGCGACCAGTGGGGGCGTGACAGGTGGCGGGGCGGAGAGAGAGAGACGCGTCAGCGTGTATGAGGAGGCATCAGGCTTCCGCCTTGGCCCTCGAGGTGGCCGGGCGGCCAGTGTGGGCGTGACGGGAGATGGGGCGCTAAGTTGGGGCGTGGCAGGTGGTGGGGCGGCCAGTGGGGTCATGACAGGTGGCGAGGCGGCCAGTTGGGGCGTGACATGTGGCGGGGCCGCGGCCAGTGGGGGTGTGACAGGTGGCGGGGCGGCCAGAGGGGGCGTGATAGGTGGTGGGCGGCCAGTGGGGGCGTGACCGGTGGTGGGGCGGCGAGTGGGGGCGTAATTGTTGGCGGGGTGGCTAGTGGGGCCGTGAAGGGTGCCGGGGCGGCCAGTGGGGGCGTGACAGGTGGTGGGGCGGCCACGGGGGGGGCGACAGGTGGCGGGGCGGCCATTGGGGTTGTGACAGGTGGCGGGGTGGGCCGTGGGGGCGGGACTGGTGCTGGAGCGGCCAGTGGGGGCGTGACAGGTGGCGGGGCAGCCATCGGGGTAGTGACAGGTGGCGGGGCGGATAGTGTGGGCGTGACAGGTGGCGGGGCGGCCAGTGGGGGCGTGCCAGGTGGCGTGGCGGCCAATGGGGATGTGATAGGTGTTGGGGCGGTCAGTGGGGGCGTAACAGGTGGCCGGGTGGCCAGTTGGGTCGTGGCAGGTGGTCAGGCGGCCAATTGGGGCGTGCCAGGTGGCGGGGCGGCCAGTTTGAGCGTGACAGGTGGCGGGCCGAAGCTGAGGTCTGCCGGTGTCAGCGTCCCCGCTTCATTGTAGCCGCTCTTGCGGGCGTCACGCACTGTGCGAAGAGGCTGGTTTCGGTATATCGCTTCCCGTGCCGGGCCCTAGGGCGCTAACGCTTTGCCTGCAACTCTGTATGGGTAGTCGAAATGGCGCCCGCTTTCCCGCGCGGAGCACGAACGCTTTGCCCGCAACTCTTCATAGCGAAATCGGCCCTTTAGCAGTGCCCAAATTCAAAATAGCAGCACTACAAGATTTTTCAAATGATGCAATAAACAGATGATGGGCGGATGGTTCCAGAGCTCCTAATGTAATGGGCCGGGTTCGGAGTTTCGGTATTTCGCTTATCGCTTCCCTCGTCGAAAGCTGACGCTTTGCCCGCAACTTCGTATGGGCATTGAACCTGAGGCCCGCTTACCCGCGCGGAGCGCTGATGCTTCGCCCACAACTCTAAATGGGCATTCCACCCAGGCAAAATACCGAAATCGGTTTATTAGCAGTGATCGTATTCAAAATAGCAGCACTACAGGACTTTTCAAAGAATGCAACAACTGATAATGGGCGGATGGTTCCAGAGCTCCTAATGTAATGGGCCGAATATATCGCCTGGGTGAAATGCCTGTACAGAGTTGCGGGCAAAGCGTTAGCGCTCGGCACGCGAAGCGATACACCAAAATCGGCCTACTCGTATTACAACAGACCGCCACGCGTACCTGGTAGCAGCTCCAATTTGACTACCCAAATTTAATTACAAATTTCAACCCCTCGCTGTCATCCACTTCCTGTTTCCACTATTCACTATTCTGTGTTCTGTATTCGCAATGATCATGTCCTTCTGTCCGCGTCCGCCGGCGGTATCATCCACTCCCGGCTGGGGTCAATGCGACCGTCGCCAGGGTCTTCCACTCCTCAGCTTATCAGCTCGACCTAAGCCATTTTTCCCACTAGACTGCTGAAAGCACCCAGCGTATCCCACACGAAGTGCTTACAAGGAGCCGAAAAGTGGACGAGTGTAAGTGAGCATGTCGAACTAAGCTAGTGCTGGCGAGGGGGGGCGTTAAACTAAGCTAGTTTAAGCTAGTTTAGACACTAGTGGTTAGTGGGTTAGTGGTTAGTATTGGGAATTACAGTGGGCGAGTAAAATAGGGGGGCTTAAACTAATCTAGTTTAAGCTAGTTTAAGCTAGTTTAAGGGCTAGTGTTTAGTAGGCTAGTTTAGGGGCGACAAGTATAAGTGTAAGCCCCTGCCCGTTGCCGTCCCTGTCAAACACCTTGAAGATTAAATCCAGCGCGGTGGGTTCCAGGCGGCCTAGCTCATTGACCGCCTTACGCCAGGGGCGTACACTCGTCCACTTATCAGCTCAACGTAAGCACTTGTTGTGGGATATACCGATTGGTTTCAGTGACAAGAACGGCTCAGGATGAGCTGAGAACCGGAGAAGTGAAAGCCCCTGTCTTCAGAGTGACAAGATACGATCCGATATCGATACCGGAGATCGATGTGGGATATCGATATGGGAGAACGGACGTCAATGAAATCTCGATAGGTTTGTCGATATGGGATATGGATGATCGATTTGGGATACGGTATATCGATATGGTGATCTATATGGTCATTCTGGATATCGATATGGGATATAGGCTTATGATATGGGAGATGACAGTATCGATACGGTCATCTCCCATATCGACATGAAATACTTGTCACTCTGCCTGCCTTTCGCCCGTTACTGACCGACCGACCGAGACCAGCACCCGGCCCCGGCCGCGGCCCTAGACCATGCCCCGGACGCAGGGACTGATGGATAGTGCTCGTCACGTCACCAAGTGCACTTTGAACCCACAATCCTCGACAGACATGATGTCCTATGACGTGGCCAGCACTCTCCATCGGTCCCTACCGGGCACAATGTCGGCCACGCTTTCCTGCAGCGCTTGCATTAGCTCGTCCTTTGTTCGCGGCCCTTGCCGTAGCGGCGCAAGTTGAAATTGGAAGCAAAGAATTTAAGTAATTCGTCATATTTTAGCTTCAAGCGCTGGGTACAAGAGTGGTCAACCCGGGGTGAAGTGAGGTCAACCTGAGGTCAAACTGGGGTCAACCTGCACCGAACCCATACTGTGCGAGCCCCGAAAGGTGTCGTCCAGTTCGTCCACGCTGTAGGGGCGCGCCTGTTGAAATTAAACGCCAAGCTGGAAAGTGGTCCACAGCATTTTAGCTTCAAGTGCAGAAACCAAGCAGGATCAATTCAACCCAGGGCCAACCGGGGCTAGTGCCTAGTCTGTGAGCCGTAAGTAACTACTTAGCAAGTAAGTACTCGGTCGAGTTATTAAGTCGTCAGATCACGACCTTACGTACCTAAATTACTTGGCTAACAGACCAAGCACTAGGGCGAAAAAAGCCTGGTGCTTTCCTTATACACGCGGAAACATTTCTCTCCAGGTTCAACCTGAACTCAACCTGCACTATACTTGTCGCCCCTAAAGTAGCCCACTAAGCACTAGCCCTTAAACTAGCTTAAACAAGCTTAGTTGAAGCCCCCCTATTTTACTCGCCCACTGTAATTCCCAATACTAACCACTCAATCACAAACCACTAGTCCCTAAACTAGCTTAAACTAGCTTAGTTTAACCCCCCCTCTTGCCAGCACTAGCTTAGTTCGACAAGCATAACCTGCACCGCCCTACCATACGCTGCAGGGCAAACCCTAGCGCCCGCAGGTCATCCACCCGCGCACCCGTGATCCCAGAACCCGACCGGAATATACCCATAAATCGCGCCCAAGTCATGAGCGAGACCGCGCCGAGACCGCCCGTTACCAGGGGCTCATACTCGTCCACTTTTTAGCTCAACCTAAGCCATTTTGGTCACACCTCCCCATGTTCCACTGTCTAATAGACTGGGGAACATTTGTGCACCCAACGTATCCCACAAAATGTGCTTTCGTTGAGCCGAAAAGTGGACGAGCGTAAGCCCCTGCCAGTGACGCCCCAGAACAGTGAAGGATGCGCCGCCTCGAACCCGTTGGGGATGTTCATTCCGGCCAGTGAAGCCGGCACGGCGGTGACGGTGAGCGCCAAAGTCATGATGGTGGCCTGGAGATTCAGCCGCACGACAGGGGCTGACACTCGTCCACTTTTCAGCTCAACTTGAGCGCTTTGTATGGGACAGGGGGTTGCGCGTAGGGGATGTGTAGCCCGTGTCAATGGTGTTTTAAGGGGTACTTAGGGTGTGTAGGGTGCTTTCTTGTGTCAGGCACGACTCAAGTTAAGCTGAGAAGTGGACGAGTGTAAGCCCCTGCCGCACGATGCGGTTCCGTGAGCCGTCGAGGGAGAGCTCCCACATCTCACGTGTGGCCTCGACTTGCTGCGAGACTTCCGAGAGTCAGGGCCTGGCAGATATTACCCGCCACGTCATATGATGCACGTTCACTCAAGATGCGAGGGCAGAGCGTGGATGATGACTTGGCAACTGGGTTGCCGACTTGCATATTTGGGGTCCTGGAATCCGTCCGAATCCGACTCTCTACCGAATCCGTCCGAATCCGGAACCCGTTTCGGTAGGGTCAAAATGCCCATACAAACTGTACAATTCCGCAAAGTAATCCCCTGCGGGGCTGCTCGGAATCCGCCCGAATCCACCCAAATCCGACCCTCTACCGAATCCGTCCAAATTCCGAACCGGCATCCCAGCTTGGCAATCATTATCTGTCAGGCCCTACCGAGAGCTGCCCTCCCGCAGCCCGGATGCGCCATAAATGCGTCTGCAGCAGTCCTATCACTGCCGCGCGTCGAGCCACCACTTCCTCCTCCACCGCTTCACTCTCATCCGCCGCCGCCGCCGCCGCCGCCACAGACGCCGCCGCCGAACCTCCCCGGCAAGGAGCCGAAGGGGCGCCGATCCCCCCAGGCTTCCCACTCACGCCCGCCTCAGTCTCACCCGGTAGCAGGGTCATTGAGAACAAGCAATCAACGCGATATCGGCACTTGCTTACCTTCTGGGTGAATGGGCAGGAAGGTCACGGAGAACAAGCACTCGAACCGATAACGGAGCATGCTCACCTTCAGGGTGAACTCGCATACGGATGCAGTTCCTCAGCTCGTCGATTCAACGTCGGTAGGATGGCTGCCCCAAATGATCCCCCTGCCCGGATTTGAGCGCGAGTAAGCCGTCCTCGAGCCAGGGGCTACACTCGTTCACTTTTCAGCTCAACTTGAGCGCTTTGTATGAGATAGGGGGTGCGCGCAGGGGTTGTGTAGCCCGTGTTAAGGGGTGTTAGGGGGTGTTTAGGGTGTGTAGGGTGTTTTCTTGTGACAGACACGGCTCAAGTTGAGCTGAGAGGTGGACGAGTGTGAGCCCCTGTCTCGAGCACCTGGGAAGCAACGCATCGACCCGGTCGTCGGATCGCATAGCGTCGGATATCGCGTGGTGCGCCGTGCTACAGAGCCTTAAACTCAGTGTCGGGTCTGGTATCGAATATATGGTACCGAATCCCGTTCGACCAATCAGAACTGTACATTTCAAGAATCCCACCGACCGACTCGCCGACAGTCCGACCGGTTCGTGATCCTTGAGTGAATAGACCCTCGATTTCGAGGAGATAAGAGGGACTAGTCCCTCCTATACTGAGTTTAAACGTTCCTATTTATACTCAACTTGTGCTGACACCAGCGCCCAAATATGAAGTTGGCATTACTCGAGTGGTTGCGGGGACACCTCATCTACGGGACTCAGGCCCCTGTATCGTAAGAAAAATTCCCCTTTCTGTATGGCGCAAGGTCAGAGATCTGGTATCGACGCGTCATCATGACGCGACGCCTTCGATACCAGATCGCTGTCCTTGCGCCATACGAATCAGGCCATTTGAACTGCCGTATGGTTTGTTTACTACGACACAGGGGCATGAGTCCCATAGATGGGGAGGAGGATACGGCAACAGAGTAATGGCGCTTTCCAAGCAAGGCCCAACCTCTCTGATGTCGTTTTCTAGCTCCGATGTGGCGCGGCGCAGCGGCAGCAGGCGCTGGAACCCCGCCAAGAAAAAGGGTCATTGAGACCAAGCACTCGACCGAGATCGGAGCATGACTTACTTTCAGTGTGAATAATCAGGGCAGCAGGGCCATTGAGAACAAGCACTCAACCGAGATCGGAGCATGACTTACCTTCAAGGCGAATGCGGATACAGAGACGGACGCCGCTGGGTCCCCGCCTCACTCGCCCCCGTCCAACCGGGCGACTCCAGCTCTTTGGTGATGGACTCGAGGCAGTAGTCTGTCAGCATTTTGATGCGGCGCAGCTTCTGGTGGTAGTACCCGGTCGCCTAAACACAGGGCCGCTACTCCTCATCCCGTGTCAGCTTACCTTCAACATATTGGAAATACGAAGCCGGGTACATGTGACCTTCCCAGCTCGTATTTGGTATCTTCGAGGTAGCTGTATCATTAATCGGGATGACATTCCAATTTCAACATAACTTCCGCATCTTCGAGGTATCAAGCTGGAGAATCGAGCAGGTGTAGCGTGCAATGCATTGCTTCCTCTCACATATATTCCGAGGTGATACGTTGGAAGAGGGAACGGGTGTATTGTGTAAGGCCCCGCCTCCTCGAGTATGCATTCCAACGCCCGGAGTGGGAAGTCCTCTACTGAAATTTCTGAGCTGCCCAGTCCAGCGTGGACCGCGCCGTGGTGCAGGGGCTGACACTCGTCCACTTCCCACCTGAGATAAACACTTTCTGTGGGATATTCCTGGAACTCAAGCGGGTGTGGCGTTTTCTAAGGAATCTAAGCTTTTAGAATCCTTAGCCACGTCAGCAATCGGTTACTTTTAGGGATTCAGGAAACCGAAAAAGTTACTGCACTGTACTCTGACCACCACCGACTTTTCCGCCTCCCTTTCACGTTTTGATCTCAGGAGTCTCAGGATTCTAACAGCTTAGATTCATTAGAAAACGCCACACCCGCTTGAAATCCAGAATACCCTTGGGTGGTTTCAGCAGCGTATAACAAGGTCAACGAGTCATAACTCGTCACAAACTGGACAAAAATGGGCTCACAGAGGACACTGACCAAGACGGCTTAGATTGAACTGAGTAGTGGACGAGTGTAAGCCCCTGTCAGGCCCAAACACAGCTGTGCACACCCGTCCACTTTTTGGCATGATGTGAGCACTTTTTGCGGTAGTTTCAGTGATGAACCGGCTCAGGTTGGGGCGAGAAGTGGACGAGTGGAATCCCCTGCCGTGGTGCTCCTCGGCTGCGCTGATGGTGTCGATGCGCCCGTCCCCGTCGCTGTCCAACACCCACGCACGGCCCTCGCCTTTGAATTCATCGCTAGAGCTGCTGTCGGCGGTGGTGCTGATGCTGGCGCTGGTGCTGGTGGCGGTGGTGTCGGCGGTGGTGCTAGTGCTGGTGCCGGCAAATGCCGCGACGATGGCGCCCACCACTAGGGTCTGGCAGATATTACTCGCCAGATTATAGGTTGCCATTTAAACCAGGAGACTAGGGTTCAAACTGCGTGTCGCCTGTTCACCCCGCTGCTCAAGTGGACGAAGGAGGCGGAATGGCCGGTCAGAAATTGGTCGCCACGTCATAGGAAGCCGTTTCACTCAAGTAACAATGCCCTGCCCGCCGCAGCTTTGGGGCTGGCGCGATTGGAGTCCATAAGCAATGCGCTGTCGGCGCCGATGACAGCGCTGAACGGCTGAAATCGCACTATCAGCATCCCCGGCCGCGTTGTCATGGTGGCGGGGGTGTCGCCGAAGCTCCCGGTGCGCTCGAGCATTGAGCAGGGACAGGCCACACGTCCCAATTCTAGCTCAACTTGAGCGTCTTTGAGATTAATGAGTTAAGTGGGATAACTACCAGTGGCTTCAGTGGCCTCGCTACCAGTAGCTTCAGTGGCTTCGGGACAAAACGCCTTTCAAGCCGAACTGAACATTACTCGCTGTTTGGGGCCCTGCCAGTGGTGCGTCGCGCGGGTGCAGCCCCGCGAGCAGCCCTGTGCCGCGCCCAATCTGCACGCCCACTCGGCACGCCCGCCCGGCATTGTCAACCTTAATGGCGTTCAGCCCGTTATTTGACGGCGTCGATGTCGAAGCGCCTGCGCCCGCTGCAGCCGCAGCGCCCGACGTGGAGAGTGCACGAGTGCCGCCGAGGCTACCCGTGCGCTCGAGCCGCGGCGTGTCACGAGGGTGCACCCCCGCGAGCAGCCCAAAGCCGCGTCCTCCCCAGCACGACCGCCCCGCGTTGTCCACTTTGAAGGCGTTCAGCCCGTAGCTGGCGCTGCCCAACGTCCTAGCGCCCGCAACCCCGCCCCCTGCGCCCGTCGCTGCCGCAGCTCGCGCCGCGCTCACCGCGCGACGGAACACGTTGGCAGTCGACATGGTGCCTCCGGATGCCGGTGCCGACCGCGAGCCAGGGCCTTCGCTCGTTCGCGAGGTTCACCTTTCAGCAAACAGTGGCCAGGAACGAGTGGCCAGGCTTCCTCGTCGAATGCGGCGGATGTGTCCGGGTGTGTGGGTACGCTTTGAGCAATAACCAGGGAACGAGTGGCAGGGCCCCGCCGTGAAGCGTAGTGCGGCGATGGAAGCCGCGCCCGACGAAGCCGACGGCGACAGCGAAGCGCAAGCGCTGCGCGACCAAATGGAAACTGAGCCGGCACCCAACGGTTTTCCGCAAAATGAATATTGAGTCCACCCGCTTACGAGAGAATGGGCTGGCGTGCAGGCGACGGAGGCGCGGGCCGACAACACCGCCGATCCGCGTCGCCTGTTGGGAGTGTACGAGAGGCAGCACACGCTCGTGCTCGCCGTGTGTGCTGGTATGAGAACGGGCTCCCACTCTCGCTCGCCGTCGGCGCGGGGCGCTCATCAGGGTTTCAGGGCTTGTGGGCTTCTGGGCTTCTGTTTTCTGGGCTTGTTCGCGATGTTTCAAGAATGAGCACTCGCACGTCCTCACGGTGCACACATATTGCGCCGACGGCTGCCGCCATGACGGCGTCGCTCTTGCCGACTCCGGCATGCCGCATTACTCCCGAGTGCCCGGGCCGTAGGACTGGGGCGCACGGATGGACCGGCGTGGGCGGGGCCTTCGCCAAAAGTCGGCAACCCCAACACCGCAGCAGCAGCAGCCGGCACCCCATCGCAGCAGTGGCAGGCACCTCCTCCTCACCTCAAGCGGAGCCCGAACCTCCCTTGACAGCGCTCCCCCCGGTGGACCTGGAGTCGCCCCCGCGCTGGCCCCTGGTGCACGCCCGCGCCGTCGCCGCCATCGTCGAGAGCATCCTAAACCGCCGCGACGCCCAAAAAGTGGTAGGCCCCGACAGTGCCACCGCTGTGGCCGGCACCGCTTCTTTGGAGTTCACTCTCGTAGTGGCCCTGCTATGTCGACTGTCCTCTCAACGACCGGCGCCACTGCTCTGCCCGGCACGCTCACAGTAGCCGGTACCACTACGTCATCCAACGCATTTGGTCACTCGTTTATCTGTTGATAAATGGCGTCCTTGAGTCATATGATGGGTCGAGCTTTATGTGCCGGGCCCTGGAGAGTGGTGCGCAAAGCTTTGCGGCCGGATTGGTTTGGTCCCGAGGATGGCGTCGGCGGCAAGAGCGAGCTCCCGGGCTGGGCAGGGCCTGGTGGAGGTCGCTTGTCACGTCATCCAACGCACTCTGCATCCTCGTCCCTCGAGTCAAATGACACCTAGCCCTATGACGTGGCGAGCAATATCCATCATGCAACGCATTTCAAACCCTCGTCTCTCGAGCTACACCCCATGATGAGGGAGCAATATCCGTCATCCAACGCAATTTGAACCTCGTCTCTCAAGTTACATGGCACCCCCTGTCGTGGCGAGCAATGTTTGCCTGGCCCTAGGGCTGGGCAGGCGACGCCCGCGGCGGCGGCATCAACAACGCGGAGAGAGCGGCGATTGCTGACGCCGTCCTCGGTGTCGAGGTGCTGCGCTTAAAATTGGCGTACGTCGCGCAATGGCGGGTGCTGTTCGCACCGTCCGAGGCACTGTCGTAGGGCCTAGTGTTGCTCACCACGCCATATGCTGCCATTCCACACAATAAACAAGGGCTCAAATGCATTGTATGACGTGGCTAGCATCGTTTGCCAGGCCCTGCGCTGTGGGCCGCCGGCGGGCCTGATGCGTTCGGCCTCGATGCCGTCTCAGTTATCCTGCAACAAGCCGAAGCAGCGGACGGTATGTCCTTTCAGTTGTTGCTCGCCACGTCATCCAACACATTCCGAAGAGTTGTCCGTTGACTTGAATAGCATCCTATGACATGGCGAGCAATATATACCAGGCCCTAGACGACGGGAACGAAGAGGGAGGTGGGGAAGAGGTAGAAGGGACGAACAAAGATGACAGGGCGGCGGATAATGGGGGGTCGGATAACGAGGGGTTGGAGCAAGCACTGGACCGCGCGGCGCTGGTGCCCGCCGTGGAGGCGATGCTGGCGCTGCATTGGATGGGGCCGGGCGGACAAGGGCGAGCGACTGGTCGCGAAAGCGGCGGCGGCGGTGGTGGCGGCGGCACTGGAGACGGTGCCGAGGACATCGAATGCGATGGCGCGGTCGAGGGCAGCAGCGGCAGTGGGTGGACTCCACAGCAGCAGATGTCGGGGACTAAGCTGGCAGTTCTGGGCGGGCAGGACTTGGTGGATTTGGAGTGGCCCATTGACCCGGCAGAGCATATAGCAGCGGAAAACTCGCTCCCTCACTGGTTTGCCGCGCTCCTTGTCGAGCAGTACAGCACTACCCCCGCCGCCGCCACCGACGACGACGCTGACACCGCCGCCGCCGTCTCATCCTCCATCTCTGCCTCCACCTCTGCCGCCACCCATGCACTTGACTCTTCGCCCGTTCAGGGAGTCGACGCCGCCGCCGCCCTGGCCGCCGCGTTTCTCGAGCCGGGCCCGGTGACGCTCCGTCGCAACCGCCGCCTCTGCCCCTCGCAAGCGGCTCTCATACAGGTCAGGCCTTGAAAATATTGCTCGCCACGTAAATAGAGCCAGTCAAGTTGAGAAACGAGGGTTCAACACGCGTTTCGACGTTGATGACATCGCAAGGAACGGTCCTGGCCGACATCGCTATTGCTCGCCACTTCATAGGATGCAATGTTTCTCAGGAAATTAGAGTTCTACAAGCGTTTCGATGATGTGACATGCAATGTCTACCAGGCCCTATATCCAGTCGCTCGGTTCCGAGGGTGTGGAAGCGGTACCGCTCGGAGCGCGGAGTGCAAGGGAAGCCGAGGTACGCCATAAGCCAGCTGTTAGAGCCGCCCCGGTGGAACGTGCCCCGGACGCGTTGCGGTTACCCGCCGGCCGGCCCCGCCGCGGCGGCATATTCGGGCTCGAGACGTATCGAAGGGGGTGGTTTGAGGTGCAAGACGCGGGGTCGCAGTGCATCGCTCAAGCTGTGGCTGATTCAGTACTGGCCATGGTAGGCCGCTGCAGGTTGACCCTATCAGACCCACGTTGGAACCGCCTGGAACCAAGCGTTTGAAACTGGAACATGATAAACTGCCTTCAACATTTGCTTTCAATTTCAACTTGCGTCGCTACACCATGGTGGCTGCGGTAGATCAATTGGAAGGGGGACATCGGCGGATCTGGCGGGTGCTCGACATGTGCGCGGGTAGCGGCGGCAAGGCGCTGGCTGTGGCCTCGGCTCTTTCTGACTCCAGTTCTTCGGAGGGGGGGGATCATCTGGCGTTTCGCGTGGCAGGGGGGGCATTGAGAACGAGCCCTCGACCGACGTTGGATCTCCTCCTCCACCTCCTACCTATCCTCCGACTCATCCTCCTTCTCCCAATCCTCCCCCTCCACCTCCTGATCATCCTCCTCCTCCACCACCTCCTGCTCCTCCTCCCCTGTGCGTTCATCCTGAAGACGCTCGAACTTGGTTCGAGGCATGTTCCCAATGACCCTACAGCGTGGACTGCTTCGACATCGATGAGCGCCGCCTGCGGCACCTGCGAGCTGGGGCAGATCGCGCAGGGGTCGCTGACTCGGTTGGCTGTGTCACATCCGCGCAACTTCGTGCCGCTGCCTTCGCTATGACAGCTTGGTAGGGGGGTGATTGAGAACAAGCATTGAATCGAAGAATCGGATTCACGCGTCTGCATGACATGAACATTCACTACTTCCTCCTTGAACTTAAGCCATGGTCCGATCTCTGATAGAGCGTGCTTCTCAATGACCTTACAACTTGGGTGGACGATAGTGGCGCTGAGTTCGGAGCCGCTGCGGCCGCCGCCGCCTATGGGTACGACGTTGTGTTGGTCGACGCGCCTTGCTCGTCCACCGGCGCGCTGCGTCGATTTCCCTCCCTGCGCTGGAAACTGGACGAGAGCAAGGTGTCGGCGACAGCAGCGGCGGCGGAGGAGGAGCTGCCGGAGGATGCCATTTTGGCATCGGCAATGGAATCAGAGTTTAAGGTCGGGTGGGACGGTGTCGACAGCTTTGACGGTGATTCCATCGCTTCTGACGGTAGCTCGCCCAATGGCAACAGTACCGGTCAACACACGTCGTTTCAATCACTGCAGCGTGACATCCTCGGTCGGGCGGCGACGCTTGTGCGGCCGGACGGCGGCGCACTGGTGTACGCCACGTGTTCGGCAGGGCGGTGCAAGTCGACCCCAGCTTAACCCCAGCTTGACCCCAGCTTGACCCAAGCTTGACCCCAGCTTGACCCCAGCTTGACCCCAGCTTGACCCCAGCTTGAACCCAGCTTGACCCGAGCTTGACCCCAGCTTGACCCCAGCTTGACCCAAGCTTGACCCAAGCTTGACCCCAGCTTGACCCCAGCATGGGCCCATGTTGACCCGAGGTGAGATCCAGGTTGACCCCAGGTTATCCTCAGGTTGACCTCGGCTTGACAGCGCTTGGCGTCAGATCTTGAAGCTAAAATATGATGAATCGCTTTCAAACTTTGCTTCCAATCTAAACATGCGCCTCTACAGCTCGGTTTTGGACGCCGAAAACGGGGCGAACGCGAGGTGTTTCGATAATCGATGGGGTGGGTCGGAAGGCTTTGCGCCGCTACCGTTTCCTGAGGGTTGGCCCGTAAGCGGCGGCAGCGGCGGGAGCGGGGTGGGCTCACACACAGTGGCTCTACTGCCGCACGTCCACGGCACAGACGGCTTCTACATCGCCCGATGGACGAGGGTTTGGTGAATGCGACAACTGTCGTAATAGCTAGCTAGGGCGGTGCGCGCGTCGCAGGTAGACATGCACGGACGGGTACTTTCAACGTAAAAGCCATTTACATTTAATATTCAATATATTGTACGTATTACTTTTACTTGCGTTCATCCTGCCTCAAGGCTGAAAGGCACTCACATCCGTATGGTGAGCATCTTAAGTGAAAATTGTACATCTATAGGTAAGCATGTTTCGTGCCTGGGCAGGTACATGCCACAAGTGGACACTGAGCAGCGGACTCTGCGCGCTGTGCTCTGTAGAATCGGGCAACCATCGTCGGTTGGCCGCGGATGTGTACTAGTAAACAAGTGTCGTGTTATCGGGCAGCCGTCTTCGGTTGTCCGCGCGACTAATGTACCTTGTGTCGGTCTAATCACTATTCATCTCTGTCCCCACCGTCCCCCTGGACCTCCAACTCCCCCTTGATTCCAAGCACCACCTCCACCTCTCCTCCTCCAAGCTTCACCTCCTCCCTCTCCCCCCACACATCCTCCTCCTCCTCATTTCCCGGGATCCATGTGCCCGCCGCGGCTGGGTCTACGTCCAGGCGATCCCACAAGGAGTCAGGCTGCGCCAGGCCGTACTTGGTGGATGGGCGCAAGTTGAAATTGATCACAAAGTTTGAAAGCGGTACAGCACTAGTTCAGCTTCATTCAGTGGCACCAAGCATGGTCAGACCGTGGCCAACCTGGGGTCAACCAGCATAACTGATACACACCTAATACACCCCCAATACAGCCTCATACACCCCCAATACAACCTCACACGCCCCTGGTACACTGGTTCAATACACACCTCAATGCATCCCTGATACACCCAAAAGATGGGGCCAACCTGGGGTCGACATTCCTCACCCTACCTTGGGAGTGGCGATGTTCAGCAGCGCGTGGAGCATGGGCTTGTCGCACTCCTTCATCCGGAGTGTAATGGCGGATGGTGTAATTGAACGCAAAACTTCAAAACAATTGATCATATGTTAGGTTCAAGCGCAGAATTCAAGCGCGGTCAACCGTGGTGAAAGCAAAACTAGAAAGCAGTTGATGACATGGTTGGTTCAAGGGCTGAATGTCTGCGCGGTCAACCCGGGATGGCAGCCTATGTTGAAAGTGGTTGATCACATGTTAGGTTCAAGTGCACAATCCAAGTGCGGTCAACCCGGGGACAATGGGGTCAAACTGCATCGCCCAACCTAGGAGACCGATTCACCTCGATGATCCAGATGTCGCCTTGCTCCGTCATCGCCATATCCACGCCATATAGCTCGAAGGTCGCCTTGGGTTTCGGCGGCCTCATACGGGGCTGCGCCTCCCGCAACAGCTCCGTGATCTTATCGCGCATCACCGGCTCGTGCTCGTACAGCCCCTCCCAGGCATTCATCTCCAACACCCGGTCCTTGGTGATCTGTGCCAGCGGCGCCAGGAAGGAGGGTCACTGATGGTTGGTGGTTGGCTCCGTGGGATTACAGGTTGAAGGGCGAAGGATTGTTAACAGGCCGATGTCGGTATATCGCTTCTCGCACTGAGCGCTGACGCTTTGCCCGCAACTTTGTATGGGCATTGAACCTGGCGCCCGCTTGCTTACGCGGAGCGCTGACGCTTTTCCCGCAACTCTGTATGAGCATTTCATCCAGGCGATATACCGAAAGCGGCCTATTGGCTGCGTTGATTGACAGATGGAGGGTGGAGGGTCGACGATTGGCTTCGAGTGATTAGAGAACAAGCACTGGAAGGTAGATCGGACGCGCCCGCACGACTTACTTGTATGCCTTGCCTTTAGGGCGAATGCTCACACAGAGGTGCGGACTCGGAAGGTCGATTCAACGTTAGTCGAATACTCGTTATTCATAATCTCCCTACCAGGTCGTGTTTGTCGAACGGCCCGTCGGCTGCCACCAGGTACCCGCCACAGAAGAAGTACCACCGCAGCTGCTCCGACCTGGCAGGAAGGTCACTGAGAACAGACACTCGACCGCGATCTGAGGGTGACTTACCCTCAGGGCTAATGCACGGACAGAGGCGCGGAGGTAGAGGGGGAGGAGATTATACGCTGACCGAGTGCTTCTTGGCAATATCCCCCTGTCATCGAAACGAGATCGGAGCTTGCCTCACTAACTTACCCACAGGGGGAGTGCTTATACAGACGGAGAAGGAGAGGACAGTCAATGTCGGTCGAGTGCTTGTTCTCAACAACTGCCCTGCCAAGCCGGGCTGACGCAGGCGATGTACAGGCGCCAACCCAGCTTGTGCCCCCGCGCGTCGCAGCACGGGGCCGGCAGGCTGGGCTGCACCACGTAGTTCAACCCGGGCTTCGCAGCCTGGAAGCACTCCTCCGAGGTGCTGCACACAGGGCCTGGCAATGTATGCAAAACACATCATGCGGTTGACATTTAATAAAGAAAATGAGGGTTTACATTGTGTTGAAGGAACTTTCAATCAATGTTTGCCAGGCCCGACCCATCTCACACGCGTACACAGGTACACAGTGAGCTAACAGTCAGCAAAGAAGTGGGCGGGCCCCACCTGACTACCAGCACCGTTGCTGTACACACGGGAGTCAGGGAACGAACTACGCAGTTCTGGTGGGGGGAGCAAATGGGATTGCGATTTGCCTGATTCAATAGACGGTCGCCCATACAAATTACAGTGTAGACCAGCCTGCCGTACACGGCAGGCTGAACATCGTATGGGGCAGGGTCTATTAACTCAACGATCGTGACCAGATCGCGCTACACGCCATCCCCATTTACCCTCCCCACCGGAATTAGCGTGAATGGGCAGGCCATGCTAGCACCGATGCAGTACCGAGGGATGGATACAATGGTGCACTCTGAGGGACTAGTCCGGGAACGAGTGGGCAGGCCCTAATGGCACCGATGCATTATGTATGGATACAGTGGTACACTGCGAGTAACTGGGCAGGGAAGGAGTTGGCAGGACCTACCCACACACCGTAATGCCCGTAGCGAAGTTTTTGTCCGACTCCTTGAGGAACCAGATGTGGTCCCACATGTCCGGCACCTCGCTCGGCGCCGCCGGCCCGACCCAGCGCCAGGGGCTAATGGATAGTGCTCGATCTATTAGTAAACGCATTTGAACCTTCGTGTGTCGAGTAAAATGACATACTAGGATGTGGCGAGCACTGTACATCAGATCCTACCCATTGCCGGTCCCGCACAAACCACGTGGGCAGCATCAGCCCCAGCGGCACCGCCAGGCGCGCCAATTTGCTTTTATCCTCCAGCCAAGGGCTTACACTTGTCCACTTTTCGGCCTGACGTGAGCGCTGTTTGGAGGGCACGTTGGGTTGTTGCCGGGGTTCAGTGACCAAACCGGCTCAGGTTGAGCTGAAAAGTGGACGAGTGGAAGGGGCTTACAACTGTCCACTTGTCGGCCTGATATTAGCACTTTTTGAAGGACACGTTGGATGGTTCAGGGTCACAGTGAACAAAACGGCTCAGGTTGAGCTGAGAAGTGGACGTACACTTTTCGGCAGGACGTGAGCACTTTTGGAGGACACCTGGCTGGTTGCAGGGTCTGAGTGACCAAAACTGCTCAGGTTGTGCCAAAAAGTGGACTAGTGTGCCCCTGCTTCCAGCTACGGAAAGGGTCGCTCAACAACCGCGTAGTCCGACCCTGGACAGCTCCCAAACACCATGGCAAAGGACACAGGGTGAATTGGTTTCAAGTTGCACCCCAGCCACCTTCAACATTGTTGGACCTGGTTTCAAGTTGCACCCCAGGCGGTTTCAACACAGGTTGGACTGGTTTCAACTTACACCGCCCAACCTCGAGCCAGTCCGACCCTGGGCAGCTGCCACACACCATGGCGAACGACGGCTGGTCCGTATAGTCCACCATGACTTTCCCCGCGGGGTAGCGAAGCAAGTTGAAAATGAAAGCAAAACTGAATACCAGTTCATCACATTATACCTTCAAGCGCTGAAACGAAGCGCGGTCAACCCGGCGCCAGAGAGAGATGTTTCTGCGTGTACAAGGAGGCACCAGGCTTTCGCCCTGGCACATGTGTGAGAGAGAGAGAGAGAGAGAGAGAGAGAGAGAGAGAGAGAGAGAGAGAGAGAGAGAGAGAGACTCTTCCGAATGTATAAGGAGGCACCAGGGTCAACTTGATGTCAACCTGCACCGCCCTGCCACGGGGTAATATATCGTCTTTTCGAATTGGCCCCCGCCGCAGCCGCTGCCCCTCCTCTCCTCCGGGGTGAGGATCCACTCCTGGCACGGGTACGGGTGCCAGTTGGGCCGCTCCGTAGAACCAGACATATAATGATCCCCACGACATGTGATTACAGTTGACTCGAGCTCGGGAGCTAGGGTCGACGATGTGGAGGATGACGTGGCAGGCATTCTCTGTCAGGCCCTGCCGCTCAGAGAGACACTCGCAGTACCATTTGCCCAGGCCGCCAACCATGCAGTCGGTGAAGAAGAAGTGCCGCCGGTCAGGGGCTTACACTCGTTCGCTTTTCAGCTCGACTTGAGCCGTGTCTGACACAAAAAAACACCCAACACATCCTAAACACCCTCTGACACCCCCTTAACACGGGCTACACAACCCCTACGCGCACCCCCTATCCCAGAAAAAGCGCTCAAGTTGAGTGTAAGCCCCTGCCGCCGGTCCGGGTCGCTCAGCCTTTCACCCTTCACCACATCCTTGTACAGCTGGATCCGCTCCAGCTCTGCCTGCACCTCGCAGGAGGGTCGTTGAGAACGAGCACATGAACCGAGGTCGGAGCATGCCTTTAGAGTGAATGCTCATACAGACGCGCAGATCATGTTCATGGTCTGGTGCTAATTCTCAATGCGCCCCTCCGTGCCAGGGCTGGAGGGTCATTGAGAACGAGCACTCGACCCATGGTCAGAGCATGCCTCTCCTCAGGGGTTGATGCATGTACAGACACGCCGGCTCGGCACTGGTCGAGTGCTTGTTCCCAACTACCCCCGCCAACAGACGTGCGGAGGAGGAGGAGAGGGAGGAGGAGGAGGAGACGATCCAACGTTGGTTGAGTGCTTGTTCACAATGACCCGCCCTGCCTCGCGCGTGTGTGTTGTGGCCAGAGCGTTGGCCAACTGTAACTCCTCCTCCGCCAAAGCATCCGCACCCGAGACAGTCCTGGACAGCCCATCCCCATCCTGTCCTAACCCAAACCATTCACTGCCGTCGTCGTGGTCTATCGTATCGTAACAATCGGGTGCGCAACCCCAATCGGATAACGAATTGTAGCGGCGCAAGTTGCAGTTAAAGCAACGGTTGAAAACATTTGATCGTATTATGGTTTCAAGCGCTGAAACCGAAGGCGCTTTCAACACGGGTTTTGAATCCATCAACCTGCACCGCCCTACCGAGTCACGCCACGCTGTAGGACTTGCTTCCCCCTCGGCCCCACCTGCCCACCAGCAGTCCTTGTCCCCGCCACCAACCAGGGGCTCACACTCGTCCACTTCTCAGCTCAACTTACGCCATGTCTGACACAAGAAAACACCCTACACACCCTACACACCCTACACACCCCCTTAACACGGGCTACACAACCCCTACCGCAACCCCTATCCCATGCAAAGCGTTAAATTTGGGCTGAAAGGTGGACGAGTGTAAGCCCCTGCCTCCGACACGCCCCCAACCCCCCTCACCGCCGCCCCCGCCAATGCCTTCGTCCAGCCCCTCGGGGGCGTCAGCTGCATCCGCGTGCAGTGCGCTGTCAGCGACGTACACTCGGCCGCGCTCCACCGCATCGCGCGAGAAATTGTCATCGCCATTCTTGCCCCGGTCCCACAGGGCAAGGCCGCATCCACTCAACTTCGAAGCATCGGTACTGTATCTTCGAGGTAGAGCTACGAAAAGTGCGAGTGTGTGTTGGCATTGTCTCTGGACTGTCGGACGGCGGAAACTAGGCAGGACGCGGCACCATGATCGTCAGACAGGTGTGCTGGCTGGTAGCGCGGCGTGGTCTGAAGCGTGACCATGCCATCCAATGCAATAACGACCAACGACGGTCGTCAACACCGCCGACGCGTAAACAACACGAGCTCAGATCAAAACGCGTTATTGGGTTGCATCCACCGCGTCGGATAAAGGATGCGCCAACAGTCAGTGGAGGAACCAGCAGTGTACACAGTCGTTACACGGCCTATGACGAGCTGTTATGGGACGCCATGTATGGCCCTGCCGAGGCGCGCACGATTTGCCACCCGCCTCGTCCATCAACGGCGGCGGGGGCACGCGTCGGGGCGGGCTCATGTATTTCTATGGGCGGACGTTACGAAGTGGTGCCCAAATGCCCCGGCGGCGGGTTTGGGTTCCTATGGGGTGTGGTTGGATGAGTCAGCGATGCGGCGGCGGCGGCGGGCGGAGCCGAGTAGACGTCAAACCAGTTCCAGTAGCGGCCCCAGCCCCGCTCACGCCGCCCGACGAAAGCCGACGATTGGTGGAATGGCGAGTTGGATAAAACGTTACCCGGTTTACACGCCAGCACCGGTGGCGGTGGCGCGCTGTCACGCTTGCAAAATATACGAAAACCGTTATTTCCGTTACGATTGGGCAGCTGTCTAGGGTTTATATTTCATTTTTTATACGTAACCCTAAACGCTCCGACTGAAGGGAGGCGGCGGCGGTGGAGTTTGTTGCACTCTCCTTCGCCCGCGAGCGACGCCGTGAGCGTCACTGTCGTTACGCCATGCGGACGACGATAACGCTCACGCGCGCCGCCACCGCCGCGACCCGTCCTTCCGCCGCCGCCGCCGCTGCCGCCGGGACTCGAGATATGGGTTGGTTGCCACGTGGGCGCTGGATGC
>Ga0307489_10000617_pt1 | contig 22034 bp, 41 predicted proteins | sample SB12metaG_FD_202247 | JGI IMG/M metagenome (GOLD analysis project Ga0307489, IMG submission 202247) | Sea-ice brine microbial communities from Beaufort Sea near Barrow, Alaska, United States - SB 1.2 | ecosystem: Environmental > Aquatic > Marine > Coastal | place: USA: Alaska | collected... | reverse complement strand
TCGGGGTCGGCCGCTTGCGTGGCCCAGTCGCCGTCCGGGTGCACGCGTAAGTTTGCGAGCGCGGCAGCAGCTCCGGCGGCTCCGGCGGCTCCCGCCTGCGCCGGCGCGCGCTTGGCGGCATCGCGCTTAGCTTTCCGACGTTCCTGACGTGACGGCATGAGAACTGACAAGTTGCTGCTCGAGGAAGGGGAGGTCAACGGCGTTTCACCCACCCACCCGTTAGCTTCAGGCGACGGCGACGCGCGGGCCGATACGCCGAGAGCCGCGCACGCGTCGGGGAGTCCCGTCGACGAGCGCGCCGTCAGCAGGGCGTTCGCGAACAATGCTCGAACGGCTCGACAACAAGGTGACGTCTGAAAAAAACGCTCGGACAACGCAAACGCATTGCCTCCGGCGGTCAGAGCTTGTCCGTCCGACCGTCCCGCCTCGCGCCAACCATGTGGTCGCGCTGATGCTCCGGTCTTGACGGTGCCCGCGCGGGTCCCGCACTTGCGCTGCCGCCGACGCAGCCTCACACGCCCAGTCGACGGAACCGCCCGGCAGGTTTCGCCGCCGCCGCGCCTGGGGGAATGGCGAAAACCTTGGCGCTAGTCGCGCTCGCCGCGCTCGCGGCTGGGACGTCGGGCGCGGATGCCTGGCTGCTCGACCTGGGGCGCCCCACTCCGGGGACCACCGCATGGGACGCGCGGGACGTCAGCCCGGCGATGCGGTCGGTGCTCAGCGCGGGGGACCACACGTACAAGGTGCACGAGAAAGTGCCGCTGTACGCTAACAAAGTCGGGCCGTTCCACAACCCTAGCGAGGTACGAAACGAACTCTCCGGGGAAACACTTTCGCATCGTCGGGAAAGCGTGCCAAGCGGGAGTTTTAAAGTTTCTTTGTTTCTTGAGAAGCCCAGGGTGTGTGAGGGGCACGGCGACGGGGACGGGGATGGGAACGGGGGCGGGGAGGCCGCACACGGGAATGAGCACGCGAACGCTGGGAGCGTGTCTCCCCCCCGGCCACCTCGCCCTCTCGGTGTATACAGTGGTTGGGCGTTGGCTCCGACACACCCCCACAGTACCAGCCCCGTTCTCTCGGCCGAGTTGAGTGTCTGCCGGGTGGTGATGGTGGGCAACCCGAGAGCACCGGAGACGCGGGGCGCTGCGGGGCCTCTGTGCGAGGCAGCGGCGCGATCGACTGCGTCGACGTGGTGGTCATGCGGTCGGTCAGCGTGTGGGGGCGGTGGCGGCGCGGCGGGGACGGGACGATCGTTCGCCGGCGCGGCTTTCGCATCGGTGCTGCGGGCTTTTGCTGGGAGGAGGGCGGGGTGCTCTCTCGCTCTTCCTTGTGAGAGTGAGGGAGACTGCTGGTGCTCCCGCCCGCGGCCCGCGTGTCAGCAATCGAACCCCCGCCGCAGCGTCGGGGGAGCGATCCCGCCTCCTCCTCCCGAGGAACGCGTCGATCGTTGGCCGGGCGCAGCACTTGTCGCTGCTGGGGCCGCTCGGAAGAAGAGAGGGTGCTTTCTCGAGATTGAAGTGAGGAGACTGCGGTGGCGTCCGCCCGCGGCACGCATGCGAGAAGTCAGTTGCCACCCAGTGCCATGCGAGGCGAACCCGCGCGCTGCGAGTGGCGGCGCAACACTTACGGGGACCATGCGGGGGGGAGCGAACCCGAACCCGAACCGTTCTGCGCCCTTCCACCTCGACAGGCCCCGCACCGCTTTCGCTTGACCAAATCTCCCACTGCAACTGACCGCCCGCCCTTGTCCCCGCCCCCATCTCGCGCCGCTGCCGCTGCAACAGACGTACCAGTACTACGACCTGCCGTTCTGCCCGCCCGAGGGGGGCGTGGGGTACAAGGCGGAGGACCTGGGGGAGGTGCTGGAGGGGGACCGCATGGTGGGCACCCCGTACGACGTCTCCTTCCGCGTGGACCGCGATAACGAGAGCCTGTGCAAGAAGGTGGGGCTGGCCAGATGGTGCTCGCCACCAAAGCTTACACTCGTCCACTTTTCAGCTCAACGTAGGCACTTCTTGTGGGGCACGTTGAGTGAATCCAGTGACAATCATGGTTGAGGTTTGGCTGAATGGTAGAACTGCTCGCCACGACACAGGATACCAATCCAGCTCAACAAACGAGGTGCAAAATGCGAGTGTGACGCGGCGGGCAATGCGCCTGGTAGACGATGCTCACCACGTCACATGATGCCATCTCACTCAATAGACGTCACGGGATACCATTCCACCCAAGGCTCAAGGGCTCGAACAGCGTGTCGATGACGTGGCTGGCAATGCACCTGGCAGATTGCTCACCAGTTACAGGATGCCATTCGACTCAAGGAAGGAGGGTTCAAAATGCGTGTCGATGACGTGGCTTGCAACATCTACCCGGCCCGGCGCATCGGAGCTGAACGCGAAGGACCTGAAGAAGTTCCGCAAGGTAGGGTGGTGCAGGCTGAACCGATGAAAGCCATGTTGAAACCGCCCGGAACTAAGCGCTTGATACTATAATATGATGAACAGCCTTCAAACTTTACTCTCAAATACAACTTGCGGCGCTAAAGCAAGGCGGTGAAGGACGACTACTACTTCCAGATGTACTACGACGACCTGCCCATCTGGGGTTTCATCGGGAAGATTGAGAAGATCCTCAAGCCGGGCCAGCCGGAGATGCGGCAGGGGCTTACACCCATCCACTTCTCGGCTCAACCTGAGCCGTTTCTGAAACAAAAACCCACCCTAAACACCACCCAATACCCCCTAATACCCCCAAACATCATCGACACAACCCCACACGTAACCCCCTATCCCACACAAAGCGCTTACGTTGAGCTGAGAAGTGGACGAGTGTAAGCCCCTCAGTCACGGTACTACCTGTTCACGCACGTGCACTTTGACATCGCGTACAACGGCGACCGCGTCATTGAGATCAACGTGTCGACCGACCCGCTGCGCACCGTAGACATCACCGAGGGTGACTCAGTGAACGTGGAGTTCTCGTACAGCGTGAAGTGGAAGGAGACGCACATCCCGTTCGACCGCCGCATGGAGAAGTACTCGCGGTACTCCTTCCTGCCGCAGCACCTCGAGATCCACTGGCAGGGGCTTGCACTCGTCCACTTTTCAGCTCAACCTGAGCCGTTTCTGACACAAAGCACACCTAAAAACAACCCGCTACTACCCCTCACACACCCCCTGCAGCCCTCCACACAAACCCCCCTAAAATCACTCCCAAATTCACCCCCTATCTATCAGAAAGCGCTTATGTTGAGCCGAAAAGTGGACGAGTGTCAGCCCCTGTCCACTGGTTCTCCATCATCAACAGCTGCGTCACCGTGCTGCTGCTCACCGGGTTCCTGGCCACCATCCTCATGCGCGTGCTGAAGAACGACTTCATCAAGTACACGCGCGACGACGAGGCGGCGGAGGAGCAGGAGGAGACGGGGTGGAAGTACATCCACGGCGACGTGTTCCGCTTCCCGCGCAACATCTCCTTGTTCTGTGCGGTCATCGGCAGGGACTTACACTCGTCCACTTCTCACCTCAACCTAAGCCGCTTCTGACACTCAAAACATCCCCTAAACGCCTAAACACTCCCTCCACCCCCGCCATAAATATCCCCTGAACACCCCTTGTCCCACAAAAAGTGCTTACGTTGAGGTGAGAAGTGGACAAGTGTAAGCCCCTGGTGATCGGCACGGGCACGCAGCTCTTCGCCATGGTGCTGTTTGTCTTCATGCTGGCGCTGGTAGGCGTGTTCTACCCGTACAATCGCGGCGCGCTGCTCACGGCGTGCATCGTGCTGTACGCGCTCACCAGCGGCAGGGGCTTACACTCGTCCACTTTTCAGCTCAAACTGAGCCGCTCCTGACACCAAATACACCCTCAACACCCGCTAATACCCCTAAACACCCCATAATTCACCCCTGAGTGCACCCCCTATCCCACACAAAGCGCTTTTGTTGAGCCGAAAAGTGGACGAGTTTAAGCCCCTGACCAGCGGCATCGCGGGCTACGTGGCGGCCAACAACTACCGGCAGATGGGCGGCGAAAACTGGGTGCGCAACGTGCTGCTCACCGGCAGCCTCTTCTGCGGGCCCATGTTCATCGCCTTCTCCTTCCTCAACACCGTGGCCATCGCCTACCGCAGCACCGCCGCGCTGCCCTTCGGCACCATCTGCGTCATCCTCGTCATCTGGGCGCTGGTCACCTTCCCGCTCACCGTGCTGGGCGGCATCGCGGGCAAGAACAGCAAGAGCGAGTTCAATGCGCCGTGCCGGTCGACCAAGTACCCGCGCGAGATCCCGTCGCTGCCGTGGTACCGCCGCGCGCTGCCGCAGATGTGCATGGCCGGCTTCCTTCCCTTCTCGGCCATCTACATCGAGCTCTACTACATCTTCGCCAGCGTGTGGGGGCACAAGGTGTACACCATCTACAGCATCCTGTTCATCGTGTTCATCATCCTGGTCATCGTCACGGCCTTCATCACCATCGCGCTCACCTACTTCCAGCTCGCCGTGGAGGACCACGAGTGGCAGGGCCGGGGCCGCACCGCACTGTCATCACACGTTTCCAATCACTGACCCCACCCTTCCACCTGTCACCACACGGAACCAACCAGCGTCTATGAACCCTCCACCTGTCAGCATACGGCCAATCACGCGGTGCCGCTGCGTCCCGGACAGCACACAGCACACTCGGGGGGCGGCCGGCACCGGGTGTCTGACAACGCCTGTGTGCGTTGTGTGGTCATCTTACTGCGTGCGACTACAGAGCACAATTGGGATGAGCCCTTGTCAGTTTCGTTGGCTTCATGCCTGTGTGCGATGTGCGGTGATCTCACCATTCAAGTTCACCACGTTAATTTCTCTCTGACTCTCTCGGTCTACTTTCTTATGTTTTGCCCGGTGTTGTTGAATGGCGGGGCTCGGCGGCGGATGACCATAACACATCAACCAACCTAATTCTCCTCTGAAAATTAACGTTGTGAAGACAGAAACATGCACCACTAGCCGACGCTACTGCCACCCGTCCACTCGCACTCAACAACAGCACAAACGCACACACACACCCGATCCCTCAGCCCCCATCACGTGGCCTGACCACGTGACCATACCGTGCGCGACTTCTGACGTGTACCGGTACACTATGCGGCGTGTGCCCTACTGACGTGTGTACCGGTACACTATGCGGTGTGTACCCTACCCCGCGGTGGTGGCGCGCGGTGCTGTGCGGGGGCTCCACGGGACTCTTCATCTACGGGTACTGCTTCTACTACTACTACGCGCGGTCGGACATGTCCGGCTTCATGCAGACCTCCTTCTTCTTCGGCTACATGTTCACCATCTGCTACGGCTTCTTCCTCATGCTCGGCAACATCGGCTTCCGCGCCAGCCTCATGTTCGTGCGCCACATCTACCGTGCCATCAAGTGCGAGTGATGCACCGGCGCAGAGGAGGGCGGCGGGGGCGCGAGTGAGTGCGCGGGTGAGGGGTGCGGTTACGCGATTGCGCGGCTGCGTAGTGTTGATTGGGGGGGATTATATTAGAGCATATCTGGAATATGATTACATTCATGTTTTAAGACCCGACCGGCGCGGCGCTCGATTCGAGCGCTTGAATCATTACTCAGTATGGCGGCGAAGGGCCAGCGGTACCGACGCCACAGTTGTCCCCTGACGCTCCTGAGACCCTGAAGCGAGATGCTTTTTGGGCAGGTCCGGCGCATAACCGAGACAATTCCGCTTCCGGATAATAAATTATGGCGAATTCCACGAGCCAGGGCTTTCCCACCTCAGCTCAGTGCTGCTCCGGCCGCTGGATCCCGCCAGCCAGAGAGCACATGGGTTGGGTGGGAAGGGATCAGAAGGTTGGTCTGGCATGGCTAAAGCAGCCCTTCATTAATACTAGGACGCTACTATCTAGATTCCTATGATGCGCGTGCGACGGCCAAGTAGTCGTTGACTCTGTGATCAGAACCAGAAGTTGAGGCTGAAGGACGGCGTCAGCGCACGCACGTAGTGCCACCACCCGCCAGGGTCTCACACTCCTCCACTCTCAGCTCAACCTGAGCCGTTTTGTCACCGAAACCACCGAATGTATCACATGAAAAGTGCTTACGTTGAGGTGAAAATGTTGGAGTGTTCCGGCCGTGCCAGCCGCATGGGATGAAGAGCGTGTCGTCCGGCCCCAGGATTACCTCCACGGCCCCAGCCGCGTCGGCCAACAACGGGAACTTGGCGAGGTCCGGTGCCTCGCAGCAGGGTCATTGAGACAACCACTCGACAGACGTCAATTCCAGCGAACTCACTGGGGTGGGCAAATGCTCATACGATGGACTGGGGGTCGGTCGGCCTCTGCCATCCGAGTCCGCTCGTCAGTACAAGCACTGACCCTGAAGGCAATCGAGCTCCATGTGCGGTTCGAGTGCATGTTTTGAATGAACCCCGCCTCGGCGTCGACCGGCGAGAACTGGTTGAGGGAGGCGTTGCCGCCGCGGTGCTCAACGTACAGGTGCGGCGCCGCGCACGGGGGGTACAGCCGCACCACCTTGTACCCTGCCACCTCGTGCTAGTGTCCCGTGCAGTGTCGTGCGGCATCACTGTCATCAACACATCGAGAGCGGTCGCACCAGGACCCAGTGCGGTGTCGTGCGGTGTTATCGACTCATCACCCGTGGTTGAGTCACCCAACACGACACCATGCAATGCGGTCATGGTGCGACTCTCTACGGTCATTCGAGTCGGTCGATATTCAATACTCGTACTGAGCATCCCGCACCCCCGCCTGGCACAGCAGGTTATCGGCCTGGTCGGTGTGCAGGTGCGTGACGGTGCCCGCAGTGCCCACCCACGCGTTGCACGCCGCCAGCCGCCCCATGGTGTGCTCCGGCACTGTGAAGCACTCCTGCAGGCCGGGCGGGAGGGCCTTTCAGAATAAGCACTCGACTGAGATTGGAGCATGAATTACCATCAGGGTGCATGCTCATACAGACACGCGGAAGAGGAGGAGGAGATTCAACGTCGTTCGAGTGCTTGCTCTCAATAACCCCCCTGCCAGGCGACTGGTGCAGCAGGCTGTGCTGTGACACGTACGCCACCTCACACTGTTTGCCCGCAGCGTACCCCGGCCCACCCTCCCCCACCGCCGCCGCCTCCGCCTCCACCTCTCCCACCGACTCGACCTCCACCGCCCCACCCGCCAAGTATTCGCCTATGAAGTCCCGCAGCAGCATGTAGCGGCTCTCGCCCCGCGCGCCGTCCGACCGCCGCCGACCGACCTCCACGGGCACGCTCGCCCCGCCATGATTCGCCGCCACTCAGGGCCGCCCATCGTTCCCGTCTTCCGCTCAATTTGAGCCGTATTCTACTATTCTTCCCTGTACCAGCTAGAATTATCTCATGAAAGTGTTTAAGTTAAGCTGAAAAGGGGGTGATTGGAAGGCCGTGCCGCCAGCCACGCGAGGTCCCGGAACCGCTCGGGCGCGCTCCACTTCTGATGCGCCATCATGTAGTGGCGCAAGTCGACATTGAAAGCAAAATGTTCAGGTTCAAGCGCTGAAATCGAGCGGTGTCAACACGGGTTTCAACACGTTACACTACTAGCAGTGCCTTGTCTGTATGAAAGCTTACTACCCGTAAGTATCTGATACTACCTATAGTAAGTTGGCGTTTGGTGATTTTGACCAAAGATCGATCGCCCTTTGGCCAAATCACCAAGTTCCAGCTTACTACAAGTTACTAGTTCACAGACAAGGCACTTGCACCGCCTTACCATGAGCCCGGTGATGAGCACGGGCTGGGCGCGCGAGAGGAACGTGTTGTAGAACTCGGGGGCGCGCAGGTCGCCGGCGCCGCGCGACACCACGCCGCCGCGCCCCGCCGCCGCCGCCGCCGCCGCCGCCGCCGTCACCGCCGCGCGCGTCGCGGCGTCCAACGTGTTCGGCAACATCCCACGAACGCTCCCAACATCATCCAACGCCTGCCCCGCGTCATTCACAACCCCACTACCGCATCCCGCCTCCGCTGCCGCGCGGCCGCCGCTCCGCTCCCGCCCCGCTCCCGCCGCCGCCGCCGCGGCGCGAGACACGAGAGCGCCCACCCAGGCGTGCCCCCCCGCCGCCGCGTCGTTCCCCACCATGGTAGCCAGCTCCGCCACCCCGGGCCGAACCTTGAATATATTGATTCATCTGGCACTATCAGCCGTTTGTACCAGAAAAGAGAAAACACTGGAATTATCCCAATGGTAACTGGACAAGTCGCCTGCATACCTCGAACGTACGTAAGGTGAGTGCTGAAAAGCATACTTGGGTGAGGCCCCGCCGCGCCGCCTGCACCACCTAAGTGTCTTCTCAGCTCAACTTTCGTACCGTTTTTGGGGTGAGCCACTGGGATAACTCAAGTGGTTACAGGGACGAGCAGCTTAAGATTGAGCTGGAAACAGTATCAAAGCGTGGCCCTGCCGCGAGCAGCACAGCGGCCTGGGCGCCCGCCATGGGCCCGCCGGCAGCGTCCTCCATCCAGGGGCTTACACTCGTCCACTTTTCAGCTCAACGTAAGCGGTTTCTGTGGGATAGGGGGCGCATGTAAGGGTTGTTTAGGGGGTGTTTAGGGGATATCAGGGGGTATTAAGGCGGGGGTTAGGTTGTATTGTGTGTCAGAAACGGTTCAGGTTGAGCTGAAAAGTGGTCGAGTGTAAGCCCCTGCCTCCATGGCGCGCTGCGCCTTCACGCCGCGCGCCAGCAGCATGGCGCCGTTCAGCGGCCCGCTCGCCGCAGCGCCCGCGTGCTCCAGCCCGCCCAGGGCGTTCACGGCCAGGGCGATCACCTCCGACGCCGCCTCGTCCGTCGGCTCCAGCGCCATTCCCTCCAAAGCGTCAGCCACAGCCCCTTGCCCCCGGGCTCGGCATTCCCTCGCGCAGGGCGGCACCCGCCGCGGCATAGGGCCTGGCAGATATTGCTCGCCACGTCATCCGACGCACATTGAACCCTCGTTTGCTGAGTTAAACGGGACCCTATGACGTGGCGAGCAGTATCCGCCAGGCCCTACCGCGGCAGCTCCAGCATCTCCTCCCCCGCCGCCGCCCCCGCCGCCGCCCCCGGCCCCGCCGCCCCCGCCGCCGGCGCCGCCGCCCCCGCGAGTGGGCACCATGCGAACCTTGCCGACTCGAAGAACGGGTGCTTCGACGCGCGCGGGTCGCACCGCGGAGGGAGAACGCCGCCGCCGGACGCGACGGCCGCGGCCCCGTGGTCGTCGTCGTCGTCTCCGAAGAGCCCCCACGCGTCGTCGCCCGCCATATCGGTCGAACTCCCGAGCCGTGCGCTGGGTGTGTGTGGGGTGGTGCATGTACGCACTTTTTGCTTGCTGCGCCGCGCCGGTGGCACATGCAGGTTTTGAGGGTTAGGGTTTAGGGGCAGTGATTTCGGGTTTAGGGTTTCGGATCGGGTCACCTCGTCGCGCGTGAGAGAGGCTGGAATCTCAGCACACGTCGCCGCTGACGGGTGTGGTGTGCGTGAGCGTGCAGCGCCGAGGTCTACCTCAGTTCCCTTGTCCCGCCCGCCCCTTCCCCCGGTATGGTGGTGACGCGCGAGGCGGAGGGCGAGTCCCGCCCCAACGGTGATAACGAGCTGCCCATCGACATCCACTTCGGCAAACTCATCGAATGGCTGGTCGACCGCAAGAAGGTCGGGCCTCCCGCCTCCTGACCTTCGGGCCTGGCACCCGTCGCTCGCCGCGTCACACAATGCCACGTTACTCTGGACATGAGGGTTCGAATGCGTGTGGATGATGTGGCGAGCAATACCCGCCCGTACACACTCGCCGCATCCTCCTTTCCTTGCCCTTGGCTTTATGATTTGTACGATGCACACGCGCGGCCGACCTGGGTAGGCACGGTATATTGCGAGGCCGTGCAGTGAGGTGCCGGCGGACTGGCGCAAGAAGCTGGCGGCGGTGCACACGCGCGCGGCGGAGCTGGCGCGGCAGCTGCCGCCGAGCCTGAGCCGCGCGGCGGGCACCGGGGTGCCCGACGCCGCGCTGCTGGCGGCGGACGGCGAGCCCGTCAAGTGGGACTACTTCCGGGCTGTCGTTGTCCGCGATCGCATCGTCGCGGGCGCGGGCGCAGGCGGTACCCCGGGGGTCAGCGACGGCGCCGCTGAGGGAGAGGACTCCGCCGCCGCCGCCGCCGCCACCGCCGCCGGTTCTGGCGCCACGCAAGGTTGGTTCGGGCGGCTGGCGGGCAAGGCGAAGGAGTGGGACGACGTGGTGCGGTCCTACGAGCGTGACTCGCTACACCTGCCCGAGGTGGGGACAACCAAACACTGCTATTGCCCGCCACGTCATCGACACTCATTTGGAACCCTCAATTCTTGAGTTAAATGGACTCCTACGATGTGTTCCTCGGAACGTCCGCCAGGCTTACTGCTTTCCACGTCATCGACACGCATTGTGAACCCTCGTTTCTGGAGTTCCACCGCACCCAGTGTTGTGTTCCTCGCAACAACCGCTACGTGGCACCCAGTGACGTGTTCTTCGCAACATCCACCACCGGGCCCTACTCAGCAGCGGGGCTGACCCCCAGTAAATGGCACCTGACCCCCTATACATGGCACCTGACTCCCCTCTAATTGGCACCTGACCCCCCTCTAATGGGCACTTGACCCCCTATAATGGGCACCTGACCCCCCTGAAATGGGCACCTGACCCCCCTATAAAGGGCACGTGACCCCCCTATACCCGGCTCTACCCCACGGCGGGGCTGACGCTGGTGCAGGGGGTGGAATACGACGTGCCGTTCCACCGCGCGGCGGCAGGGCCTTCCACTCCTCCACTTAGCATCTCAATCTGAACCGTGTTTGTCACTGAAGCCCCACGAACAGCCAACGTATCCCACAAAAAGTGCTTACGTTGAGCCGAACAGTGGATCAGTGTAAGCCCCTGCTCGGCGGCGGCCAAGCTAGTGAAGCAGCTGGCGGATCTGGAGCGGAAAGAGGGCGAGTACCGGCGCGGCGCGGCGGCGGCGCGCGACCGCTTCCAGGCAGGGGCTGACACTCGTCCACGTTTCAGCTCAACCTGAGCCGTCTCTGACACAAAATCTCACCCTTCACACCCCCTCCTACCCCTAACACCCCCTTAACACCCCCTCAATGCACCCCCTATCCCACAGAAAGTGCTCAAGTTGAGCTGCAATAGGTACAAGTGTAAGCCTCTGCTTCCAGGCCGCGTGCTTGGACGTCGGGGTGCCGCCGTCGGCCGCGCTGGGCTCCGGCGGCGCCGGCTTCGGGCTCGAGCTCGACCGCGTGGTGAGCGGCCTCGACGACGTGTTCGCCGCCGCCGCCGCCGCGGCGCGCCTGCCGGCGGTGGGCGAGGCAGCGGCACACTACGCGGAGTGGATCGCGTTCGCGCACGGGAACATCAGCGTGGACGCCACCGGTAGGACCTTGCAGACATTGTAGACATTGCAGACATTGTTCTCCACGTCGTTCGATGCCATTTACCTCAGGAAACGAGGGTTGAAATGTCAAATGCGTGTGGATGATGTGGCGGGCGTGGTCTGCCGGGCCCTTTACAGCGGCGAGCGGGGCGCGGCGCCGCCCGCGGTCGGTCGGGCGCCGCCCGCGGTCGGTCGGGCCCCGCCCGCGGCCGAAGCGCTGCTCCCCGCGCTCATGGAGCTCCGCGTGTACGCAGACGGCGCCACTATAGCGCTGACACCCTCCGCCGCCGCCGCTGCCGCGGACGTGGGGTTCAGCATCGGGGGCGACGGCGGCGGCGGCGGCGGCGGCGGCCCCGGCATCGTGGAGCTACCGGCGGGCGGGATAGATTGGGGGATTGATATGGCTTCCCCCGGTATAGTGGAGCCCCCGGTAGGGCAGTGCAGGTTGGCGGCATCAAAACCCGTGTTGAAAGCGCCTATGGTTTCAGCGCTTAAAACTATAATATGATACACTGCTTTGAACGTGTGGTGTCAATTTCAACTTGCGGTGCTAAACCCCGGCGGGCGGGATCGACTGGGACATGGGCGCGTCAACGGGTGAGGAGGACGGCGCCACCGGCGTGGTGTCGGCCCCGGCGGGCGGCATCGACTGGGACATGGGCGACACGGAAGCGGAGGAGGAGGCGGCGCCGGTGGAGATTAGCTGGGACATTGGGGACGTGGTAGACGTGGCAGCGGATGAGGGGGCGCCGGTTGAGATCAGCTGGGATATTGGAGACGTGATAGCGGAGGAAGGGGCGCCTGTCGAGATTAGCTGGGATATCGGTGACGTGGTTGTGGAGGAGGGGGCGGCGGGGCCGGTTGAGATCAGCTGGGATATTGGCGACGTGGTGGTATTGGAGGAGTCTAGCGGTGGAGCAGGAGGAGAGGACTGGGGGGTTAGCATCGGAGGCGACGCGGGCGGCGGGGTTAGCATTGACGGCGGCGGAGGCGGAGGAGGCGGAGGTAGGACCAGGCAGATGTTGCCCGCCACGTCATCCAACGCATCTGAACCCATGTGCATTGATGTAAATGACATCCTATGATGCGGCGAGCAATATCTGCGAGGCCCTACAAGAAGGAGGCGGAGCTGGAGGAGGAGGTGGAGGCGGCGGAGGAGATGGAGGAGGCGGAGGAGAAGGCGGCGGTCGGCCGGTTTCCGCGCGGCTGTCCGAGCAGGAGTTCCGCGCCGCGGTGATCGACAACCTGCTGGAGCTCCGCGCGTTCCTGGCGCAGCGCGCGGCGGACCTCAGGAGCAAGGAGGCGGCGGGGACACTACACTACTGCCCGACTCACCAACCGACACATTCTGAAACCTCGTCTACTCGCTTGATAATAACATGGCATCCTACGACGTGGGACGAGCGATTTTCACCCGCCATGTCATCGACACGACACGCATTTTGATCGCTCGCTTATTGGCATATAATGACGTGGCGAGCGATATATGGCGGGCTCTGTAGGGCGGCGCGGCTGGTGGCGGCGGCGCCCGCGGCGGTGCAGGGGTACGCAGACCAGGGGCAGCTGCACGCGCTGGCCGCCGCCGCCGCCGCGCCCGTTGACCTGCTAGTACGGCCTGGCAGATGCTGCCCGCCACGTCATCGACACGCATTTCGAACCCCCGTTACTTGCGTCGACTAGTGTCCTATGATGCGGCGAGCAATATCTGCCAGGCCCTAGCGTACATATTGCCCACCACGTCATCGACACGCATTGTGAACCCTCAGTTCTCGAGTTTAGAGGCATCCTGTGACGCTCATTCCCAATGTCTGCCAGGCCCTACCTGGTGCGCGCCCCCGCCGCGCGCCGCCTGCTGCTCATCTCCTCCAGCCGCCGCTACCGCGCCCGCCTCGTTGCCGAGCTTGACGCCAAGGTAGGGCGGTGCAGATTGACCCTATGAAACCCATGTTGAAACCGCCTAAAACTAAGCGCTTGAAACCAAAAACAAATGAATTGCTTTCATGTTTTGCTTTCAGATTCAATTTCAGTCGCTACGCCAAGGCGGCGCTGGAGGGGAAATTGCTGGGCGCCCTACGGGTGGGGTCGTCCACTTGTCCACTTCTCACCTCAACCTGAGCCATTTCGGTCACTGAAACCACCCCACGTATCACACGAACTGTGCTCAGGTTAGCTTATCCCGATCTGTGGAGGAGTATGAGTCCCTAGCAGTGGGAGGTGGACGAGAAGCGCGGCGAGCTGCGGGGCGCGCACCAGCAGTCACTGGCGCGCGGCGAGGCGGTGCGGCGGGCGCTGCGCGAGGTGCAGGCGGCGGTGGAGGCCGCGCTGTGCAAGCAGTACAAGGGCCGCGCGGTCCACGTCATCGGCGAGATCAACAACGTGCTCGGCTGAACGGCTGGCGGTGCCGCGTGTCACAGGGGTGAACTGCACTGTGCCAATAGCTTGCATGTAATAGGGTACACAGATCCATTCGCGCTATTGACGCGTGCAACGCTGTCCGTGTGACCGCGCCAAGCAGCGTTCTGAGTTTGACATCCGAAAAAGATCATCTTATTCCATCGCGCGACAAAGTCGGAGAAGCCATGGTGGATTGGTCACTGGCGGATTTCATACTTCATACTGCCTGTAGACGTTATTTCGGACGACACGGTGCACGTTTCGGATCTCCAGGTATCCCATTTCATGTTTATTGTGGACGTGTGTGTATTACATTTCTTACATTCTTGCGCTTCGCAGTGTCTTCATCGTCCTATTTACAATTGGAGTGCTCGAACAGCAGTTCGGTTGGGTTCGGTGACGTTCGTGTGCTTTCGTCGCCATGCCCGTGTGTGTGGGTGCGTGTGTACATACATGTGTGTGTGTGGCGGCAGCGCAGAGTGCGCCCATGCCTGTCCCGTGGGCCCGGGTGTGTACATGTGTGAGTGTGGGGGCCGGGGTGTGCAGGCCCCGCGTCTCGGATAGGTGTGAGGGCCAGGACCAAAGCCTGGGGTCTCCTCATACAGCGTCTCTATACAGCGTTTCTATCTCTCTCCTCATTTTTCTCGTGTCTGAGCTAGACGCGCACGGGCACGGTGAGCACCTCGTCGATGATGAGAATCTGACCCACCTCGCAGGAGGGTCATTCAGAACAAGTGCTCAAACTGAGATCGGAGCATGACTTACCTTCAGGGTAACTACTCATACAGACGAGCAGAGGATGAGGAGGCAGGATTCAACGTCGATCGATTGCTTGTTCTCATCACCCGCCCTGCCTCGGTGTCGACCACGCGGATGACGCGCGCGGTAAGCACGGCCTGGAAGGAGGGTCATTGCGAAGCAGCACTCCAACCGATATCAGATGTGCCTGCGTGACTCGCTCTTCAGGGTGAATGCTCATACAAACGGGTGCTCGGTTCGGTGGTTCAACGTCGGCCGAGTGCTTGCAATGACCCCCCAGTCAGGCCCGCCAAGAGGCAGGAGGGTCGTTGAGAACGAGCACGCAAACTGGCATGGGAGCATGGAGGGAAGGAGGATATGCAACGTCGACGGAGTGCTCGTTCTCAATACCCCCCATGCCTGGACGGCCACCTCGGCGGCCACGGCGGCCACGCTGTCCGCCGGCGCCACGTCGTCCTCGCCGTTCTCCCAGGCGACTTCACTCGCGTCGGCGGCGGAAGTCACCAGGCCATCGATCAGGGCCTGCCAGATATTGCTCGCCAAGTCACAGGATGCCATCACACTCATAAAGCCAAGGGATCAACACGCGTTTGATAATGTGGTGGGCCCCGGGCAACATGTGCCAGGACCTGCCGTCGTTGAGGGAGAACTGGTCCGGGTCGGCGGTGTCGGCGGCGTCCGCGAAGGTGAAGGGCGGTCGGACGCGGGTCACCACCAGCTGCACGTCGTTGCGCCGGTCGTCATCGCCGTGGACCAGGGGCGAAGCACTCCTCCACTTTTCGGCTTCACGTGAGCACTTTTTGTGGGATGATACGATGGGTTGACTTCGTTGGGCGGTTGAAGGGTGTTAGTGACGAGAACGGCTCAGGTGAAGGTGAGAAGTGGACGAGTGGAGGCTCCTTGCTGTCGGTGCTGAGGGTGCTGAGGGTGCCGCTGCCGCCGCCGCCGCCGCCCCGGCCGCTGCCGCGGCCGCCACGGCCGCTGCCGCCGCCGCCACCGCCCACGTAATAGCGGCGCAAGTCGAAATTGAAACCAAATTGTGAAAGCAGATTATCATCTTCCAGTTTCAAGTGCTTCGATCCAGGCACTTCAAACGTGGCCTCGATAGGTTCAAGCTGCACCCCTTACCACGTAGTTGTCGTAGTCGCCGTCGCTGCGGCGGCCCATGTGGTCGGAGTCACCCATGACGTAGTGCCGCAAGTTCGAATAAAAAAGCAAAACCTGGAACCAGTTTATTTGGACCTGCACGCGTCAGCGGAGTATAACTCAACAAACATGTACTGAACTTCAGACACTTCGCGATGACCCTTTTGCTGACCAGGTTATGAACCATCACGTTGCATCTCGTGTGGCAGTTTCTGACAGCAGGCGTTATCAAGCGCTGACAGCTGGCGTTTTAAAACCCGGGGTGAAGCGGCAGCGCCGTGCCATGGTATCGCCGCGGCGGTCGTCGTCGTCGCCGCCGCCGTCCTTCATGCGGCCGTGGCGGTCGTGGCGGCCGTAGCCGTGGCGCCCGCCTTTGGAGCCGTGGTCCGACTGGTCGAACAGCCAAGGGAACCAGTTGTGCCACCAGGAGGAGGAGGAACCCGACGGGCAGGGGCAGGAGGCTTACGGTCGTCCATTTTCGGCTGGAAGTGGGGCACTCTTTGAGGGACACACGGGGGCCAGGGCGGAAGCCTGGTGCCTCCTCATACATGCTGACGCGTCTCTCTCTCGGCTTGAAGAGGAGCACTCTTCAAGGAACACGTAGGGTGGTTTCATGGTCTTAGTTGGTGATGAATTCGGCTCAGGATAAGTTGCGACGTGGGCGAGTGGAAGCACCTGCCGAGGAGGAGGAGGAGGAGGAGGACTCGCCGTTCTCCCGGCCGTAGGTGTCCGCGTCGTCTCCGAGCAGCGGCACCTCAGCAGTCAGCTCCACGTCCTGCTACGAGGACCTCACAGATATTGCTTGCTCGCCCATCATAGGATGTCGTTTAATTCAACACGTGAGGGTTTGAAATGCGTACCGATGACGTGGCGCGCTATGTCTGCCAGGACCTACCTGGTACACCGCGGCGGGCGGCGAATCAGAGCGCAGCATGGCCGCGCAGGAGGGTAGTTCAGAACAAGCACTCGAGCCGAGATGGGAGCACTACTTCAGGGTGAATGTTCATACAGCCGAACGGACTCCGTTCATGGTCGAGTGCTTATTCTCAATGACCCCCTTCCCGAGATCGGGCGTGCCCGCATGACTTACCTTCAGGGTATTTGCTGCACAGTTACATACGCGCGGACTCGGGAACGTCAAGTCAATTTCGGTCGAGTGCTTGTTAATAATGACCACCCTGCCGTGAACAAGGCATCTTCTGACGCCATGCCGCCGGACTCTGTGAACACCCCGGACTCGTCAGGCTCGTCCGACTCGTCCAACTCGTCCAACTGGTCGAACTCGTCCACCTCGTCCACCTCGTCCAACTCGTTCGGTCCGTCGGGCTCTTCGGGCTCCAACTCGTTGGGCATGTGGAAGACGCCGCCAACGATGTGTGCCAAGAGCGCCGCCTGCAAGTCGCGGGAGGACAGCACGGAGGTCAGGTTGAACGCCGCGTCCGCGTCCACGTCGTAGGGCACACCCACACATATGCGAGTGATTGGAGTCACTTCCGTCCACTCCACCCGAAACAGCATGAAAATAAGTCATGCTCCGGTCGCCGTTGGAGACAGGTAGAAGGGGGAGGGATATTTGTTAACAGGTGGTATGCGGGTCTAATGATTGGAGCTGATTGAACAGTATCTTCTCGGTAACCCCACCACGTAGTCCACCTCCGTGCCGCTCACCACCGCCTCCTGCGCACGCTAGGGACTCATATATAGTGCTCGCCGCGTCGTCAAAGTCCGACGCATTTTGAACCCTCCTTCCTCGACTGGAATGACTTCCGATGACGTGGCGAGCAGTATCCATCAGTCCTAACCAGGCGCGCCGACTGCACGCGCGCCACCAGCCTCTTGAATGCCGCGTTGGTGGGCGCCAGGATATAGGGCCTGACAGATATTGCTCGCCATGTCATAGGGATCATATAACTGAATATACGAGGGTTTAACACGCGTTGGATGACGTGGCAGGCAATGGGCGTGTCAGATATTGCTCGCCACGTCATACGGCGCCACTGACCTCAAAACACGGGGGTTCAAACGGGCGGGATGACCTGGCGATCATTTTGCCAGGCCGCACCAGGAACGTGCCCGGCGTGTCCGCCGTGAACTGACCCGCCAGAACCGCCTTCACCTCCGGCGCCGCCGCCAGTCAGGGGCTGTAACTCGTCCACTCGTTCACTTTTCGGCATGATGTGAGCACTGCTCGTGAATTACGTCGGGTGCTTGTCCAGTTTCAGCTCATCCTGAGCTCTATCCGTCACTGAAACCACCCAACGTAATCCACAAAAGGTGCTCACGTCAAGCCGAAAAGTGGAGGAGTGGAGGCCCCTGCCTTGAGCGCTTCGTTGAGCGCTGCCAGCTCCGGCAGGGACGCCACTGCCTGCACCACGGTCCCGCACCGCAGGGCCGTCACGAGCTGCCTGATATACTCACGAGTTGCACACTTTACAGGCTTTGCTTGGACCTTGGATGTTCGTCTGAGGTGGCGTCATGAGAAATATACCTCGTACGGTATATACTGCCATCTACCATCAAAGACAGCAACTGCCATGCATCAACCTTCACCATAAACGTACCAATTGGTAGATAATGCTCGCTACATACTAGCCGCCAGTTTAAGTCAAGAAACGACGGGTGTAACAGGCGTTGGATGGCGGGGCGGGCAGAGGGGCAATATGTGGCGTGGTCCCCACCGAACATGGGCTGGCCGCCGCGCGTGGGCTTGAGCGCCTCGTGCAGCGGGTTGCACGGCCGCCACGCCGCGCCCGGGAACTCGGCGGACGGCACCCAGCAGGGTCGTTCGGAACAAACACACGAACCGATATCGGAGCGTGACTTAACCTTCAAGTTGGATGCGGAGCATGACTTGACGTCCAAGGTGAATGCACATACAGGCGCGCGGGGAAGGAGGTCGAGATTAAACATCGGTCGTGCGCTTGATTTCAATGAAACCCCTGCCAGGGCCGCGGCGCACGCGCCGTCCGGGCCGGGGCTGGTGACGTAACAGTAAAAGCCACGCAGGAGGGTCATTGAGAAGTAGCACTTGAACAGAGATTGGATGTGCTCGCGTGACTTACCTGTAGGGTGAATACTCACACAGCCGCGCGAAGGATGAGGAGAAGCAAGGGGTGATTGAAGTTCGGTCGGTTGCTTATTCTCCACCCTGCCGCGGTCGGCCGGGTGCAGCTGCAGCGCGCAGCCGGGCGCCGCGCCGCTCACGTCCACCAGGGGCTCACACTCGTTCTCATTTCGACTCAACGTCAGCACGTTTCCTGCGGGATCCGTTGTGTGAATTCATTGACAAAATCGGCTCAAGTCGACAACAGAGTGAAGGAGTGTGCGCCCCTGCCATCCACGCCGCCGCTCAGGCCCGACTGTAGCGCCACAAATCGATACTGAAAGCAACGCGTGATCAGCAATTCATTATCAGTTAAGCTTCAAGCACTGGTACCAAGCATGGTCAACCCCGTCAACCTGAGGTCAACCAGCAGCGCCCTGCCGGAGTGCGCGCAGTCGCAGCCCGCGTCGTCGGCGGCGGCGAGCGCGGCGTCGAGCGCGGTGGCGGACACCAGTGCGGGGTCGCCGGCGCCGGCGTCGCCGGTGGAGCTCGGCTCCGTGTCCTCCATTGTGGGGTCTTCCGCGACCGGGATGAAGGTGGCCGGGGCGGCGGCGTCGGGGGTGGAGGAGTCATCGCCGACGGGTACGAAGGTGGCGGGGGCGGCGGCGGCGGGGGTGGAGGCGTCGCCAGCGACGGGGACGAAGGTGGCCGGGGCGCCGGCGGTGGAAGAGCTCGGATCCGTCTCCTCGTCGCTACCAGTAGCCAGTGGCTGACACTCGTCCACTATTCAGCTCATCGTACACATTTTTTGTGGAATGTAATAAGAGGTTTCAGGGACAAATACGGCTTGGTCGAGCCGGGAAGTGGGATGAGTGTAGGCCCCTTACACCCGCCTGAGCACTGTTGGTGGGACGCGGTTGGTGGCTTCGGAGACGAAAAAGGCTAATGTTGTGGTGGGAAGTGAACGAGCGGAAGCCCCTGCCGGTAGCTGGCTCGTCGGCGGCGGCGAGCGCGGCGTCCACAGTTGCGAGGTCCTCCTCGAAGCTGCCCGGGGCAGGCTCGTCGGAGGTGGTTGAGCTCGGCGTCGCCTCCTCATCGATGCCCGGGGCTGGCTCGTAGGTGGAGGAGGATGGCTCCGTCGCCTCATCGCTGCCGGTGGCTGGCTCATCGGCGGCAGCGTCGCCAGCGGCGGCAGCAGCGCCGGCAGCAGCGGGGGCATCGCGGACAGCGGCTGGTTCGTCGGCGGCGGAGGTCGGCGCCGTGTCCTCATCGCGACCGGCGGCTGCCTCGCTGCCGGGGGCGGGCTCCGTCTCCTCACCGCTGCCGGCGGCGGCCTCGGGCTGGGGCTCGGACGTGTCCTGGGAGGCCGCCTCCTCCGGCACAGGTTCCTGCGGCGCATCCGCCGGCGCCTCCTCGTCCGTCGGTGTCACACCAACCGCGGCCGCCTCCTCGTAGATGGGATACTGAGAATATGCACTCAATCGAGGTTGGAGGATGACTTGCGTTGGGTGTGAATGCTCATACAGACGGCGGGTGGCGTAGGAGGTGATTCAACGTCGGTCGAGTGCTGGTTCTCAAAACCTCCCTGCCTCGTCCGGCGGCAGCTTCTCGTCCGGCGGCGGCTTCTGATTGGACGGCGCCTTCTCGTCCGGCGCCGGCGGGGGCGTGGCGTCGACCGCGGGGGTGGCGTCCGCGTCCTCCTCTTTCGCCGCCTCTTTCGCCGCCTCTTTCTTCTCTTTCTCCGCCTCTATGGCCGCCTCCTTCTTCTCTTTCATCTCTTGCGCCTCTTTGGTGGCGGAGGGGTCGGAGGCGCCGGCCACGGCGGCGGCCTCCGCGCCGGGTCATTCACATCGGGCACTCGACCGAGATCGGATCATGGCTTACTGTCAGCAGTGTGATTGCTCATACACACACACACGGAGGAGTACTGAGCGAGAGAAGGGGAGCCGTACAGCGTCGGTCGAGTGCTCGTTCTCAATACCCCCCTGCCTCGGCGGCGGCGAACTCGGCGGCGGCGCTCCAACACCAGAGCCGCACACTCCTCCACTCTTCAGCTCAACTTAAGCACCTTTTGTGATACTTTGGGTGCTTTACGTACTATTTCTGTGACAACGACGCTTAAGTTGAGGCGAGAAGTGGACGAGTGGCAGTGGGAGCCCCTGCCGAGGAGTCTGCGGAAGGGGCGGAGGCGTTGGCGCCGTCCGCGACCTGGCCTGCGTCCGCGGCGAAGGGCGCGGCGTTCTTCGGGGGGGGCTGCTTGGACTCGGGGATCTTGATCGGAGAGGTCGCGCCGCCGGCGCCGCCGCCGCCGCCAGCGCCGGCGGCGGCGTCCGAGGTGTTTGTCTTCGTGGCGTCGCTGGGGGACTCCTCTTTCCAGGGGCTACCAATAGTCCCCACTTTTCGGTTTGACCTGAGCATACTTTGTGGGATACAGAAGACATGTATTGTGGTGCTGTAATAAGTGGCGAAAACGGCTTAGTTTGAACTCAAAAGTGGACCCGTGTGTGAGTGCCAGCCTGCCTCTTTCTTTTTGGGGTCGGCAACCACAACGGCGTCGGTGGAGTTGGCCGCGGTGTCGGTGGTGTTGGCGGCAACGGCGTTGGGTGGGGCGGTGAGGCTCGGTTCGCTGGCGCCCGGCTCTGTTGCCGCGATGCTCCCCTGCAGCTCCTTGAACTGTAGCAGCGCGCGGCGGCGGCTGGTTGCCTCACCGCCGGCGCCGCTTGATATCACGGGGTTGCCGTTCGGGGTTGGGGTTTCGGTTTCATCGGTCTCCGCGACCACGTGCGCGCCGAAGTGACCGTGCTGGCGCAACCCGCGCGCGGCGGACGCCGGCGGCGGCGCCAGCGCCAGCGCCAGCGCCAGCGCGAGGGCGACGTACACAGGTCGGGTAACGCTCGTCATCGTTCCGGGCCTCCTCACGGTGGGCGCGGGGTTGTGGTGTCGCGTGCGACGCGGGAACGTGTTTATGTGAAAAAGATCGCCCGAATCCCCGGGGGTTGCCGAAAGGAGCGATTGGCTCAATTAGCTGACCGGCTTCGCCGTTCGGGGTTGGGAGGTTTTTTGTGGTTTCGAACTGTCGATCGATCGGAGTCAGCAGCTTCCGGTATGGATGGTTGTAGACGGTTGAAGAAGGTGAGGGAACGGAAGGGAAGGGAAGGGAAGGGAAGGGAAGGGAAGGGAAGGGAAGGGAAGGGAAGGGAAGGGACGGAAAGGGAAGGGAAGGGAAGCGAAGGGCAGGGAAGCGAAGGGAAGCGAAGGGAAGCGAAGGGAAGCGAAGGGAAG
>Ga0307489_10000616_pt1 | contig 22036 bp, 23 predicted proteins | sample SB12metaG_FD_202247 | JGI IMG/M metagenome (GOLD analysis project Ga0307489, IMG submission 202247) | Sea-ice brine microbial communities from Beaufort Sea near Barrow, Alaska, United States - SB 1.2 | ecosystem: Environmental > Aquatic > Marine > Coastal | place: USA: Alaska | collected... | reverse complement strand
ATTAATTATTTAAAATAAAATTAATGAGTTCAATGAAATTACAAAAAAGAATTGCTTCTTTTATTTTAAACTGTGGAAAAAGAAAGGTTTGGCTTGACCCAAATGAATTAAGAGGAATTAGATTAACATGTAGCAGTAAGTATAAAATTTTTGTATGTATAATTAAAATTAAACGATTTTGAAATAAATCGACAACTATTAAATTTAGGAGCAAATATAAAAAAACTTGCTAAAGGAGGTTATATTTTAAAAAAAAATGATCAAAAACATTCAAAAAATCATATCAGACTAAAAAAGGAAGCGAAAAGTAAAGGAAGACACAAAGGCCCTGGAAAAAGAGAAGGGACATTAAATTCGCGTTGTTCACAAAAGGTCTCATGGGTCACCAAACAAAGAGTTTTGCGTCATCTTTTGAAAAAATTAAGGGAAATGAATAAAATAGATAAACATTTATATCGGGAATTATATCTAAAATGCAAAGGAAATGTTTTTAAAAATAAAAAAATTTTAATTGATTATATTCATAAGGCAAAATATCAAAAAAAAATGAAAAATTTATTTTTAGAAAAATTTAGCTTACGCAAAGAACAAAAAAAGCTAACCCATGATAAAAGAATAAAAAAATTTAATAAAAAAATGAAAAGAATTTTTTCTAAAATAAAGAAGTAAATAGTTTCGGGTAATTTTTTTATTCAAAGATTAAATTTTTTTTTAAGTATGACAATTTCCAAAATATGCCCAAAAATTGAATTTTTATTAAATGGAAATATTATTATTCGCCTAAATTCTGAAAGAAAAATTCATGGAACATTACGAGGATACGATCAATTTATGAATCTCGTACTTGACAACACTATTTTGGTTAATAAAAAAAAAAAAAAAAATATTGGAAAAACTTTAGTAAGAGGAAGTTCTGTTTTAGGAATTGAAGTCCTACAAACTAAAGAAGATGTGAATCCATGATGTAAAAATAGAAAATATATATATTGTCACATCTTATCAACTATTTTTTTTCCAAAAATACGAGTTGGTTTATGTTTATTCATAATGTTTTCTATGAGATATTTCATTTTTAAAAGATAAACAACCTTGTTGATTTTTCTTGAACAATTTCTTAATAAGAATAAAAGATCTTCTACCCAAGGTCTTTTACCGAGTTTGCAGAAAGAAATATGTGAAATTTTTAATATGATTTTAATAATAAAACCAATAATGATTTTTTCTATTTCGAAAACAGAATTTTTAAGTGGTTTATCGGTATCTCCAAAACCATACATCATTTCTACTATTTCATTATTAAAAAATTTCTTTTTCAAAAAACCAAATTTAAATAATCTTAAATTGAAATTCTGTTCTCTTAAAAACAAATATTTTTTTTTTGATTTTAGAAAAAAAAAAGGGAAGTTTTTGTTATTGATGCGTAATAATCTGTACCATTTTTTCCTTTTTGTTTCTTTTCTTTTTTTGCTAAGAATTTTTTTCATAGTTTAACAAATTAAATGACGGATAGAAAATAATTAAATATACTTGGTAAAATTTAAGTATTTTATTAAATAAAAAATGAATTAAGTCAAGTTATTTGATAAAATTTATTGATAATCTAGTTTCCGGGTTATGTATTTTTAAGTTTATTATGTAATTTTTATTCTTAAAGTATTTAAAAATAAATTCAAAAAAACAAAAAGTTTTTTAAAAAAGGGTTTATTTTTTTTTTGAGATTATTATTTTTGCCTTTTTCTATAAATAATATTGAATTAATCTTGGCCAATTTTTTATACGGTTGAAAATTCGTATTCTTTTTAAAAATTTAAAAAAAAATTGTTAATTACTTTCATCGAGGAAATTCTTTTTGAATAAATCAAAAATTTTATATGAAAATTTCAATAAAATTTCAGTAAGCAAAGAAAAAATTTCCTCTCCATTCATAAATAATCTTTTTACTAAAAAATTTTTAGTCAAAAAAATTTAAAAATACGAAATTGCTTAGAAAACCAGCTTTTTCTTTTTATTTCTATCATTGAAATAAATTTTTTGAAAATATTGCAAAAAAAAGGATTCTACCATTTCCAGAATATTCTTTTTTATATTAAAAGAAAATGGACGAAAAAAATAAAAAAATAAAAAATTATATCCATGGTGAGAAACAAAAATGCGTTTTAAATGAGATAATACCCGAAATTTTAGCATTAGCGCCTTTTTGCGGTTTGGCGCTATATTTATTGCTTAAAAATAGGGAAAACCACCAAATAAAGGAAGTTCATCATGAACCAATCGTTGAAGAAAAAGTTCCTGAAAAAACAAAAATTTCCCTATGGAAATATATAAAACAATGGTTTTTCTGTTTTTAAAACTTAGGAACAGTGATTTTCCAAAAAAAAATAAAGTTTTTCATTCTAATAAACAGGTATTATGGGAAAATCTGTTAATCATTTTACTGAAAACGACTAATACTGAAAATCAACAAAATCAAAGAATACGGGGCTAAATCCAAAAAATTCAGGAAAAAATTGCAATTTTTGAACAGTCCATTGGAAAAAAAAATTTCGGGCGTAGAGTCCATATCCACAACCAGTACACTTCCTCTGAAACAGAAATCATTATATTGTTGTCAAAAATAGACTTATTATTGAAGCGTCTTATAGGATTGGGTTTAGAACTTACAAAATCTTTAGATTGATTTTAAAAATTTGCTAAAATATGTAATATAATAAAAATTGTTATATTTTAAATCTGTTTAAACATGCTTCTTTTTATCAGCCAATTTTTAATTCGAAAAGTAAAGACTTTTCAAAGTAATAATATCAAAAGTAAAAAAGATTTTCCATGCAGTATTAATATTCGAGCTAGATACAAAAAAAATTTTTTGATGGTTACTGGTGAAAAAGAACAAAAAGATCCAGAAACAATAAAAGAAGAAGAAAGACTTGCTGAAATAGAAAGACTCCGAGCAGCTGAAAAGTTTATGGAAATTGATGAGGGAAAACATGAATGTCAAGCATGCGGCTACACATATGAGCCGGAAAAAGGTGATAGATTCGCTGGTATTATAATCGGCACAAAATTTGAAGAACTCCCGACTAATTTTTCCTGTCCAGCTTGCAGATCTCCTAAAACACAATTTAGGCCGATAAAAAAAATAATTGCAGGCTTTGCAGAAAATCAAAAATATGGATTAGGCGGCAATTCGCTTACTGGTGGCCAAAAAAACCTTTTGATTTTTGGGGCTCTTGGGACTTTTTTTTTTCTATTACTTAGTGGATATTTATTAGAATAATCATATAATCAAACTAATGATACTCGGCTTTATTTAATAGATATTTTTTTCAAGCTATTTATAAAAAAAATTGTAACCAATTTTATCCAATTTAAATAGAAATCCAAAAATTGAAATAATTTTAATAAATTGAATTATTTTTCTTTGAGTAATTATTTTAAGACATAAAAATAAAACAACAGGAAGGAGATTTTTAATTTTTTAAATCCACCAAAATTTCTTTTTCTTTCTTTTTTTTTTAGTATTTTGTCTGCAAGCAATCTTTCTATATTTTTAAAAAAGCTATTTGTCTTTACAAATCCTGACATACGTAAAATATAAACGGAGCGTTTCTATGGTGTTTATTAGACTAAGCAGCTGTTCCTCGGCTTCATTATTGTTTTCATTTAGCATTTTATTGATTATGGTTTCTAATAGACGCGCGTGTTCTAATAGACGCGCGTGTTTTTCCGATGCACAATCCTTTTTAAAATTGCTATTCGAAATAGGGATTTTTCTATGACAATTAAATAAAATATCATTAATCGATGGGTTTAAAGAAGGTAAATAATTCGCCTTTTTTTTTATAACATGGTATTCCGGTTGAATATTTAGATCATTTCCACAAAAACCTGTTACAGCAGCTAGGATATTAAGTTTTTTTTTAGACTGATTTTGGTAATTTAAACTTTTTTCAGGACTAGATAACCCGCTCATTGTAGATGAAATGGGTCTTAAACATATTGGGCAGTGAAATTGTCTTCGTAGCCAGTCTCGTAAACATATAGTATGGTAGATGTGCCGGCAATTTAATATTTTAGAAAAATCAGGTGACATTTCATCTCTACAAATTGCGCATAATTTATCGCCTAATTTTTCAATGTTATCCAGAGAAGGTCTTTTCATCCACAGCTTAATACCGATGTCTGTTTTTCGAAACCGTATCAACTCTAAATAATTATCTTTAATTTCACTTATACAAACAAAAATTTTCAACAACAAATAATATCTAAAAATCCCTTTGCCTGTAATGTTAATATTTTTTATTCCAATATAATATGAAAATAGACCAAATAAAGAAGTCAATATTTTAAGATGCATTGAGCAGCTTTCAACAGAGATCCATTTATTTTGAACTAAAAATCTATTGGTGAAAGAAAAAATTTGAACAATTAAAAAACCTCGTAAGGAAGAGGACAAGTCTATTAGTTCGGACCCTACGATAGAGTTTACCAATCTTTTTCTGTAAAATTGTAAAAACATTCTAGATAAAAAATTTTCGAAATGAATAAGAATACTTAAGAATGCAATTGATATAAACCGGTTATTTTTTGAATATTCATCTGCATTTTTTTTATACATTTCAAATTTTTCGATCCATGGTTCGTGTATTTTCTTTAAAATCGTAAAACTTATAAATACCAATGGAGAGTATAAAGAAAAGTCTTTGTCCATAAACTCATAGATCGCTATTACATCTCTTGTAGCTTTTTTTATTCCTTCAAATATCCCTTTGACTTGAAAAAAAGGTTTAAGCATTTTTTCCGCGGTTTCGTATAGCGAATTTTTTTTTTTTATCCAATGTAAAAGATTGAAAAAAATAAATATAATCGTATTCAATATCTTTTGAACAAACACGAAAAAGAAAATTAAACCCAAAAGGCCTCGATGTGCAATTTTTTCCAAAATTTCTTTTCTCGTTGGCACATTATAGTATTTAATTGTCCTAAAGGTCAAAGTGAAAAAAAAAAGACAAAGAAGACATTCGACGAAGTAATTATATATTGATACCATTTATATATTTAAGTATTTGAATAAACAAAGTGTGTATTTAAAGTTTAAATATGAATATAATAAAAAATTTTTTGAATTGTTTGGATAAATTTACAATCCATTCTACATACAAAAAAAAAAGCTTGATTATTGCATCATTAGGCATAATAGCAAATTTTTTCTTAGCAGAAAAAGGAAACAGTAAAACATACTTTCCAAAAAAAAAAAAGTATCCCTTCGAGACTACAAAGGCTTTTAAAAAATTAATTGGGGCTAAAAATAAAAAAATAGGTGTCTGGTTTAAATCTGATAGAAATTTTATAATATCTTGTATTGAAAATATCAAAGCAACTAGACAAATATCATTTTATAGACAAGAACCTAATATAAATAATAATATATCTTGTCATGATTCTTTGGTATTAATTGAAAAATTAAATGAAGGAGAAAAACTTAGGAATAAAATATCTAAATTCAATCTGGGCGAGTTAGTATTTTCTGGGTTCAATTTAGTAAAAATAGAAAACTTCAAAATTTTTTCCAAATTAGAAATCGAGGGGAAACCATTTCACCAGAATTGTTTGCCATCATTTGCAACTTTATCAAATTTTAACCCAGACATGCAGTTTTCGATGTCTTTATTTTTTCAAACAAAAGACTCGAAAAAAATTTTAAATTTCAAACAACATATTCCATTAGACCATGTGAGAGGATCCGTTTTCGCAAATTTCGGTTCAAAATCAGGGTCAATTTTAAGTAACAATTTTATAATAATGCAAAAATTAAATGGTTTTTATTCTAAAAAAAATTTATCCCAGGCTTTTAATAAACAGATTAAAAACTATTCAATAAAATTTCGTCCACTATTTCCAACATCATTTAATAAAAAACCTGAAACTTACACGAAACCGTTTTTATCTAGAAAGTTTATTATTAAAAAATTACTTATTTTAAAAGTTTTTCTTAGAAAATGCCACTCAAATAAATTTGAAAACTTGAGAAAATTTGTGGTAAAAAAAAATGAAACACGAAATAATTCTATTTACAACGAAGAATTTAATGTTTTTCGAATACATAATTTTTTATATCATTCTAGACGCAAAAATAAATTTTCACCAAATGTAAATAGATTTAAAAATTTAAAAAAATATGCTCAAAAATCGCGTTTAATTAATTTTAAAAATCGTCAAAAAGAAAAAATACTGAGAAAATGCATTTTCTCTCAATCAAAAATAAAAGAAATTATACTTATTTTTACACTATTTTTTGAAGACTACTTCAAAAAAAAAAATACCAAGTTAAAACCTACTAAAAATTTTTCTCCATTAGATAGTTTGATAAATTTTTCAAAAAGATATGTTAATTTACATAAAATGAAAAAATATAAACAGTGCATTCGTATCCCGACATTAAAATCTACCCAGAAAATTGATATAAGATTAAATCGTTTAAATAAAGAAAAAATTGAAATCACAAAATTAATAGGTGAAAATATTCGAAGCTATAAAAACTTTATTTTTCCAAGAAACAAAGTTGAAAGTCACAGTCCTTTAATTGCACATTCCAAAAATTCAAAAGACAAAAACGAAAATGTTGGTATTAAATTAATTGGCATGTGTTTTTCAATTGGTATGTTACTCCCTAAAAGTAACGTAGAGTCCTCGAAATTTTTTAATTTGTCATCTACCTTAGGAAATTCCGGATCCCAATTCCACATATCGAATATATTTTTTTTAGGAAAGTGTTTTTGCAAAAATCTGTTACTGTGTACCCTATTTTCCACGTCATCGTCTAAAAAGGGGGACCCTAAAGCCACATTCAACACAGCAATCTATTTAAAAAAAAAAATTGGTAACCAAGGAGATTTGTATAGAGCTTTTAATTTGTTGGAAAAGGTTAAAGATTATTCTACGGTACGAAGGAAAATCGCCCGAAAATCAAAATCACGGGAAAAGTCTGATATTTTCAAGCGTTGTTTTGCTTCATTTTTAAAAATTAGAGAATATAAGATTATGAAAAATTTTGTGTTCTCCCTTTTTTTACAAAACATGGTTTTTTTACCATCTAGAATACTAGAAATATCTGAGAGCACACCGTCTACATTAAATTTTCAAAATTTATCTAGCTTGAAAAAATCAATGCAATCGATTATAAACTTATCAGAATTATTATTGGAAAATGGACAAGATTTTTTAAGCATAGAAAAATTTAGATTTTTTCCCGATTTTATTCCGTCCTCACACTTTCATGTCATTTTTTCTAGGATTTCTGGGATAGGGTTTGGAGACGGGCCGCTTTTTTCGAAAAGAACAGTAAACGGAAAAAGTGGAAATTTGGCTAGTATTCTTTTAAAGGTTTTATATAGTTGTGGAATTTTCATGAAAATACTTAACTATTGGTTTATTTATTTTTTATCCATGAAATTTATAAACGGGGGAGGTTTTTTAATGGCAATAATAAAAAAAATTTTTAAGGTTTTTTTATTTTCATAATATTTTTTAATATGTATTATTATACTTGTTATTTGTATCCAGGTTTTTAACAACTATATTTTAATAAAAGTCTAGTGTTTTTTAATTATCTTTCCGAAATTAATTTTCGAAATTTTCGAAAATCCCCAAGTCATGCTGACAAAAATTTTTTGTCTACCAGGGAATTTATATTTGGCTCGTCTCAAGGATTCGATGACTTCAAGTGTTTTATTTCCTTTGGATCTCACTGAAAGTAGAGTCTGGCCTCTTTTGACTCTTGCTGCAGTCCCATTCGGTTTTCCAAATGCTCCTCTCATCCCACTTTGAAGTCTATCTGCTCCAGCACACGAAAGCATTTTATTAATCCGTATTACATGAAAAGGGTGAACTCTGACTTTAAAATGAAAAAAATCTTTTCCTATGTGATTAATAAGATATTTATTGCATGCAACTCTGGCAGCCTCTATTGATTCCGACGATACTTGCTCTCTTTCAGTTGTTACCAAATGGACACATAAAGGAAAATCTTTGATCTCAGCATTTTTTTTTCCTAGATCAAATAATTTAATTTTTGGTTCTGGTACGCCTCGGCAAAATCGGGATTTAGGATATGGTTTATTTTTACAATATCTATAACATTTCCATGGACGACGACCCATTTTAAAAAATAATGTAATTAAAATAGAATCCTAAAACTTCGCTTAAATGGGCGCGAATACATTTATCAATGAAATCTGGAGGAAAAAACAATCAGATGTCATGTCATTTTTATTGCAAATAAGAGCATGGGAGTACAGGCAATTTCCTGTAATACATAGAATCAAAAATCCATCTAGACCAGAAAAAGCTAGACAGTTGGGTTTTAAATCAAAACAAGGTTATGTAATCTATAGAGTTAGGGTTAGAAGAGGAAATAGAAAAAGACCTGCTCCAAAAGGTATAATTTTCGGAAAGCCGACAAATCAAGGGATAAATGAATTGAAATTCAAAAGAAATAAAAGATCAATTGCAGAGGAAAGGATTGGAAAAATCTGCGGTAATCTTCGTGTTTTAAATTCTTATTGGATAAATCAAGATTCTACGTACAAATTTTTTGAAGTTATATTGGTTGACCCCATGCTCAAATCGATTAAAAGAGATTTTAGAATAAATTGGATTTGTGCCGGGAACTTTAAGCATAGAGAACTCAAAGGCTTAACTTCTGCTGGAAAAAAAGGTAGAGGTCTAAGAAGAAAAGGTCATCGAGCAAATAAATTAAGACCATCTAAAAAGGCCACTTGGAGAAAAAATAATATTATTAAATTAAGAAGATTTAGATGAAAATTTATTTCAAATAAATATTTTTAATATAAGTATTTTTAATAATTATTTATTGATATGGGTGTCGGGTAAGTATAAAGTTTCATTTTCCAAAGGTTAATCAAAATCAAACAAAAAATTAGGGGTTCTAAAGAGTAATACTGATATATAATAAAAATTTTATAGAAAACCTCGTGGTATAAAAGCTGCAAGAAAGTTAAAAAATCATAGGAAAAAACAAAAATGGAATGATAAAAGATACTCCAGAGCTCATTCATTAACAGCCTTGAAGGCGGATCCTATGAAAGGTGCTTCTCACGCGAAAGGAATAGTGGTTGAAAGAATAGGAATAGAAGCAAAACAGCCAAATTCTGCGATTAGAAAATCTGTCCGTGTTCAACTTATAAAAAATGGAAAAAAAATCGCAGCTTTTGTTCCTAACGATGGTTGTTTGAATTTCATCGAAGAAAACGATGAAGTTCTGATTTCAGGGTTTGGAAGAAAAGGTCATTCAGTAGGAGATATTCCAGGAGTAAGGTTTAAAGTGGTAAAAGTTGCAGGCGTTGCTTTGATTGCGCTTTTTAAAAGAAAGAAAGAAAAACCAAAAGCATAAAAATTAATAAAAAAAAATATATTTTATAATAAAAAAAAAAATGTTTTGGTTTTAATAATAAAAATGTAAATTTGTAAAAACACACTTAAAAAAAACAACGGTGTAAAATTTTTAAATATATAAATTTAATTGTTTCATACGACAAAAGTTAATTTTTAATTATATGAAATTTAAAATTAGATTAAAAATTGAACAACAAAAAATTTTTAAAATAAAAAAGGTTTTTAAATGTAAGGAAAGAAATCTCATTTTTTTCAGAATAAAAAGATTTGAAGAAATTAAAACATCTTTATCAAAAAATTTTAACATAAAAAAATTTATTTATTTTAATATTTTGAATGGCCCAATAACATCCTTTTGTCAAAATTCAACTACCAGAAAAACATTTTTTTTTTCAACTGATCATGATTTTAATTTTTATTTATTCATAAATAATTTCGAAACTTCATTTTATTTTAAACATTTTATATTTAACCCAAATAGTTTACATGTTAATAAATTTAATTTATTTGAAAAAAAAAAAATCAAAATTTTTTTTGTCCTTCCAAATCAGTCTTTTTTTTTAAAATCTATAGCTAAAATTATATTTAAACTTAGATTTAAATTTTTCATTAAAGAATTCCAGGGAAGAGAGAGAAATTTGAAAAAGTTAAAATATGGCAAAATGATTAAACCTGCAGATCGAAGGTCTTTTATATCACACGGCGAAGAAGAAATTTTTTCAATTGGAGGATATTTTAAAAAGAATAAGATTAAATTTACAAAAAGTTTTGTTTTAAACCAATTCGTTTTCATAACACCGATTTCAATTCGAAAATATAAAAATCTAAGTGAAAATATTTTTTTTCAAATAAAAATATGTTTTATTGAATCATTGGAAATTTTATTGATGCAAAATATTGAAAATTTATTTTTGGTTATTAAAATTATATTTCAGAAATCTCAAAAAACCCGAGAAAATTTAACCTATAGAAATGAAATTATTAATAAAATAATTATAAACACAAAATTTATTGTTGCCGAATTTTTGATAATAATAGAAAATCTTTCAATTAAGCCAATATTTTATATTCGAAGTTTTCCAGACAAAAGAAAGTTTAAATCTTGTTTTTTAAAACATTTCTCGATTTTAATATTTTATAGTGATTTAAAATCTGTTCTTGAAATAAAAAAAATAAAAATTTTTTCTAAAAAAGTTTTTCCCATCCTAAAAGATAATGATAAAAATTTACCAATGCTTTTTTTTACAAAAAATTATTACGAGTTTATTATTCTTAGGAATTTTTTTTGGAAAACTAGTAAAAATACAGGACTAGATATTATTCTCTTAAGTGAATATACAAAAAATTCAGAAGTGAATAAAAAACTTTTAAAAATTGGAAACAAACTTGGACAGATAATTCTGATTACCGAAAGATTTTATTTTTTTAATAGATTCTTTATTTCAAAAATTTCCAAAGTTTTTTTTTTCTCATTACCACTAAATAAAGAGTATATTTTTGAAATCTATAATGTGTTAAACCCATTTAATACGAATACTTCTATTTTCATATTAATCAGGGACTGCGAATACGAAAATATTTCAAAAATATTTGAAAAATCCCAATTTACTTGATTTGTAATTTTAAAAATTTTTTTAAATCAAAATAGATTTAGAACCTTTTATATCAACTGTATTTTTAATTCTTGAATAAGGAAAATATGACTGCTTTTTCAACCCATTTTTTGAAATATCACAAATTCTTATTATACCTCCACTATTCCTATCCCTAAAAACAGCAAAAGAAAGTGCTTTTAATAATATATTTTTACAAAAATCTTTGTTTAATTTATCAGAAAAAAAATAGTCTATATAACCGTTTAAAAAAATCGAACCACTACCAGAAAGAGCAAAATTCTGTTTAACTATAGACCCTCCCTGAGTAATTGAATATATTTGTCCACCGTGAACAGTATCCCAACCACAACAAATAAAACCATAATTTGAAAATTTTCTTTCTCTATAACATATATTTCGAATTATTTGAACTACTGATCTGATCTTAAGGTTTCTATGTCTTTCCAAAAAATATTGATAATTTAAATTTTTAAGAAGATTACCAATATATTGTGAATCTGAAGAAGAACCAGAACGACACATCATAGTTTTTTCCGATATTTTAATAACTTTAGAAGCTGATCTATTTATTATTAAATTTCCGTAACTTGTTTGAGAATCTGTTCCTATCATTATCCCGGTATCATACTTTAATGCCATCAGTGTTGTCCCCAATAAATAGGGTGTTTTATTCATTTAAGTAAAATTTAAAATTATTTAATAAATTATTAGTTTTAATGTTTGTTGGTTTTTAAATCTCATTTTTACTTCTTATAAACAAATTCAATAATTCTTTCTTTTTTTTTGCTCTTTTCATATTTCCCAATCTTTTTTTCCCAAATTTAAGAGCCTTTTTATCTTTTCCTAATCTTATTAGGCTAATAATGTTTTTTTCATAATCTGAAAATCCTGAAATATTCTGTATAATTTTTTTAATGTTATTTCTTCTTAAAGAAGAAACTGAAAATTGATGTATCCCTTTTTTTGTCTCATGTTTTCGAACCATTTTAATATTTAATTTTTACATTAATATATTTTTTATTGGAAACTTTTATATATATTTTTGATGGACCAAGATCCCATTATCTTGTTTTTACAAATAAAAAAAGATTGGCACAAAATATCGATAAAAATTTTTTTTAAAAATACTTTTATTTTTTATTTCTATAATTTAAATAAAAGATTAAAATATATTCTGCACCAAATTAATAAAAAATTTAAAAAAGTTCAGTTTGATGTTTTGTTAGGAAAAATTAATAATGGGAAAAAGCTAACTTTTAATTCTAAAATTTTTGGTTTAAAATTTTTTGAAAATTTCACAATTTATCTAAAAATTTGGAATAATTTCAACTTTAATAAAAAATTTCTGAATTTAAAAACAATGAATTTTTTTCTTTCTTTTGATTTTTTTATTTTAAAAAAGTTATATTATTACACTGACGTTTCAGTTGATCCATGTGTGCACCCTAAAGATGAAATTTGGAATGATTTTTTAAAGATTATATTTTTTGTATCAAATTTTGAGAAATTCAACATATTTTTCGAAGAAACAATGTCGATGATAACAATACTAATTGATTCTATTTGGGCATTAGACGGGCAATATGAAAAATTTTTAAAAAGAAACGTTCATGGAGGGAAGATAATTTTCCCCCCCGTCCTGCTAGTATCCTTTTTTGCTTCAAAAAATTACAGGTTTTTATGGAACATTAAATATGGTATTGGAAAAAAAATTGTAAGATGTAAAATTCTTACAAATAGTGTTCTTCGTGAGTATTCTCAAAGTTTAAAAATTTTTCCAAATTTTGTAAATTTTACAAAAATTTCTAATGTACTAAGCAGACATTTTATTTTTGATATGTTAACTTTATCTTCCTCGCTCGGATCTTATGCTGATTATAATAGAATTTCATTAAAAAGAATAATAAAAAACCACTCTAGAATTTTGTCCAGAGATCTAGATATAAATATAAAATTGAGGACGATTGAAGCAGGAAAAATAAATAGACAACAGTATTTCCCTTTTATAGATTTTTTTAAATCTTTTTTGGAAAATTTGGAAAATTTAAAAAACTATCAGGTATTATATATAAATTCTTTTTTACCATTGGATCGCCACGCACGCCGCAAATTTTTATGTAAACTTAAATTTAACTTCCCGGTAGAGTTATTAGAATTTTTTCCAGGTGGAAATAAAAGGAAAATTCTCAAATGTTGGAAAGTTCCTTATTTAAAAAATCAAAGGTCTAAAATGAAAACCAATAATATTATAAGAGTTGAAAAAACTCAATTCCCAATTTTTTTTTCTAGAAAAATGCAAAAAAATCGCAAAAAATAAAATAATATATTCTCGTTTCGGGATTTTTTATTTCTTATGAAGATGTTTATAAATTATCCATACAAAAGTTCCTTTGATTTTTTTAAAAACAAGGATATTCAGGTTGGAATAAAATCAAATTTTGTAATTTCATATATTTTTTTAAAAAATAAAAATAATTTTTATTTGTCTCTAAAAAAATCTTTTTTAATATCTGAAATAATTCAACAATATGGAGTAGAAATAAACCAAAATAACCAGTCTAATGTCGCGTTGTGCCCTTTTCACAAAGAAAATACTCCTTCCTTTTTTATAAATGACGAAAAAGGAGTATTTAAATGTTTTGGTTGTGGAATTTCAGGAAATACATATACGTTTTTAAAAAAAATCAAAGGTATCATGACTATCCAAAAAAAAAGCGGACCTATTTTACAAAATAAAGAAATAGGAAAGTTGGATTACATTCATGGCTTGTATAATTATAATCCAAAAATTTTAAATTATTCTAATTTAATTTCCTTTAGAAATCTTCTAATAATACAAATTACATGGGGGTTTTATTTATATTGCTTGCGAAAAACACCTCTGTGCAAGAACTTATTAAAACTAAGAGGTGTTTCTATCCCTTCTTCGTTTATTCTTGGTGTAGGATATTCATTGGATTCTAAAAATAGTCTCTTTTTTTTTTGTCAAAAATTTGGAATAACTTACCAAGAAATGGTTGCAGTGGGCGTAGTGATTCAAAAAAAATCTAAAAATATTGGCACCTATGGTGCATCGAACTCAGGAACAAAGCTTTTTTTTTTGGATATCTTTAGATATAGGATAATAATTCCAATCAAAAACCAATATGGTGTCGTCGTTGCTTTTGGTGGAAGGAAAGTTACTAAAATTGAACTCCCAAAATATATCAATTCTTTCGATAGTGATTTTTTTAAAAAAAATCGCCTTTTATTCCAATATTCAATGAATTACCAATATTTTTCGAAAAAACCTAAGATAAATATATTGGCCGAAGGATATCTTGACTGTATAGGACTTTTCCAAAATGGAATTAGATTTTCATCATCCCCCCTTGGAACTTCTGTTAATTTTTATCAAATTAAATATTCTTCAGCCTTTTCGAGGAACAAACATGTTTTGTTTTGTTTTGATTCCGATGAACCTGGGAAAAAAGCCTTCTATAATCTCTTTATTAAGAATTCAAAATTTCTTGTGAGGAATATTTACTTTGTAAGTTCAATTGTATTTATTTCAAAAATAATAATGAAAGATCCGGATGAAATAGCTTATTTCAGGGGAGGAAATTATCTAATTGAAAATGTTTTGAATTTGTCTATTCCTGGATTTGAATGGATAATATTTTCAATTGGAGATAGAAAATTTTTTTCAGCAAAAAACTTTAAAAATTTGATTTCGGATATTTTTCTAATTATGGAAAGTTTTTCCGAGAAAAACTTAAAAAATTTTCTATCTGAAAAAATTTTCAAAAATTTGTGCCGATTTGAGAGTAATTATTTGGTTAATTGTGAAATTTTTTTGGTAAAAATTTTTAAAAAACAAATGCTTATGTCTCGCTCGGATCAAGAAAGAAGACTTAAAAAAAAGGATAAAAAAAACGCAGAAAAAACAATTTTATATTTTTCAGTATTTTTCCCAGTTTTTAAAGATGATTTTAGTCAAATGTTTTGGAAAAATAAATTTTTTTTTAAAAATTTTACATATTATTCTATACAAAAAAAAATGGCTGCTTCGATTTATACTAAAAAATATTATATGTTTGGGGTATTTAAGAAAGAAGACTTTTTTGGGTCCTCTTATTTAATTTTAGACCCCAAGCAAGCTTTATCCTTTTTGAATCAAAATTTTGGGATAAAAGATGTGGAGAAAAATTTTTTTTGCGACTCAATTAAATCGATTGATATAACCGTATTAAACCTTAATAAAAAATTGAATTTGGATAAAAAAGAAAGAATAGCAATTATAATCAAAAAATTTTCGTTTTTAAGATTAAACTTAAAAAATGCTACCCGGAACGTTAAATATAGTTCAGTAAATTTTTCTAGGAATTTAATTATATTTAAATTCTTTGATCACAGGATTATGACTATATTTAAACATATAATTAAAAACTTAAAATAATAGATAAATTAAAAATAAAAATAAAAAAAAAGTTTTTAAATAAGTTTGGTTAAAAATAATTTCCACGAAAACCATAATTTAAAAAAAAATGTTATGGATTTTTTTTAAAATAAATGGGTCACATAATCCTAAACCGTGGTTAATAAAAAAAAATACAACATGGAAAGAAAATATTAAGACTTTTACAAGGGGGGGAAAAAATATAAATCGAATAAATAAGAATATACAACACATCATTGAATTGGGATTTAAAGATGAGAAAAAAAGGGAGAAAAAAGGGAGACCTGTATTTATTCTCAGGAATTTAATATTTCATTTGTCGTTTGGCACTTTTTTTTTATTTTTCGGATTTTTTTCTGCGACCAGCGCAGTAACAATTATCGGAAGTGTTGCTGATTGGGATCCACTCGCTGCAGCTGTTATGCTTTGTTGGGTAGAATTTTTTACAAAAATTTTTTATAGCTCCAAAAAAATCTCTTTGTTAATTAAGTTGCTAAATACCTTTAAAATTGGAATAAGCCTAGGAATTTTCGTTGACGCGTTAAAGTTAACCGGGTAATGGGATATTAGATAATAAATATATTAATTTTTTTTTTTAACAACCAATGAAAGTCATGAAAAAAAAAAAGTTATTAATTAAATATTTTAGAATCTACATATATTTTTTAAACTTCAAGGATCATTATAAATTTTGTGAATTTATACTAGAAATTAAAAACCATTTTAAGAAAAAATTTTTACTAAAAATTAACATTATCAAACCGTATTTTAGAAATTATTCTTTTTTTAATCTTATGCTGATTAAGTATACCCTTGGAAGTTTTTTTTCCATCGTAAAAATTTATAAAAAAAAAAAATTTTTCACAAATCTAAAAATAAAATTTAAACTAGGATACAAAAAAATAAAAAATTTTGGAAATTTATAAAATTTAAAAATAGATTTTGGAATCAAATCCATCATTTTCTGAAGGTGCTATTTTATATAAAAAAGTATATGTCGAAAAGATTTATAATTAATAATTTTTTCGAGGATTCTGTTTTAATAACATACTATTTAAATTATGTTCAACAAAATTTAATAGTTTGTAAAATTTTTATCGATTTTGCTCTTTTTTTTTCAGATAAAAGATTTTTTTTTGCAAACTTCAAATTTCATTCATACAAAGCAATCAGCCTTTTAAAAAAAACCGGTTTAAAAAAATTCCAGGGAATAACGAAAATATTTGAGGTTTTAATTTTTTCAAAAATTTTTTATGGAAAACTTTCTAAAAACACAATCAAAAATTTTATTATTTTAACCAAAATAAATAAGAAATGTAATTTAACCAAGGAAATTGATATATTTATGTATTTTAATTTTTTCATCAAAAATATTATCATTTCAGAAAAACTTTGGGACAGAAAAAATATCTATGAAATCGTTAAAAAAATTCTTAATTTCGAAATAACAGGAACTGAATTAAAATTTTTTTATGTTTTTTTTGGTATTTTTTTAAAAACAATTAACAAAAAAAAAAAATGTTTGTATTTTTTCGAAAGTCTTTTTTTAAGAATATCTTTTTATCAAAAAATCAATTCTAAAGGTAAGTTTTCATCGCAAATAGTTTTACCAGGTAAAATTTTTTCCTCTTTATTTGATCGAATGAGTGAAAAAAAAACACAAATTCGGTGTTTAATAATAGTTAATACAAATATTTTAAAAAATTCTCTTCGTACACATAGATTCAAATCTAATAAAGATCTCGTTTGTTTACTAAAAAATAAAATACCTTTTTTAAAAAAAAAAATTTTTTCAATTACAAGTGTTTTTAGAAAAATATTTATTAATTTATTGCAAAACAATCATTTTAGATTTATTCGTAGACTCGAAACATTAAAATTGAACATAGTGTGGGGGATCAAAAATCAAAATATATTTTATTTCTCTTTAAAATTACATATATTAAAACAGCTAAATATATGGACTTTAAAAATTTTCTTAAAATCCATTTATTTTTTGGATTTCTTATTTTTTAAAAAAATTCACGCAGATATTTTATTTAAAAATCAAGAAAATTTAAGTTTAAATAGCATTAATTTATCAAATTTTCTAATTAAAATTTCTAATAAAAATATCACATTTCTTATTAATTCATTTCTACTATTAATAGTAAGAAATTCTTCGAAAAAAATAAAAAAAAAAAGCCTCTTTGTCCCAGACCAAAAAAATTTCGTTATTTTAAGATTTGTATATTCTTTCTGTTTGTTAATCATGCGAACAAAAAAAAATATTTATTTGAAATATGGGGGTAAAGAAAATATTTTAAAAAAATTAATTTATAGTAAAGATCTATTCAAGAGATTTCCTCACAATTTTTCAATCACAGTTGTAAAAAGAAAAGAGAGTGATGTAAATTCAAAATTTTGGAAAAACTTTTTTATAATAAAGCAAAAAAACAAACTTGAAAATATTTTAAAACATGCCTATTATTTATTAGAAAATTTGAAAAAAATTTTTTTTTGCACACATCTTTTTCCAAGTTTTGTTGAAGGAAATCAAAAGACAATTGTTTTCCTATTTATTTACACAATAAATGACGTATTATGGGGAGAGGAAAAGAGATTAAATACCAATCATTTGAAGAAAAATTTCAGATGTTTTTCAATTTTTCTGAAAATTTATGTTTTTTTGAAAAATTTATTTCTTTTGCTTCAATACACAAAAAATAATTTAAAGATAATAAAAACTTCCTATTTATATCTCAAAAAAATGTTAAATTTTTTTGACAAAGACTTCAGTTTTCTTTTCCAAAAAAAGATTATAAATATGTGGATCAATGATTTTTTTTTCAAAAAAGAGTTTGCCTTACAAAAGTTAACTGGAATATGGACCAATATTAAGTATAAAAATCTATTTTTTAAATTTTTTCATAAAAAAAAAAAACTTACCGATTTAAGAAAATCCTTTTTGCTAAAAAAATTTAGAAAGATATCAAAAAAATAAAAAGTTCAGTATAAATAAATAAAAATTATTTTTGGTCCCCTGTTTTTTCTTCTGTTCTTCGATTCATTCTTTTTATCCCCTCTTCTCTAAGTTTATCGAACCACCCTACGATTCCATCCATGTATTCAGTTTCTTCTTTTGGAGGAGGAAGAAAGCGTTCATGTGGTTTTCCTAAAGCCCATGCTTTAAGATTTTGATACGGTGTTGCACCGCAAATCCACGACCTGGTTTTTTTATTGTAAAAAAAAGGGACACCTCCGCATGCACCGCCTTTATCGACCTTTTGTAATAATCTTATATTTTCTTCATTATACCATACTTCGAATCTTCTTATGGGAATTTCACAATCCTTTTCTATTTGAGACATCAATGGTTCCATATCAACACAATGATCACACTCTATGCCATAAAATTCTAACAAATGACTTTCTTTTTTATATATTTGCATTTTTTAAATTTATTACAAACTGTCTTACAATTTTAAAATTTTAAAAACATATAGGTCACATAAATTCTTATTACTAATATTAAATACCAATTTCCCTCTACTGAAATATTTTTTTATTCAATAAATAATAAAAAACCGAAAATGAGTTTATACCTTTATAGCATGTTAGGATTCAATCTACGGATACTTTTGCTGAAAATTTAAATTAAAACACTATAAAAATTATACCAAAAATAATTTAACTATAAAATTTTTTTTTCCTAATAATATTTCTTTTTGAAAATTTCTAATCAAAAAAAATAAAAACTTTTTTTATTTTATTTTTTACAGTTTAAGCAATTGCAATAGAAATGATACACTGTCCTCTAACTATACAAAGCCCCATTTTTCTACTTTCCCACCTAAATGAGTTTCCATTTTTTCTAATTTCCTTTGAATTAGCTAAAATAGTATTCATGTGATTATCACAGATTATTATTTTCCCACACAATATTCTTGTATCATCGAGTAAAATCTTAGCGTTTGAATTAAATAAATTTTCCCTATATTTCATTTTTTTTTCTATTAAAAACAGTATCATATAACAATTATAGTATTAGGAAAATCCAAAGAAAAAAAAACTTTGGTTTTTTGCAAGTTTAATTTCGATGATTTCTTCGAGCAATTAATTTAAAAAAAGTATGTTTTTCTTTAAAGAATTTTTTCAATTATTTTTATCGTCTATAAGAATTTTTTGAAAATGATTTATTGGATTTCATTTGTGCATTTCTTTCGTGAATTTTTTATTTTTTTAATAAGTTTTTTACGTGTTAAACAAAAACACAATCCAATTGTATAATTCCAACTTTCGTAAGGACCGGTAATCTCATTTTCTAATCTTTTTTTTTAGATACTCAATTTATTCCTGAATTATTGAATTTTCGCCTGTTATTTATTTTTAATTCTAGATTGTTTTGAAAATTCAAGAATTTTAAAAAAAAATGGCGTTGAAAATCTTGGTATAATTTAGCAATTTTATGTCTTGTTGTGTTTTGGGTAAATAAAACTAAAATGAGATCAATCCCAAGTTCAAAAAATTTTATCGATGTAGTTCTCTCACAAACACAACGAAAGACTCCTACGGTTATTCATAAAAATTATGCAATTCAACGAGTAAGAGAATTTTATATAAGAAAGGTTAAATTTTTTCAACAAAATTGCGAATCCAAACTGGTAAAAATTCTTCAAGATTTTCCTCAGATTAACCAACTTCATCCTTTTTTTAATGATCTTTTGCATATTTTAATAGACAAAAATAATTATAAGCTCTCCTTGAATAAAATTTTGAAAACAAAATTTTTTATTAAAAAATTTTCTAAAAATTACATTAAATTATTAAAATATGCAAATTCTGTATACGCATGTAAACAATTAAAAAAAAATGTTTTCGGTAAAATTTGCAGTAATATTCGGAAAATTGATAATAGTTTGGTTTTTTTGGAAAAAATAAGGATATGCCTTAAAAAATTACCTTCTTTAAATCCTTGTAAAAGAATCATTGTATTGGGGGGAAGTCCTGGTACGGGGAAAAGTTCTTTGTTAAATAAACTGACAAGCTCAAATATAAAAATTGGTAATACAGATAATGAATCCAAAGGGCTAAGAGTTGGTCATTTCACTAATTTTTTTTTTAAATGGCAAATACTGGATACAATTGGAATAAATTGTGAAAAAATCAAAAAATATAATTCTTTTGAAATGCAAACGATAAATGCGTACGTTCATTTGAATTATAATCTGATCTTTTTATTTAATTCTAGCCAAAATAATAGAAATTTTTTTGTAGAAATCAAAACTTTTTTAATACATAGAAAATTTTTTAGAAATAAGCCAAAAATACTAATCCTTGGGAAAACTGATATTGGTTGGGAAAAACCATTAGGAAAAAAAAAAAAGGCTCTTATAAATTTTATTAGAAAAAAATCAAAAAATAATTTCAAAATCATTAAGCTATCTATTCATGACGAAGTTGGATTCATAAATTTACGAGATAAATTAATAAAAATCTCCTACAAATCTTGTATAAAAAACCCGATGTATAAATTTACGAAAAAATATTTTTCAACCAATTTATGTGAAGAAAACAGGATTTCAATTCAAAAATCTTTACTCGGTTCATTAAAAAAAATTAAAAAAAAAAGTAGATATGAAAAAAAAGAATTTTTTTATACAATAAATCATTGTAAAAATTCCATTCGTAGCAAAGAAACAATTGATTTTTTTAAATTAAAAAAAAAAAATAATAGTTTTGAAGACGAAGAAAAAATAAGGGGATGTAAAAATGAAAATATTTATCTATTTACTGATTTCAAAAAAATAACCAAGTCAAAATTCGATAATAAAAATTTTTTAATCAAGAAAACTCGGTTTTATTTTTCTGAATTTTATTAAATTCGCCATTTCAAAACTTATGAAATAAAATGGTTTTTTTTTTTAAAAAAAAAGAGACCCTATTTTCTGAGCCAACTGGACCAAAAGAAACACTCTGTCTAATTAAAAATAAGGATATTAGAAAAATTTTCAAAAAGGCCCCGATATTATTTACTAAGATAAGAAGTTAATCAATGATTTTTCAACATGGGTCAGCCATCAGTCGATATCTAAAATTAATCTATTGCATCTAGTCTAAACGCCATGTACATATTGTTAATACTGATTTCTAAATAAAAAATTTTTTGGTCAAACCGGATATTTGAACTTTGAAATTTATTTTCAAATCGTCTGATAGATTTCCGTGATCTATTTTTACTAATAGTATCCAGGGCATTGAATTTTTCTTTAGAGAAAATATTTACAGTATTTTGCTTTTCCCGAATCAAATCTATTGATTATTTGTTTTTAGCTTCGAAAGTCAAATCAAATGCTTAAATTTTTTGGGCAAGTAATTTTTCAACTTTATTAACTTTTTTTTTTTTTTTTCACAAACACTTTTTGCCCGTTTAATTCTCCATATTTTTTTTCAAAAATTTAAAACTAGAAAACTTATTAAAGAAATTCCCATTGTGGATTTAAAATTTTGTACAGAATTTTTAGTGTTCATGTTTTTATAAAATTTAAAAACCTTTAATTTTTAAAAATTTTTCCACTTTTCGATTTTCGAT
>Ga0307489_10000615_pt1 | contig 22036 bp, 32 predicted proteins | sample SB12metaG_FD_202247 | JGI IMG/M metagenome (GOLD analysis project Ga0307489, IMG submission 202247) | Sea-ice brine microbial communities from Beaufort Sea near Barrow, Alaska, United States - SB 1.2 | ecosystem: Environmental > Aquatic > Marine > Coastal | place: USA: Alaska | collected... | reverse complement strand
CAATGTAGCCTAATCTAATCAAGCCTAATCTAATAAACCTGATTGAATCAGGCCGCATGTAAGCAAGCCTTACCTAGTCACGCCGCAGCTAATCAAGCCTTATCCAGTATATTTTCACGCCTAGCGCGTGGCTGCGGCGGGCGGGGGCGCGGCAGCGGGCGTGCACGTAAACTTGTGGCTCTCCGTCCAGCACGTCGCGCAACACTCAGTGTAGCGGCGCAAGTTGAAATTGAAAGCAAAGCTTCAAAGCAGTGTATCACGTTTCACTTTAAAGCGCTTAGTTCCAGGCGCTTTTAACGTGGGTGTCATAGGGTCGACCAGCACCCCCCAACCTCAGGCGAGCAGTAGCGCGCCACGCCGCACCGCCCGCACTTCCTGAACTTCTTCTGCCCTTCCACCTGGCAATTTGATGAGATGTTACGAATTGATGAGATGTTCAGTTGCCTGGCAAGTTGCCCTGTGCCTGATCTGTGAGTAAGTCACTTCGAGTAAGCGGTTTGTTTGTCAAAGTACCAAAATACGTATTTGACTTTATGCCAATGGCCAAAAGGGCCAAATACTACCGGTCATGTCAAGATACTACGGGTAGTATCCTTTACAGATTAGGCACCAGGGAGTTGAGATTGATGTGGATGGGTTGGGTTCGCACCTCGCGCTTCCCGCACCCCCGGCGGCGGCACTCATGCCGCCTCCGCCCCTCCGCCGCCACCTTCAGCGAGGGGCTTGCACTCGTCCACTTCTTGTCTGGATGTGAGCACTTTCGTGGCTACGCAGTTCTGGAAGGGGGGTCAAATGGGGACGGCGCGTGGCTCGGTCCGGTCACGATCGTTGAGTTAATGGACCCTCGCCCACACACTTTTCAGTCTGCTGTGTACGGTACATCAATGAGCGATCCTTTATTGACTCAAGCAGATCCAAATCCCCGTTTGTCAACCCCATCCAATGTGCGTAGGGGGTAGGTTGGCTGGTTTTGGTGACAAACCGGCTCAGGTTGAGCTCAGAAGTGGACGAGTGTCATCCCCCTGCTTTCAGCGCGAGCTCGAGCGACTCTATTGACGCCATCCTTTGTGTAGCGGCGCAAGCTGAATTTGAAAGCGAAATTTGAAAGCAGTACATCGAACTTAAGTTTCAAGTGCTTATTTCCAAGCGGGTTCAACTTGGGCTTGATAGGGTCCACCTGCACCGCCCTACCTTTGCTTCATGCCGGGATTGTTGACAGCCATCCTAGTTCTCTTTAAATCCGTCAACATATGTTTCCAGTGATCCTCTGTATTCAATCCATCGTTGTTGGGCGATTTGATGATTGCCTTCGCACAGGGGCTTACACTCGTCCACTCTTTAGCTTAAATTAAGCGCCTTCTGTGTGACAGGGGGTGCGTTTGGGGGTTGTTTCGGGGGTGTTTAGGGGGTGGTAGGGAGCATCAGGGGTGTTTAGGGTGTGCTTTTGTGTCAGAAACGGCTCAAGTTGAGCTGAATAGTGGACGAGTGTAAGCGCTGCCTTCGCGTCCAACCGCAGCAGCCGCCGCGTGGCCGCCATGGAGGAGGGTCATTGAGAACAAGCAATCGAACTGAGATCTGACGACTGACGTGCCCGCATGACTTACCGGGTACCCACAGTGTGGATGCTCATATGCAGGAGGGTCATTGATAACCAGCAATCGAGCCGAGATCTGACGTGGCCGCTGCCCGCAGGACTGACCAGGTACCTTCAGGGTGGATGCTCATATAGACGCGGGCCCCGCGGAGGACGAGGAGGAGATTCAGCGTCGGTCAAGTGCTGATTCTCAATGACCCCCCTGTCATACATACGCGCGCAGGAGGAGGTGGAAATTCAGAGTCGGTCGAGTTCTGGTTCTCAATAACCCCCCCTGCCACATTGCCGTTGTGCACGGCGGCGCACAGCGGCGTGAAGCCCGTGCGCAGAGTCCCAAGATATGACCTGGTGATATCGATATAGGATATGGTATAGGACATGGGATATCAATGGGATATCGTTGTGGGATATTGGATAGGAATGTGGGATATGGGATATCGATATGGTCATCCGGGGTATGGTGCGCAGAGTCCCAAGATATGACCTGGTGATATCGATATGGGATATGGGATATCAATGGGATATCGATATGGGATATTGGATATGGGATGTGGAATATGGGATATCGATATTGTCATCCGGGATATAGATGTGCGATATAGGATATCGATATGGTCATCGTGCATATCGATATGGGATATCTTGTCACTCTTGCCTGTGCTGTCGACTATTTCCAGCCTGGCACCTGCCGCCGCCAACATGGACAGCGTGAGCGCCGACGAGCGCCGCGCGCTCTCATCCGTCCATGTATCGCCGTCCGACCCCAGGCGAATTCTCACGTTGTTGTCCACCGTGCCGCAGGGTGCGTTAGCTTATTATATGGCTTCATAAGGGGGTGTATCATGTGTGTATCAAGGTTGTATTAGACATGCATCAGGGGTGCGTTGGGGGTTCATCAGGGGTGGTTCGAGGGCGTCATAGGGGTGTGTTGGGTTTGTATCAGGGGTGCATTACGAGGGGTGAATTTAGGATGTATTAGTGGTGTATTGGGGGTGTATTGGGGGTGTATTGGGGGTGTATAAGGGGTGTATAAGGGGTGTGTATGGGGTGTATAAGGGTTGAATTAGGGGTGAATAGGGGTGCGTTAGCCCTGCATTCTCACGCTCGTCGAAGTTGGCCGCATAGTGCAGCGGCGCGCATTGGTCCGCCAACGGCGCCGTGTTGGCCATCTCTGCCGCCGCACTGCAGGGTCGTAGAGAGCAAGCGCTCGGGACTTCGTCGCATTCGTTGTGAACATGGGCGACACGAGGAGCAGACCCGCACATTTTTCCAGGCGGAGCGCTATGGCACGGTGTAGCATGGTGATGGTGCCGAGTGACCGAACCGACATTACTGTAGTAGATGGGTACCAGGGTGGGGGCCCGGTGACTCCTTATACACACGGAGGAGGAGGAGTATAGACAAAGTCGGGCTGAGTGTTTTATCTTGCTCAAATTCAGAAAGAGACGCGTCAGCGTATGAGAGGAGGCACCAGGCTTCCGCCTTGGCACTCGTGGCTGCTTCACAATGACCATCCTACCGCTGCCCCCGCATTCAGCAGCAGAAATGCAACCGCTGACGTGTTACCCGCCATGGCGGCACCAGCGAGTGCGCTGGGGTCCCGCGGCGTCACCCCCCGCTGCAGCAGCTTGTGCAGGCATCCCAGGTGTAGTGCCTAGTCTGTATTGTATACTACGGTTGGTAATTTGGCCAAAAGTTAAATGTGAATTGGCCAATGCACGAAACAAACCAGATACCACAAATGCATCAAAATACTATAATACAGACTATGTAGTTGGGGTGCAAGTTGAAGACAAAACGTGAAAGCAGTCAGTGATATTTTAGCTTCAAGAGCTTGGTTCCCGGCACCATCAACATGTGTTCCATCGGTTCAATCTGCGTCTCCCTACCCAGGCAGCTGTTACACGCCGCGGGTTCCATCATCTGCGCTTGACAGCTGGGCCACTCCGCCTCCACCGTGAGCCAGGGGCTTACACTCTTCCACTCTCCGGCTTGACGTGAACGCCTTTAAGGGACACTTCAGGTGGTTTATAATGAGTTTCAGTGACAAGAATGGCTCAGGTTAACACGGGAAGAGGACGAGGGTAAGCCGCTACCGTGAACGTGGCCCGCAACTCGCCCCAGCTCCACGGATCTCGCTCGCGGAGGAGGCCCGGGGACGCAAGGTAGGGCCTGATGGATAGTGCTCGCTACGTCGTCAAACGCATTTCAAACCCTTATTTATTGAGTTGAACTACATCCTGTGACGTGGCGAGCACTGTCCATCAGTGGATGGACAGTCGATTGACAGTGCTCGCCACGTCATCAAACGCTTTTCGAATCGTCGTTACTTCAGTCAATTGGCATCCTGTGACGTAGCGAGCACTGTCCATCAGTCGATGGACAGTGCTCGCCACGTCGTCAAACACATTTCGAACCCTCGTTTATTGAGTTAATTGACATCCTGTGACGTGGCGAGCACTATCCATCAGTCCCTACTATACGTATGGCCCCTCGACCAACCCACCAGAGTACTAACCCTAAACTAGGCTCGACTAGCCAAGTTTACGCCACCCCTGTTTCAGGCCCCTGTCAAACCACCAACCACTAAGAAACTAGGCTCAACTAGCCTAGTTAACCCCCCCCCTTCCGCCAGCACTAGCCTAATTCGTCAAGTAGATTCCCTACCTTACTCCGGTCGATGATCTCCCGCACGTGCACGTCCAGCTTCTTCACCCCATTGGCCGGGGCTTACACTCGTCCACTTTTCTGCTCAACTCGAGCGCTTACTGTGGGACAGGGGGTGCATACAAGGGGACTTGAGGGGGTGTTTAGGAGGTGTCAGGGGTTAACAGGGGGTCTTCAGGGTGTATTTTGTGTCAGAAACGGCTCAGGTCGAGCTGAGAAGTGGACGAGTGTAAGCCCCTGCCCATTGGCCGAGAGCTGCGAGATGCAAAACGCCACCGCCTCCTGCGTTACCACCTGCTGTGGGACGTCCGCGGTGTAGTGGCGCAAGTTGGATTTGAAAGCAACATTTGAAAGCAGTTCATCATGTTACAGTTGCAAGCTCTGAGACCTAAGGCGCTCTCAACACGGGGTTTGACACTTTCAATCGGCACCGGCCCATCTGACCCTATATCCGTATGCATATGACCCTACATCTGTACGATTCTGACCCTATCTCCGTACACACCTAACCCTATGTCCGTGTACACCTGACCCTTTATCCGTGTACGTCATGGGTCAGCCTGGGGTCAACCTACACCGCCCTACAGAGGGCCCGGTGCCGCAGTGCAACAGGAAGTGCGGCGCGTCACTGAGCATGGACGTCATCCAGGGGCTTCCACTCGTCCACTTCTCAGCTAAACCTGAGCCGTGTCTGTCGCTGACGCCATTCAATTACCCAGTGTGTCCACAAAAAGTGCTTGAGTCGAGCTAAAAAGTGAACGAATGTAAGCCCCTGCCACTAACGCGCTGAGGGCCTGCATGGCGGCAAGCTGGTCGGATCGCGCAGCGGGAGTGCCCCACTGCGAAATGTATGCTGACCCGGCCGGTACTCCTTGGTGTAGGGGCCCAAGTTGAAGTTTCAATCAAAACTGAGATTTCTGGGCGAGCATCGCGATTAAGCCTGCGCGGCGCGTCCATAACCAATGTTCTCTGCGCTTCATAAGCGCGGCTTGCCGAGCGTGCGGAGCGTGTGCTCCCTTTTGTGTGTGACAGGAAGCAATTTCACAGGTTCAAGTTTCGAGCTGAAATCAATTCCAATTGCCTCCACGTTCCAACAGGCATTTCAGCTTGCACCACCCTACCTTCGATGGATTCCAATTCGAAGTTACACCCATCGTGTGACGAGGCGCCGGACGGCCCTACGCGTAGTGGCGCAAGTTGATTTTGACAGCGAAATTTGAAAGCAGTCTATCATATTTCGGTTTCAAGTGCTCAGTTTCCGGTTGCATTCGACTTGGGTTTGATATGGTCAACCTGCACCGCCTCACCGAAGGTGAGGTGCGAGATGGCGGTGGCGACGTCCGACCCGAGCAGCGCCGTAAAGATGACCCACGAAGTAGTGGTGCAAGTTGAAACTGAAAGCAACATTTGAAGGCGGTTCATCATAACATGGGTTGTGGATTCAAGCGCTGAAACCGAGCGCGGTCAAAAGTGCGGTCTAACCCGGGTCAAGCTGGGGTCAAGCTGGGGTCATGCTGGGGTCAAGCTGGGGTCAAGCTGGGGTCAAGCTGGGGTCAACTGCACCGCTCTACCACGCGCGCGCGTAACACGCGCTGGGCGAAGGGAAGCTGGCGAGGACCGCGTCGAGGTGCGCGTTGCGTGGCGCCAGGCTGCAGCGGCGCACGTTGAATTTGAAAGGAAAAGTTTAAAAGCCGAAAGTCGTAAATTAGTTTCTGTGCTCAGTTCCAGGCGCTTTCAACTTGGATTTCATCGGTCCAACCTGCACCGCCTCACCAGGCCCCACGGCATGAGCCCCGCCGCACGAGCCGCCGCCACGGAGCGCGCGTTCTTGGGTTGCAGCCCGATGACCCGCCCAAAGTATGGAATGGCCTGCTCACCGGCCCACTCGTAGGGACAAGAACATATTGCCCGCCATAGCATCGTCATCGACAACACGGATTTCCATCCCTCCTTTAGTAAGTTGCTAAGTTTCACGGCACGGTACGACGTGGCGAGCAACACCAGGGCGTGCCAGGCAGGGGCTTACACTCGTCCACCTCTCAGCTCAACTTGAGCCGTGTCTGTCACAAGAAAACACCCTACACACCCTAAACACCCCCTAACACCCCTTAACACGGGCTACACAACCCCTGCGCGCACCCCCTATCTCATACAAAGCGCTCCAGTTGAGCTGAAAAGTGAACGAGTGTAAGCCCCTGGTGCCAGGCCCTGCGTGTCTGATGCCCGTGTCGAAGACGCGCACCGACAACCGCTGGTCGGGCGCCATCCCTGTCGCCATTTGAGCGGTCGACAGGGGCGGCGTCTCGATGAAACCGACGGTCAGGGGCTTACACTCGTTCACTTCTCAGCTCAACTTGAGCGCTTTCTGTGGGATAGGGGGTGCGCGTAGGGGATATGTAGCCCGTGATAAAGGGGTGCTAGGGGCCATTGAGGGTGTGCAGGGTGTTTTCTTGTGTCATACACGGCTCAATTTGAGATGAGAAGTGGACGAGTGTAAGCCCCTGCCGACGGTGCCGTTAAGGTGCGGCGCGGAGTTGAGACCCACGATGATGACCGACGACTGCGCGCGCGGGCGGGGTCACGGGGAGGGGAGGAGATGGGTGGGGAGGGGAGGGGAGGTGGGGTGAGGTGCAGCGTTCAGGGGGCGGCGACGGAGGAGGAGGCGGCGGCAAGGGAGGAGGAGGCGGCGAGAATGTAGGGTACAAAGTAGTGGACACCACGAGCGAACAGTCGGGAACGAGTGGCCAAGCTAGGGAGCAGGAGGAGTCGAGTGTGTACGGGTACACTGGTACGCTGGCACACTACAAGCGAACAGTCGCGAACGTGTGACCAGACCAGGGATAGAGGGAGGCACGCCAGGCCAGGGAGGCTTGGGCATGCTGACGCGACCGATACTACGTACCTGTTCCGAACAACTTCTTTCGCGGGAGTTTAGATATGTACTGCCCATCGCCACTAACGCTGCTGCGTACGTGAGCGGCGGCAGCTCCTCCTCGATGCGCCGCACGTCGTAGTCTGCCGCCGGGAACGACGTGTTCGGGTGTTCCCCTGGCGCCATCTCTGCGCGCGTCGAGCGTCGCGAAGTGAGAAGGCGCCGTGTTCTCAATGCTTTTCGATTATTCACTCCGCGTACAGCTGTCCGGATAATCAGTCATCCGGTCAGGTGGGTGCCGAGATGCGTCGCGGGGAGTGGTCCGAGCACGCGCTTCCACAGACTCACGCGCCCCCCCCCCCACCCCCGGGGCGTCGCAGGTTCATCCCCGCATCCTTCCCGCCGTCGCCCCGCAGGCTGTGCCCCATCCCCGCCGCCGCCTTCCCGCCCCCACTTCGTTACCCCCGGTTTTCGTCCAAATCTCAGGTGTCTAGAAATCACCGATGACGGAAGGCTCCTCCGGCGCCGGCGCTGGCGTCGGCGGGGGAGGCATCCGGGGGCAGGGCCTGACATATGGTGATCGCCACGTCATATGATGGCGTTCAACCCAAGTCAGGAGGGTACCGGAAAACGTCGGATGACGTGACGGACATTGGGTCTGGCATCTATTGCTCGTCACGTCATAGGCAGGCAGGCGTGTAACGTAACTCAATAAATGAGGGTTCAAACTGCGGCGAAACATGTGGCGGGCACTATCTGGCAGGCCCTATCCACTGCGCCGACGCCCTCGCCGACTCGCCGCTGGTGGGGCGGCTGCTAGAGGAGTGGGCCCCTGTCTTTGACTCGAAGGTGCTGTTGCTGCTGGACCCCACCACGCTCGCCGTGTTCGGGCGGGTCGGGGAGGCGTGCCGGGACGCGGTGCTGCGTTACCCCGAGCTCCCTTGCGCGGGTCGGACCTTCGGGAGGAATTTCAGGGTCGAGAACTTCGTCGGGTCCGTCAAGCTGCTGGCTTGGGCCAAGGAAAACGGGTGCCGGTGGGATGCGCATACCTGTGCCGCCGTCGCCAAGGGCGGGCGCCTGGAGGTGTTGCAGTGGGCGCGGGAGCACGATTGCCCGTGGGATGATAGGACGTGTGAAGCTGCCTTTCTCAGCGAGCACCAGGAGGTGCTGCAGTGGGCGCTGGAGTACGGGTGTCCGTGGGACTCGAAAGTGGCGCGAGGGGTGCCCTGAGCTGCGCGCCCTGTGGGACGAGAGCGAGCCCGTGACGACATGGGAGGGTGTCACCTTCGGGGAGGCAGGCGGCGCGGATGCGGGGCGGGTCGTGATGATTAGACTGCAGGACAAGGGCTTGACGGGCGACCTGCCGGCCGCGCTCGTGAGGCTCACCGCGCTAAAGGTGTTGTGGCTTCAAGGGAACCAATTGACGAGCGTCCCGGTGGAGCTCGGGTCGCTCACCTCGCTGACGACGTTGAGTCTCAGCGGAAATCAGCTGACGAGCGTGCCAGCGGCGCTCGGGGGGCTCACCGCGCTGACGGCGTTGCACCTCAGCAAGAACCAGCTGACGAGCGTGCCGGAGGAGCTTGGGGGGCTCACCGCGCTGACGAGGTTGTTCCTCCCGATGAATCGGCTGACGAGCGTGCCGGCGGAGCTCGGGGGGCTCACATCGCTTCGGGAGTTGTACCTCCACGAGAACCAACTGACGAGCGTTCCGGAGTCGCTCAGGAGGCTCACATCGCTCATCAAGATGTCCCTCAGTGGGAACCAGCTGACGAGTATGCCGACGGCGTGGGAGACGGGCGGGGCGCTGGAGCAGAGCAACTGTGCGATATTCCGCTAGGAGCAGAGGCGGGCGACTTTCAAGCAATCCGGGAGGGCGCGGATGCACGGTCGACTGCCCGTGGGATTTAGGGAGCCCCGCTCGGCGGTCAGCGTGGGCGCCTATGCTGCAGTTGGCGCGGGCGCACGACTGCTCGTGGGACAGGCGGCCGGTTGCGCCAGCCACCTTGGGTACCACGTAGGATGGGTAGGCGCGCACGTGGTTCGCCGCAGGCGGGAACCTGGAGGTGTTGAGGTGGGGGCGGGAGCGCGGGTGCCGCCTCGGGAATCGACGGCGGGGCCGAGGAGGAGGACGAGGAGGAGGAGGTAATGATGAACTGCAACAACGACCACGTGCGAACGCAGATTCCACGCACACGCATGGAACACTCAATCAAGAAGGAAGATTAGGGTTGAGACCAAGGGTTAGGCGCATTGACATATCGATATGATGACAGCATATATTGTACAATCGCGTTCCTGCACGGCCAGGCGTTGCGCTGAGTTCAGTCTCGTGCGAGTATCGTCTGCGATGAAATATGGGATGGGACGAGAGACCGCGGGGTGCCGAGTCCTCTGGGGTGAAGATTAACCCACGACGGTTAGCCTGGGCACTTCTTTGGTTCGCGCCGCCTTCACGCAAACGTTGGAACCGCGTGTCCGTCTGACGCACCGCCGGACCGGAATACTAGTAAACCGCATTATAATGTCGTTGACGTCGACACCCACGCTCGGCGACGGGCCCGGACCCTCTCCCTCGCTCTCCGGTCTCTCACTCTCCTCTCAGATATGCAGCGGCGGTGGGGTCGGCGGCGGGGGCGGGGGAAGCGACGCCTCTGGACCCTCGGAGCTGCCGCTGCCGGCTGTCGGCGCGCGCGTGCGGTGCGAGGGCCTGACGGACGCCGCGGCGGTGCTGAACGGCTGCCTCGGCCGAGTGGAGAGCCACGAGGGGGCGCGGGCGAGGGTGGTGATGGATGGGCCCGGCGGCAGGGGCTTACACTCGTCCTCTGTTCAGCTCAACTTGAGCGCTTTGTATCGGAAAATGTGTGCGCGTAGGGGTTGTGTAGCCCGTTGAGGGGATCTCAGGGGGTGTTTAGGGTGTGTAGGGTGTTTTCTTGTGACAGACACGGCTCAAGTTGAGCGGAAAGTGAACGAGTGTAAGCCTCTGCCCGGCGGCCGCGTCGTGGGCGTGGAGCCACAGAACCTGGTCGTGGTTCTCGGCAGGGGCTTACACTCGTCCACTTTTCGGCTGAACGTAAGCGCTTTTTGAGGGACAAGGGGTGTTTAGGTGTATAGGGGGTATTCATAGCAAGGGTACAGGGGATGCTTAGGCGTCTAGGGGATGTTTTGAGTGTCAGAAACAGCTCATACTGAGCTGAGCAGTGGACGAGTGTAAGCCCCTGGTTCTCGGACTGTCCGATGTACTTCAGGTGTCCGGCCTCTTCACGGAGGTGCTGTCGCGGCTGGACCCCACGGACCTCGCCATGCTCCGTCGTGTGGATCACTCCTGCATGGCGACTGTGGAGTCTTCCGGCCTACCTCGCGCGGGCGTCAATGTGCAGGTGCCGCTCACGGTCGGTCAGTTTGTCGGGTCCGTCGAGCGGCTGGCTTGGGCGAAGGCTAACGGGTGCCCATGGTCAGGCTTGACGGATATTGCTCGCCACGTCATCCAACACAATAAACACCCTCGTTCCTTGAATACGTATGTCATCTTATGTCGAGGCGGGCAATAATTGCCAGATCCTATCCCGTGGGTCGCTTTGACGTCCGCTTGCGCTGCTAGGTCCGGGCACCTGGAGGTGTTGCGGTGGGCGCGTGAGCATGGGTGCCCGTGGGATGAGGGGACGTGTGAAGCCGCCACTGAGAATGGGCACCTGGAAGTGGTGCAGTGGGCGCGGGAGAACGGCTGCCCGTGGGGCTCGAACGTGCTTCGCGCGTGGCGCGAGGTGTGCCCTGAGCTGCGCGAGCTTTGGGACGAGAGCGAGCCAGTGACGGCGTGGCAGGGGGTCATGTTTGGCGAGGCGGGCGGCGCGGACGCGGGGCGTGTGGTGATGATAGATCTCTTCGGGCTCAATTTGACGGGCGACGTGCCGGCGGACATCGGAGGGCTCACCGCGCTGACAACGTTGTACCTCGGCTGGAACCTGCTGACGAGTGTGCCGGCTGCGCTCGGGGGGCTCACCGCGACGTGGTTGGATCTCAACATGAATCTACTGAAGAGCGTGCCGGCGGCGTTGGATGAGGGTGGGGCGCTGGAGCAGCGCGGCTGTCACATTATAAGGTAGGATCGTAGGTGAGAACTGTTAGACAGCCCCGTGGGTCAGAGGAGAGCGGGTGGGAGATAATCCGGTAGGGCGCAAGTGCACGTCCATGAGAGACGGGAGCCGCCACTCGGCAGTCGGCACGGGCACTTGAGTTGCACAGTGTGGGCGCGCGACGAGACATATACATAGAGCTACTATACAATTCCATGTTCATATTTTTACAATCGAGCCTCGCATCTCTTGCCTCGCGCCTTGCCCTGAGCGACACCTGTAAGTTGGGGGTTTGGGGTTCATGGCAAATGGTGCACAAACTCCTCGCCGCCTGGGCACGTCCTCCGGGAAGAGGCAAGCAGCCAGTTCTGGCGGGCTGAAATGTAATTTCCAGGATTGCAATTCCCTCGTGACGTGGTTAGTTGTTCCAATGATATCCAGGAGGTGCGCTGTCCGTGATCTCACAGTCTTGCGGCCCGATGAAAGACGAGACGGTTGAGCCGGTTGGTGAAAAATTGCACGGCTCATAGGAGCAGGGCGTCGCACTTTGCTTTGCGCCGCCTCACGCTCAACAGTGGTACCTCGTGTCCGTCCGGCGCATCCCCAGCGCGGAGTATATTGCATTGGATACCATGTCTTTGTTGTCGACACCCGAGCTCGGCGGCGGGCCCGAACCCTCGCCTTCGCTTTCCGGTCCCTCACTTTCTTCTCAGATATCCAGCGGCGGCGGGGTCGGCGGCGGGGGCGGGGTGGAGGGTCACGACGCCACTGGACCCTCGGAGGTGCCGCTGCCGGCGGTGGGCGCGCGCGTGCGGTGCACGAGCCTGTTGGGCTCGGCGGAGTTGAACGGCTGCCTCGGTCGAGTGGAGAGCCACGAGGGGGTGCGGGCGAGGATGGTGATGGACGGTCCCGGCGGCAGGGGCTTACACTCGTCCTCTATTCAGCTCAACTTGAGCGCTTTGTATGGGATAGGGGGTCGTGCGCGTAGGGATTGTGTAGCCCGTGTTAAGGGGGTGTCAGGGGGTGTTCAGGGTGTGTAGGGTGCTTTCTTTTCACAGACACGGCTTAAGTTGGACGAGTGTCAGCCCCTGCCCGGCGGCTGCGTCGTGGGCGTTGGGCTGCAGAACCTGGTCGTGGTTCTCGGACTGTCCGATGTACTTCAGGTGTCCGGCCTCTTCACGGAAGTGCTGTCGCGGCTGGACCCCACGGACCTCGCCCTGCTGCGTCAGGTGGATCGCGCCTGCAGGGCGGCGGGTGAGTCTTCCGGCCTCCCGCGCGCGGGCGTCAATGAGCAAGTGCCGCTCATGGTCAGTCAGTTTGTCGGGTCCGTCGAGCGGTTGGCTTGGGCGAAGGCTAACGGCTGCCCGTGGTGTGACCCGGCGGATATTGCTCGACACGTCATCCAACACGATTACAACCCTGCTTCTTGAGTCGAAGGCATCTTATGACGTCGCCAGCAGTTTATGCCGGGCTCTATCCCTTGGGTCGCTTTGACGTGCGCTTGCGCCGCTAGGTCCGGGCACGTGGAGGTGCTGCAGTGGGCGCGGGAGCACGGCTGTCCGTGGGATGAGGGGACGTGTGAAGCTGCCGCTGAGAACGGGCACCAGGACGTGGTGCTGTTGGCTCGGGACCACGGCTGCCCGTGGGACTCGAACGTGCTCCGCGCGTGGCGCGAATGCTGCCCTGAGCTGCGCGAGATTTGGGGCGAGAGCGAGCCAGTGACGGCATGGCAGGGGGTCATGTTCGGCGAGGCAGGCGGCACGGATGCGGGGCGGGTGGTGGCGATACATCTCGGAGGGATCGATCTGACGGGCGATATGCCAGCGGTGCTCAGGAGACTCACCGCGCTGAAGACCTTGGACCTCGACGATAACCAGCTGACGAGTGTGCCAGCGTCGCTCGGGGGGCTCGCCGCGTTGACGGTGTTGCACCTCAGCAGGAACCGGCTGACGAGCGTGCCGGCGGAGCTTGGGGGGCTCACCGCGCTGGCGGTTTTGCGGCTCCATGGGATTCAGCTGACGAGCTTGCCGGCGGCGTGGGAGAAGGGCGGTGCGCTGGAGCAGAGCGGCTGTGCGATACGCGATTAGTCATCATCAATGGTGCTCAGCGCGGTATCAGCGGACGAGCGTGTCAGCGGCGCCCGGGGGGCTCACCGCGCTTACGACGTTGTTTCTCGGCGGAAACCAGCTGTCGAGCGTGCCGGGGGCGGCATGGGACAGGGGGCTGGTACAGAGTGGCTGTGCGATATACCGGTGGTAGGATAAGAGGAGAGCAGCTGTGAGATAGCCCGGTGGGATCAGAGTAGAGTGGCTTCGAGATATTATAGCAGGGCGCGGGATCTCGACTGCCAGTGTTATGAGGGGAGCCGCCGCTTGGCCGACGGCATGGGCACTTGTGCGGCGGGTGGGCGCAGGCGCGCGATTGATGATCCACATGCAAACCATGTCATTATTTCCATGTTCACATTTTTACAAGCGAGCCTCTTACCTCGCGCCTTGCCCCGAGCGAGGCCTGCTATCAAGGTGGGGGTTGGGCAAATGATGCGCATACTCCTTCGACTCCGGCCTTTTTGAAGCGAGAGGTGATGCTACTCAATGCGAATACGATCGTCCTCCGGAGCACAGCGCAGCGTTGACTTCGTCGAATCGACGCGAGCGCTCTCTGCCGAACTTAAGCAGGTGGAGCACCGTGCTCCACCGCCCACTGCAGCAGCTCCAAGTGTCCTTCCTCTTCCGCGAATTGGCGCGTCCGATGGTCCCAGGGGCAGTGGTGCTCCCGAAGCCACTGCAACACCTCGAGGCGCCCGGCGGAGACGGCGTAGCGCATGTCACCTCGTCCCACGGACAGTTGTGCTCCCGCAGCCACCTCAACACCTTCATGTGCCCGGCCCCAGCGGCGGTTGCAAACGTCGACTCATCCCACGGGCAGTTATGATGCCGCAGCCATTCCAGCACCTCCAGGTACCCGCCCGCAGCGGCGTTGGCACACGTCTTCTCAACCCAAGGGCAGTTCTGCTCCCACAGCCACTTCAATACCTCCAGGTGCCCGCCCGCTGCGGCACACGTACAACAGTTCATGATATCATTTGCGTCAATTTCGTCCACCTCCACCCACGGGCACCCGTGCTCCCGCGCCCACTTCAAAACCTCCAGGTGCCCGCCAAAGGCGGCCTCCGCGCATGTCACTGCGTTCCACGGGCAGTTCTGCTCACGGAGCCACTTAAGCACCTCCAGAAACCCACCCCCAGCTGCGAGTGCACAACAGTCTGTCATAGCAGAGTCCTCGATGTCCTCCTCCCACGGGCACCCATGCTGCCGCGCCCACTTCAACAGCTCAAGGTGTCCGTTCTCAGCGGCGGATGCGCACGTCCACGCATCCCACGGGCAGTCCTGCTCCCGAAGCCACTTCAGCACGTCCAGGTGCCCGCCCTTAGCGGCGCACGCACAACAGTTCATGATGTCATCGGCGTCTTCCTCGTCAACCTCCACCCACGGGCATCCTTGTTCCCGAGCCCATTTCAGCACCTCAAGGTGCCCAGCCTCAGCGGCCTCCGCGCAGGTATCCGCGTCCCATTCGCAGCCGTGCTCCCGCGCCCACCTCAGCACCTCAAGGTGCCCGCTGCGAGCGGCAACTGCAGATGTCCCCGCGTTCCAAGGGCACCCGTTGTCCCTGGCCCAAGCCAGCCGCTCGGCGGACCCGACAAAGTCCTCCACCTCGAGCAGCGCGCCCCCGCCGGTCCCCGCGCGCGGCAGGCCGGAGGCCACCACCACCGTCCGGCTCGCCGGCCCCACCCGCGCGAATATGGCAAGATCCGTGGGGTCCAGCTGCGTTAGCACCTCCGCCGCAAGGACGTCGGCCCACTCCTCGAGCATCGGACCGAGCAGTGGCGACGGGTAGGTTATCAGCCCCCACTCCCTCAACCTCCCCAGCAACTCGTCCTCGGGAAGCTCGGCTCCTTCGGCGCGGCCCAACAGCGCGGCAAGCGCGCCTGACAGGCGCACGACGTAGCGATCAGGGGAGCGCGCACGATCGGAAGCGGGGGACTGCATGGCGGAGGCGGAAATGTGTGCGGCGGGCGTGTGCAGGCTGGCGTGTGGCGAAGTGGCGGCGTCGGCCCCAGAGCCCTCCTCGCCGCCGCTGTTGTCAAGCGATTTGCTGATTAGAATCCTCAAAGATCCGACCGGCCGCCCGAGGGAGCCTGGTCGGCAAGACCGAGGAAAGAGATCCTCGAGAAGGGGAGGCGGCGCTTGAGCAGCAAGCACAGCGGTGGCACAAACAGCGTGCGGTGACGCCCCACGCACGCGCCGCACCACGCACATGACGGCCCGCCACCGTAACGCTGGGGGCGTCGGCCGCCACGACGACGACACCACCGCCGCCATCGCCACCGCCAGTGCCAGAGCCACCCCAACCGCCCCACTCACCCCCGCCCTCGGCACCCCCGGCCAGCAGGCCACCACCGGCGCGGCCAACGTCACAGCCACCTCCCCCTCCAGGGTGGCACACGAGGCAGGCCTCGACGGAGACGACGGCGGCGGCAGCAGCGGCGGCGACGGTGGCGGGCGGGTGGACCCTGCGACGCCCACCGGACGTGACACCTTCGGTGGACGCCCGTTCGAACCCCAGGACGATAATGACAACGGCAACGACAACGACAACGACGTCGACCTGGGCACCGACGAGTCTAACGCGGAAGTCGACGACGGCGGTGGCGGCGGCGACGGCGGTGGCGACGGCAGTGATTTCGAGACGGCAGGGCCAAGCAGGAATCGCCCACCACGTCATCCAACGCATGCGCAGCCCTCGGTTCTTGAGTGAAACGATATGCTATGACGTCGTGGAGAGCAATATCTGCCAGGCCCCAGCAGACGGTGGCGGTGGCGGTGGTGGCGGCCGGTGGCGAAGGCGGCGGCGGTTTCGGCCTCGACGAGCTGCGCCGCGCAGTTCGCAACCGCGCTGCGTACTTCGCGCGGCGTATGGATACCCTGACGATGACGGGGGCGCGGCGGGTGCTGGAGGGTGACCTGGGGCTAGGCGTTGGCGGCCTGGACGGTGAAGACGGTATAAGGCTCGTCGAAGAATGTGTCGACCGCGTCATGGACGAGTTCATCGACCGCATCCTGGGCGACGGGGAGGACGACGAGGCGGACGAGGATGAGGAGGAGGACGGGGAGGTGGAGGTGGAGGAGGACCAGGACGAGGACGACGACGAGGAGGTCATAGGGATGCGTATGTTTCGCCCGAGACGGGAGGCGGAGGAGGAGGACGAGGAGGAGGACGAGGAGGACGACGAGGAGGAGGACGAGGAGGAGGACGAGGACGAGGAGGACGTCCCTGACCTGGGAACCGACGAGTCAGAGACAGACGACGACGTCTGGCAGGAACAGGAGGGTATTTGGGAGGAGGGCGCTGGACCGGCGGGTGATTGGCAGGAGGAACCCGAGGACGAGGACGAGGAGGAGGAGGACTTTGATCTGGGACCGACCTCGCACGACGCCCTCGTGGCTTTCCTTGATGGACTCAGCGACGCAGAGGTGGAACCACCACCGGCGGCAACCCCCGCCTCCCCCGCTTCCACCACCACCTCTGCCACCTCCACCTCCTTCTCAACTGCCTCCCCCGCGTCTGCCTTCACCTCCACCTCCGTATCCACGTCCCCCGCCTCCCATGCCTCCACCACGAACTCCACCGCCACCTCTACCTCCACCTCCTCACCCGCCTCCCCCGCCGCAACGGGACGGCCCCGCCAGACCATATCCACCGCCACCGCCACCGCCAACGCCTACGCCGCGGTAAATCGGTGCAGGTTGACCCCGGCTGGTCGACCCCACATTGCCCGCGTATGGTTTCAGCGCTTGAAGCTAAAATATGATGAGCCGCTTTTACACTTTGCTGTCAATGTCAACTCGCGCAACTACACCACGGGACGTCGAGCCCGCGAGACCGTCGCCGCCACCACCGACACCGTCACCGCAGCCGCCACCCCTACCGACAGCCCCATACACACCCCACCGCCCCGCGCGCCGCGCCCACCCCGCCGCCGGGCGCGGCGCGCGCAGCCGGCGGCGGACCCTCTCGCTGGCGTGGACTTTGCTGCGCTGTTCACGATGGCAGGGGCGGGGACGGACACAGCGTCCCCTACGATTGGGAGACCTTCATGTGTATAAGGAGGCACCAGGCTTTCGTCCTGGCCCCCATGGCGTCCCCTAAATGTGTGCCCTCGGCGCACTTGTATGCGGCGGCCACCATGCATGTACACTATTTTCAGTATACCATTATGAGCATGCAGTCAGGGTTCGAGTGTTGGGCCCTTGGTGACGGCGATCGGAGCCCCACGCCCGCGTCTGCGCGCTCACGTCATCTTCCTCATAATCTTCCTCGACCACGCAGCGCGCTGGTTCCTGGGTGTGCGCCTCACCTGGATCGCCTTCTGGGTAGGACCTGGCAGATAATGCCCGCAACGTCATCGACACACATTTTCTTGAATTATATGGCAAACCATGAGCTATGATGTGGCGAGCAACATCTGACAGGGTCGGTGTCATTCAACGCATTGTAAACTGAACTAAAAGAGCCTCTTCGTTGCTTGAGCCAAATGGCATCCGATGACGTGGCTACAATATCTGCCAGGCCCGCCGTGTGGGCCGCGTGGCTCACTGCGTCGGCGACGCCGCGAGCCCTGGCCGCCGCCTCGAAGCACCTCGCCGCGGTGGGCGGCTCGGGAGTCGTCGCGACGGCGCTCGCCGCGACCTTTCGGCTGGCGCACCTCCTGGCTTCGCGCCTCCTCCTCGCTGTGCTGCTGTGGTCCACGATTCCCGCGCCGTTCACCGAGGTGTCGTGCAACTGCTTCGCGCTGCTGTGGCGGGGCATTTTCTGACTGTTCGTTCACGGTACAATTGTACACAGCTGTCTCTCCCCGATATGTCACCTAGTCATCTTCGTCTACATGTTTTCTTCTAGTGCACCTATCTCTACACGCTTGCCTTCCCCCGAGAACAAGCCATCCTTTGATGCGGCACACGTGATTCATTTGACCCTATCATGTGGCTGATGCTGGCATGGGTGAGCCACCACCACCCCCGGATGAGGAACCGCCAGTGGGACGTGCTGCAGAGCGTCCGCGTCGGCAGGCACCAGTTGTTACTGCTCGCCACGCCATCCACAGCGTTCAAACCCTCCTGTCCTTCGTGATTCAATCGAGTATCTTCTTCTTCTCGTTTCCTGGCACTGCTCATAGCGAACGTTTCTTCACAACACTGCAAGCCATGTCATTGACTGAATTGTACAGGTCACCCTCGATTATCGACTTTAGTGATACTCTGTGATTTGGTGGGCGGTATTGGCGTGGCCGTTCACGTGGGCACGTTCCATCGCCGACGGCGGCGCGATGACACGGAGATGTTCGCCTTCAACATTCCTCTGAAGGTGGTGTTCATCATCGTGTCCTCCTTCGAGTACCTCTCCGTGTTCGTCGCCAACCTGATGCGCGTCCTGCGGCGTTCCAGGTGGGGCTGAGTACTGTTTGCTAACGTTCAGCGAGCCCCAACCAATACCCTCACATGTGAGCATTAAGCAACCCCCTCCGCCATGTCAAGGAAATAGACCCGTCTGTCGAGGTTTAGGCCTGTCACGGAACACTAGGCAGGCTGTGTTGATGTAAAAACTATGTTCAGAGAGATATACGCTAGAGATGGTTTCGCGTTGATGAGGCATCAGGCTTTCACCCTGCCCCCCGTGAGAGAGACGCTTCCGTATGTATAAGGCGGCACCAAGATTTCGCCCTGTCCCACGTGAGAGAGGGAGACACCTCGGCGTGTATGAGGAGGCACCAGGCTCTTCAGAGTGTCCCTCTCTGGGGGGCGAATCTGCGGCGGATTCTTGTGCAACGCGACGTCATCTTCGACGAGGGGCGCTGTCCACTCGGTAGGGAGGCGCAGGCTGCCTGCAAGCACGGAATAAGACGTCCTCTAAGCTGGGTCCCTGACTCAATGCCAGTGTGTGACACCCTGTCATATTATCACGTGTTACTCTATTGATTGAAGGCGCTGCTTTTGGCGCTTGCAACGAAAATGTGATAAATTGCTTACAAGTTTTGCTTTGAATGCCAACTTGCGCCGCTACAACTTGGTATTTCCAACGGTGGCCGCGGCGGCAGTGTTATGCGCTCGGGGTTTACGGTGATCCGCGGCCCCGCGGACGAGCGGCGGCTGAACAGCGGCGACCCATGGTGGATGAACCCCTACCCGGGCCTGGCTGCCGCGGCCAACATCGACCACGGCGGTAGACACTAACAATCAATCCGTTCCCTGTTGTATTCTTCGGCATCAATAATGCCAATCTTCGGCAGCAACATATTCGAACCTCAACAAACACATGTCCTTTGCATCTCGAACAAACAGCCATTTAGTTTGCATGAATTGGACCTACATCAGCTTGAAAGAATTCCAATCTGCACATGCGCAACAAAGGGTGCTGAACAAGGCTATCATTTTATGCAGAAAGTAAATATGTTGTAAGACCCTGATCGATGAACCGTGGGGTGACTTGGCGGCCAGCGTCAACGCTGCGCTGCCGTATCTGACCCTGGCCTTCCTCGTCGCCGAGTGCGTAGAGCTGGCCATGCCGCCGTCATCCAATGTGCCGCCCACTCCGCCTCCCACTGTGACAACTGGCCGGGGGCAGCGCGGGACTCAAAGTGGGCGTCCCAGTGCGGCTCCTTCCCGTTCCACCGCAGCCGCAACCACAGCCGCCGCCGCCGCCGCCGCCACTGCCGCCGCTGCTGCTCCCGCGCAGCAGGAACAGCCACGTCGACCGGAAGAAACTCTGCGCACATCCCGGCGGATGGCGGCAGTGGCGGCGGGGGACAACAGCGTGGCGGTGGCGGCGGCGGCGCTGGCTGCGGCGAAAATCCGGGTAGTTGCGGCGGCGGCGCTTTTTGTCGCAGTAGTGTTTGTGGTGGGGGCAGCGGTGGCGGGGCCAGTGACACTGATTGCAGCAGGAAAAGGGGCGGGGGTGGCGGCGGCTGCAACAGTTATGGGTGCGGCCTTGGTTTCGTTGGCGACGTCGGAGGAGGATGCGGCGCTGGGGGCGGTGGTAGGGGCGTTGGTCCGTGCGGTATGGGTGGTGGTATCGGTGGTGGCGGCGATGGTGGCGGGGAATGGATCATTGGCGGCGGCGGCTGCAGCGGCAGGGGCGTTGGTGGTGGCAGCGGCAGCGGCGGCAGGGGCGGCGGCAGGGAGGAAGTTCGCGGACGCGGAGGAAGTTCCCCGCACTAACCTCGACGCGTCGGCACTGCGCACGCTGGGATCGTGGTCGCTCTTCGGCGGGTAGGACCTAGTGGACATTTCCCGCCACCTAATCACCACGCATTGTGATCCCTCTACGCAATTCTGGTGGGGGGAAGAAATGGGATGGCGCGTGACGCGGTATGGTCACGATCTTTGAGTCAAGAGACCCTCGCCCATACAACAATCAGTCTCCCGTGTACGGGAGGCTGATCTACAATGTAGTTTATATGAGCGACCGTCTATTAACTCAAGAAATTCCAAATCCCCATTTGACCCCCCCACCCGATCTGCGTAGCTCGTGTCTTGAATCTAATGGCATCCTGTGACGATCAACATATGCCAGACCCTGTCAGTCGGAGCCCGCTGCTGGCGATGTGCGAGTGTTGCGGCGTGCGGCGCGGGGCGAGCGTGCTCTACGGCAGGGACTGATGGATAGTGCTCGCCAAGTCGTATGATGCCGTCCAACTGAAAAACTCGGGTTCAAAATGTGTTTGCTGTCGTGGCGAGCACTATCCATCGAGAGTTGAATGGCATCCTATGACGTGGCGAGCACTATTCGTCACTCCCTGTTGTACGGCACGTGCCCCAGCTGTCGGCGGAATCCACGGTCTGGGGCCGCGCCAGACTTCGCGGATGAGGCTATGGCGATCGACGGCAAAACCCGACACGCTGTCCTGAATCCCATGCAGTACTAGGCCTGTCACTGTGTTGTTTGCTTAATTTCCAGCTCACCCTGACGGTTTGCTCATCGTGTACCCGTACACACTCGATGTGGCCTCCTCCCTGGTATGGCTGATCGTTTCCCAAAAGCTGAACGGGGGACACCGTGTAAGGCCCTGATCAAAGGTGGGTTGATGACAGCGGCCAACAACGTGCCGGTGGTCCAGGTCACGCCCGACTCTGTTGTGCAGTCCGTCACCGTGGATGCCGACAGCGCTTTCGCCGCGATGCTGGCAGGGTCTGATGAACAGGGTCTCAACTCCACATATCGCCCAGTTTCGGGTGTAAGATTTAGGGTTTATAGTCTGGGGTTCAGGGTTTAGCGCCTGGCTCTGTCGTGCAGTCCGTGACCGTGGATGCCGACAGCGCTTTCGCCGCCATGCTGGCATGATCCGACACATCACGCTCGCAACTTTCTGATAAATGAAAGCTTCATATACGCACCACACTTTATTGAATCTGTGTATCTTGAGTCAAGTGCTGTCATATGACGTGGTAAATGGTGAGCGTGTTTTACCTGGCCCTTTATTCTGGTGCAGACCTGGCACGAATTCATGGGTAGGGTGCACTAGAAGCCCTTGTTTCTTGAGTCATGTGGTCAGCACGACAGCTCATCGAGCCATCATACCGTTCCAGCACCCCTCCCAATCCGTTCCGAAACCGCTCGCCCACGGCGGTGATTCAATTTATACTTGGCCGTACAGCTAGTGCTGGACGGCATGGTGGGCGGGGGCGGCGGGCGGGTGCAGATCACGCTGGCGGCGCGGCCGGGCTCCATCGCGCGCCAGATGCTTCAGCCCTTTGCGGCGGGGCCGGACACGGTGTT
>Ga0307489_10000614_pt1 | contig 22053 bp, 41 predicted proteins | sample SB12metaG_FD_202247 | JGI IMG/M metagenome (GOLD analysis project Ga0307489, IMG submission 202247) | Sea-ice brine microbial communities from Beaufort Sea near Barrow, Alaska, United States - SB 1.2 | ecosystem: Environmental > Aquatic > Marine > Coastal | place: USA: Alaska | collected... | reverse complement strand
CGGCGGCGGTGGCGGCGGCGGCGGCGGCGGCGGCAGCGGCGGCGGCGGCGGCGGCGGCGGCGGCGTGTGGTGGCGGCGCACGAACAAGGTATGGCGGTGTAGGTTGCCCCTATCGAACCCACGCTGAAAGCGCCTGGAACTAAGCACTTGAAACTTCCGACTGAGAAACTGCTTTCCAATTTTGGTTTCAAAATCAACTTGCGCCGCTACAGCGAGGTGGAGTACATGCCAGCGCTGTCTCTGGAGAACGCGTCCATCAGGTCTTACGTGCAGCAGCAGCTGGGGTGGCCGTGGCCAGGCTTGCCGGCACCGGAGGCAGGGGCTTACACTCGTCCACTTTTCAGCTCAACCTGAGCCATTTCCGACGCAAGTTACACCCTAATCTCCCCCTGTTGAACCCTGCCACCTCCTAAGCACCCCCAAAACACCCCCTAAGTGCACCCCCTTCCCACAGAAAGCGCTCACGTTGAGCTGAAAAGTGAACAAGTGTAAGCCTCTGAGCGGAGGGCGCCGCGCCACCCGCTGCGGGGCTGGAGACGGCGGTGCGGCGGCTGCGGGGCTGGCCGGGCGGCGCGGCGGCGGCGGCGGCGGCGCTGGCCGGTCTGCTGCTCGCCGCGCTGCTCGTGGCGACTGACGCGGTGGCCACGCGTGTGCTGCTAAACCTGCTGCTCGAGGTAGGGCGGTGCAGGTTGACCCTATCAAACCCACGTTGAAAGCGCCTGAAACTAAGAGCTTGAAACTTAAATGTGATATACTGCTTTCATCTTTTGCATTCAAATTCAACTTGCGCCGCTACATCGAGGGGTTCACCGCCGACTCAGCGGGCGGCGGCGGCGGGGGCGGCGGCGGCGGCGGCGGCGGCAAGGACAAGGTAGCTTGAGTTGACGTCGCGTGCGCGTGCGTAGATGTAACGACGCGCGATAGGATCACTGACGAGATAGGCGCTAACATGCGATGAGATGATACGAGTATTAGGTGGTATTCATGAGACTATGACAAAGTGCGTGAATCCACTTAGACGCTTAGAGAGACTTAGTGCTAAGTCGTCCCGCTCGACCGATCATAACGCTCCTTTTGGACGACGTAGTACTACGTGTTGCTAAGTGTCTAAGTCGTTTCACGCACTTTGTCATATTGGTATTAGTCTAGTAGAGGTGATATTAATGAGACGATGAGGTGGTACTAATGAGACGAGCGAGTACTAACGACGGCGTCGAGTGATTATGCGGTGACTATGCTGACGGCGTCGCCGCCAGCGTCAGCCTCAGCCTCAGCGTCACCGTCACCGTCGGGCTTCTTTGGCGTCTGCATGAGTCCGACGACCAGGGGCTTACACTCGTTGACTTCTCAGCTCAACTTGAGCGCTTTTTATGGGATGGGGGGTGCGCGTAGGGGATGTATAGCCCGTATTAAGGGGGTATTAGGGGTTGTGCAGGGTGTTTTCTTGTGTCAGACGCGGCTCAAGTTAAGCTGAGAAGTGGACGAGTGTAAGCCCCTGCCGACGACGCCCACGACCAGGGCCTTACACTCGTTCACTTTTCAGCTTAACGTAAGCGCTTTCTGTGGAACAAGGGGTGTTCGGGGGGTATGCATGGCGGGGATGGAGGGGGTGTTAAGGCGTTTTAGGGGATGTTTTGGGTTTCAGAAACGGCTCAGGTTGAGCTGAGAAGTGGCCGAGCGTAAGCCCCTGCCCACGACCACGGCGGCACACCACGCGACGAGCATCGCGACGTAGGCCGAGGTACAGAGGCTTACACTCGTCCACTTCTCGGCTCTACTTGAGCGCTTCCTGTGGGATAGGGGGTGCATTTATGGAGTTGTTTGGGGAGTGTTGAGGAGGTGGTAGCGGGTACTGGGGGGTATGCAGGGTGTATTTTGTCTCAGAAACGGCTCAGGTTGAGCTGAACACTGGACGAGTGTGAGCCCCTGCTGGGGTCAGGGCCGGGGCGGCGGTGGCTCCCACGTCCAGCAGGTTCAACAACCCTTGGCCGCGGACCAGCGAGACCAGGCAGGAGGGTCGTTTGAGAACAAGCGCACTCGAACCGAGATCGGAGCGTGCCTTACCTGCAGGATGCATGCTCTGCTCATACAGACGCGCGGGATCGGGTCGGTCGCCGATTCAACGTCGGTGGAGTGCTCGCTCCTACGCGGTTCGACCCCCTCTAGTTTAAGAAAGTGAATTATGAGTGTAAAGTCCCGGAATCCAGGACTTTTCGACCGACCACGACCGGACAATTTCAGTGCCTCTTGAGTGATTGAACCCCTAAAACTGGTCACACAAGTTTCAAGTGATGTCCCCCTCAGTGTCTCAAAGTAGAGGGGTACGGACAGCGTAGACCCCCCTGCCATGGCGACGGAGTACAAGATGACCGCCACATGCAAAGCCTTGCGCGCGTAGGCCGGCAGGAACGCCTTGCCGGAACTCTGCGCCAGCCCCGTGAACTCAAAGGCCGGACCGAGCCCCTCCGGCATTGGCCCGGCCGTCAGCCAGGGGCTTATACTCGTCCACTTTCCGGCTCATCACAAGCGCCTTTTGTGGGATACGCTGGGTGGTCCATGGAGTTTTAGTGACCAAAACGGGTCAGGTTAAGCTGAGAAGTGGACGAGTGTCAGGACCTGCCGTTAGCGCGCACGCGGCGGCTGCGGCGGCGGCGGGGATAGACACCACGCCGACCAGACGCGCCGTCATGTAGGGACGCGCGCCAAAATTGAATTCGATACTTTGGAAGCAATTCATCTTAATTTAGTTTCAAGAGCTGAAACCAGGCCGCGCGCGCGCTTTCAACACGGATTTTAACTTGCGCACCACCCCACCGCGGGCTCCAAACCTGCGACGAGGCACACCCCGGCCGTCGTCGCCGCCATCGCCGCCACCGCCCAGTGCGCGTTCAAAGCCGCGGCGTCGGGCAGCTTGGCGAGCAGGCGCTCGAGCGCCGTCCCGGCCCCAGGTTCCGCGGACACGTCCGCGTCCGCCGCGTCCACTACCCAGGGGCTTACGCTCGCTCACTTCAGAGCTCAACTTGAGGACCTTCGGGACACATCGCTCACTTTAGAGCTCAACTTGAGCACCTTCGGGACACATCCACGGGTTAGTTTGGGTTATATGGGGGACAATGTAAGCTTAAGTTGAGCAGAAAGGGGCAAAGTAAACTCAAGTTGAGCGGAAATGGGAACGAGTGTAAGCCCCTGCCACTACCCCTTGCTGCGCCACGTCCGCCGCCGCGGGCTTGGCCTGGAGGCAGGGGCTTACACTCGTCAATTGTTTTAGCTCAACGTAAGCGCTTTTTGTGGGATACTCTGGTTGACACGTCAGTCTGTCAATGGCACAAACGGCTCAGGTTGAGCTGAAACGTGGACGAGTGTAAGCCCCTGCCTGGAGGCAGACCCACGCCGCCACCGCAGTCACGAAGAACGTGCTCGCCGGGAACCAGGGGCTTACACTCGTCCACTTTCTAGCTCAACCTAAGCCGTTTTGGTCACATCTCCCCGTGTCCCCCTGTCTAATAGACTGGGGGGAAATCATGCACCCAACGTATCCCACAAAATGTGCTTACACTGAGCCGAGAAGTGGACGAGTGTAAGCCCCTGCCGGGAAGGTGTCGAGCAGCGCCCAGCCGCCCGCGTCGTACAGCACCCCGGTGCCAGCTATTGCGCACGCCACGAGTGACGCGGCGCGGCCCAGGGCCTGCCACACATTGCTCGCCACATCGTGGGATGCCACTTAACGAACTAAACGAGGCACTACGATGCGGGTAGGTCCGAGCAAGGGCCGGTAAAGTGACCCCAGAATTTACCAGTTAAGAGGGGTATATTTCGATTATACGGGGGTATTCCGGGGGTATCAGGAGGGTCGTCTCGTGAAAACATAAACCTACGACCTAAACCCTAGACCCTGAACCCTAAACCCTAAAGTACTTTTACGATCTTAACCGGTAAATTTTGGGGTCACTTTACGGGCCCTTGCTCGGACCTAGCGGGGGAGGAGGGGACGAGAGGTAGGGGTCAGGCCATACCGAGTAGCTTGAAGAGCGGGGTGGCGAGCTGGCCCGGCACCGACGCGGCGGTGCGGAGGACGCGCAGGATTATGGCAACATGCGCCGACAGCCCCGCGACGAGAAACACGCCCATTGCGTGGGGCCTGATAGATATTGCTCGACGCGTCAGTGGCTGGCATTTAATCATATGCCGGCTACCCTGCCCGCGCGATGCACAGGCTCAGCGGTGAATCTTGCTCTCACTTCTCAGTTTTGAGGCTCTGTCTGTGCAATTAGCAATAGGTGGCAGGCCCTACCGTAGCGTGGCCCGCGAAGTCCATGTTCGCGGGGTTGAATGCAATCTGGAGAAACGCCGAGGGTCAGGGGCTTACACTCGTTCACGTTAGAGCTCAACTTGAGCAACTCCAGGACACATTCATGAGTTATCTTGGGTTGTGCGGTGGACAGAAGAGCTCAAGTTGAGTTGAGCTGAATTGGGAACGAGTGTAAGCCCCTGCCGAGGGTGCGAGGCCGAGCGAGAAGCACCACCCCGACCACAGCGCCGTTGCCGTAGGGTAGCGCCGCAAGTTGATGTTGAAAGCAAACGTTGGGAGCAGTTTATGAAGGTTACTCGAATGTTTCAAGCGCTGAAACCATAGGTGGGGGGAAGGCGGGGGGAGAGAGCGCCCTACCATGGTCAGAGAGATCTGGTACAGGGCCTGCGGCGGGCCCGAGGCCCAGGGACCCTCATCGGGTTCCGCCTCGGGCCCCGGCGGTGGGACCCCGGGCTTCACACTCCCCTCCTCCTTTCCACCGTCGTCCGCTCGCGGAACGAGCATGTTCGCCACCAAATCCGCCTGCTGCCACGCCGCGCCGACTGGACCCGACGGGCTTCCGGGCGCAGGAGTCGCCGGGACCGCCGCGCCCTCAGCGACATCACCCGCCGCCTCCGCCGCGCGCGCATCGGGGTCACCTGCCGCCGCCGCCGCCGCCGCCGCCGCTCGCGTTTTCTTTGGATAGACGGCACCTCCTGAGATGGATTTAGAAACTGAGAACCTTCGGAGATTAGCCGGGACCCTGTAGCGCGCGCTGTTGGGTTGTAGCAGGGGGGACCCCGTCGTCGCGAGCACCGACATCTGCGTCGTCTCGAAACGTAGTGGACGGCGCGGCGCGGTGGGGCCGGACGTGAGCGTGGCGATGGCGGGGGCCTGACGGAAGAATGACTCAGCGCGACCATACCGCGCTCCGCGCCATGCCTTATCCAGTTGTTCACCCCCCATCGGATCTGCGCACATTGTTGCGAGTGAGCATACGACAAAGTGGTGAATCGTAAATGTGGTGAATTACACAGAGCACGTGCTGCGCGCGGGGTCAGCTGTAGGCGGGCGGCGACCTCGGCGACCGGAAGAGCGCGCCGCGAACCATGTCCTCGGAGAAGCGCTCGCTGTGCGGGGTGCGTGCGGAAAGCAAGTGCACCCCGTTTTCGAAGGTTTTTTGTTTTTTGTCTTCTGTCTGTTTTTTTCCAACTTGACGTCTTCCTCTTTATCTTTCTTGGAAGCTCCCCGGTCCCCAGCTCGCTCGGGGCCACCAACTAACACTGTGCGGTATTGTCGCAGTCGTGCAAGCGGAACCGGCCGCTGCATTTCTTCAACCCCGGGCAGGCGTGCTGCGCGGATTGCCTCGCGGTGGGTGCGGGGAGCTCCCCACAACACCCGTCCTCATCTCTGCCCCATTTTTTCGCACGACAGGCCGACACCTGCGCTGAACCCACTGGTGTGGAGCCGTCGCGTCGGGGTTGTGTCACCTTCTCTTGACACATTTGACAGAAGCGCCGCTCCTCTTCTTCCCTCTGGCCACGCTCCAGCGGGAGGCGGGCTCGGCGGCGGGGCTCGCTAAATATCTGGTCGTTTTTTCGTGTGCCGCGTCACATGCCCCGTCACGTTTTCGTGTGCCCCGTCACACGCCCCTTCACGTGCCCATCAGCTGCTGCCACTTGCCCATCACTTGTGCTCCGTCCCCCGCGCTTTATCAGCGCGCGCGGCGGTTTGTTTTGTTGGTCCTTCCGATGTTCTCTGATAGTCCCGCGGCGACGCGCCGTTTCTCTCTGACATGGTGCGAGGTGACGCTTCTTCCCGCAGGCTCGGCGCGAGCGGCTGCGCAAGCGGCGGGTAAGGGAGTGTGAGCAGCGGATGCGAGAGCAAGGCGACGGGGGCATCGGCGCAGGCTCTGGTGTCGGCGGCGTCGTCGGCGGCGGCGGCAGCGGCGGCTCGAGCATCCTCCTCAAACCAGTCGACGACTCGTCCGCGCGCTGGAATGGGATGCGAAACAAATTTGATGAGTGGCTGGCTGAGCAAGCAGGGCTGTCGTGACGCCTGCCGCCTCCCCCACCACCTTTTACACCATCGTTTGGTGGGTCAATTCCCCATCCTATGACGTGACGAGCATGTGTGACCTGGCCGTACTCCACGCAGGGGTCCAGCGACCCGCCGCACCCGCACCCGGCACCGCCCTCCTTGACCTTTGCGCACGGCACCCCGCTGGCAGGGGCTTACACTCCACTTTTCTGCTCAAAGTGAGCGCTTTCTGTGGGATAGGGGGTGCTTTGGGGTTGTTTTGGAGGTATCTAGCAGGTGCCACGGGTCATTACGGGGTATTTCGGGTGTATTTCGCGTCAGAAACGGCTCAGGTTGAGCTGAAAAGTGGACGTTTGTAAGCCCCTGCCCGCTGGCCGCCAAGCTCAACGACCGCTTCGCCGTCCGCACGCTGGTCAGTGGGGGCGGGGGCGGGGGCGCCCGCCCGCAGATACCCGCGGAGGCGTGGCTGCGCATCGCCCAGTGCTCCACCGAGCTGCTCGGTGCCGCCGCTGCACGTGGCGGGGCCCTGACTGTTTGCTCATAGTGCACCGGTGTGCCCGCACACACTCGCCGCATCCTCCTCCCTGACTGTTTGCTCATAGTGTACCGGTGTACACGCACAGACTCGCCGCATCATCCTCCCTGACTGGTTGCTCATAGTGTTCCGGCGTAGCCAATTGCTCGGTGCCGCCGTAGTTCGTGGCGGGGTCCTGAACGTGCACGGCGTTATCTTTGCTGCGCAGATCTAGCCGTGTTGACCCTGGCGAATCCACTCGAGTCATCCCAACTTGACGAGTCGAAGACCCTCACGTTTAGCTCAAGCGGGAATGAGCGCCAGACCCTAGCCTCCGACGGGGTCGCCGCCTCGCAGGCGCAGCTCGCGACATCCATCCATGGTCCGCCAAAGACCAACACGCGCAAGCGCCCGGGGGTGAAGCTGGAGCAGCCGGAGTTCTCGCCGCAGTTCTTCACGGCGCCCATGGTGGGGGGGGCGCACGGGGGGGGCGATTAAGGGTGTACTGGGGATGCATTGGGGGTGTATTAGGGGTGTATTAGGGGCATATCAGGGGTGTAATAGGGGTGTATGAGGGGTGTATTAGGCGTGTATTAGGGGTGATTTGGGGCTGTATTGGGGGTGTTTCAGGGGTGTATCGGGGCTGTATTGGGGCTGTATTGGGGGTGTTTCAGGGGTGTATCGGGGCTGTATTGGGGCTGTATTGGGGGAGTATTCGGGATGTATTGTTGGTGTATTGGGGGTGCATGGGGGGTGCGCACACGTGGAGCCACACCTTGTCGGTGTGCATGACTCAACGCCTCTGTGTGATGCACGGTAATCTCAACACGTGCCAACCTTCCAAATGCCGTTGCGTGGTGCTCCCTGCTTCACGGCTGGGTCAGACTCGGACGACTCGGGCGGGTTCGCAATGTGGCGGGTGGGTGACGCTGGGGCCGGGGCCGGGGGCGGAACGGGGTGGGGGGCAGGAGGGGCAGCGCCGCCGCCGACGAACATGGTAGGGCGGTGCAGGTTCGCCCTATGAAAACCTAAGTTGAAACCGCCTGATACTAAGCGCTTGAAGCTAGAGTGTGAGTTACCGCTTTCAAATTAAATGCTTTCAAATCCAACTTGCGCCGCTACATCACGGACACATCACCACGCGGCGCGGCCACCACCTTGCTGCGCGACGCATACCTGCCCGGGCTCGACGCTGGGTCCGGCGTCGATATGCTCTCCAACGGCGGCCTTCCCGGCGGCTCGTTGCCGCACGACGCGTCATGCCCAGATTGGGACGACATCGAGCGAATCCCGTGGCTGGACCTGCTGGGCGGGGCCATCCGCTCGGTGGACGCGGCCGCGGCCGAGGTGGGCGCACGCGCACGGGACTCATGCCAGCGCCACGTCATCGTCATCCACCACGTGTTAGACCCTCGGTTCAACCTGTGACGCGGCGTTCATTGGACCCTCGGTTCATCCTGTGACGCGTCGTTCATTAGACCCTCGATTGATATGTGACGCGGCGTTCGTTAGACACTGTGTTCATCCTGTGACGCGGCGTTGATTACAGACGGGGCCCTGGAGTGCGGTGCGGCCGTACGCGCCCTACCTGTTCGAGGGCTCCATCGTGGTGGGGCAGCAGGGCCAGACGGGGGAGTACGCGCTGGACATCCGGTAGGGCGGAGTGCATGGTATTCGCCACGTCATCCGCCTCCCCTTCAGAGTTTTCGTCCCTTGAGTTGAATATGACGCGGCGAGCATCCGCTGACTGGGCCATTGCTCGACTCTGAAACCCTAAACCCTAAACCCTAAACCCCAAACCCTAAACCCTAAACCCTCAACCCTAAACCTGGGTAGTTTAGTATACTAGGCCCTGACCCCCGCGCCGCGCAGCAGCGCGCCGCCGCCGACGCGCGCCTGGGCCGCGTCGAGGCCGCGTCCGTGCAAGGCGAGTTGCACGTGCTGAACCCCGAGACGGCGGGGCGGGGTCAACAAACCCTAAACCCTAAACCCTTAGCCTGGGGCGGGGTCAATCATGGAAAACCATTCATTCGCCAACCTCATGTGGCGACCCTCGTTCCTTGCGTTGAATGGCGTCCCACGACGTAACATCCGCGTGACTGGACCCCGCACCCTGCGAGGCGGGCGAGCTAGAGGCGGTGTCGGCGGCAGCGGCGCTGCACGACCACGGCCTGCGCGGGCTGGACGGCGGCGGCCGGACGGTCATGCGCGTGGTGGCGCTCAGCACGGCCGCAGGGCCTTACAATCGTCCCCTATACCCTTTTCAGCTCAACTCCAGAGCTTTTGAGGGATACTTCTAGTGGGTTCAGGGACCAAGCGGATCAAGTTGAGGATCAAACGCTTAAGGGATCGGTTGTAAGGCCCTGGTAGCCGGCGGGTGGCGCGCACCGCGTGGTGGTGGAGGAGGAGCTGCGGGGCACCAGCGGGCGGGTGCTCTTCAACGGCTGTTACATCCCGGCCGCGACGGCGGCGATTACCAGCGACCACGATATGGCGGCGACGATGACGGAGCTGATCGTGACGCTGCCGGCACCGGTCGACCCGAGCCGCCCGCCCGTGGGGTGCGCGTGGGTGCAGGCGGTAAGCGACAGCGGCCCCACACGGCAGGGCCTTCCACCAGTCCACTTCTCACCTCAACCTGAGCCGTTTTGGTCAGTGGGCTGTTTTGTGTCCAGCTTGCGACGAATCATGACCAGTCGATATTCTTGCCCGCTTCTGAAACCACCCAACGTATCCCACAGAAAGTGCTTAAGTTGATCTGAGAAGTGGACGAGTGTACGCCCCTGCCACGCGGCGGCTGCCCGTGGGGCCCAGCGTGCCGCTGCTGATGGTGCCCGACGAGCAGGTGGCGGCGGAGATTAACGCCGCCGCGCACGTCATCCGCCAGAGTCTGGCGAGCGCTAGCACTGATGACGCGGGTGGTGTTCCCCACTTCACGGGCGCTTACCTCGCCAACTGCTTCGTCGGACGCCTCGGGAACTGCATCGGTGTGGCTGCGGACTGCCTGTCCACAGTGCACCACCATGTCACATCGCGCGCATCTCTCGCCTCACACGGTTCGCCTGCACTGCTTCGTGTTTTTCCAGGGTACCTCAAATGGCGGTCGCCAATTCCTGAGTAATAGACTGTCGAATCGCCATATTGTACCATTGTATGGCTAATCTGATCGTCTATCTACTCTAGTCTTCCGGTTCGAGGAGCGTTGACCGCCATTTGAGGTACCCTGGAAATCTGCTAAGTGTGCCCCCCCCTCACCTCACCTCGCGCCTCGACTAATTCGCCCGTGGTGTACCTCCACGGTGGTCGCCCCTGCCGCCCGTGCCCGCGGCGTGCAACCTCACAGACCTGGCGTTCACCATGGACTTCGTCGACGCCCTGGTGGGGCGGTGCATGTTGACCCTATCAAACCCCAGTTGAAAGCGCCTGGAACTAGGCGATTGAAGCTGAAATACGACAAACCGCATTTAAACTTTGCTTTCAATTTCAACTTGCGCCGCTACACCTTGGACCTGCGCCACACCCGCCGCTTCCTGCTGGAGCACTGCATCATGCTCGACAACGACCTGGCGCGGTACGCCGACGACGACGATGACAGCGAGGTAGGGCGGTGCAGGTTGACCCTATCAAACCCAAGTTGAAACCGCGTGGAACTAAGCGATTGAAGTTAAAGTGTGATGTATTACTTTCAACTTCTGCTTTCAAATTCAACTTGCGCCGCTAGAGCGAGGGGTGGGTGGGTGAGACCTCCGCCGCCGTCGACGACGTCGGCACCTCGTACGCGCCCGGTGAAGCGGGTGGTCCGACCGCGGCGACCTCGGTGGCAGGGCCCGTCACTCGTTTTTTTCTTTCGGCTCAAACTATCCTATCCGGTCGATCTATCCCAAGGGAACACCTCTGTGATACTACGAGTCGTAGAAGACGCTAGAACTGAGTAAGTCCCAAGTCTGTAAATCGTACTACCTGTGGTATCTCGTACTACACGTGGTAAGTAGGCGTTTGGTAATTTTGACCAAAAGTCAAATGACTTTTGGCCAAATTACCTAACTCCAGCTTACTACCAGTTACTAGACCACAGACTAGGCACTAACGCGGGAAGCGGTGTACGACCCTGCTCGATGGAGGCCGAGGGCTACGGCGCGACGACGAGCACGAGGGTGATCACGAAGCGGCGCGGCATGTTCCTCCTGTTCGACGACATGTACCATCGCTACCCCGACGGTAGGGGACGCGTTTGTCGCGCCCGCCTCTTCTGCGCCACACGCGCCGACCCTCGTTCCTTGAGTCATGACAAAGTGCGTTAACGTGTCGATCCGAGCCTGTGATTGGTCCATGCTTTGCTTTGCAAAGCTTTGCTCGTAACACTTTGACGCACTTTGTCATAATTGGCATCATCCGAAGTGTTGTCATAATTGTTTATCATCCGACGCGATCCTCGGGTTACTTCATCAACCCTGCCCGCCGGGACCCCGATCGACCCCGTGCAGGTGGAGGTGCGCGAGCAGGCGATGCAGCGAGTGCACGCGGAGGGCGCCAAGTACATCTGGGTCCTCATCCTGGCGGTGGTGCCCATCCACTGGTTCCGCACCGGGCCCCGGCAGGGGCTTAACACTCGTCCACTTTTCAGCTCAACCTGAGCCGTTTCTGACACAGAATACACCTTAAATACCCCCAAATACCCTTGAGACCTCCTAAACACCCCCTTGACACCCCCTAAACAACCCCTGAATGTACCCCCTGTCCCACAGAAAGCGCTTACGTTGAGCCGAAATGTGGACGAGTGTAAGCCCCAGGGGCCCGGCTGGCCATCCCGGTCGACCGCATCATCGAGGCCCTGGGCGCGAACCTCCTGGTGGTGGTGCTGATGTGCCTCGACATCCGGATGAAGTTGGGCATGTTGGCGCGGAACGCGCTCACTCCCTTCGTCGCCACGGCGGTCATCTTCGGTGCGTACGGTCACTGCACGGCGGGGCCGCGTCACCCTAAACCCTAAACGCTTAACCTCAACCCCAGTCCCTTAGACCCGAAACTCTAGTCCCCAAACCTTAAACCCTAAACCCTAAATCTAACAACATTTACAACACGCCGGGCCATCATGTGACACTGTGCGGCGTGTCGAGGCGATTCATTCACCGCACCGCAAGTTAGACCGTCATGCATTAAGTCGAGCAACACCCTGCGGCGTGTCGAGGCAATGCATTCGTCACACATGATACCATCATCTACTCAGTCGAGTGGCGGCCTGTGACGCGTCGAGCATGACCCGTCCTGGCCCTGCGCAACGGCCTTTGTGCCGCAATCGAGCGAGGAATGGAACCAAGCGGCCAAAAGCCAAGCCGTGTGCTTGACGGTGAATTCAATAATGCAATTTTCGCGGCGGCAGCTGTTTCTGCTGGTTGCGATGACCGCCATGGTGACCGAGCTGCCCAGCGTGCTGTACTTCACGTTCGGCAGGGCGGGTGAAGGGGGTGTCTAGGGGGTGTGTAGGGGGTGTATGGGGGGTGGGGGCTGCATAGGGGGTGTATAGGGGGTGTATGGGAGGTGAATAGGGAATGTATGAGGGGTGTATTGGGGTTGTGTAGGGGGTGTACGGGGGATGAAGGGGGGTGTATAGGGGGTGTATGGGGGGTGTACGTGGAGCCTGCCTTTGAACCGGGGCCCATGCCTGCAATCTCATAAAGACCAGCTTCATTGAGCAGAAATCGACCGTTTTGCTTGTTTCGATCCAAATTTATCATGTTTATTTCACCATGATCGATCATCTCGTGCGTTTACGATGTATCCGGCCCTGATGGTGGGCGTGACGCCGTACAACGACCGGTGGTGCCACCCGAGCCGCCTAGGCTGGGTGCAGGGCGCCGTGTCGTCGCTCGCGGGCGCGGGCGCGCCGGTGGGGACCGGGGCGGAAACCTGTTCACGCGAGTGCCCACCTAGCAACTCCCTTGAGACACGCGCGCGCCTCTCGGATTGAATGTCATCGTATGAAAACGGCGAGATGGTGCTGTGCTCGCCATGTCATCCACCACATTTTGCAACCTTGTGTATTTTGAGGTAAACTCTTGCCTAATAAGACGTGGCGAGCAGCAACGTTTCCGCGGCCCTCCTCGGCGGGTGCGCAGGCTTGGCTCTTGCTCGGCGCCGACGTGGCGGCGAGCGTGGCGTACCTCACCGCGCTGTACCTCGTGATCCCCTATGCAGTGGCGCTGTACGTCCGCCGGATGTACCTCGCCACCGTCTGTCCGTTGCACAGGAAGGGGACGAAGAGCGCGTAAACTTGACGCGCGGCACGGTCGCCTCGAACGATGTCCTCCAAGAGCGCGGAGCTCGCAGACGACACCCTCCGCCTCGCGGGCAACATGACACAGTATATCAACACGCACATTTACGTAGTAGACACCTGAGTATATAGGGCACGCGAGGAACCCATCATCATATGTGAACTCAATGTCGGCTTTGGTATCGAAATTGTGGAATTTGTTAGTTCTAGCTATGATAGAGGGCACGTTTGCTGCAGACCGCTTGACGTGACGACAGCGTCCTGTCCACGTCGCGGTGGGTGATGTGCGCGACGATGTCCTGCAAAAGCGTTTTGACATCCGGGTCAACCTGTATGTTGTTCCAATTTATTATATCCCCGTCCACTGGCACCCGTTCGATCTCGCTCAGCCGGTCGGCGGATCCGAGAAACTTATCGCGTCGCAGCGAGATAAGAACAGAGCAGGTGGGTGCCGATACTTCATTCTCTTCCAAGCGCTCTCGTCGCAGCCGCCGCGTGACGCCACTCCACGTGCGTTGTCATCGTAGCGCGTCTTTCCACACGCGAGCTGCAACCTGCTATCGGCAGTTCATAGCAACATGTCGGGGCGGCCCACCAGCGGCGAGCGACCGGACGCAATCGACCTCACGGAGGAGGGCGGCGGTGCTCAGAGGCAGGAGGGCGAAGGGGGCGGCTCTGCTCAACGCGGCGCTCAGGGATGCTGCGGTGCGCAGAGGCGGGAGGGCGAAGGAGGCGGCTCTCAACACGGCGCTCAGGGGCTCGGGGAGCCAGGGGCGGTCGGCGCAGCGTGGGCGCAGGAAGTCGCGTGGCACCGATCGTCGGGGTTGGCGGGGACAGGGCTGGGAGGGCCGGGTATGGGGGGGGAGGGGGCGGCGGCACGGGCGGAGGCAGAGAGAGAAGATGGGGCGGGGCGGTGGCGTGGGGCGGCGGTGGTGGGGTCGGCGGCAGGGGTAGAGGTAGGGGGGCTGGGGGGGGCGGCGGGCGAGGCGGCGGAAAGAGGGGCGCCGCGGCAGGGCCATACTACACTCGTTCTCTTTTCAGCTCAACTTGTGCTGCACGGGCACGAGTGGCCAGGCCAGGGGGATGCATGCGAGCGAGACAGTGGCCGGGCCTGGGAGGAAGATGTGGCAAGTGTATGTGGGTACAACGGTGCGCACGTATGCTACTCGTATGAAAATACAATCCGGTTGAGCTGAATAGGTTAGCTGTGGGCAAGCCGTACACCGCGGCAGGTGAGCAGGCGAGGTCAGCACGACGACGGGCTGCCGGATCCGCCGCGGGGGCTGGGCCCCAGCCGCCTGGAGGAGCTGGTGACGGAGCATCTGGGGCGCGACGTGACGCGGCAGAAGCTGGCGCGCAGGCAGCTGGCCGCGCTGCTGCCTCCCGACGTGCTGGAGGAGGCGGCGTGGGCGGCGTGGGGTGAAAGGGGGGCTGGGCGGAGCGGTGGGAGCAGCGGCGGGCGCGGCGGCGGGGGGAGACAGGCGAGAAGGGCGGGGGGGGGCGGTGGCGGGGGAAGGGGGGCGAGGGGGGCGAGTGGGGGCGGCGGGGGGAGGGCCGGCGGGGGGGTTGGGAAGGGCGGTGGGGGCAGCGGCGGGGAGGGCAACCGGGGGGCGAGGGGGGCGACGGGGGCAGCAGGGGGGCGAGGGGGGCGAGGAGGGCGAGGAGGGTGGGGGGGTTGGGACTCGTCGTGGGGTGGGGCGGGGTGGGCGGCAGCGTGGGCGGCGTGGGGGGAAGGGAGTCGGTGGGCGGCGGCTATGAGAGGGCAAGGAGGGGGCCTGGGGGGGCGGGGGAGCAGGACTGGGAGGAGGAAGGGGAGGAGGAGGGGTTGGGGGGGTTGGGGGAGGAGGAGGGGGAGGAGGAGGAGGAGGAAGAGGGCTGGGTGGAGGGATGGGCGAAGGGCTGGGGGGGGTCGGGGTGGCCGCGGCGAAGCCATCGAAGCGGTCTCGAGCTGAAGATAACCGCAATGCGGCGGCGGGGGCGCAGGCTGCAAAGAAAATGAGAGACGCGGCGGCGGCGGCGGCGGAGCGGCGGAGCGGCGGCGGCGGGAGGGGCAGCTGCGGGGGCGGAGGCAGGGACGGGGGCGGAGGAGCGAGCGGTGGCGGAAGCGGAGGCGGCGGTGGCGGTGGCGGCGGCAGCATCATCGTGAAATAGACAACAAGGTACGAATAGGCGCCGCCAAGTTGAATTTTGGTCGCCGCGGAATCCTGAGGCTAAGAGCACCGAAAGGCCGGTTGCAACGGATCCGACCGGCAATTTCCGATTCAAGCCGTTGCTGAGATGCTCACCTTCTCCAACACCACTCCACTTCCTCCGCGCTGCTGCCTCGTATCGCCACCCGCGCCCTCTTCTTCCACGCCCACGCCGCGCCGCGCGTCATGTCGCAGAAGCAGAGTACGCGCGCCGCCACGGAGCAGGGTACGCGCGCCCGCGTTCGCCCGCTCACAACGTTCCCAACCTCCTCCACGTGTTCCTCCTCCTCCTCCTCCTCTCCTCCTCCTCCACCCTCCTCCTCCTCGTCCTCCCTTCTATTGGGGCGTCGTAGTCGCTGGGTCCTCCTTCTTCCACGCCCACGACGCCTCCACACGTCATGCCCGCTAAGCAAGCGCACGCCACAGAGCAGGGTACGCGCCGCCAACCGCAGTCGCTACCCCTCCTCCGCGCACACGTTTTTGCCCCAGCCTCCGTTTTCACCCCTTTTCTTGGCTCGGGCCGTGGCTCAGAGGCATAGTCTCGCCGCCCGGCGCCGCACGCGCCTTTCGTCTTACACGTCCAAGCCTCTCCGCGCGTCGTATCCATCAAGCTAGCGCACGCCACGGAGCTGGTTACGCGCCCCAAAAGCCGCCCCCGCCTCGTCGTCCGAGCGTGCCCACCTTTTGCCCACACGGCCCTGCTTCCTGACGTCTTCATTTCACTTTGTGTCTCTTGGTGGCGTCGCGCGACTGACTCAGCTCTCTCCCACCGCGCCCGCCGCACCCCCCGCCCCCGCCGCCGCCGCCCACAGGCGTCATCAGCGAGGTCAAGAGCTTGGCGCTCGTGGGCAACATGCTGCGCCTGGCGCTCCACAACGTCACCTTCATCCGCGGCAGGTCCTTCTTATACCCGTTCACTTTTCAGCTCAACTTCGCTTTTAAAAGAACTTTTCATTGTGGGATAGAGTACTTTTCATTGTGCTCTACGTAGGGTGGTTTCAGTGACAAGACGACTCGACAGTGGACGAGTGTGAGCCCCTACGCCGCGGCCTCTACCCCGCCGAATCATACAAGGCAGGGCCGGACATTGCTCGACACGATATAGGATGCCATTTAACTCAAGAGACGACGGGTTAATGTGCATTGGATGAGGTTGGTGGCGAGCAATATCCGGCGCCCGGCCGGCCCTACTTCGAGGACTCCTCGCAGTTCGGCATGATGATGCCCAAGCTGATTCCCGGCACGGGTGAGACCAAGCGCATCCTCGACATGCTCGAGAAAGGTACGCGCCCCACCCCGCCGCAGCCCCGCCGCCGCCGGCCGGCTTCCTTACTATCCCAAGGGAACACTACTGTGCGCTTGCCAGCTGTGTTTTTCGTTTTGCCTCTCATGGGGGGCCTCCCTATACACGCAGAAGCGCATCTCTCCTGCTCGTTTGCCAGTCGACTGACCGATTCGCTCTGCTAATGATACACGCGCACCGCCATCCCCGCCCCGCCGACTCCATCCTCCCCACCCCAACCCCCGCCGCCATGCTGCCGCCCCAACCGCCCCTCGCCCCGCCGCCGCCGCCGTCCCCACTGCAGGTGTGATGGCAGGGGCCTCGCATATATTGCTTGCCACGTCATAGAATGCCATTGGACACACTACACGAGGGTTCACATTGCATTGGATAACGAACAACGTGCTGAGCAATATCTGCCAGGCCCTGAGTGGTGGACGCCATCAAGAAGCGGTACGCCAAGACCGTGGCCTTCGTCATCACCGACCCCGTGCTCGGGCCCAACGACGAAGAGACCGTCTTCGAGGCAGGACCTTGTGCCAGTCCCCGTTTCAGCTCAACCTAAGCCCTCGCAGCTATCGTAGGCGTACTAGCCGTGGTTTCAGGGAGTCATACATAGCTGTGACAGCTGCGATGGCTTAAGTTGAGATGGAAAGGGGACGAGCGTCAGGCCCTGTTTCGAGGAGTTCCTCTTCCGCGTACGCTACGGCAGGTCTGTAGACTGCGTCCCTTTTCACCTTGACCCTCAGTCCCTTCCGCCGTCGCATCTGTGCCCGCTGTGCTGTGTCCACGTGCTCAGCTATGGTGTTTCCCTGTGCACAGCTGTGGATTTCCCCCGTGCACAGCTGTGTTTCTTTTTCCCGTCCACCGGACAGCTGTGTTTTGTTGCGTCACCTGTAATTTGTCTCCACAGCTGGCACAGCTGTGCTCATGTGCCTATAACTACTCGTGTACAGCTGTCACTGCACCGGCTGTGTCCCTGAAAGCACTCGATATTTCCGGATTGGATCACTATCGAGATGCTTAACTTTGACCGCGCGGACCAGCTCGACACAGGCCCTGTGTAGAGGCGCGGGCGGCAGCGGTGACGTGGCGCTGGACGAAATCACGGCCAAAGGTGAGGAGGTGCAAGATAGTGAACCGATCAATCCCGTGACGAAGGCGCCTGATCTATGCTCTTCAAAACAAGATATGACGAACCGGATTTAAAGTTTGCTTCCAGGTTCAACATGCGACGCTACACGAAGGCAAGAACCGCGAGATTGCAACCGTGCTGTCGTGCGACAACCCGTCGGTGCAGACCAACAGCGCCACCAAGCGCCTCGACGACGAGGTGGGGCCCGGCATGAGCATCCTACCTGTTTGTCCACAGTGTACCTGTACAATCTGACTCGCCGAATCCTCCTCCTGACCTGACACGAATTCCGTGTGAGAGAGAGCGAAGCTTCAGCGTGTACATGGAGGCACCAGGCTGTAGCGCGGGTCACCTTTCCAGCTCAATCATTTCGAGCCGTCACAACTGTGGTAGCTTTGTTTCAGTCTGACCACGGTTTCAGTGTGATGGGGATGAAGCCCCTGCGGTGGGGAGCACATCAAGCGCACCGCTGCCAGCATGGCAGGGCCTCACGCGGCGTCCACTTCCCAGCTCACACCCCTAATATACCCCTTACAAATCCTAACAAATCCCGTTACGCACCCCTGATACACCCCCAATACACCCCTACTACACACCCTGGTGCACTCCTAGTACACCCTTAATACACCCCTCATGCACCCCTAATGCACCCCTAATACATCCCTAATCTCGATTCGGGATACCTCGACGATGTTCAAGATGAGCTGAAAAGGGGGCTTGTGGTGTCCGACCCGGCGGTGCGGTGCGCACGCTCATCAGCCTCGTCAAGGCCGGGAGGCTGTGCTTGTCATGCCACGTCATTCGTTTACAGCATCATGCCACGTCATTCTGCCACGTCATAAATCACGTCATGAGCCACTTGTAGACCCTCGTTTATTGAGTTTAACGCTATCATATGACGTGACGAGCATATTTGACAACTGACCCTGAGTCAAGACCCTCGAGCCCATCCCCCTCGAGCGCAAGTTTTCAATGAAGCTGACTTACGTCGACGACACGGTGAGCAGCCTGCCACGTCATTACGCACCTAACATACCTCTGATACACTCCTTATACACTCTATATACACCCCATACACTTCTAATACACCTATAACACCTGTAACACACCTCTCATACACCTCTCATACAATGCCACTCTTTCCACGCGCAAGCTCTCCCGCAGGCTAGCTAGCGCGCAAGCTCTCGCCAGCCCGCCGCTTCAACCCTGTTACCTGGTTTCGCGTATGTCGACACGGTCGAACAACACAACATAGTAACGAAACACACACAAAGGTGACCCTCAATTAGGCCGATTTTGGTACATCGCTTCCCGCGCCGAGCGCTGACGCTTTGTCCGCAACTCTGTATGGGCATTCAACCTGGCGCCCGCTTTCCCGCGCAGAGCGCTAACGCTCAACCGCAACTCTGTGTGAGCATTTTCCTAAGGCGATATACTGAAAACGGCATATTACAACCCTCAATGCCCGCCGCTCCCGCGCCACAGCCGGCGGACTACCAGCCGCCCTACTTTGAGGCGGCCGACCCCGCGGCCAGCTACAACTGGCAGGGCTGAATATGTATGACGAAGGAAGTGAGCTGTGAACCAAACACCATCGATATTGATCATTATCTACCCGGCTGTGATTGGGCAAGAGGATGACTGTGACATCTCGACGAATCACCGTGGGTAAACAACGATCAAATTCGGTTGTCAACTCGACCATGCCGAAGCGTTTCTCTCTCTGAAGTGGCGAGAGCTCGATGTTCCTGGCCCTATCGTCTGGCCCAAGAAGCCCTTTGCCATGACGCTCGGCAAGGTGGAGACCCGGCACCACCAGGCAGGGTCTGATACTATCTTGTTCACTTTAAGCTGAGCTGGAGCCGTGTTTAGCCCTACTAAAACCGCGTAAGGCATCTCACTGGCTGGGGCCAGGGCGGAAGCCTGATAACTCCTTGTCACGCATAGACCCTCGGTCTCAAGGTGTTGATCGGTGGCTCCAACACTGAGAAGGGGACAATCCACGGCCCTGCCACTGGATGAGCCTGCAGATGCAGTCTGTATTCGGCGACCCTGACAGCGACGACGAGGACCCGGCAGGGGACGCCGCCGCCGCGGATGTCTTCGGGCAGAAGACGGCGGCAGCGGTGCCGGGCAAGGCGGTGGCATCGTCGAAGAAGGCGACCGCGCTGCCACCGTCCTCTGCGCTGCCCTCCGCGCCGCACGCCCTGGTTGGACGGTGCAGGTTGCCAGTATCAAAACCCGTGTTGAAAGCGCTTAATATGGTTTCAGCGCACGAAACCATAATGCTATAATTTGCTTTCAACGTTTGCTTTCAAACTCAACTTACGCCGCTACACCCTGGTCGAGTCGCTGGTGAACGAGGACGCGGAGACCGAGGCAGGGCCTCATGCGAGTGACTTTCATTTTCAAGCTCGACTTGAGTAGCTTCGAGGTATGGAGTGTAAGTGCGGTGACTCAATTCAATTGGTTTTAGTGGCAAAGAGCTCAAAAACCCAGTGCATTCATCGAGCCCCAAAGCACTCACGTGATGAGCATTCACCAACCCCCTCCGCCATTTTAAGTACTTATGTATGTCCCTGGAGCGAGGCACAGAACGCTGAGACACAGGGCTACCCGCAGGAGGAGTCGCAGCAGCCGCCCACGGCCCCCACCCGGCCGGCCCCCACCCCGCCCGCCGCCGCCGCCGCCTCTCCCGTTTTCGCGGCCGCCGCCGCCGCACTCACTGTCGTTGACGGACTTGGTAGGGCTGTACGGGTTGACCCTATTTTACCCACGGAGTGAGAGATTGACGCTTCCGCGTGTACGAAGAGGCGCCAGGCTTTGGCCCTGGCCCCCGTGACACCCACGTTGAAAGCGCCGGGAGCTAAGCGCTTGAAACTGCAATTTGCTGAACCGCTTTCAAGTTTTGCTTTCAAATTCCACTTGCGCCGCTACAACTTGTTGACGCCACGCAGCAGCGCGCCACGCAGGGTCCGACCGGCCGCTCCCTGTCCCTGGTAGGGCGGTGCAGGTTCACAGTATCAACATCTTTGCTGAAAGTGCCCATGGCGTCAGCGCTTGACACTGGAATCTCATGTACTGCCTTCAACGTTTGCTTTCAATCTCAACTCGTGGCGCTAAACCAAGGTAGGGCGGTGTAGGTTGACAGTATTAACACTCTTGTTGAAAGCGCCTATGGTGCCAGAGCTTGACACTGGAATATCATAAACTGCTTTCAACGATTGCTTTCAATTCTAACCTGCGCCGCTACACCCTGGCGCTGACCAACCCCGCGGGTAGGGCGGCCGCGGCTCGCCACGTCACCCGCCACACTGTATACCATCGCTTCGAGGTTCAAATTACACCAGTGATATGTTTATGCATGTCAAACTCCCTACAAGTCTCCCGAATACCGATGGGGGCGAAGGCGGAAGCCTGGTGCCTCCTCCTCATACTCGCTGACGAGTCTCTCTCTCCCGAATACCAGTCAAGGACACTAAGTCGCGCACCTGGTGGGTTCGTTTGCTCTGCAGGTTATTGGATCACCAATGATGATTGGTTTCGTTTCAACGTTCAACGTGGCGATCTGTAATAAAGCGGCACTACCCGCCGTCGTTGCCAAGCGCGCCACTCAGTTCGCCGCGCAGGGTCCGGCCGGTGGCGCTATGGCGCTCACCAACCCCGCGGGTAGGACGGCTCGCCGATTCACCCACCCCCGCATGTTTTGTTCGCCGCATGATCCAATGCATTTGAACCCTCGTTGATTGAGTCAAACATCATTTCATGACGTGGTCAGATGACCGACTGAGCTGCCCTCCCGCGCCCTTCGGGATCGTGGGAACGCTCTCGGTTTTGTGCACGATGCGTGAAATGCTGCGCTTGCCACTTGCCAATATGCCGTTCGGTGTATCGCTTCCCGCGCCGAGCGCTGACGCTTTGTCCGCAACTCTGTATGGGCATTCAAGCGGGCGCCCGCTTTCCCGCGCGGAGCGCTGATGCTTTGTCCGTATCTCTGTATGGGCATTCCAACCATGCGATATACCGAAATCGGCCTATTCTGTGACGTGACGATCTGTATGTACTTGTCCCTGCCCACGGAGTCCAACGTCGTCGCCAGCCAAGCGTCCAAGGTGGGGCGCTGCAGGTTCAACCGATGAAACCCGTGTTGAATGCGCCTGGAACTCTGCGCTTGAGACTACATTGTGAGGAACTGCTTTCGACATTTGCTTTCAAATTCAAGTTGCTCCACTACATTCAGGGCACGCAGCAGTGCCAGCCCGCCATCCGGGCGCGCGTCCTGGCAGGGGGCGTAACACCCTATACCCTAAGCCCTAAACCCAAACCCTAAC
>Ga0307489_10000613_pt1 | contig 22058 bp, 25 predicted proteins | sample SB12metaG_FD_202247 | JGI IMG/M metagenome (GOLD analysis project Ga0307489, IMG submission 202247) | Sea-ice brine microbial communities from Beaufort Sea near Barrow, Alaska, United States - SB 1.2 | ecosystem: Environmental > Aquatic > Marine > Coastal | place: USA: Alaska | collected... | reverse complement strand
TTGAGTGGTGAATCCGCGCGAATGACGCGCGAACAATGACGTACGAAGTATCGGCGGCGGCAAACCGCCGCAGACAACCCCACATGTTGTAGGCCTTCGCGTCGATATGCAGGGGGGAACGGCGATTATCGCTGCCGCCGCGCCGTTCTGCTGCTTCCCCGTTTCTTGAGTCATTTGTCCCATTATGACGGTCTAAATGTGCGATTCGCCCGGAGGCGCGCCAGCGGCGATACTGGCCATACCCCCCGCGTGTCGACGCGAATGCCTGTAAAAGGGGGGTTGTCTGCGGCGGTTTTGCCGCCACCGATAATTCGTACGTCATTGTTTGCTCGTCATTCGTGCCGATTCAACACACAAAAAACAGCCTTTTTCGTTCTACTGGCGACCCAAGTCATTGGCGCTCGCGTGGGAGGCATATAGCGGAACAGGTATACGAGGCAGGGACAGCCAAGATCTACCATACTCATTTTGAAAGGTGTTTCTTGGAATTTGAAATCAAAATCTGGATTGATCGCAGATGACCCAATATCGGTTGATCGAAAGCTTCGCGATGCGAAAGCGCATCTTCCGCGCGGTTTCCTCACGCGAAGGCGCCGCGACTCGGGCCGCGGAGAGCGGCTGCCGGGTGTTATCGGCTACGGCGGTCACGGTGATCGATGCCCCTTTTCGAGACTTCGCGCGCATCTTGCGTTTCCCTCTCGCGAATTGCGCGTCGCGCCGATGCCCGCGATGAGGCAGCAGCCACGGTGACCGCGTGGAGCGCGTGAACCCGAATATATGGTTTTTCATCGCGAGACTCCTATGAACGGCGTGAGGAAACTTCTATCAACGGTCTTGGCTGATACTGGCTGTCCCTGCCTCGTATTAGCCCCGGTCTCGCGTCCGAATCGACGACTAATCCAGGAAGTGCCGGCCGATGCTGACAACTTTTGGCTTTACTTTTTCAATCTTGGAGTGTCCGACGCTTCAGTTCGAAAAGCGTTGCCATCGCCGTCAACAGACGGGGACTACTCGCCCGTTTCGTCGGGGGAACTTACACGATGCCTCATCCGCGGACGCGGATGATTCAGGTTCCGGCTCTTTAGCGACGCGTGAAGCTCTCGTCGCCGCTGCTGCAACTTCAAGTGTTGTCGGAGCCGCCGTAAATACTGGCATCGCCCCTGATCATTCTCCGATCATTCTCCGCTGATTCTCCACTCGACGCACCCGGCTCACAACAGCCTGCTTTCGCGGGCGGGAGGGGAGGTGCCAATTATTACGGCAGTGCGGCGCGGCAGTGGAGCAGTGCGGCAATGGGGCAGTGCGCGCGGTAGTGCGCCAGTGGGTCGTCGTCACTGTCGACAGAGTGTAATTATCTCGAAACATCTGCGGAGGTGCCAGTGTTTCAGCAGCTACGAGCAAGGTGGAGGGGGCAGCCTCGGGGGCGGGGGCGGGGCGGGGAGGGGCCGGACGGGGACGAGCGCCACACGCACAACGTCGAGCAGTACTTTCAAGACCAGGTAGAGCCTGGCAGATATTGCTCGCCACGTCGCAGGCTGCAGTTGAGCTCAAGAAACGAGGCTTCAGAATGTGTGTCGATGACGACGAGGGCAATGTCCCTGTGATAAGGTCGCCGAGCGCGTGAACGCGGTTGGCATCTCCGTTGGCACCTCCGCAGCCGGTGCTCATCCTCCTGATGATTCTCCTGGTATTCCTGCCGGTTATCCTCCAGGTGATCCTCCAGGTGACCCTCCTGGCGATCTATCGCCTAACGATCTTGCCCGCCGTCTTCGCGTACACACTCGTTGGGGGCGTATAGTGTTTCTTGTGCCGTTGTTTGACAACGCGAAGAAGGCCGAGGTAGCCGAGGCGGCCGAGGCGGCCGAGGCGGCCGAGGCGGCCAAGGCGACCGAAGAGGAAGGTTGGGTGAAAGGTGAGCCAGAGGAGCGAGTTGGCGGCTCGCTTGCATCCGCCACAGTCCCAGCGGGGCCCGACGGCGAGATTGTCATCACGCACCAGGCGAGGCCGCCAACGGAGCAGGCGCGACTGGCGCGACTGCGAGAGCACAATACCGCCTGTCCCGGATATCACGTTGATGTCGGCACCATCAAAGCTGAAGCCCAACATCCCCCGGCTGGTCCGTTCAACAGTTCGCACTTGGCATGGGGTGGTATCCATCGTTACAAAAGTGAAGTCCACGTTGCCTTCATCACCGTCAGCCGCCTCAATAACTTCCTCGACGGCGAAGAGGAGGATGATCATTGTGAACTGACCAAGAATCCAACGATGAAACCCTGGAAGAAAGCAAACGAGGCTTCGCGCTACACCGAGGTGGCCGAATATTATTGCACCGATGGAACGGGTAACAACGCACCGACTACCGCGGAAGGAGAGTACAAACGACGGATGCAGCAAGAACCCGGAGCGGCCGGCAATACCACCACGAAGCGGTCCACCCAGCAGATTTGCAAGGTAAGGAAGTCGCAGATTGACCCCGGCTTGACTCCGCTTGGTTTCAGCGCTTGAAGCTGAGATATGATGAAGCGCATTCAGTGTCGGGTCCGGTGATGGAGGGCGCCCCCGCAACCCTTGAGCCCACGACCGCGGCGGTTCCAGTGAAGCCTGTGCAGTCATTCGGCGACCTGGCGCGGGGATTGACAGCATTTCTCACCGCCACCGTCAGTGAAGACAGGCGAAGGCTTCCTTTCTCACCAAAAAAGCTCGTTAGACTTGAAATATAAGACGGACAAATATAGCTCTAATATAAAAGAAGGTCGGCCTGTTTCTGATACGAATAGACCTATTCCGCTATATCACTGACGCGCCAGCGCCAATGACTTCGGTCGCCTGACTCCGAGAAAACGATCTTCTGAGTGGTGATTTGGCGAGAATGACGCACGAACAATGGCGTACGAAGTGCCGACGGCGGCCGCGCCGAGGCGCGGAATCCCTTCGTAGTAGTCATGCCGTGGACTCCGTGGGGGTCGAACGGCGAGTTTCGCCGCCGCCGCGCCGCGGAGCGATGCTCACATTTAGACCGTCACTTCCCGATCGAATGACTCAAGAAACGGGGAAGCGCCCGAACGCCGCGGCGGCGGCGATACTCGCCATTTGACCCGCACGCCCTCCACGACATGACTATACGAAGAGATTCCGCGCCTCGGCGTGGCCGCCGTCGACACTTCGTACGCCATTGTTCGCGCGTCATTCTCGCCAAATCACCACTGTAAACAGCGTTTTCTCGGGGCTCAGGCGACCGAAGTCGTTGGAGCAGAGCGCGCAGAGTAACAGTGATTTCCGTTCTTGAGTTATTAGACCAAGGAAGTTTCGGCTGATATAGCGGAATCGGTCTATTGCCACGGGTCATTTCTCCGTACGAACCTGTAGTCGCTGAAAATCACAACTGTTTGTCAGCATCGGCGGGCACTTCCTGGGAATGTCGTCGATTCGGACGCAAGACCGGGACTAATAGACCTACGAGGCAGGGTCAGCCTATAGAATGCAACCTTACATACGGTCAAATGCTCGCTTTGAAAATACAATATTCGGTTTCAGACGGTCCGCGCGGTCACTGTACGCGGCTGTCCGTTCCGCGCGTCGGCCACATCTCGCGGCAATTTCACCCGACATCCTCAAGATCGTCGTAACACGCGACGGACAGCCGTTCATCGTGAGGTACGCCCTTCAAAAGCCCCCCCCGCGCGCTCGCCACGTCGTGTGCGCGCGGGACGGCGCGGGCAATTCGTGTTCAAGATGCGCTTCCACGTCGCGAATCCTTGGATCAACCGATCTTTTCTCAGCTGCGGTGAAGTGTCATTTTGGTTTCAAAAACAAAAATTATCACCTAAAATCCATCATATCGCGCTGAGCGCTAATGTAACATTTAGGCTGACCCTGCCTCGTATGGGTACGTTCAGGACGCAGGGTCAGCCTAAGAGTTACATTAGCGCTCCGCGCGATAAGATGGATTTGAAATGTGGTTTTTGGATTTTCAAACCAAAATGACACTCGATCGCAGTTGACCCAACATCGGTTGATCGAAAGTTTCGCGACGTGAAAGCGCATCCTGAACGCGAATTGCCCGCGCCGTCGCGCACATACTAGACGTATCAAGCGCGCGGGGAGGTGTTTTGAAGGGCGTACCTCACGGTGAACGGCTGTCCGTCGCGTCTTATGAAGAATTTTGAGGATGTTCGGTAGAATTGGCGCGAGATGTGGCCGTCGCGCGGAACGGACGGGCGCCTACGGTGCCCGCGCAGGCCGTCTGAATCCAAGTATCGTATTTCAAACCGAGACTGCTATGAGCGGCGCGGGCATTTGACCGTAAGTAAGGTTGATACCTATAGGCTGACCCTGCCTCGTACTCGTATATCTGTTTCGCTGTATCAGCCGACAACTTCCTTGGTCTAATGACTCAAGAGCGGATATCGCTGCCATTATGCGCACGCTGCGCCAACAGCTTCGGTCGCCTGACTCACAAAAAACGCGGTTTAGGGTGGTGATTTGGCGAGAATGACGTACGAACAGTGGCGTCATGAGTGTCCACGGCGGCCGCGCCGAGGCGCGGAATTCCTTCGTAGTAGTCATGCCGTGGAGTGTGTGCGGGTCGAACGGCAAGTATCGCCGCCACCGCGCCGTTCCGGCGATTCCCCGTTTCATTCGATTGGGAAGTGACGATCTAAATGTGTGCCGCATCGCCCTGCCGTTCGACCCCCACGGAGTCCACGGCATGACTGCTGCGAGGGGATTCCGCGCCTCGGCGCGGCCGCCGTCGGCACTTCGTACGCCATTGTTCGCGCGTCATTCTCACCAGATCACCACTCAAAAGAGAGTTTTCTCGGAGTCAGGCGACCGAAGTCATTGGCGCTGGCGCGTCAGTGATATAGCGAAATAGATATATTCCTCGTACGTCGTACAGGTGGCGTGAGCCGTGGGGACGGGGCTGAGCTTTTGTATGGGCGGTACCCTGCGCATGATGATTGCACATTTCTGATGCGATCTGAAACGATTCTGAAACGATTCAACCCTAATCCACGAATTAAACTGGAAGCGGGGGCAACGCTCGAAACACTTATAACCCCAGAACGCAATTTTGCTGAAACGTAGAAACGATCGGGAATAAAATAAAAACTGAGTTAGAAACGTTCGAAATGCCGCGTTGCGCCCTGCATCATCGCAGGAGTTCGGGGGTCGCATGGGGCGCTTGGCCGATGGATCTCCGCCACGATTGGCACGACGGGTCCGTCAAGCACCTGCGATGATCGTCCGCCGCTCTTTGTCGTAACCGCCCGTCTGGTCGCGTTTTCGGACCATCTCGCAGACCGTCGTCAGACTCACCCTGGTCCGGAAAACGCCAGATGGTCCGGAAATGCAACCAGACGGGCGGTTCCGACGGACAAAGGACGGCGGACGATTATTACAGGTGCTTTGCGGACCCGTCGGGCCAATCCTGGCGGACAAATATCAACCAAGTGCCCTACGCGACCCCCGAACTCTCGCGATGGTGCAGGGCGCGACGCGGCATTTCGACGAATACCAGCAGAAGGTGGGCAACCCTTTGCATTTCTGACTCAGTTTCATATTTTATTTCAGATCGGTTCAACGTTTGGCCAAAATTCTGTTCTCGGGTTATGCGTATTTCGAACGTTCCCCCCGCTTTCAGGTTAACTCGTGAGTTTGGGTTACATCGTTTCATAATCGTTTCAGATCGTTTCAGAAATGTGCAATCATTATGCGCAGGGTATGGCCCATACATAAGCTCACCCCCGTCCCCACCCCCGTCCCTGTGCCCCTGGATATGTCAGAAGAGTACGGGACTCGGGCCCTTGTGTCGTAAAAAGCAAAACACACGGCAGTCCAAATGGCCTGCTTTGTATGGCGCAAGGACAGCACACTGATTATCGACCCTCCACATCGACCCTCCATTTCGTCCCATCGCCGACCGGATTCGGCCGCGTGAAAGTAGTCTCCATGCTTGGAACCGGCCGACCAAACTGCCATAATTTTACGACATAGGGGCCTGAGTGCCGTAGCTTGTGCGCTAGTCAAAGTAAGACTGCACCCCCCCGTCCGGTCTATAGGGGGTTCTAAGCGGAACCCCCGGTCCGCTTGATTGCCGCTTGTTTTCGTTTTTGACAGATTGCACGGAAAGCCGCCGCCGGCGGCGCTTACGGCGTTGCGCGCGGCATTGACGGGAATCAGGCTAGATGTGCGGCAGAAGGAACGGTTTGCGCGTGTTTCTGGTGGCGGCGAAGGGCGGGGTAAAGCGTGGTAGGCGACGCCGTGCTTATAAAAGTTTAGACTCGCCGTAGACTCACCGACTAACGCAAGAATCCACTCGGTTCGATGTCCGATCTGAATAAGGCTAGGGGCGAGCGCATTGTGCCGATGGCAGCCCCTTGGAGTTCTTTACCGCATTTCCGCTGCGAACCCCACAAATGTCCGCTATAAATTCTATACGCACGGAATCCACCCGAATATTACGAATCCGCCCGACCGCCCAAATCCGGCGAAATTCGCTGAAAAGAATTCCAGAATCCGCCGAGAATCCGCCCAGTTGCCGGAATATCCAAAGCCGAAAGCATTGCCGGCAAAATTCGCTTAGTCCTAGGTCCGAAAGGGGGAGTTTGGGGCGACCAAAAATTGAGGTGTATGGGGTGATGTCATGATAGACCAATTGGCGTATATTAGACGGTAAATTTGACCGTCTGTGACTCAAGAATTTCGAGGCGGTCCTGACGCGCGTGGGAGCTCTGAAAATTAGGCCCTTCAAAACGCCCGGGAGCTCTGTTTTGAGTGGGGAATCGGCGAGAACGACGCGCGAACATTGGCGTACGAAGTTGCGGCGGCGGCAAAACCGCCGCAGGTAAGGTAAGCCCCCCCTGAATGGGCACGCGCGTCGATACGCGGGGATGAAACGGCGAGCATCGCCGCCGCCGCGCCTCGGCGCGATGCACACATTTAGACCGTCGTTTCCCACTCAAATGACTCAAGAAACAGGCCAGCGCCGCAACGGCGTGGCGGCGGCGATACTCGCCGTGTCACCCCCGCGTATCGACGCGCGTGCCCATGTAAAGGACCTGCGGTGGTTTTGCTGCCGCCGCAACTTCGTACGCCAATGTTCGCGCGTCATTCTCGCCGATTCCCCACTCAAAACAGAGCCCCCAGGCGTTTTGAAGGGCCTAAATTTTGGCGCTTCGCGCGGGAAGGCCTGTTTCGATAATCCATATACGCCAACTGGTCTATAGACCTATTCCGCTATATCAATCTACAACTTCCGTGGTCTAATAACTCAAGAACGGGAATCACTGTTACTTTCCGAGCTCTGCGCCAACGACTTCGGTCGCCTGACTCCGAGAAGACGCGGTTTAGAGTGGTGTTTTGGCGAGCATGACGCGCGAACAATGGCGTACGAAGTGTCGACGGCGGCCTCGCCACGTGGGGCTCGAACAGCAAGTATTGCCGCCGCCGCGCCGTTCGGGCGCTTCCCCGTTTATTGAGTCATATGATCGGGACGTGACGGTCTAAATCTGAGCATCGCCTTGGCCCCGGCGCCAAGGCGGCGATGCTCGCCCTTCGAACCCCACGGACTCCACAGCATGACTACATTGAAGGGATTCCGCGCCTCGGCGCGGCCGCCGTATACACTTCGTACGCCACTGTTCGCGCTTCATTCTCGCCAAATTACCACAAAAAAAAACGCTTTCTCGGAGTAAGGCGACCGAAGTCATTGGCGCAGGTGCGTCAGTGATATAGCGGAATATGTCTATTATTGGACGTTTCCGGCAAAGTCGTTCTGTCCTGTTTTCTGCAGTTGCGCCGGCCGCCGCAAAGTGCTCAGAGCGACGGAGACAGCCAAGCTAATGACATAGCGATGTCGAGCGCGCCCTTTGACGGTGTGACGACTAAGTTACGCGCGTTCAAACATGGGTTTCGAACCGGGTATCGGAATAACCATGCGAATGTCAGGCAGACCAAGGGCAAACCTGCTCCGGGGCTCGTCGGCACGGCCCCGGCGATCCGGAGACGTTAGCTAGGTCAGAGGTGGGTGGGTCGTGGCCGGTGTGCGCCCCCCGCGCGCCGTCTGTGAAGAGCGGCGTGGTGGTTCCATTGAGTGCATTCACAGAGTGGAAAGCTCCCTGTCAGCACCAATTTATGACAAATTGTCGGCTAGGGTGTGACCCGCGGCCCTGTGGCTCTGTGGAGCGCAGCGCCCCTGCGCTGATACGCCTCATGGACGATAGTGTTGTAGAGCCTCGCGGGCGATCTGTTGTACTTCAATTTGCCTTTTGCATTTGCAAATTGGAGCCATGTGTCGATGGCAAATGGGTCTTCCCTCCGTCGGAAGAGGCGGGAAGTCCTTTCAGAGGCTGGATCGCTCAAATACCGAAACGATTCATGCTCCGAACACTAAAGTTGTGGACCGGTTGGCCCAGAAATCCACATCTATCGGCAATCTCACATATTAGGAGTTTACTCACACCAGGTATCTGTGTGAGGCATTCCAAGAATTCCCGAAGATGCAATGTCTGCCACGTCGGACTCCACGAGCCATGGGGCACTTGTCCCGTCCAATCAGCTGCCACGAAACTCTCGGACGTGGCAATACACATGTCGGCCAGCCTGAAAACCACCGAATGGCGCTGGAGAACACCGCGCGCGGCGCCGGCTCGGAACCTGTGCGGTGTTTGCTGCGACACCTGAAAGGGTTTGTCCTGTAAGAGTTAGGGTTATCGCAACAGATGTATATCAAATGCTCCGCCGTGTGCGGTTCAGGTACGTATGCGTTGCGCGAGGTTGATCTCTGCACAAAACGGCCTTTTCCGGACGGACGGACTTTCGGTGTTTTACCGATAATCTTTGTTCACGCGCGTGTGCGGTGAAATCACGACGAGCGTTTTGCGCTGCCCATAACCTGTCGTTATCGCGACCGAGCGAGGTTGTGTTGTTACCAGTCGCTTCGCCCAAGACGTAGTGGACTTAGTTGTGTCGGTGTTACAATCTCTCTCAACCTATCGTAGCTCTAGAGGTGCTTGTCACTTTGTGATAACGCTCGGATTACCGCCTCGACTCCCACGTCGTCCAATACAATCAGTATTGGTTGGTTGGATTGTCCGTACTACCTGTATATCTGAAATCAGATGAAATCGATTGTAATCAATTGTAATCAATTGTAATATATGACAATGGCTGATGACAGTTCTTTTGTTCCCGCATTCGCGCGTCTTGCTCCGGCAAACTACGCGAGGCGCCCCATACACCATGCTAGATGATGTGGAAAGCCCGCCTGGAGTGTACGGCGTGAGTTGGGTGGATCGGGAGTTCAGACGATGCTTCGACGACGCCTGCGAGATGCGGTCGCGCGATCGCCAGTCCCCAGAGCCCCCCCGACGTTGGACAAGGCCGCCGAGCTGCGTATGTACCGAGGGTACCCGATCGGCCGAGCAGTCAGCCAGCCAATCACAGAGCCCGCTCTTCGCGCAAGGAATCTCCACGTAAGTTTCGGTGTCACTTTTCGAGACTGTCCTTGTTTATCGGAAAAAATTCTCAACATACCGGTCTGTCAGGTCCGCTTGTTTGGGGATATCCCCAAACGATTTTGACGGAGGCTATTCCCTGTGGAAGCCCAAACACCTCGATTTTTTGGAATTCCGGACCCCCATTTCCTGATCAAGCGATGAATCCCCCACCTCGTTGAAACCGGATTCCAACTTCCTTACTCCGCAGTTTGCCGTCGGTACTTAGTTCGGTTGGAGTCCCTACATTTTCTGTATGAAAATCTGAAATTGGACTCGACGCTAACTCGACGTCACGAAAAAACATTTCCGCGAACCCGAGCGGTTTCCACGTGTTCAGTGGCAAAACATCTGATCACACGTGTGTTTACAATATCAGGATCAGGAACACGTGACATCTAGGGGTACGAAAATTGTAGCACGTGCAACCGAATTCAGTCCTGGTCTCAAAACCGCGTAGTACCTGCACGGTCCGATCGACTCTACCACAAGAAACTGAGGGGTCAAATCGCGCCAAAAGCTCGATTCGTCAAGATTGTCGATTTGAGGGGTTATTACTCAGGCAAAGCAATATCCCGGTTGGCCGGGTGTCCGTCAGTCATTACTTGAAATCCTCACTCAAACCCACCCAGGTCTATTACTACGCAGTTCTGTCCCCGTACCAAATGGGCATATTTGCTCTTTGTCCCTTTTCTTGAGCTGAATCGTCGGGGGAGTTCCCTTTGATGGACTTGTGAGTTCGACGACTTGGTAAATGTTTCGATTTCCGCGGCCGTTCCTTAGTTCCTTGGTGATGACAGATGAAAGTTCCTGCTGAGTCATCGCAGTGTAGCCGATGGCAGCTGTTGTCACGATCGGCATCTGGGGGGGGACGGTGCTGGCCTGCTCCCCAGCAGGGCGCGCGACGTTCGCGGCGAACTGGCGCACGTGGGATACGCGTGCGTGCTGGAGAGCACGCTCTACACGCCGATCGCGCAGACGAACACGCGTGCCTTGCCGCCCTCGCCAGCGTTCGAGCGCTGTTGCCCACCCAGCCGTCAGAGCGGACGATGCACGATGGCGATGCCCCCCTTGAACACGGCGTGCGGGACAGAGCCCCGGCCACGGCGGGCGTTCCATCCACGGCGGGCGTCCAGTCGTTATGTCGCGTTGAGCGACAAGAGCGCCGCGGCCGGCAGCTGCACGCGGCCAGAGTGCCCCGGCTTCGGTCACCTGGAGGGCAAGTCGGGTAAAACTCACTGCCACAAGATCGGAAAACACATCTTGCTGCTAACGTGGCCGTGACTGTAACAAGAACTTTTGGAAAGTCAAAACTCCTCTTGCTTTTAGGAATTCACCGAGCTGATTTATTAGCTCGGTGAGGGTGTAAATCCGCCAAACTGGATCCGCCGTTTCTACCCAAGTGTCCGTCGTAAACCGTCGTTTCTTGAATCAAGTGAGGGTGCTCGGCGAAACTAGATCGGCCAAACTGGCTCCGCCGATCTGACTTCGCCGAAGGGGGTTGGTCATTGTTAAAAGCAAGAGGAAAAACGTTCGCTTCCTCAGTCTGAGAGGATGTGGCACAGAGAGCCTTTCGGGAATCCACGAGTCAACAGGGACAACGAGCAAGTGTTCCCATTTGGTACGGGGTCTGAACTGCGTAGTATGGTAGAGAGGGTCGGCGCGTGTAGACGCACACGGCGACACGGAAGGCCCTAAGGCTTGGTGACGCGAAAATATGCGGCTGGACCTGGACTAACAACGCGGCGATCGCCGCGCGCGTCACCAGACGGACGCGGGCGCCAGCAACCACTCCCCTTAGGCACCCCCGCGCCTTCGTCGCACGCTCGAGCGAGGAGCTCGCAGAAGATCGAGCAGCGTGCTCTTGAGCAGGGCTTTTTTGTAGCTGGGGAGACGTCGGCCATGCATTTGGCAGCGCCAACCGCAAAGGCAGGCTGACGACGATGGACCGAGCGTTGCATGACGAAGCGATCAGCGAGCGACGGTGCCGCAACAGGAGCAGCTGTACCCGGACGCTTTGCGAGAGGAAACTTACGGCTTCGTGGAGCGGACGCGACGTCGTCTGAGCGGACGTTTCTCTCGTTCTCTTTTAATGTTCTTGAATGGCATATTGAAAAGTCTTGCCCCGCGCGCGCACCCGTCGCTCACTCACCGCTCGTAAACGCCGCCCGCATCCGCGCCTCCATGACACGTCAACGCGTCTCCCGCGCCTTCTGCGTGCTCGCACCCCATGCCCAGGTCGACCCGTCGCCTCGCCCGGTCTCGCCCCGCAGGCCACGTGACTATATAAAACCATAGCCCGAAACTCGGGCTAACAGGGGTTCCAGCGCCAGTACCAGTACGTAGGGGGGATCCAAACTTCCGCACCCCAATTTTCCAATTTTAAGCCCGACACCTCGGAAAGGGGGTATGCGGAAGAAGTGTCGTTGAACTCACCAAATACCACCGAACATCGTCAAATACCACCCGAACATCGTCAAATACCACGTGAAAATCGTCAAATACCACCGCTGATATGACGGTCAAATACACGCACAGGGTGACCACCTCCCTGCTGACGAGTTGGCGAAAAGCGCCGTCGCACCGTGCACCCTCACGAGAGTTCGGGGGGCATCTGGCGCCGTTGGTTGATGGATCGGCGCCAGGATCGGCGCGATGAGTCCGCAACACACCTGCGACGATCACCTGCCGTCCTTTTACCCGCGTAGATCGTCGACCGCGGCCACCCGGGCGTGTTTCCGGAGCATCTGCCGTTTTCCGGACCAGGTGGCCGCGGCCGACGATCTACGCGTGGGCACGGACGACAGGTGGTCGTCGCAGGTGTGTTGCGGACTCATCGCGCCAATCCTGGCGGTGATCCATCAACCAACGGCGCCAGACGACCCCCGAACTCTCGTGATGGTGCACGGTGCGACGGCGCTTTTCAAAAGCTCGTCAGCAGGGAGGTGGTCACCCTGTGCGTTCCTAACTCAACTCGTCGATCGCAAGTTAAACAGCGGTGGTATTTGACGATGTTCACGTGGTATTTGACGATGTTCGGGTGGTATTTGACGATATTCACGTGGTATTTGGTGACTATCAGATACTTATTCCGCATCCCCCCTTTCCCTCGGTGTAGTTTGTTCTGAGCCAGGGGAGGGGGTTGTGAGAATTCAGGGTGTTCTCGATTTTGTTTCAGTTTGTCGAAACTGGTGACGACCTGTTATCGTGCATGTTTGCGTTCATACTATGCTTTCCAGCGCCCAGCGGGCCGTCAGATACGCGGCGACACCGTCGAATGGCGCCTGAGACGGGACCGCGGCACGGCGCGTGCCCGGGACCACATGGTGAGTAATAAAGAGGAGGGCAAGTCACAAACCGCGCGGTCATATCGTGCCCCTGGTTGCGTAGAGCACGTCGCACGTGCGATCCCCGATCGCATTTGTCGAGCGGTGGTCCCCGTCCATCTCTGGTCGGGAGCGTAGAAAACCGGAAAGCCCTCGAGAGCCCGCGTCATTCAACGCACGGTCTCAGGTTCAACGTCCCGATTCTTGTGGCGCGCGGTGCTGGTCGCGCACATACATGTTGGTATCCTTATCCGATCCTTGTGCGGACTTTATCCTGGGAGCTTTAATGTAGCCTTCAGGGTAATAGACCTATTCCGCTATATCACTGACGCGCCAGCGCCAATGACTTCGGTCGCCAGAGTCCGAGAAAACGCTGTTTACAGTGGTGATTTGGCGAGAATGACGCGCGAACAATGGCGTACGAAGTGTCGACAGCGGCCACGCCGAGGCGCGGAATCGCTTCGTGGTAGTCATGCCGTGGACTCCATGGGGGTCGAACCGCGATTGTCGCCGTCGCCGCGCCGTTCGGGCGCTTCCCCGTTTATTGAGTCATTTGATTGGGAAGTGACGGTCTAAATGTGAGCATCGCCCCGCGGCGCGGCGGCGGCGATACTCGACGTTTGACCCCCACGGAGTCCACGGCATGACTACTACGAAGGGATTCCGCGCCTCGACGTGGCCGCCGTCGACACTTCGTACGCCATTGTTCGCGCGTCATTCTCTCCAAATCACCACTCAAAAGAGCGTTTTCTTGGACTCAGGCGACCGAAGTCGTTGGCGCAGAGCGCGCATGATTTCCGTTCTTGAGTTATTAGACCAAGGCTGATATAGCGGAATAGGTCTATTGCGCATAGAGAGGCTGTGGACCACGGCGCTGGCGGTTTGGTCGCCGCAAATCGGTTGCTCGACGCCTATATTGAAACGTAGACGCCCTTGAACGCCCTCTACGCGGTGGTGGTCTTGGGGGCGCCAGATTCTGCCATATGGCCTCTAATTGCGCGATGCCAAACAACGAATCCAATTCATGAATCCACCCGTGTAGGGGGCAGGCAGTGCTCATTGCATGGCATCCTCAGCAACGCCTGCTTTCGAGGGGCGCGACGACTTCCTAGGCGGTAGATCGTTTCGTCACAGTGTCAAGGGCATAGGACCCGCCTGCACCCCACGCTCAAAACGCAGTACGACAGCGCTGCGCCTCGCGTGCGAAGTTATGAGGGATGTGCGAGATTGGCCCATGGGTGGGCGCCGATGGAGGGCGAGAGTCCGGGCGCGGGGGGGGTGTGGGAAGTGGTGGGACGGCCCAGGGGGGGGCGAGAGTCCAGGCGGCGGGGGGGGGGGCGCTGTGCGGCGGCAGGTGCGCGGGCAGAGGTTGTTGTTCGGGGCGCGTTTGCGAATGGCGCCATAACACCCGATGCCTCTGATTGGTCGAAGACTGTTTGCCCACTGCCGAGTTCCGAAGATTTCCGAATCGATTCCACTCAGCAATCCCAGTCTGAATCCCCTTCTACAATTCTTTAGAATCGAGGAAGGTACAGGTACACTTCGGAGCCAGTCGTCCCTCTCGGCCAATCACAGCACGGGAACTCACCGTGACCGGACACGCTGACACTGTGTTTACCCCGAAGCCATAGCTTGGGCGAAAGTGGCAGGTGGCGGCAGAGATCGCACAGTGAGCATTCATTTTGAATTTCTTTTGCACTTCATTTGGGGGTTCAAAAACCCGTGACTGGACTTCCTCGGGCGCGCGAAGAGTGGGAATGTATCTAGTCTGCACAGTATCGACTCATGAGGAGATATATCAGCAACTCGTCCTGCTGGATTACGATGAGCCAAACAAAACGCTCCGAAGCTTCGTGGAAACCGAGGCGCGACGCTGTAACCGCAAATGTATGCTCCTGTACCGGTACACAAAAAACGGGCAACTGGATAACCAACGAATTACAAGCGGATAAGATGTGTCGATGATTCGACCAATCATCGCGAGGTCACCCAGGTGACATGGATTGGGGGTTCAAACCCAGTCTCCGGGTCGCCGGCGATGGTGAAGGCCCTCATATGATTGGTCGAGAGAGTGATTGACTGTGATTTGAGTGGCTGGATTTTCTTGCACGTTTCTCGTCATCAGGTGCCTCTGCAACCCCTTGCCAGCGGTGGACCAATGAGAGCAATATATCGGTAGCGTGGCCGTACACGCGGACCGATATTATCACTGACCCAGCATATTCGTGTGAAACGCGAAGCCCACCATTTCACCATTTTGTGTTTTCTAAACTAGAGTTAGGGCGCCCCTAAAGTCAAACAGTTTTTCAAGCCCCAACTGGCGCGAAAAACATATGGAACCGACCCTACCCAAGCCCGCCATATTGTCGGGAACCACCTTAATAGCACCCCGTCTCAGTAAATTCAGGTCGTTTGGCGCCGTATTGACGACGCAACGCCCGTATTCTGGTACGTGAAATAAATAGGATGGCGCCCCTAAAGTCAAACTTTTTCTAACTCAGGGTGACCGTCTAATCTGCCAATTTTGACTCCACGCGGGTGCAGCCGCCGCTAGAAACAGGCAGCGGCGCCGCGACGACCCGTCTCGCGCTGTCTGGACACGCTTATCCCTCGACGATAGCACCGACAAAAGAACCAGCGGCTCTGCCCGGCCGCCACCCTCCTGCACGCGTGCGAAGTTGGCGTCTCCCCGTGCATTTTGCACCGTTTTTGAGAAACTTGCGGCGACTTTTCAGCTTTCGCTCGTGTCTCATTTGCCGATCGCCTCGAACAGATGCGCGCCAGCGGCGCCGGAGGTGCTCTGCGCGCCGCCCGCAGACCACGCACGCAGTAACCGTGCATTTGGCGAGGCAACCGCGGGTCGGGGAACCCCCAAAGATGCGACGGTGTCGCTGCCTGCTGCCTGCGGTCGACCCGTCACAGACAAAAACCCCCAAAACCCGCGATTTGCACCAAGATCGACGGTCTATAACTCAAGAAAGCCGAGAGTTTGACTTTAAGGGGCGCCTTGACCTTAGGGGCGCCCCAACCTCTACCCCTCTTCGGACGGAGCGTTGACACTGTTCGCCCATACAAATCGCGAACACGCCTCCACTTCCTTCGCAAATATACCCTTCCTGTAAATATTTTGAATCCAGAGAGGTCAGTACGCCACGTATGTCCCTCCCAAGAATATTGTGCAGGCGCACAGGCATGATGATGAAAAATCCGCCACTGTAATCTGCATTCTGATGGCGGCGGGGCGGAGCGCCGCGGCGGCGGCGGCGATACTTCGAGTGCGCCAGGGGCTTAATATTACTCACGGGAAGACGCTATTCTGTCGGCGGAGCCAGATCCGGCGAAGCAGCGTGTGCGTCGCGCATGGCGTTTGATGGGTTAACTCTTGAGTCATTTGTATGGGGAAACACAATGCGCGGCGCCCACGCCGTCTCGCCGAATCTAGCGCCGCCGTCAGAAGAGCGTCTTCACGTGAGGGCAATGAAGCCTCTTGCACACTCGAAGTATCGCCGCCGCCGCTGCGGCGATCCGCCCCGCCGCCATCAGATGGCCGATTACAGAGGCAATTTCTGCAGTTTCGTGCTGGCCCTGCACAATATATGGCGAATTGAACGTTTTTCAGCTCAAAAGATCTTCCGAAAGGGTGTATTGCCGCAAAACTCCAATTCTGGTTTTCCCCCTTGTTCTGTTCACTGGGAGGAAAGCCGTTGCCTCCGGCGCCAGAGTTTTGCGACAATTTGCAGCGCGTCGGCGCGTAAACAAATAATCGTATGGCGACGTGGTGAGGAATTTGAAAGGCTGTTGTCTTCATTTTGAAGTTGATCCCGGGTTTTGACGAGCTGATCTGAAAATTGAAGACCCAACGTGAGACAAATAATTATCGACTCGCGGATCCGATCATGTTTATACCTGTAGAGTGTAGACCTTCGCATATTTACGGAGCAGAGATCTCGGTAGTGAGGATTTGTGTTTTTCTTCAATTAACTCGTCTGATTAAAAGAATCACCTGTAAAGCGCAACCCGTGCGATTGCTTCTCATTCGTCGACCGTTTTGTGTCATTCGTCAATCGTGTGCATTCGTCAACCGTTTGCAACTCGTCGGATCGATATACAAATAGCAGAACGGCCGAACAGTCTTCAGATCATCGCGGTCAATCAAGGCGATACTGTTCCTGATCAACGACACCAGATTCCCGCCCCCGTAAGTATGCGAAGTCCCGGATTCCCCAAGTCTGCACCAAGAACACATCGATAAAACAAAATGCCAGGACACGGGGTATGGAGGGGCAGAGGACTGATTGAGTGGGAACTGTATTTCCGGAGTCCCAGTTCTTGAGTCGTAGACCGCCACTAGCGGAGGACTAAATTGCCCACTTGTGGAAATCAGTCTCCTTTCGGGGGATTCTCTAAGATACGCGGAGGCGGGCTCTGTATCCAGTGCTTTCTGATATACGAGTTAAGCTCACTAACACCCCTACATGCAATTGATGCAGAGTCAAATCTGCGTAGAGTGCACTGCACGTATCGTAGAGGCGGCGGCGTCGCGTGATATACGCCCCTGGGCCGTCCCACCGCCGCGCCTTCGTGGAGGAATCGGACAGAATTGGGCTCCGTTGGGGCTCCGGAGCCTGCACTTCTCTTGGACGTGACAGTCCCTCACTCTTTGCCTGTGCCGAGCAAACTACAGATAGTTCGTCATTCAGACGGTCAAATTGCTATCTTTCCCCCTAATTTAACTCAAGAATCCTGAGATAACACAAGTGTCGCAAATGTTTTAGGCAGAAACACGAGTTATCCAGTAAGTACACGTGCATGACCTTGATCTCAGTGTCGGCGTTCTCGGGAACCCTGAGATCCTCGAAATCGAATGTATGTCTTCTAAAGGATCGTTACCCGGTCGGACTTCGCCAGGAGGGCTTGCGGAGAAAGTCGATCGTAAATAGAAAACCAAATATTAACACACATTAATGCATATTAACACGTAAAACGCATGTGAACACTTCATGGACAGTTGTATACCTTCATGAACGTGTACCGGTACGCAGTTTTGTGACCGTGGGCGCTTGATCCAAGACATGCAACCGTTTGGCGCGGTACTTAAATACGACACATTTTTAAGAGTGGTATGTTTGCGCACCCCTATTTTACATCTCATTCAAACATCGCGGGACGGCATCATCGGCATCCTCGCGGGCGGCAGGGGCGGCGGCAGTTAAGACGCGTGAAAGACACGCGAATACACCAATGCGCGCGCTCGCCAGTCGCGCGCGCGACTTGCTGGTGCCCCGTGGGCCGCGTCAACCTGCGATCAGTGCGCCACCCGGAACCGATAATCATTTCTTGGGTCACAGACCGTCATTTCGCGCCGCCCGAAACTGCTTTTCCGCAAGTACTGCCGGCGAGTCGGTCGGTGGGACTTTCACAATGGAGAGTTCTGATTGCTCGCACGGGATTCGACACCACAACCTCGGTACAACACCCAACACTGGGTTTAAAGTGCGATACCAGTACATCCAAAAGTGAAAAAAGGGGGATTTTCATTCTCGCAGTTGGGCGTTGTTTTCGCGGCGACCGTGCATGAACCCCCAGTGCCCAGATCAGCCCAGAAATGCCCAATTTTGTTCGTGGACCCGAGTACGGCGTGCCACAGCGTGCAATCGCTTGGGCCAATTTGTACAGTTGTCACGGGGTTCAACTTAGTGTGTACTGTACTCGGGAGCTAGCCAATCGCCGCCCTCGGCTGATGGGCTGATACCGTGCAATTGTGCCAGCCCTGTGCTTGGGCCCGATGTACGGGGCTGGCACAATTGCGCGGTATCGGCCCATGAGCTGCAGGCGGCGATCGGATGGCTCCTGAGTACACCACCTCGTTAGGTGAACCCCCGACTGGCGCGTGCGGCTGCCCAACCGTTTGGGCACTATGGCACGCCGTACATCGGACCCGTCCTACAGGAAGCATCTCTGGCACGGGGAAGGGGGTCACGGGCGAACGCCGGCGTAAAGACGTACCAATGGGCGCAGGCAGCGTTCCTTGGGTGTCGATAGCTATCGTAGAGGCGGCGGCGTCGCCTGAGAAACGTTGCCGCGATTCCCCCCGCCGTACATTTGGGGTGGTTAGGCGCGGAATCGGGCTGCCGCGTCAGCTCAGTTTCGGTCTCTGACTGTTTGCCTGTGACCACCTGACGAGTTAATCAGACCGTCAAATTGTTATCTCTCCCCCTTAAGGTCATGTAACCCTAATTCTTGAACAGGACGACTTTCTGCCAAAATTTCATATGGCACGAAACTTTGACTCAAGATTATTGAGTTGGAAATTCGTAACCCAAGCCAAAATGAAACGCGCTGTCACAATGGCCGCGCGCGCGCTGCGCCGCCACCGCCGCGCCCACGGCCCTGAAACGTTGGAGACCTCTGATTTTCCGCAACTTTTCGCGATTTTGGGAGACCTGATGGCGCGCCGGGGGGGGTGTTTGTGCGCTACGAGGCAGGTTTCGCCAAGAATTGCCCGAGAGCTGGCTCTCGCGCGGAAACGCGTTCAGCGGCGCCGACCGAGGGAATTCGGGCAAACTAGCGGCGCCGTTCGTAGTAAAACCCAAAAGAGTCGCGCTGACGCCCATTCCGCGCGCGCCAATCGCGCCGCGCGCGCCATTTTGGAGCCCCGTGCCCCATCGCATTGAAGCGACATCGCCATGATAGGTCCGTCAGCGCGCCGTTTTCACACCATGCCTCGCCGTGCCTTTGTCTCTTTGGCGCACTGAGTCCAAAACTGGTCTCGGTTTGTCGTGGGACCCAGTGGTTGGGGTGTTATGAGGTGTTAGGGTTGGACAATTCCCTCCACGTCTTAAACCCAGTCTCCGCTATGACTACCCCCTGAACGCCCCGAATACAGTCGCTCGACCAATCAGGGGCGCGGGAGAATTATGCAATGTCCATTGACCAATCAGGCACGACACAATTACGTTCAGATTTGGCAAGATTTGGTCTAGAAGATCCAGTTGATCACAGATCTCCGTGCCTCCACGTGGACCAATCACATGAGGGTCTTCAGCCACTCCGGAGTGGCGGAGCCTGGGTTTAAACCCGGTCTCCGCTATGGAAAACTAGGGTCTGAAGGCCCTCATATGATTGGTCGAGAGCGTACCGGTATCCTCTCGCCCAATCATATGGCCTTCAGGCAGTCCCTCGCATCTACGAAATTTCGTCGAGACGGCTCCCACTTTGCGATCGTATGGGCAATTCGCGCATGGATCGGGCGCATTCGACTTGCCCATACGAAAGCTTTCGTACGAGCAATTCGTGTTGGGATCGGCACTGGCAGACTTCGTGATTTGGCCATACGAAAGTGGGAGCCCGTCTCGACGAAATTTCGTAGATTCGTGGGACTGTCAGGGTATAAGTACTGTGTGTTTCCTGGAAGCCCACCTGAAATCGTGCAGAGATGTTTAAACTCAGTGTCGGGTCTGGTATCGAAGGTATGGTATCGAATCCCGTTCGACCAATCAGAACTGTCCATTTGGAACTCCAACCGACCGAATCGCCGAAAGTCCGACCGGGTCGTGATCCTTGAGTAAATAGACCCTCGATTTCCAGTAGATAAGCGTGACCGGTCACGCCGACACTGAGTTTAAGCTCAGTTGTAATCAAGCTGGAACGAGTGTTAAGGCCCAGGTTGCGATTCGAGTACGCCACGACGTCCGTCAGATGGAACGGTGGGGTGCGGAAATCGGTTCGGGCCACGGAGCGCCGGAACCTGGAAACCCCGCTCGAGGTGTGCAAGTTCGGGCACTCGTTCGGGAAGTGCAAGTGCCACCTCGAGGTGTACCGCATCGGTCAGGACGAGGCTGTCTTTAAGGTTGGGGCCGTGTGATGCATATTGCTCGCCACCTTACTCCACGCCCATCGCCGCAGTTAGCACCTTCGTCTGTTGAGTCACAGGACAGCCTATGACGTGGCCGGCTGTATATGGCTGGCCCTGCTTAAAGGCTTTCGCGCTGCCCAAAGGAGTCTGGGTAATTTGTGGTGTCCAAGGGATGCGCAAAAAATCAGATGGACCTGGTGAGATGGTCTCCGCGTGGCAAGACGACAGGCGCGGGTTCGGCCTGGACATGGGGCAAGACGAGCTGGACAAGGTGAACGTGTACCGGGCCACCATGAACAAGGCGCCGCTGGAGTGGTCGCCGGGAGTCAGATGGCTGGAGTACGGGGTGAACAAGGACGGCTACTGGTGCTACGAGGATCTGGAGGAGCAGGCGATGGACGTGCTGGACGTCCTCGAGTGTCTCTACCCGGAGTGCCAGGTCGTCATGGAGGTGGACCACAGCGCAGGCCACGGGCGGCTGCAGCCGGATCGCTTCAACGAGAAAGCGATGGGCATGAAGATAGGCGGGATGCACACCACACCGCATCCCGGCGAGGGCAGCCGCCTCACCAAGGTGGGGCCTTACCGCACAATCAAAAGCAATATTTACAGCCCCGATTTGTGTTCTATTTTTTTGTCACGCACCTTCAGGTACCTGTGAGGATAGCTTGAGTGCGTGCAGCCAGAAACCGGTCACACAACTGTGGTGACATCCACGTTAAGCTTGAACATAAACTTCAGTAAGGCCCTGTACCAAGGCATGCCTTGAGCCCCCAGGGTACGACTACCGGCACGCGCGTCAGATCTCCGAGGGCGAGGTGCAGCACTTTGAGTTCCGCGAAGGGGATACCGTCAATCCGTATGAGGTGCCGACTTACCCAGATGGTCCCCCCATCGGATTGGCGAAGGGTCTGCGGCAGATTATGTGGGAGCGGGGATTGCTGAACCCAACAATGAAAAAGGATGACACTCACCAAAAGCCGAGCGCGAATCGAGGCGCCATCGCGCCGAATCTGCCAAAACGCCGCCACGAGCGTCTTACCACGAGCGATATAATGCCTCTGGCACACTCGAAATACCGCCGCCGCCGGCGAGGCGCCCCGCCAACCCGGCATCTGCTCACGGTGTTTGGCTGTGTTTGCGCGTCTTTTCCTTATTTTCGGGTGCGCACCGCCGTGAATAATTTTTAGTTTCAACTTGCAAGCTCTGAAATCATTTGTTTTCAACTTTCACATATGACATGGTGCCGGTGCTGGCGGCGTGCCACGACTTCGCGACGGAGAAGACCCTGCTGGAGAAGCGCATCACTGATCGAGGCAGGGGGCGTATTGAGAACACGCATTCGATGAACGTTGAATCTCCTCCCCCTCCTTGCGTCTGTGT
>Ga0307489_10000612_pt1 | contig 22064 bp, 1 predicted proteins | sample SB12metaG_FD_202247 | JGI IMG/M metagenome (GOLD analysis project Ga0307489, IMG submission 202247) | Sea-ice brine microbial communities from Beaufort Sea near Barrow, Alaska, United States - SB 1.2 | ecosystem: Environmental > Aquatic > Marine > Coastal | place: USA: Alaska | collected 2017-05-06 | reverse complement strand
TGTATCAGCGTGCTGCGCGAATTCATTCCAGTTATTGATTATATAGTACCACACCCGGTCTCTGGGGAAGACACGTGTGCCTTGTTAAGACATGCCCCCCTTGTTCCAGGTAAGACACGTGTGTGTGTGCCTTGTTCTGTTCGGTAAGACGGGTGTGCCTTGTTCTGTTCCTGTTTTTGATGTGTCTAGAGGTGCGTCATCGCGTAGGCAGAGAACGCGGCGCGAACGAGCCCGACGATCGCCTTGATCACTGCGGCAAGCGCAAGCGGGACTGCGGCCAGCATGAAGAAGAGCAGCGCCACGATAGGCACCAGCTGGTAGATGCTCAGCAGGTTGCACCACTGGAACCCCTCGACGATGTTCTGGTCGCCAGAAGCCATCACTGTGCGCGAGCGGTACAGCGCGGCCTGCAAGAGGCTTGTGCTCTCTTTGCCCAGGGTGAGGCTGACGGGGTTGTCCACGCGCTCGAGGTAAAGCTCCAGGCTGTGGCACGTGCCCGCCGAGGCCTGGCACAGCAGCCACGCAATGTTGGCGTTGTAGTCGTTGAAGTAGAAGGGCTGCGCGTGGCAGTCGACCACGCACTCGGGGCCGACGTTGTCCGTTGTCTGGTCCACTTGGCACAACAGAAGACTCTGCGGGACCGTGATGCGCGTGGGGAGCCAGTACGTTATGTCGGCGACAATGCTCTCGAAGAAGCAGACCGGGACGAGCGGTGCGCACCCAGGTGAGTAGTCGAACGCGATGAAAAGGACGAGCGAGCCGAACCCGATGACGGAGAGCAGCGTGCTGACGAGCGGCATGCCCGTGTACGAGACCACGGCGTTGATCAAGGTGAGCATGCCGAGGGCGATGAACGCAGACGTGAAGATAGAGTAGTGGTGGCTGCTGCAGAACATCTGCGCCTCGATGTTGCAGCGCAGCATCCGGGAGAGAACCGCGGGGGCCTCGTACAGCAGGCCAAGCAGTGGCATTTCCGTGACTCCAGTGGTGTCGGTCAGCCACTGCACGGGTTGCCGGATGTACCAGGGCGCGCCGGTGGCCATGTACTGCTCAAAGGTCTGGCGCGGCGCGGCTGTCCTTTCCCCCCCGTCCGGTGACCGGGCAGCCGCCCGGTCGGCCTGGACTTGCCGGGCCGTGCTGTTGCCTCGCGTCCAGGCCTCCGTAAACAGCTTGAGCGGGTTGTACGAGACCGGCGGCCGCAACGCCAGGATGTCGTTGGCGTCGTACGACCGCCGCAGCATCGTGGCGGCCTTCTGCACCGCCCTGACCGCGTTTGTCGCAATGCTGCACACCTCCCCCGAGCCCCCGCCCCAGTACACAAACGTGGGCGGGAAGAGGAACGGCCCGCGAACGTACTCCTCGGCGGAAACCTGGGGCAGGATCTGGATGACCCCCTCGCCGAGCGCGACGTCGCTGCTGTACTGCTGCACCGCGTTCATGCGGTTGATGAAGGAGTAGTCGACTGCCTCTTTCAGCGTCCTCGAGTGTGTGGGGGCGCCGCGAGGAGCAGTTCCCGCCGTCCCCGCTGGCGGCGGGGACTTCTTCTTCTTCGGCGCAGCGGTGGTGGCGGAGTCGGCCCGCTCGCTGTGCGGCAGTTGCTCCTCTGGCACCCAATGCGCGCGCATGGCGCGCGTGTGCAGCAGCGAGTGCCCGAGCGCGGTGGTGTGTGCGCGCATGCGACGGCGCCGGGCTTCGCGCTGCAACGTCTCGTTGACGCCGACGGGTGCGTCCTGGTACGCGTGTCCGGTGGCGTCTCCGCGCGATGCACCGGGGTACAGGTAGGCCCAGAGCTGACCTGTCATGTGCCGGCTGATGTCCTGCGAGCGCCCAAGGAGGGTTTCGGGTGCTGTATGGTCGTCGGAGCCGTTTGTGCGGGTGGTGTGGTTGCCGTCGGTGCCGTTTGTGGCCGGGCCTCCGTCGTTGGCCAGCTTGTCTGCGGCCAGCTCGTTTGCGGACGCGACGGCTGCGATCTGCGAATGCACCCACCAGCGGTGCAGGTCGCGTACCACAACGCGCAACGGCGCCATGGCCTGCGTGTGCATCAGGGCGCGCACTACGACCCACGGTCGTTGCAGCACGGCGAACAGCCTGTTCGGGTGTGCGACGACGTCGTACGCGAAGTCTTCGGGCCCCACAAGGAACGTGTCTGGGATAAAGTCAGAAATGTTGGTCAGGTGCACAATCTCAAGGCCGATGGCGCGCCAGCGCACGCACGCGCGCAGCAGCTCCGTGTCCGCCAGCGCCATCTCGGTTGCGTTTGGCTGCTCCGCTGCGACGAGGCGCGGCACGTGCCGACAGGCATGTGTGTGCACGGCCGACCAGTCGGCGTGCAGCGCGTGCTCGTACGCCTCGGGGGGGATGACGAAGCGGAAGAACGAGGAGGTCGGGCTGTTCGAGTCGCCGATGGAGAGCAGGCGCCTGCTGAAGAGGTTCTGCATGCCCACGACAAGGTGCTTGCTGAAGCCCGGGCCCATCTCCACGTTGACGCAGAAGCGCGAGGCGCCGTCCAGCATGTCGCAGCGGGCGGTAGCGAGCTTCGAGCTCTCGACTCTGTACTCTGCTGAACCCTGGACCTCTGCCTGCACGTTGCTGCCGAGCGCGACCATGCATACCGCGAAAGGGCCGGTGCGTACGCTCAAGCCGACGCGGTTGGCCTCGCACGAGGTGTACATCATCGGGCGCGTTGCGCAGCTGCAGTGTCCGATCGAATCGCCCGGTGACACGAGGCATATACGGTCAGTGGCGCACTCTGCGCACGTGATGCTCCCAAAGGCGTCGCGTTCGAACAAGTTGTCGACAATGTCGCACGACGAGCCAGCGAAGCTGCACTCGTCGTTTGTGATGCATGTTGTGCGCAGCAGCGTCTGCACCCCACACTTGCAGGTCTTGGTCACGATGTCGCAGCCGTAGCGCGAGAAAGATGCGGATGGGGCCTGCGGGCACGAGTCGCATATAATGCTGCCGGCAACCTGCGACTTTTCAACGACAGGCCCTGAGAGCGTCGAGAGGTCACCGGCCATGCAAGTGTCCGCGGCGGAGCAGGAGAGGCTTTTCGCGTCGCCGAGGAACGTGCTGTACGTGGACCAGCAACGCGTTGGCACCGGAAGCGATGTTGGGTCCGGGTCTTCGTCGGGACGGAGAGTATCGTTGCAGATTTTTCTGTTTGGTATGCACTCTTCGTAGTAGAAATCAAGGATTGTATTTCCCGCGGCCTTGAACGGCTCATAGGGCCCTATGACCAGATCTACCATGGCTTCGCCTATTGGTCGCATCAGCGGGCACGTGAATCCGATGAAGATGATGTCGTACAGTACCTGAATCATAGCGCACATGAACTTGATGATTGCCTGCAACGCTTTCCCAAACCCTGAGTCCATCATGAAGTTGTAGACGAGATCCCCAAGGACCTCCCATAACGCCTGCATCTCTTCGAGCATCAGCTCCGAGTACAACTGGACCTGATGCCACGCGTGCTGGTTACCAGCCCCCACGCCGAGGATCAAATAGCGCCCCAGGTTGAGCACGATCATCGTGAAGAAGTAGCCGATGCGCATTATCCTGTCCACAACCCCGCGTAAGTCGCGGATGATGTTGTGGGCAATCTGCAGCTGCGTCGAGGCACACTGCGACACCCCGTCCTCGCCCCCGTTGGCCTCATCGATCTCGTCGTCACGCTTATCTTTCAGGGGACACGAGTCACTGTGCGCCTGGAGATAGAAGTTCTCCACAGTCGCGCGCACAAACTCCTGGTTCGCCGCGGAGTATATCCCAGGGACATAGAAGAACTTCTCGTCCTTGCAGACGCCAGAGGCGATGCAGTTCTGTTCGAACAGCTTGTTTTTGGCGGCCTGTATGGCCCCGCAAAGCTGGTTCGTGACAGGGTCCATGTCGCAGATGTTGATCGGGGCCACGGCCGAGATTTTGTCGCTGTGTTGCACGTCGGACATTACTGCGGCACAAGCCCCCTTGCGCTGCGCTGGGTCTAACCACGTCGAACGGTCGATGGTCCCGTGGCACCTCCCGACCGAGGAGCCCTCCCAGCTACACTCGCGCGTGCAGAACGATGTCTCTTCGTTGCACGTCTCGACACACTCGGGCTGCACACGGTCGCAGTACACCCACTTGACATCCCACATGTTCAACTCCTCGAGAGACACGTCAAGGTCTGCCGAGGCTTCGTCGAGCAGCTGGCGGGCACTCATGAGTGGGACCTGCGGCGGCGGTGTGTCGACGACCGTGGTGGCGTTCTCCTGTGCGTTCAGGATCTCTCGCTCCCGCTCCTGCTTTTGCGTGAGCGGGGTGACGCTGCGGGTTGTGAACGTGGTCTCCGTGAACAGCGTTGTCACGTCCTGCACGAACGCGTCCCAGAACGCCCCCGGGACCCAGCTCGATACGTTCAGCATGTGGTCCAGTGTCTCGCAAGTGCTGCTGCTGCTGCTGCTGCTGCTGCTGCTGCCAGCGGCGGCAGCGCCCGCACACAGCGAGGCGCGCAGCCTCTCGCGCAGGTTGCCGGCGATGGCGCGCTCGCTGCGTTCGCGGTAAAGCACCCCGAAGCTAGTTTCCGCCGGGATCTCTGTGTGCGCGCCCCCTGCCGTGAAGACTGGCGGCCTCGGACACTGTGTCGCGCACGATCGCCGCTCGGACGGGTTCCACACATACCCAGCAGCAGCAGCAGCAGCGCCCCCGCCCCCGCCTTCGACTGTCTCCTCTTCCTGCCCGCCTGCCCGCCTGGCCTTCCCAGTGTAGCAGTCGCCACCGGGAGCCTCCGTGTTGCGAGGCGCGCCGTCGTCGGACGCCGCCGCACCCGCCACATACCTGTACTCGAAGTCGTGCATGCGGTCGAGCAGGTTGCACTGCGACACCCGCGCGCCGTCGGGTCCCGCCTTGTCGTACGCCCACTTGCCCTGGCCGATGAACGAGCCGTCGCGCAGCTGCCCGCCCGTGTAGGGCCAGTCGACCTGCTCGACACATGTGCCGGCCAGCGACCCCTTGTCGACCTTGCTCTTATGCCAGCGGCCCTGGTTCAGAGACAGGGCCTCCACCGTCTGCGACAGACTGCACAGCTCGTTCCCCCCGATCTTGTGCTGGCAGGACGCGGGGCTGTCGCAGAAGCAAAACCCGTTGGACGTCTTGATCGCCGCCGCGTTGACGTAGTCCTTGGCCATGCCCGCTGCCTGCACGCTGTTGCTGCGACGCTTGTCCACACTGTGGTGCTGGAACATCGTGGCCGCACGCCGCGAGTTGGGCAGTGAGGGCCTGAAGTGCGCGCCCGCTTGCCCGGACAGGTACAGGCGCTGCTTCAGGGGACACGCCCAGTGCAGCGGCACCTGCGCGGCAGCCTCCGCGGACGGCATGTCTGGCTCGTGTGCGGTCTCGTTGAGGTGCTCCGCCTGGATGTCCCACGCCAGCCAGCGGTGCAGGGTCGCGGTGCTCTCTGCCGCGTCGGCGCTCTTCTTGGCACCGAACACCGCACCGGCCATCAGCGCGTTCACCTCCTGCTTGCGCGCCACAGCGCCGCCAGCGGCGGCGCCTGCCAGCACAAGGTCGTACAGATGCAGGACGCCGCTGCTCGACACGACAAAGTGCATCTGGTGCCCGCCAATGTCGAGCGTGTTGAGGTTCAGGAAGTTCTTCTCGACGCGCACGTTCGAGGCGGCGAACACGGGTGTGCGGAACACAGCGCGCTGCGGAAGCACAAACAGGCCGCCCGGCTCGCGGTCGTCGATCTTGGAGGCGTTGGCGTATTCGTAGAGGTTGGCGTGTTCCGCGCCCGGGCTGGCGGTGCCGGACCCGCCGCCGAGGAGTCCCTGCCGATGCTTGCAAGAAACGCCTGAGGGGCCGCCGGCAGCCGTCGGCTTCAGCAAGCACACGTTGCTCTGCATCCACGGCCCGACGATGCGTTCGCCCATCGGGGGGTCGCCGTTGAGTTCGCGGCAGCCCGGCGACTGGTCTCGGTAGAACGGCGAATCGTTGTCCTGCGTCGGGCACTCCAGCCCATTCACGCAGCTCGTGGTGTACACCTCGGAGACTGTGAACTCGCTCCGCGACATCCCGATGTCGCAGCCTGCGCGCACGTTGAAGCCGCCGCCGGTCCACGGGTTCAACAGCTCGATGGTGGCCCCGTCCACCGGGGATATACGGCACACGGCGTCGTTGATCGTGGTGCTCCTGCACTGCGTCGCAAAGTCCATGAGGTACTCGAAGTGTTTCTCGCGCGGGTCCCTCGCGTGCTTGGCCCACATCAGCAGCACGCCGCTGTCTTCACTTGCGTCGTCGGCGACAAGCTTGGACGCCTCAACTGGGAGCTGCAGGAAATACCCGTCGGGGATGATAGGCGGGCCGCTCGAATTATACGCCGTGTTCACGCGCCCGCGCATTGCGATGAGTTGCTCGTTGTGGCTGCACTGCCTGTAATTCACCTGGTTCGTCTCTGCGACCTCCTCCACACACGCCTGTTTGTCGAGGAAAAACTCTCCCGGATTGCCGGGCACCGGCGTCTTCTTGCCTGTGCTTCTCTCCCAGGGCAGCGCCCGCCTTTTTGGATCGAATTCCTCGTACGTCCACGCGGCGGGGTGGCCATGCACGATGGCTGGCAGCGGGGCGCGCAGCTGCGACACGCGCGTGCGCACGTTGAACGCGCCGGGCGTCTCCTTCGTGCGTGTCGCGGAGGCGTTGTACAGGAACCGTTCGCGGTACTCGGATTGCGCGAGGTGGACCAAGAGCTGTGACGTCTCGAAAACACTCAGCTTGGAGTTTGCAGTTAGCTTGTCCCGCAGGCGAGCGATCTCCGTACCCTGCAACTCACCCACGGTAGCGTCAAACGCGCGATTATTGACATACCATGTGTCGAAGTCGCCCACATGACAGTCGTGCTGCCCCTCGCAGAAAACCCTGTCCCGCGCGTAGCGGGAACATTCGCTGCAGTAGTAGAACGATTCCCCCACCGTCACGCTCATCCCGTCGCATTCGTCTTGTGTGCACGAGAATCCTGGCAGCAGCTCGAGGCTCAGCGCGTTGTATTCCGCGGGTAGCACCACGGTCTGCGCGAAGTGCGGGCTCCCGCCCTGAACCTGGACACCCGCAAATGTGGGGCTTCTGTCGTAGTCCAGCCAGTCCGTGTCATACAAGTCGAAGTTCTCCATCATGTAGCTTCTGGCTTCATCATCCGGGACCCCATTCCCGGTTATTGTGGACCACACCTCAAGCATCGTTTTCGGGCCCGCAAATGTCTGCTGGGATGTCTTATCACGCGGAGGTCGGAATTCATCGAACCCCCCCTGCGCACAGTTGAACCACGGGGGGTATTTCCCAGCACCCTGGTATTCAGTCAGCGTCGTTTGGTACAGGCAGCTGTTCTCTTTGCACTCTTCGCACGCAGCACCATCGCCTTGTGCCTCCTTGCTCCATTGCACGAGCGGCGGCCACTGCTCGTACTCGATCATGCATGTCTCGACTGGCGGAACTGGACCTGGTTTATATTCTACTGTTGGAATTGGTGTATCCGTACCAATGTTTGCTGCAAATGACGAGTCCTTTTCGTCGCACCCACCCAAGTTCCACGCACAACCTACCCCCTTAGCGACGGTAGTGGCGCCTTCGACTACAAGTCCTCCAACCCCCGTGCCCATGTCCCATCCCAACAGACGACGTGCTGGCCTCGTGATGACGTTGATGACGTTAGCCACAGCATAAACCTTCGGACGTGGGCCTTCATTTTCCGCCAGGAAGTCTACTCGGTTTTTGACGTCGGTGGGGTCGAAATGTGTGTTGCTCCAGACAATCCTCTCGTGCTTCTGGACATACCTCGGGTTACGTCCGATAACTGTGTAGTCATTCGGCTCGTACCCATACGTTCTGACCGAGACCCCGGCAGGAAGCTCGGCGTGCGTCCAAGTGTGTCTGGTACCCGAAGAGAACTTGTCCTGCTTGCTGGTGAAACAGGAGTTGCCTACTTCGTAACAGACACGTTCAGGGTGTGGGTTCACAGGCTGCATATATTCGCCATTTTCAGCTTTGCGGTGGCAACCCGTGACTGGGTCATGCAGTCCATTGCAGTCCCACTCGGTGGAGGAATCCCGGTTTGCATCCTGAGGCGAGCTGAACCCGACGTTACACCTCTGGCCCAGGCCCCTGAAGTTGTTGATCGCGGTCGTGTCGTCTTCTTCTCGACACACATATTTGTCGACCCCGGTGTCGTCCGAGTCTATCAACTTCACGAAGGGTCTTGCCTTGCCTACGGATGCGTCTCCCGGGACCCAAGTGCTGTACGGGTCGTTTGAGGGGTTGTTTTTGAATATGCACGGGGTCCTCGTGCCGTTCCCGTCCTCTGTCGGGAAGGGGTCGCCCCCTTGTTGAAACCACAGCATCTCACAGGAACTCGCTGTTATGTCCTTGAACACGCGCGACACATGGGCTGCCAACGAGGGTGGGATGCTGCCGCCCATATGCAGCCACGGTTGAGTGAACAGCGAAACTTCTGGGTCACCCCACGCCCGTACCTCTGACGACAGCATCTCTTCGTCAGAGACCACGTCCACCAGCTCCCCATAGTAACCCGTCGTCAGCCATTTCTCCACGATCCCCTCGATCGTTCTCTTGCCCTGAAGCGCCGCATTCGGCTGCGGGGGCTCCTGATTCGCCTCGAGCAAGCCTGCGGATACAGTGCACCCGGCCTCACCCTTGCAGCATGCCTTGTCGAATGCGTTAATTGCGTCGCGCTGTTTCAATTCGTACGAAGTAAATACCATGAGCTCGAAGGCTTCACCATCGTCACCACCGTCGCAGGTGTCTACGAACAACTTCTGTGTGTTGCACATCGGTCTCAATGGCGGCCCACCGTCGCGGCGCAACCTGTCATGCACAAACGACAGCGACTGCTTGATGGCCGACCTGACACGCTGTTGGGCCCTGGCTCTCATCGTCACGGTGTTGACCAAGGCCACCGCCGTCTGCTGCAGATACTTCTTGAAAGTGACTGTCGGCACGGTTGAGCCCGGCGCTGGATTGCGCGAGGCCATCCAGAGATTCCACGCGGGACAGTCCACCGCCTCCTTGTCGGAGACAGCCAGGCCGGAGAGGAGGTGACACTTGACCCACCACATGGGCGGGAGCTCTACCATGGCAAACATCGTGAAGTGGTTCAGGACAGACGTGGAATGCAGCGTGAGCGTGCGCTCCATCGGGTCGGGGGCTGTGCTGTTGCTGGCACCGTCTGCGGCTATCGGCGTCGACACGGTTACCTGGTATTCCTGCCGGTAGAAGCTGGGCCGGTAGTGCTGCTGCAGGCGTGTGTCGGGATCCTGGAGCAGTCTCTGGATCCATTCGCCGCACTTCACACGCTTTGAGTATGCCTCAAGGCTCGAGAAGTCCGTGGCGAAGGCAGTCGTGAGAGTCTCTGTCAGGTACCCACGGACTCGCTCGCGGTCCAAGGACGTCGGTTCATAGCCAATGCGCTTGACTTCGCGTAGGTTTTCCTGCAGGTCGGCGTACGACAGGGACATCTCGCAGTGTTCATTCACCCGCGTTGCAGCGCTGGGCAGCGCTCCGGACGCGGTACCCTTCATGTTCTCGTCGAGGATAATCATGAGAGCGAGCGGCGCCACGGCGAAGTCGATGTGGCACGTTGTGATCGGCACGTCGTCTGTAGAGACGACAGCAGCGCCAAAGGAGCCGCATTGTACCGCGTCCGTCACACTGAACTCGGTGGAGGTGGTCGCGTCTCTGCGCAGCACGTGGCGCGCGGGGATGGGGTTATTCTGGATGTAGTAGCTCGGGGTAGAACACTGCGGGATGTCTGCGCAAGGCACCAGGTCGAGCGTATGGTGGTTCTCCTCCTCGACGCCGAGAAACCCAAGGGGCAGGTTGCTCATGTACTCCATGAACGCCAGCTTCACCGCATGCGGGCCGTACGCGCCGCCCTCGAGCTTCTCGCGGTAGTATGTCTGGTACAGCGGGCTATAGCGCGGTGCTGCACTCAACCGCCCCCTCGAAGAGTGCAGCGCCGGCAGGCTGCCGGCCACCGCCGAGCTGACACGCGGGCGGCACATGACGTGCTGCTCCATGTGCTGCACGTCGCGGTCGCAGCGATGCGCCTGCTGGTGGAGGATCTTCTGCGAGGCAAAGATGTCGGCCTCGGTCTCCTCGCGCGCCGTGTCGACCCAGTGCACGTGCTCGCCGAGCGTGCAGAGGTTGTTCTGCAGGTCCGACTCTGTCTGCTGGGTGCCGCAGTTCTCCTCAAAGACGTGCCGGTACTCGTACCAGTTGCGGTATGAGCAGAGCCCGTGCGCCTCAAACAGCCCGGAGATGCGGCCCCACGGGCTTTTCCCGTACATGTCCACACTCTCCATGCTGCTCTCGTCGCACGTCTTGGCGTGCCATGCCAGGTCGATGTCAGCGCCAAAGGCGTTGTGCACCTCGAGCACGGGGTGCACACACCGGCCCTCGCCTGAACACAGCAGGTCCGACCGGTCGAACCCTGCCGGATTCGCGCAGTCGTGGTGCGACGAGCACTGCATGTAGTTGTCCTCCGTGGCCCAGGGCGCGTCGACGCTGTCAGAGACCTTCGAGACCACACACACCGAGCTGAGGCACTTGAGCACCACGTGGCTGCTGACGCCGAGGACATGCACTTGGCAGTCCTCGTCGCTGTAGCACGAGAAGTGGCCCGGCATGCCGCAGTCGCCGCCGCCCTCCGTCCACGAGTCTGCGTGGTCGTCCGCGTCGAGCCCGAGGTGCATCATAGGCGACGTAGGACTCGGCCACGTCATGGCGCCATGCTCTGGCCACGAGGCCAGCAGGCCGACAGAGCGCAGGCGTGCGTGTGCAGTGCGGTCGGGGTCCCACGGCACCTGGTGTGGTGACGTCGAGCACTGCGCGTCCGTCCACTCCTCTGTCCCGGAGTCCTTCAAGACTGGGACCGCGTAATCCACCAGCACCCCGCGGCGCATGCGCGTGCAGACGCGGACGTTGTTCTGCTCGCGCAGCGTCTGCCCCAGCGTGTTCAGGCGGCACATCCCAGACGCGCCAGCGTTGTTCATGAGCAGCCGCTCGTCGCGCAGCGCGCTGTGCCGGTACCGCATGGCGTGCGCGGCCGCGTCGTACTCAAACTGGTTGTTGAACGTGCGGTACGCTACGCGCTCTTGCTTGCAGGGCGTGGTGACGTGGAAGCCCACTGGGTGCTCCCACTCCTCGGGCCACCAGTCGGACACGCCGCCACAACTCGCGGCGGCGTCCTCCGCTCTCGCGCCGGACGCCGTGCGCCACTGTGCGCTGCGGGGCTCCTGCGCCGCACCCCCCCCCGCAGGAGAGGAGAGGGGCGCCGCCGGGCGTACGTACTGCTGCCACAGCTTCTCGATGTCGAGGCCCACCGAGGACGAGGTGATTTCCCGCTTCTCATACTGCAGGTTGTAGCGCTCCCTGTCGCTGGACACCGTGCTCCAGTGCGCGTCGGAGGGTTTTGACCACTTGAGCGACAGCGTGCGGCTCCCGGCGCTCACAAAGGACATTGCGTCTAGCTTCACTACAGGGTCGTTCCTGTGCTGCTCCACAAATTTCGTTGCATTCAGCCGCGTGGGCTCAAAGCCCTCGGGCAAGTCAGAGATGTTGGCAAAGCGGCACGTGTTTACGACACGACACGGGTCGAAGATGAGCACCTCGGGCGCCTCAAGGCCCTCTCTCGCGCTGTGGTACACAACCAGGCATGTTGGACCCACCACGACAAAGCTGTCAGTGCTCGCCAGATCGCCCCAGAAATCCACGCCTACACAGGCAGCGTGGTTGCTCGGGGTGTTTGCGACGACGGGATCGGGGGCATCCCTCGTTTGCACCTTGTGCGCCGAAAACACGCCACGCAGCGCGCAGAAGCCTAGTAGCTTGGTCTGTGTGTGGCACTTGCGCCTCCACGTTGCAACCACCTCGTCCTGTCGCACGCGCTCGATGTCTGTTTCTGCGACAACGTGCTGCATCGCAGTGGCCGTGGCCAGCTCGACCACGTACCGCAGGCAGAAGGACAGCCCACGGTTCTCTGGGATACCCTGTGTGACAGGGAACAGCACGTCGCGGAAGTGCGCCGAGTACGACGTGTCGGCGGCCGCGGCGGCTTCGACCTGCCTCTCGCAGTGCTGCTGTGCAATGGTGGAGAACACATCGCGCGGGTTCATAAACAGATACGCATTGTCGCGACCGCGCTTGATCACGCTCTCTGCGTTCATGAAGCGCATGCCCCCGCGCCCCTCGTGGAGAAGGTGCTTGACGGTGAAGTGCAGGCCCGCTTCGCTGCCCTCGCTGCCCTCGAGCAGCCACTGCTCGACAAACGTCGCGTTGTCGAGCAAGCCCCACGCAGCCGTGTCCACCGTGTTCCACGGGCACTGCAGGTAGTCGAGGAGCTTGAGGTGCTGCTGCATCTCCAAGCCCACGGCAACACTGTCCTCGCTCTGCTCCCAGTGGTTCCAGTACATGCCGCTCAAGGAGCTGCAGATGTTTTGCAGCCGCGCCGACAACTTGCCGCGGAAGGGCACGCACACGCTCTCGGGGATCTGACACCACACACGCTCGTCTTCGTCGCGCACGCTGGCCCACCCGCAGAAGCAGGCTTCAGCGATCTTCCCCAGCGCCCACTCGCCGCTGGTGGTCTCGCGGAAAAGCGAGGTGTCGCCCTTCAGCGGCACGGGCGGCGCGAACGTGAGCTGCTCTGACTCCGCAGCGCCGTCGAGGCTCTCCAGAATACTCGTGTAGATGCCGCTGGTGATCCCTGGATGCAGCTGTGTCGCGAGGTCCGCGTGCCCCTGGACTTTATCCTGCGCGGAGCTCCACACCTTCGCGGTGCTGGGCATGCCGACCGCCAGGCGTTCGATACACACCCGCGAGTCGCTCGCCACGTGCTTCAGGCGATGGCTCCAGAAAAGCGGCGAGTATTCGCGCGCGTCGGCCACGAGCCGGCGCACCCACGCCTCAAGCGCCGTGAGGTGGCCCTCCGGCTCCGTCTGCACGGGGTCCCACGCTGGCATCGACGCCGCTGTGGTCGGCGCGCCGGTGACCATGTCGCCCACAGGAAGCGTGAACATCACCTGCGAGACTGCGCCGACGCATACCTCGAACGCAGAGGCCGTCGTTGCCCCTGTGAACGCCTCGTCTCTCCCGTACGAGACGAGAGGCTCGCTGGTCGTAAACAGGCCCTCGCTTTGTGCCAACTCGCGTTGCTCGTCCGAGAGCGCGAACTTGCTGTGGTCCACGTCGTACGACACTAGGGTCGACACATTGCGCAGCACGGTTGTCTCCATGTAGTCAAACGCGTCTGCGAGGATGTCGTCCACAATGCCGCTGTTCTCGATCGTTGAGAACTTGAAGTTCTGGATTGCATCTGGCACGAACTGCTCCAGCAGCTCGCGCTTTTCCACCCCAGAGACCGAGCGCAGGTACATGGTCAAGCTTTTCCCATCCAGCCTGGTCTCTTGCACCACCTCGGCGCAGCACGTCGCGCTGACGGCGAAGGGGGGGGTGGTGCACGTACAGCCAAACTTATTCCAGTCAGAGAACGTTGTCAACGCGGTATCGAACAGCAGTTCCACCTGCTCCTTCACAAGTTCCTCGAGGCTTGTGTCGTCGCGCATGTGGTGTCGCACAAAGTTCTTGATGATACTGCGTCGTACATCAGAGCCGCAGGTAAACGGCGATTTTGTGTCACCGTGCATCTCGTCGCCCGTGCATGGCAGCGAAAACTCGCGCGTATCGCCGCCGTCGAAGTCGCGGAAGTACTCCAGGCCCGGCAGCGTGTTCGCGAGGTCCCTGGGGGACAGGTCTGCGCGGCCGTACGGCCCCAGAAACATGCAGTCGAATGCCTGGTGCAGGATGTCGCCCTCCGATGTGAACAGCGACACCTCCATGGCCTCCCCCGTCCACTCGTCCTTCGCCTTCTTCACCGCTGCCCTGACCTCGTCCGAGATCTCTTTGTACACGACCTTCGAGTCCTTGGCGAGCTGGTCGAGGTCGGTGGACGTCGCTGCGTGCAGGCTGGCGACCGGCACGGCGTTGCGTGACTTCGAGGACCAGACGTAGGCCTGCAGCTCGCACGCCGAACCGTCGGAAGAGACGCCCGAGGAGGGCGTGGTGCATGCCGCAAACTGCTTGCTTGCCTCAACCCCGACCTTGTTATTCTTGGTCGGTCCACTGAAGACAACGCACGCCGCAATCATATGCGTTGGCACTGCGAAATCTTCCCCGTATTCGAAGCTGGACCCGCTCGGCCCTGGACGAAGCGGGTCCGGTTCGATCATCGCGTACACAAAGTAATCCTCGCGACGCAGGCCAATCGACTCGCTGGCCAGGTGCAGTGCCAAACACGCATCGCTTGAAGCCTCGTCCTTTACCCGGGCCATGCACCTTGCTGTGGCAACGTTCGCTGCCGCAAGCGCTCTCGCCGCGCCAATTTCTTCTCTGAACTCGATCAGGTACGACGGCAGGGGTTTCTCCGTGTCGAACAGAGTTCGCGTACCCGGGTCCCATAGCATTGCGTTGTAGTTGGCGTTGCACCGCGCGAGCACCGGCAGCAGCTGCGCCCCCTGCTGTTCCAGCAGGGGCGGCGCCACCGGTTTCTTGAGGCGGCATGCGTCCGCGTCGTCACCACCCGACAGGCAAACCAGGTAGTCGCTGGTGCTCTCCGCAGACCCCCGCAACTCCGAGTAGGTATACGGGTTGAATAGAACATATGGCTGGCCAAATGGCGTCTCCATTTGGAGGAACCCCGTGCACCAGAACGCGTGGTCCGCGATGCCACCCTCCGCCCGTGCGTCTGGAATCTGTGCTGGGTCGTCGGCACACGCACACTGCCCTTGCCGGTACATGGACGCATCGGTGAGCTTGCAGTTCTGCACGTCTGCGACTTGCACCAGGTCCTGCACCCCGCGGATCAGGCCCTGCACGTAGCTTAGCCCCCCGTCTATCACGTGCTTGTAGTTGCCAAACGGTACCGAGCCAAGCCACGCAACCAAGCTGTCCAACGCAGAGTCCACCCCTTTCGATTCAGGTGTTTCGACGTTGTCGCTCTCGAAGTCCGTCAAGCACGTGCCAGCCATGCTCGTGTACGCGTCCCCGTACTCCGGGCTCGTGATTGTGAATTTCATGCCCGTCACGTCGAAGGTTTTGATAATGTCATTCGCCTGGCACATCATCATCTTGCGCGCCACCAGCACCGGGTAGACAACCGCGAGCCCGGCGTTGCCCAGAAAGCGCGTAACCGCCGCGAGCGTCATCGTACGATGCGCCTCGCGGTACTCTGACGACAAGTCGGTGGTCTTCGGTTCTTGGAATAACGCGCCCACGTTGCCGTCGTTTGTCAGAAGCTTGTCCACCATGCCGACGTTCGCGTTCACGAAGGACGTGATCGTGCCCGCGATGTCGTAGATGGTGTCCTTTTGCAGGCATATCTGCGCGGTGAAGAGCTCGTCGATGCCCGACATGGTGCTGTCCGTCGACTGCTTCCCGCTTGTGGCAAGCGCAATGCTCTGCACGATCATGATGCTCATCAAGTTCCACGAGCCGCGCCACTGCAGCAGGAAAAACTCCATGGAGTCGGACAGCAACTCGCCCACCGCACACAGCGGCTTGTTCAGGTTCACGGTCGTGCCGATGCAGTTGGCAATGGTGCACTGCTGCGCCGCGTAGCACAACGTCTGGATCGGGCGCGCGGTGCATCCGCTGCAGTCGTTTGGGCGGCAGCCCTTCACGACGGTCAAATTTATGCTGACAGGGATGCCGTTTTGGAACCCCAAGCCGCGTTCGCGCGAGTCGATGCGCATCGACGCGAGCCAGTTGACGTGCCTCTTTGGGTGGTTCGCCACGAAGACACTGTACTCGTTGCGGTCAATGTGCGTCTGCCGCGACCGCAGCGATATGGCCGTCGAAACTACGATACTGCTGCGTTGCTGCTGCACCTCTGTCGTGAACACGCCCATGAGAGGCACTTTGATCATGTTGTACAGGCCTGCCGCCTTGATGGCGTTCTTTGACAGCGGGAACTGCTCGCACGTCCTGCGCGGCTGCAGACGCCCCGTCATGATGGCCCCCCCGCTGTCCTGGATCCATTCACAGAGCACGACGGGCCGTTCGTCCCGCGTAGGGACCATCATGACCTTTTCACACGCGCCGAACATGTCGTACAGGCACACCGGGAGGTCCATCTCGACTTGGTCCAGCACGTTCTGGTTGCACTGGGAGACATCCAAACCCTCCCACGTGGTGCTGCGGATGTCTACGCACAGCGAGCGCGTCACCGAACGCGTACGGGGGCCGTCCCGGGACCCGCTGCCGCTCACAATCAGCACCTCGTTGCCTAACGCGGCAATGCGGTGCACCCCCGTGAGCCGCGTGTTGCGTTCGCTGTCGGAGCTGTACTCCACCACGTCGTACGGGTTGCCGTCCTCGCGGTAAAGCGTAACGGCTGTCCCCGACAGCACAGCGACGGAGCAGAAGGCGCCCGAGTACCCCATGCAGTGAGCACGTCCCTGGTGCATCAACTTGATCTGCAGAATCCCGGGTGCCCAGTCGTGGGAGTTTGCCACGCTCCACTGCCGTTTGAGCCACACAAACGAGTCCAGGCGCTGTGGCACGCAGTACTCCGCCACGACAACCGTGGCCTGCATCGCGTCCGTGCCCAGCACGCCATACTGCAGCCCCAGCACGGCCACGCAGCGGTCGCCAGCCATCATGCCTTCGTAGCCGCATGTGTACATGCAGGTTGACATCTCCGACATCTCGATGATGTCGAAGGGCGCTTGGCTGCGAGCCGAGATGATGTCTCTGTCGCTGAAGAAGGCGCTCTTCACTGTCCGCTGACCAGTCACGCGCCGCACGTCGCGGATCGTCACACCGTACTGCTGCTGGGCGAGCTCGAACGCCTGGAAGCTCCCGAGGCACTTGTTCCTGCACGTCTTTGTCAGGCCGCAAATTCGCCAAAACTCTACGGGGTCTGGGATGATGGCTGTCACGGAGGCGTCGCCCGCGTAGTCTCGGCACGAGCCTGCGGTCGGGTCCCACATGTACCGCGTGTAGTCGACAACGTCGGCAAGTACCGCGGACGCCTTGTGCGACGCTGCCAGGAACGGGTCCATCGAGTTGCGCACCATTGTCTGCACCCTCGCGCCGCCCTTTGTGCACATGTCATCGATGCTCTCCGAGCCATCGATGATGCCCCGCACGACGCCCTTGAAGTGTCTCGGCGCTGCTTCATAGCACGTGTCCATGGCGTGCTTCTGGTAGTCGAGCCCTTCGCTGTCCTTGCAGAGGCAGCCCAGCACCGGGAGGTCGACGAAGAACGCCATCGCGGTGTTGAGGCCCCCGAGCTTGAACATGACCCCAGACCGGCACACGTCCCCGGCAAGCCGCGCGAACGGGTTCGTGTACCCCATCATGAGCTGCAGCCCCACGCACGAGCGCAGCTCCGAGGCGAGGATCAGCGTCTTGTAGTTCTCCGATGACTCGTACACAACCAGCCAGAGGCCGTGCACCACCTCGTCCACAGACCCGCCACCGAGCATGGCGATCGCCGGGAGAAGAACCTGCACAATGAGGATGCGCACCATGCCCAGGGCGTACTGTGCCATGTTGAGCATACCCGAAGACGCCGCGAGCCCCGTGAACACGATCGGGTTTTTCCCGGCAACCGTCTCGACCATGGAGTTGACCTTGCTGTCGACCATACCCGCCATGCGGTCCCCGACGCCGAGGAATTTCCTCATGTTTCCCTGCACGAGCGGCGTGTAGTCCTGGTTGTACATCGCCAGACCGTTCATAAACTGGCTCACGTACGGCGCATTGTCGAAGAGAGCCCCGATCTTTGTGAAAGAGTTCCAGAAGTGCTGGTGCGAGCGGCGCAGGGACTCGAACACCTGGTCGAAGTTCAGCCACCCCATCCCCTTGTTCAACAGGAAGCTGTGGCCCCAGTTGAAGTCCATGTTGCTCGTTTGGATGTCCGCGTACGCCCCGGGCGAAAACACCGCGGGCCCCGTGAGGATCAGCTCCATGAACATGCGCACCGCATGCAGCCCCGCGGCAAGGACCTCTGCCGTCATGGACCCGAAGTCCGGCATGCGGCGCTGCGACGGACAGAGTATGCCCTGCGCTGCCGCCGCAACTTCCTCCTCCCACATGTCTTCAAGGCGCAACCGCATCGTCTCGGGGTTCAGGAAGTAAATCTGATACACGAGGGTGGCTTGGCCGTCCGCCCCTTGCATCACGCCAGTCTCGAAGTTGTTGATCGTGGGGTTAAAGTTCCTGGGGGTCGAGCGTAGCACCGTGACGGCGATGTTCATGTCGTTCAGGTACTCCATCGAGGTCACACGAACGTTGAACATCTTCCCGCACTGGGAGGCGTCGGGCTCTCTCTGAAACCCGTCGGGAACCTCCACGACGCCGCCCGTGCTCGTCGCGCGCGGGCCGGCTGGGTCGTCATACTGGAACGCGTTTACGCGCCACAGGCGCGTTGGCCCGTGGCTCGAGTCGAGCTGGACCTGAATACGTTCGGAATACCCCAGTTCACACCATTGGAAGAACTCTGAGTACATCATGTACGACGGGTTCGCGGCATAGATAACGCCCCACTTCGTCATTACCGCGGGGTTGTGCGTCGCTGGGTCTGCGTACACATAGTAGGGCACAACCGCCTGTGTCATCGCGGTGCTCGTGATCGTGTCGCCGTCCGTGCCGCAAGTTGCTTGCGTGAGACACGGCTTACGTGCAGGGAGCTGACTGTTGACATCCACGAGCCCGAACATCCCGGTGCCCTGTTGCCCGTACAACCGCTGCACACGTATGAACCACTTGTCTGGCTCCAAGCTATCCTCGTCCTCGTTGACCACACGGAACATTGTCAGCGCAGTCTCCCCAGCCACGGCAAACGGCTGCGTCACGCCCGTCATCTTGTTCATCTTTTCGATGTCCGTCGCGTTTGTTACGACGGACCCTCTTCTGATGCGCGAGGAGGCCGCGGGGTTGAATGTGCACGCCTGCGAGCCCGGGTCCCAGCTCTGCGTGAAGACAAACTTCCCACCCATAAAGTCCAGGTTATTGTAGACAGTGCCCGTGTACCCGTATTTCGTGGGCGCGGAACTGTCTGTGGAAAACTCCACGACAGAGTTCGGCGTGTCGGCCTCTACCCTGCCGGCGCAGTCGTAGTCTAGGAGCTGGATGTTGTTCGCCCAGTCACGTGCGCTGTACAGCGTGAGGCCGTTGTTGCGCCCCGCGCGCTTGCGCGCGGCAAGACAGTACGGGTAGCACCCCGAGGCGGACAGCGCGCTCACGCACGACGGGGAAACGCTCTCTACTTCGCACGCGGGGATCACCCAGATGACCGCATCCACCTCATCAGGCCCGTCGACCCCGTCCGCGCGTGTGTACTCGCCGTCCGCGTCGTCGTCCATGTTGCTCTTCCCACCCTCTTCGTACAACCCGTGACGCGATAGCGGGAAGCGCGCGGAATCCACCACGATCTTGGTCGTATCACAGCGCATGTAGTACGCACTCTGCGGCACCGAAAAGGCCACGGGCACAAAGTGGGGCGATGCGATGTCCTGTATCTCGCCGTCAAGGCCGACCCCACTCGGGTCGTACCGCAGCACCGTGCACTCCAGCACCATGCGCGACCCTGGCCTCCCGTCTCTGAAGTCGTAGCCCAGGGGGTCTTCGACGTCCAAGCACTGGCAGCCCATCATCGACATAGTCTGCTGCCCGCTGTTGGGCTCGATGCTGTCGTCGCCCGCGTCATATGTCACCGCCGCGATGCCATAGCGCGGCGCGATCTGCCCCCTCCACGCAAACCCCGCGAACACGTGGTTGATCTGGCCCAAGAAGAAGGTGTACTGCACGGAGTTGCCGTCTGTGAGCGCGTAACAGCCACTCGTGAGACCCACGACCCGGGTTTCGTTCCCCCCAAACAGTGTCGAGTCCATCTCCGCCTTGAACACGAGTGGGGTCTGCGCGCATTGCGGTGCCGGCAGGTTCAGCGCGGCAAGCAGCACCAGCCACACCACGTTGACCCAGTTGTCGACCAGCTGCCCGAGACGCCGCGAACCCGCGATCATGTAGTTGAAGCCCGGGGTCATGTCGGGCGTGCACATCAGGAAGCCCACGTACCGTCTCCCCTCGAAGTTTGTCTGCGCGTCCACCGCCGCGCTACACCGCTTGACCGTCATGATCGGCATGTTCAGGAACCAGTAGATGAGTGCGTTCACGAAGCTGTGCACTGCTTTTGCGAAGTTCAGGTCCAGCAGAGGGTAAATGACCACGTCTACCACCGGGCCGAGCGCCGTGCAGGCGTTCTTGATGACCAACAGCACGTACATAGCCACTAGGCGGAAGTCGCCCAGCGGGGTGATGAGGTCCAGTGAACGCCGCCCGGGGACGAAACACGGAAGCGTTTTGTCGGCGACCTGCTGCACGTTCATGAGGCGCTCGATACTGCAGTCTGTCGATGCCAGGCGCCCGACGAACGTGACCACTGAATACGACACACTTCGTGCAAACATCGCGATACTCCCGATGACCTTCTGCACCATCTCTGGAGATTCCGTGAGTATGGGCAAAAGCACCTCGGTGGAAAAGAGTTTGACAGTGTAGAATAGGGCGTTCCACAATACCAGCACCGGATGCAGGAAGCGCTGCCCGTACTGCATCGCCAACAGGAACTGGCTGCGTATCGAGAAAGACACGTCGCTGTTGTACGTGCGCACGTACGTTGTGATCAGCTCTGCCGACTCGTGCTGCATCGTTGCCATGACAAACACCAACACGGTGACCGAGAGAATGAACACCCAGCTAGAGAGTAACCCGGCGAGGAACGTGGACCCCGCCTGCACCACACCGTACGCCGACTCCATCACGCCAGTGACACTTTCCTTGAGCACTTCCATGCTCGCCAGCCGCTTCACGGACTCGCCGCCGCCCATCGCCAAGAAGCTGCTCGTGAGGAAGTACACAAACGCGTGCATGAAGCGCTCGAGCACAAGCCCCGCGAACGCACACCATGCGCACACAAAGAAGAAGAGCGGCGTAATGTCCGGCGTAACTACGATCATCACCGCAACACGGGACACACACAGGCAGCAGCAAGAGCGCACGCAGGCGGTTAGCTCCCGTCTGTTGCAAATGCTAAAAAGAAGGTTATCTTTAATAAGGCAACAGGGGACACCGCGGACAACAGGCAGCGCCAGCTGCTGTGGCTGGCGCTCACGTGATGTGTGAGTTGCACGGTTATATAAACCTCTGCGCCCCTACGAGAGCCGGGAATGAGCGATTACACCGCTGCTGTGGACACACCGCACCCACCACCAACGCCACCACCACCACTACCACCACCACCACCACCACAACCACCACCACCGCCACACGCACACACGACAGTGCCCCTTACCACGCTATCGCTGGAAGCCGTACGCGCCATCAACCGCTGCGAAAAAAACCCGCGGCCAGACCCGTGCCCAGGAGCGGGCGGTCTGGTTCGTGCAATGCTGTGCCCCGCGTGCACGCTGGCGCCGTGCTTGCGCTGCATACAACACTCACTCGAAGACGGCGCTGACTATGCGTCAAGCCTCGTCACCCGCACGACCCACCCCGAATCTGTCCCTTTCTTATGAACGGCTTCTGTGCCAGTGTACACCAGGTGGTTATATAAACGAGAATACCTTCGATTTCACTGAATACAAACAGCGGTAACACCGAGATGCTAGCGCATACGAGGACAGGTCCCTTGCGCTATACAGTGCTCTCGACGAAGGAGCAGTATGAGCAGCAGCGGCAGCAGCAGCAGCCGTATGAACAGCAGCAGCAGCCGTATCAACAACAGCAGCAGCAGCAACAGCAACAGCAGCAGCAGCAGCCGTATGAACAGCAACAGTATCTGTATCAACAGCAGCAGCAGCAGCCGTCATATTCCCAACAGCAGCAGCAGTACCACCAGCAGCACCACCAGCAGCACCAGCAGCACCACCAGCAGCACCAGCAGCACCAGCAGCACTTCTACCCCAGCCCCCCAGGTTCGTCAAATCCTGGTTCGAACGACGCCAATAAAATGGCTGCAG
>Ga0307489_10000611_pt1 | contig 22077 bp, 27 predicted proteins | sample SB12metaG_FD_202247 | JGI IMG/M metagenome (GOLD analysis project Ga0307489, IMG submission 202247) | Sea-ice brine microbial communities from Beaufort Sea near Barrow, Alaska, United States - SB 1.2 | ecosystem: Environmental > Aquatic > Marine > Coastal | place: USA: Alaska | collected... | reverse complement strand
TAATACAAGATGGTGACAAAACATGCCAAAACGAAACTCTCATATCCACTAGAAAAAACACTCAAATGTGAATACGGAACACAACTTCCCGTATTCTTCGTAACAACATAATGGATGTCAAATTCAACCAGCAGATAGTATTCATGCATTGCCGTGTACTATCAATGGAAAACTTGCATGTTCGTATTAGATATGCCAGCAAAACGAGAAAAGCCTCCGATGCTCATACAAAGTGCTACAAGAAAGAAACATTTCTGCAAGAACCGTCATACCAGGAATTCAATACATTTGACGCGAACACATTCAATGAACCGAATAACAGTTTTCGTCCATTTCGAATCGAAGTATTGGCATCAAAGACGTACAATTTACTTCCTTCACATCACACCAATGACGAAGATGCCAATTCCATAGAATGGTCACGCTATCGATCGACGGTGATCGAAAACAGACAAATGACGAACAAAGCAGTAATAGACCTGCAAAAAACACCGAAATAACAAAGTTCATGTTCATTCTTTCAAGAATGAGGGATTGCAAGCTGGTATACAAGTTCCATAAACTATGGGGCTGAGCTGGCCAAGAATGGCCCGAGAGGTGAATCGGCGGGCCGCGTTCTGAAAGTCCCGCCCGGGAACCAGCGCGGTCTACGGCGCTTCAAATGCGTCGTGCGAGAGTGTCGCCGGCGGCGGCGACGGCACGTTCGTTGCGGCGGCGGAGCTATGCGCTAATTTCCGTGCATTCGTGCTATTACGCGCTTTGCGCTAATTGTCGAATTCTTTGTTTCTTGAGTTATCAGACCACCAGAAGATGGCATAAAGATGAGAGGCGACTTCATACAGTGATTCAGTTTCGCCAAATTCGCGCATGAAATCAGGTTTTGCTGTAAACTTGACGCCAAGTTCAGCGGTGAAGACCGCCGCGATCAAACACGCGGTTGCTGACGCTCGATACATGACTCGTAGTAAGGGTGTATCCACGCAATATCCGTTGCCCGTGTGTCAAGACGCCGCCGTGGTACGCTGCTCCTGTTTCAGGAGGCCGAATCTACGTTTATACTAAATCTACACGATCCTCTCTCCATCTCACCGGTCCCGTCCAAGATTTCTCTCCCCTCTTAGCTTGTGCCCCCTTTTCGCCCCTCCGCGCCCCTCCGTGCTAGCTGCGAAGCTAGTCGTGCTGCCCGCGACAGTAGGCGTGCTGCCCGCGTCGCTACACGTGCTGACTGCGTCCCCTCGCGTTCCAGCTGGGGGCCGTCCCATGGTGTCGTGGTTCTGGCAACGTTTTACACGTTGAATTGTGACTCTGGACCCCTGGTTTCTCGAAATGATGCCGGGTACGCCGGGCCTCATTTGAATGCGGGAATAGGGGGCTTGGTCTCGGCAGGTGATGACGGCTGCAAAGCGGCTTCGAGCCGCCCCCATCCCCGCGATGCCGCAGCGTTGCAGCCGTTACGCCAAGTATTTGCTCGTTTTTCACAAAAAATCTCGACAATTCGTACCACGTTCGACTACATTGCGCGCGGCATCGCGGGGGTGGGGGCGGCTTGAAGCTGCTTTGCAGCCGTCACCACCTCCCGAGACCAGGCTCCCTATTCCTGTGAGGTCCGGCGTAACCAGCATAATTTCGAAAAACCAGGGATGCGGAGTGTTGCTCGCCCACAAGCAAATCGGTCAGGAGAAAATATTCGGGTGTACCGGTACGCGAAAGTATTGGTATTTATTATTTCCGATACCTACTTTTGTCAGTGGTGCCAAATCACTGTACTACACCCGATATGCATCATGAAATCGTCGACCCACTCAAAACGCAGCCCGGATTCCCGAGTGCCAAGGCGACAAACGAACGGTGTGGACTGGGTCGAAAACGACGATGCACTGCTCATGAGATGAGGCACGGGGCTCCCAAATGGCGCGCGCGACGCGATCGGCGCACGCGGGACGGCGGGAAACGTTTTTTGGGGGGTTTTATGTCGGACTGTCAGAATTAAAATTCCGCTAACCCTCGGTCGACGACGCTGAACGCGTTTCCGCGCGTGAGCCACGTCTCGGGCAGTTCTTGGCCAGCTCAGCCCTGTACGTTGAAGTTGTTGTTGTAACTCCGTAAGAAGCAAACACGTCTTTACATTTCTACACAGTAGTCAATTTATTACAGGTCCAACAGCCTTTTCACCAGGATTAGGGCATACCATGGACCTCTGAAACGGCCAGTTATAGCATGAATCAAATATGGTCATAAACCCACAGGTGTGAGTAATCTCATGCGTCTGTATGGGAAACTCGGGACATTTCACAGTTCAAAAGCTCAAAACAGCTTGCGAACTGTGTAAGACTGATTTGAAATTTCAAATCGAAAGTCCACTGCTGAGCTGCATTGTCATCCATGCAACATGACAACAGCAAGATAATTGCCCTGAACAGACATACTATCGTACGCTCCAATTTGGGGAAAACGAATATACAATAACCACTTTTGGTTATCTGATATACACAGGCATTTTGCATATATATGAGGATTCATGCAAAAATGGACACAAATGTGCACTGAAGTCTATGAAGTGTGCTTCAAGGTTTTGTACAGTCTACTACCTCAATAAACGTGCTGTGATATACGAACACTCGGAGCCTGTGTTGTCCAGGCCAAAGCCCAGAACAGTTTCTCAAAAACGTCACAATTGCTTACGGTCAAAATCGACCCAACTGACAAAGCAACGGGATACGAAATCAGAGAATGGCATACTCTATGTGGCATACTCTATATTCGAACAAAATGTGCTACCCTCACTATCCGAATATGCAGCAGTAGTAGACCGAGTCTGGGATACCATCCCATACACAGGCAGAGTTTTAACATACACAACATTCACGATAAATGAGTGGCCATTGGCGTTCAATCATGCGAACTACATATAAAATAGAATGCCACATCCTCATCTCCACACGACAATGTGCCCATTCGATTTCATTGCTGGAATCAAACCAGACCTGAGCAAAATGGTAATAGGTGCATGTATAACGTATGCATGTATTTAAGGATTGGTAAACTTACAGACCGAGCCACACCCTTCATTTATGTTGGGAATGACCACGGGTCAAATGGCTATTCACTGTACAACTGAACGAACAAAAGAGAACACTTCAAGGCTTGTGACATTTGCGGATCATGTGGATGAATATGGCAAACTCCTCCAGCACACATGACCAGACTTTGCAACTACGTGTGCAAAACAAACGTTCCCAAACAGTTCATGGGCGTACGCAATTACAACGACAAATTTGGGAAAGTCTACGATGCAGACGTATATCACAATAAGAAAGACCATTACTGTAGTTTGTTCTGAGCTCAAATGCCTTCATTTGATTGGTCCGAGAAAAGCGCGCTTTGGCTGACGTGGCACCAGCAGCCAAAAACGATGTGAAGCCGAGAAGCCGCGATTGTCGGTCCGAGCGACGCGCGCTCGCAGCCTCGGAACAACGCCGGTGCGACGCTGACACAGCGCGACTCGAGCGCGTTGCCAAAATGCCGCCTCCGGGTGCCCCGTCAGCGCGTTTCAGCCCCTGTCTTGCAGGATCGCCTCCCGATTTACTCCCGCGTTCAACACCCACGCCGCGGCCCATCTCCACTGCGCGGCCCGCTCGCGCCCCCGTGCGTCCCTGCGCGCGGGGGAAGATGCTCAGCTTGCCATTGGCGGAACTGAGGTCCTGTTCTCCACGACCGTGCGAGTAATCGCACCGCAGAGATTCACTCGGAGCGCCGGGTCTTGGCCGTGTCGCCCATCTCTGCATGCCTATCTGATGACCCGTCAATTTGGGCGCACGCGTGACAAGGCGTGGCGGGGTGGTGCCCCCGCAGGGTAATGAATGCGTAAATTGCTTGGCTCTCGCGGGTTTGAGGCCGGCGCAGCCCCTCTGGACTCATTGGAGCTCGATAGCCGCAGCACGCGCATGAAACGCCGGCGGCGTGCCTAGCGCAGCGAGTATCCCCCCATAGTCCCTCTGTCTGGTATTCCTGCCCCAGCCCGCAGTGTGGGTTTTCTTTGATCCGGACCAGAGCTGGCGGGGGACCACTTTTCGACAAATGCCAACGGGGATTGCACGTGCGACATGTTCTACGCGACCAGGGGCACGATCTGACCGCACAGTGTGAGACATGCCCTCCTTTGTTTCACTCACCACGCGGTCCCGGGCACGCGCCGTGCCGCGCTGCCGTCTCAGGCGCCATTCGACGGTGTAGCCGCGTGTCTGACCGCCCGATGAGCGCCGAGACGCATGGTATATAGGTAAAATTGCACGATTCAACATAGTCGCGACTTTCGACAAATTGAAAAAAACAGAAAACACCCTGAATTCTCACAACCCCCTCCCCCTTGTCAGAACAAACTTCAATCACACGTATGGCCTCGTAGAGTTAGGGGACCCATAAAGTCCAACGATTTCTCAAGCCCCAACTGGCGCGAAACAAATATGGAACCGACCCTAACTGAGCCCGCCATACTGCCGGGAACAACCTTAATAGTAACCCGTCCCAGTAAACTCAGGTCGTTTGGCGCTGTATTGACGACGCAACGCCCGTATTCTGGTACGTTAAAAAAATAGGATGGCGCCCAGGGCTTGAAAGTCCCCTGTCAAGGAATGAATGAATGGGGAGTGAATGGGAGTGAATACCGCAATTCACTCACTCCCTTTCAACCTCAAGCCACATTCACTCCCCAATCAATCACTCCCTTTCATTGCAAAGCAACATTCACTCCACAGTCATTCACTCGCCAAATTTGGTGTTGAGTTAGTAACGCTGCCTGCATGCGGCCGCAGGCCCGGTTTTGGGCGATATTGCGCGATTTCACGTGTTTTTTGGCCAGATTCAGGCGTTTTCGTATCCGTCACTCCCTGTGCAATGACTCCAATTTCCAGGCCGCCGAAAAGAATGGCTAGTCATTCAATTCGTTTTATCTCGAGGCGACATTCACTCCCTAATCATTCATTCCGTCAGTCACTCCGTCAGTCATTCACTCGTCAGTCACTCCCTGTCTATGTGGGGACTTTCAAGCCCTGATGGCGCCCCTAAAGTCCAACTTTTTTAACTCAGGATGACCGTCTAATCTGCCCATTTTGACTCCACGCGGGTGCAGCTACCGTTAGAGACGGGCAGCGGCGCCGCAACGACCCGTATCGCGCAGTCTGGACACGCGTATCCCTCGACGATAGCACCGACAAAAGAACCAGCGGCACTGCCCGGCCGCCACCCTCCTGCACGCGTGCGAAGTTGGCGTCTCCCCGTGCATTTTGCATCGTTTCTGAGATATCAGGGTGTTCGTCCTATCGGTTTGAAAGGGTCCATTTAGCCGAGCGGTAGCGAAACTTCGATACCAGCTCGGCTACATGAGAATCTTCGATCGAGCGGTCACAAACACGTGGATCTTGCCGACCACTAACTTTCGAATTTGGGAGGTGAATGTATACACCTACCTCTGGCGAGGTGCCGTTCTTGTTGGAACAGTCCGCCCGGAAATCGGATATGCCAACACTGTACGAGTACATTCTTTTGAGCACAGTGTTGCTGGTTAGATTCCAGTTCCTCGCGTCTTCATAGGCGTCCTCTCTGGTTTGATACAAGCTGTACTATTCGTACTGCCAACAAACTTGCAGCGACTTTTCAGCTTTCGCTCGTGTCCCATTTGCCGATCGCCTCGAACAGATGCGCGCCAGCGGCGCCGGAGGTGCTCGGCGCGCCGCCCGCAGCCCGCGCACGCAGTAACCGTGCCTTTGGCGAGGCAACCGCGGGTCGGGGGACCCCCAAAGACGCGACGGCGTCGCTGCCTGCCGCCTGCGGTCGACCCGTCACAGACAAAGACCCCCAAAAACCGCGATTTGCATCATAATTCGACCGTCTATAACTCGAGAAAGCCGAGAGTTGGACTTTAGGGGCGCCTTGACTTTAGAGGCGCCCCAACCTCTCACAACTAAAAGAAGAGACAAAATTGCTGAAACTTGAATTTAAAAGAAAAAATTACCCAGGAAACAATATGAATAAATTATTCTTATACAATGTGAATCAATCGCTGTTATAGAGCTCTACCTGAAACATGTAGCAAACATAAAACAATTGGTTTCGAATCGAAATATAGAGTAGCTCTATCAATTCAAAAATGATGCAGATGAGTGGAACGCATGTATCATCCCATCAGGCGATGAATACAACATCAGAGCCAGAAACTGCCGCCGATTCAAATATCGTGCGGGCTCAGACAGTAAACTTCGGAGCAGACAGTTATCTGAAGGACGCTTCAGAAATAGTTGAAAACTGTATAATCACAGTTCACACACATATGACATTTGATTGTGATGATTACAGGGGCTTGGTACAGTCCGAAACTGGGTGTACTGTTAGGATTCCAAACCTTGTGGCGCCGGTTCGAAGAAAACTTGAGTCGATAACATCACTACGCGGTCTGACAGCACAGAAAACTGTCACAGACATTAACAACTCTAGTCAAATGAATGAAGGCAACGAGCGACACAAATCTGGACAAGCCTATACATGCTCACATAACGACACAAATGTTGAAAGTCCTATAAAATATAAAATAATCTGTAACAGCCACACGCATGTTGACAGTATGCTATCTTCTCTCATATGAACACGCCTTCGCTTGTTCCGATGAGAATGGATGGCAAGAGGCGACAGAACTACAACAGCTTGCTGAATCAGAAGCAATGTTACCCATCAAAGTCAAACAAGTCTCTGAAGGAGCAAACATAACAGTTTTCAAAGTAACGCTGCTTCCAAACGGAAAAAACGATAAATATAAAGCTACTGGTGAGCCGGTGCAGGTTGATTGATCCGTCCAGCCGCGGTCAACCGACCAAACACGAATTACTAGAACGATGAATGCCTCGACTCGACTTACGTACCCAGATGAGCTCAATTGGTATGTGCTCCTCTCTTCATTGCAAGATGCACAAAACCGGACATATTCTAGTTTCAGTCACACTGCTGTACAGATATCTCACAAATTGCAGCATACTTTCAGGTCGGAATAAGAATATTGAGTAGACTCTATTCCGAGATTGCGCAATGGACTCCAAGCTGCTGTACAAGCTGACACCAAATGTTAAGCCTCTGGAAATATACGTTGGTGCAGACCGGGGAGAAGACAAGGAATCTGGTCCACTCACAGCAGGGGTATCATATTTCAATAAGGAAATCCAGTAACACGGTTTGACAAAAACAAGGTGAGGACACATCGTGCCATTGTGGTCTGTCCAACGGACTTTAAAAAAACGAGTCAAAAAGTGACAAAGACGTAAGAGGCTGGTATTCACTTTTTTCCAGCTCGGGGCTTTTCTGGGTAAATGCGCACTGCCGTCGAGTAAGCGCCAGGGCTCCACCGGGTACGGCGGCTGCACGAGGATATATGGCCGCGGGCGACGGCGGACCGCGCTGGATGGTAACTTACGACATCGAAGTTACCAAATTTACGCGAAGATCCCCTTCGTTTGGAGCGTCGCCGCATCTCCCCCGCGCTTGAACATCGCGTCTTGAAAGGCAAAACTTTGCTTTGAACAGCGGCTGTCCAGCCGATCTACGACGGCCACACCGGCTTGAATGACGCGTTTGCCGATTACGCTGGACCGAACGAACGTGGCGCGCGATGACGGCGGCGGCACAGACAGCGGCGGCAGCGGAAGCGGCGGCCCCCAGTCTCGACTTATACAGCGTCGACGGGAGGTGTTGCCGCTTGGAAGCGCGCGATACACGTCGTCGCGCCGCCGCCGCCAGGCGGCGTTTACGGCTTCATCTCACGCGGAGAATTCTGACGGCTTCTGCCTGTTTAGGTCCAAAAGCCCGGAGACACAATAATCCATTTGGTCGTCTTACCATTGGACAAAACGACAGGAAAGGGATTTGGGAACAGTGAGTGGTTTGTTGGTTCTTCCGATGTTCTTGTTTCGTTTTGGTTTCTTGATTTTGGTGATCCGCCGTTCTCGGATACTCCTATTTTGGTAAAACGACCAATCACGCATCCGGATTACAGTGGAGTTCCTTTGTGACCCCCAAATGGCACGCTGTGGGATATTCCGCTGGAAAACCCCAAATCCTTTAATCACAGAAACAGTTTCCTTGAATCGCTGTTAAGTTTTAAGGATTCTGGTCGATCGTAATCGGGTGTTGGAGCACCCACTTTCGCTAAATCAGTCTTTTTGCCTGTGAAAACAGTCACTCTTTGTGTACCGGTACACGCGCCAAGGCGGTAAAAACTCACAATCGTTTCCGCCGTTTGTGCCGGATGCTCCGCGCGGCGGGCGCGCTTCTCGCGTTTTACGGCACGCTTGCGTTGCCTAGCGTCCCCCGCCGACTTGTGCACACGCTTACGACCCATACTTCAAGTCACGCGTCGAGATATGCCGCCGGTGGCGTGTGGTATTTTATCGGGAGCACGCTAGCCGGCCCGAATGCGCGCTCTGGAGGGCGGTTGCGACGTTCTGAAACGGGCATGCGTGCACGGGATACGACGGCACGTGTGGTGTGTATTCGCCGGGACGATCCCGGTGGCGAAGCGTCTCCGCGTGGGCCGTGCTGAGGGACGATGTCTCACCACGATGGCGCAAACGCAATCGAGAAACCAGGACCAGTGTGTCATTTGTGCGCCGCCATTGTACCGAAATTGGGTATTCACTCTATGCAGTTCTGGGAGGTGTTGAAATTGGTATCAGAACCTTGAGACAGGTGACTCAGCCTGAACGCGCGGGATGTGTCGTATATCCACCCAGTCACAGACGGTCATGAAATCACGTCCGAAGAACGACTTCTCGGCAGTTTCACGAGAAAGCCAACCCTTCCGAAAAGTTCCGTACTCTATCGTTCCGTACTGGTTGGTCTTTGTCCTCGAGGTGCAGCACTCCGTCAAGCGCGACGTCGCCGCCGCCGACCAGACACTCGGCGAGTACATCCTTGCACTGCGCGGTCCTCGGCCCCGCGTCCGCCAGCGCGGCGGTGTCGTTGAGCCGCGTCTCCATCGTGGCCGGCGCGCGCGGGATTTACGGCATCGGCAGCGGCAACGCACTTTCAACGCGGGATAAAACCGTTGATAACGAGCGCGACCGTGGTTGTCTCACCGATAATTCGCGTCCACAGATGATTTGACAGTCTAGCTCGGTTTAAATGGAGACCCCCGATATCGACACCTTCCAGAACTGCATAGTTCGTATGGGCAAAAACAGATTTCGATCGAACTGAATCCTAAACTGCACAGCTTACCTGTCAGTCCACTCAACTGGCTTGATTTGCCGACTTTCCAATCAGGCCCGAACTTGAGAGACTTTTTTGCGTATGGGCATTTCGGCCACGAGCTTTGACTGCGCGCAGCGCTACTCGTATATAAGGCAGTCCGTGTTCCGGCAGAACCACGCTCCAAGGCAAATATCTAATCAGCTGCACTGGCGTCGCGCGATCTGCTGCGCGATGCGCGAACGGCGGCGCCCGCGACCCAGCCGAGGCGCGCGGCACCTGTATATGAGTTGGGATGACCGCTCCGCGGGGGTCGTTTGCAGGGGAGCGCGATGCTGCGGCGCCCGTCACTCTCGGGATCGAATGGCGCCGACCTGGCGGGCGTCACAGCATCGCGGCGGCGGCGCTCCCCGCAAATGACCCCCGCGGAGCGGTCAACCCAAATGATATAGGTGCCGCACGCCTCGGCTGGGTCGCGGGCGACGCCATTTTGCGCATCGCGCGGCAGATCGCGCGACGCCGGACTGCCTCTAGCGCTGCGCCCAGTCAAAGATCGTGACCGAAATTCCTATTTTCAAAAAACTTTCTCAAGTTCGGGCCTGGTTTGGAAGATGGGCTTAATTAAGCCGGTTGCGCGGACTGCCTGTACGAGTGCACTTTGCAATAATGTTCCGTATCAACCCAGGAACCTGGAAACTAGTGCCTGGTCTGTGCTCCGTACTAGATGTGTACTTCGTAGCTAGGCGTGTTTTGGGACCAGCGTACCTACGCTGAAATCGCCCAAAATTGAACAAAACCGCAACACTCCGCACCCCTGATTTCTCCTAATTATGTGGGTACATCGGGCCTCATTCGAGTGCGGGAATAGGGGGGCTGGTCTCGTCAGTTGGATACGGCTCGAACGCAGCGTCGAGCCGTCTCCTCCCCCGCGATGCCGCGCGTCATGGAGTCGAACGCCGTACAATTGGTCATTTTCTAGGTGAAAAACAAGGAAAAACGACCCAACGTACGGCGTGACGGCTGCATGGCGCGCGGCATCGCGGGGGAGGAGACAACTCGACGCTGCTTTGAAGCCGCGCACCACCTACCGAGGTCAGCTCCCCTATTCCCGCATTCAAATGAGGCCCGGTGTACCCACCATAATCAGGAGACACCAGGTGTGGAAGAACACGTCTGTATCTTCGGCACGGATATCGACTTTTTCGAAAATCGAACGATTCCGTCGATTTTGACGAGTGTTGAGCTTTTGGAGATCTGAGAAGAAACACGGGGCTCCAACGTGACGCGCGCACGCGATCGGCGCGCGAGTGAACCGTCGGAAACGCTTATCGCGGGAGATTTATGCCGAACTGCCTGTGACAGTTTGGTCGAATCCCCTCGGTCGGCGACGCTGGACGCGTATCCGCGCGAGAGCCAACGGCTCGGGAAGTTCTTGGCGAGCCCTGCTTCTTATTTTGAGTGTGTTTCCATTTCACGGATGCCACACGATGAGCGTCTGTGCACGCGACTTTCGGTGTGCGACGCGACGGTTGCTTTTCTACGACGTATCAGAGGCGATTCCGCGCGTCGCATCACCGGAAGTTGCGTGCACAGACGTCCATCCGGGGGCGCCTGAAATGAGCAATAATGGCAGAAAGCATGTTATCCGTTTGTTTTTCAGTTTAGCATGGATATGGTCGAAGATGGTCGGACGTGTTGTGTGGAAGGCCACAATTCAACATGCAGAACGTTGCCAGAACCACGACACCACGGGGCGGCGCCCTGCTGAAACGCGTGGCGACGCGGTCAGCCCGCGTAGCGGCGGGCCAGCACGCCTAGTGTCGTGGTTAGCACGCCTAGCGTCGCGGCTATCACAGAGGGGCGAAGAGGGGCCCCACGCTAAGAGGGGAGAGCAATCTTTGGACGGGGCCGGTGGGGAGGAGAGAGAATCGTTTAGTTTTAGTATAACCGTGGATTCGGCCTCCTGAAACGGGAGCAGCGTACAACGGCGGCATCTGGACACGCGGGAAACGGATATCGCGCGGATACCCCCTTGAAACGCGCCCTGTACCGAGCGCCAGCAAGCGCATGCTCGATCGCGGCGGCCGTCACCGCCGTACTTGGCGTCACGTGTACGGCAAAATGCTGATTTTATACGCGAGTTTGCAAAATTGAATCACTGTACGCTCGACGGCGATATTTTGGTGCTTCCATGTCACCGACTCAAGAGCATACTGTGGCATGGGGCGCTTTTGGGCCTGGGGTTTTTGGGCCCTGGGATTTTTGACCAAAAGCCCCGAAATAAATGCCCCAGATAGTGGATAATAACCCTATCATGGGGTTTCTTGAACACGTCCGTATCTCTGGCCATATCCTTAGGAAAATGAAAATAAGAAGGATATCGCCCTTTCTGCTGCTTTTTCCATTTCAGCGCGATCCAGCGCACACCTTTAACACGCGCGTTCCGCTGGTTTGACGCGCGCAACCGCCTCTCATACGTCGTACTACAGCGGCCGCCGCGTCGTTCCTCCGGAACGCGCGTGTTGAAGGGCCTTCCGGGGACCATCCAGTAAATGGCTGACTCGAGAATTAGACGGTCAAATTCTAACACGAGACTGACGACAGTCGTTCTCAGCCATTCACTGGATGGCCCCTGAAAGCACCAGCGCACGAGACTTCCGCTGGTTTGACGCGCGCAACAGCCTCGTATACGTCATACTAAAGCGGCCGCAGCGTTGTTCCTTCGGCACGCGCGTGCAAACGGGCCTTCCGGGGGCCATCCAGTGGATGGCTGACTCGAGTATTAGACGGTCAAATTTTAACACGAGACAGGCTTTCTCCACGCGCGTCACTGGTCCAACCATGCACGCCGCGCGCGCGGGAACTGCGCCGCTCTTCGCCGACGGCACTCGCTTCGGTGCCGCCGACGTGCTCAAAGCATCGTCGATCCAAACCCGGCGGGGGGGCTTCGCGGGGGGGGGGGAGGGCGAGGGTACCGCGCGGGGCTGGGCTCTCCAAGAGAACAAAATGTAAATCTGAAGTATGTCATCGTGTTGCTGGGGAAGGCACCACGCCGACTGAGAGGCTCCGGGACGGGGACGTTGACGCGGGGGTAACGGCCGGCGTTCATTCGGTGGGTGTGGGTGGCGTTCACGCGGCGGTGGGTGACGGGTGCGGGCGGCGTGTGGCATTTCTGCGGCGAACCGTGTTAGTGCAGTCATGCGGGTTCGAACTTGACCCACATGGGTCAAATTGAACCCAAGCACCGATCAACACTTTGTGCACGGCCGCCCAGTCGACCGACCTCAGTCGCGAATATCCGTCCAAAACATGAGAATGTCGAAAATCGTCGAAACGTTCGATTTCTCAAAAAAATCAATATCCGTGCCGAAGATCCGGACTTGTTGGTTTTTTGGTCATAATCCCCGTGGCCCAAAAAGCCACCCCACCCCTTTATTACGCAATTCCGTATCTCCGTGACCAGGGAGTCAAACGGGGTGATCGTGGACTTTCTGTCGTACATAATCACCTACTCAGTAACTTCCTTCCGTGTGTCCAACCTCTCAGCGACCGTCGCGCGTTTTTATTGGCCGAATATTGAAAAGGCCCAAAATACCCACGGACACAGTATTGGCATTTGGTTTACAAGTGTTGACTGCCTCACCGGCCATAAATCTTATACCATGGGGTCAGGGCTCCGGTAGAGCCTCGCTCTTGGCTACAAAATAGAAAGGGTGCTACGAGGCAAGGTCAGCCTATAGGATTCATCAACCTCACTTACGGCCAAATGCCCGCGCCTTTGATAGGAGTCTCGCTTCGAAAATACGATATTCGGATTCAGACGGTCCGCGCGGTCACTGTACGCACCCGTCCGTTCCGCGCGTCGGCCAGATCTTGCGGAAATTTCACCGAACATCCTCAAGATCGCCAAAACACGCGACGGACGGCCGTTCACCGTGAGGTACGCCCTTCAAAAGCCCCCCCCGCGCGCTCGCCACGTCGTGTACGCGCGCGACGGCGCGGGCAATTCGCGTTCAAGATGCGCTTTCGCATCGCGAATCCAAGGATCAACCGATCTTGGGTCAACTGCGATCAAGTGTCATTTTGGTTTCAAAAACAAAAAAAGACCACCATTCAAATACATCATATCGCGCTGAGCGCTAATGTGCTTTTTAGGCTGACCCCGCCTCGTACATGGGCCAACCCTGGAAACAGTATGGGATACGCTAAATGCACGTGCGTGAGCGTGCCCTGGTGAGAACGTCTGGATGAATGGCGTGACAAATATAACCCAATTCGCACCAATCAGACTAAGGGTCTATACCCTCTCCACCAATGAATGTGCCGAAACTTAACTTGGAGTTGCCCCATGATCATCTGTAACCTTGATTGACAGCAACTTCGGCGCGGTCATCTCAAGACCGCAGGGTACATCACCCTTCATACACATTCCAAAGTGTGAACCACTATTGAAACCATATGCGTGGTGCCATTCACAGCTCAGTACCGAATTATCATATCATCCGTATACCCAAGTGCCTTGAGAGCGGGAATGCACGTGTCTTCCTCGAGCGAGGGTGGACCACAGAGGAGTGCCACAGTGTTGAGGTTTCGCACGTTGATGGTGCCCTTGGTGCCCGTTGCAGGAAAACAATGCTCGTCAATCATGTCCTTGTTGACGCGCCCAACACTTCCTTTCCACGCATCATCGGCTTTGCTGACGGTATAGTGTACTGAGAACCGCTTTGGATGTTCCCTCTGCAACCTATCGAGGGTATACTTGAGGAGTATGTCATCCTCCGATTTATTTGCATAAAGGAACTTAATCTTGGTCTTGTCTCCTGAGTCTGCCAACACGGCCACGATCATCTGCAACATGGGAGCCACACCTGTACCGCCGCCGATCATGGTTATGCGGTCAACCTTCATCTCCTTCTTGTCAACGAAGAACGAACATTTTCCTTTGTATTCGACGTGCCCCATGGGGCCTTTAACGTCAATATAGTCACCCACGTTTTTGCTGTTAAGGAATTGGGTCAACATGCCACCATCTGGAAACGAGGGGTTTACGTTGGGGAAATATATCTTGATGACAAACTCCACGGCGCCCAGCGTGCCATTGAGGGAGGAAGGAGTATATGCGCGCATTACCTTTTTACCATTCCACTCCCCCCGTAGGTATAGGTGGTACCCCACAGGCAGTCCGCACTGATGAGCCTCTGAATCAAGTTTGAGTCGAAGCAGAATGCTGTCATGCGAGAGGGGTACCTTGGCATCGATGACAAGCGGGACCCATTTCTTCGGGTTGAGTGCAACAGGAGCATTGCCCACATCATGTTTCGCCCCCGCCCACATCCGGTTAAATGCTGCCGCCTCCGCTGCCTCCCCCACCAGGGTATTATCATACATCTCTGGGTGGCCCAGGGCATACTGAAGCAAGTTGACAGGTCCTGTGGGGATGGGCATGATGGGCAATGTGGAACGTAAAGGGGTAGGCGGCCCTGGCAACCCCGCATCTTTACTGTGGTCACTCACATAGCCAATCACAAACTTATCGAGTTGCTCCCATGCCTTGGAGGAATGCACAGCTGCAAAATCCTCTGTGGCATCATCTCCGGCGTTCATCGTTATGGATGCATTCCCTCCCGGGTGTTTACCTTCATTGAGATAGCCAGTGACATCATACACCCTCTCCTTTACAATAATCCAACAGTCGTCTGCAGTGGTGTGTTTGTCAACCTCACATTTAGTGTAGAGCTTGACGCCGGCTGGGACGGTCGAGTCGAGGTCAGAGGTAGGGTAGATATTCCAATCGCGTGTATGTGATTTAGCATCAGCGGGGCTGTCGACAGTGCCTGTGGAAGTGGCTGGCGTTGACAACGGCACAGTCTCTCCGGCACGCAAAGCAGTAAGCCTATCGACCCTCAATTTCCAACCTCCTGGGACGGAGCCCATCCACCCCCCTTGCTTCATTGCGGGCTCTGTGGGGTGTTCAGCAATCCGCATCACATCCCCATCACCTTCCGCCACCGCGGGCATCAGCTTGATTCTGAAATGACAATTGTTGCCCATGCCCATAAGGTTCCAAGTCAGGTCCCGCGGCTGGGTGTTGCTCGCCTCATCCCAGGCTCGGCACATGAGCTCACCTGCTGACACCAACTCCGCGCAGTTGACCTCCAACGACCATAGCGCCCAGCACCAATGCTTGCCGTATGTTGTCGGCGCGCAGGGAATATCATGCGCTGCAAGGCGCCACACGTGACCTCCATCAAGAGATAATTCAACGCGAGTGATCACGCGGCCGCCACCAGTGTAGGCATAGCCCTTGACAATGTAGGTGGTGTTCACCCTGTCAGAGAGCGAAAAAACCTCATCGTGAGACGGGGACGATATTGCAGAGTTAATGTTGAGCTCGTTGAATATGTATTCGGGCTTTTCCCACCAACCATCTTTATCTGCGAGCTCAGCGGTGACGTGAGGCGGCAAGATGCGATTGTCGTGGAAATGGTAAAAGTTGGTGCTGGGCTCAGAAGTGACCTCTATCTTAGTGAGCCACTTAATCATCCGCCCACCAATATAGCCCGGGATAATAATGCGCACAGGGTAGCCATGGTCTGGCCTCAGCTTTTCGCCGTTCTGGGCGAAAGCGACGATGACATCCTGAGCTGGGTCGAGGGCTTTGGCGAGGGGAATACTGGTGCCATAACAGCCGTCTTCTCCATTTGGCAGCTCACCTTCGGGGCCTTTGAAGCACACAAACATGCGCTCCGAAGTTATCTCGGTGACGCCGGCTCTTCGCAGGAGGACGTGAAGGGGAACACCGGTCCATATCGAGTTGCTCAAGCCAGCGGCGCCCCAGTTGAAGCCAACGGTTTTGTCGTACATGTTCTGCTCCTTGCGGCGGTTGCCAGCACACACCAGGAGCACAGGCAGTGACAGAGCAGGCATGCGAACTAGTTGGTTCATGGAAATGACGGCTTTGCGGGGAACTTTTCCGCACACAGCAATGCGGTGTGTGTCCCAATGAAGCTTAGGCACAGCGCCATGGTTACGGACGAAATGAAGTGGCGCTGGGGTGATGGCGCCACACTCCATCAGGACAGTCAGAGAGGGCTCGCAGTTGAACGGGTGGGTGCCAGTGAGCCGGATAAGGCCCTTGTGGCGAGGAACCCAGAAGTCGGGCGTATTGGCGTCCTTCTCATCGGGCTGGAGGGAGTCGTGCCACGTGGCACGGGAGAGGCACGCCTCAGGTGTATCGTTCGTGCACCAAAAAGACACACACAACGCTGTGGTCGGCAGCAAAAACAAATGAACTCAAGGCAAAATATTCCTGGATTACTCGAGGTGGGAGACGCACCTCGCCGGCGGAATGCTTCGCGAGCCAGCGGTGGCTGCCTTTACTCTTCACCAGCAACTTGGAGAATTTGTCGACGTCCATAGGGAGGGACACTCGACCTGCAAGATGCAAAAGCAGAGGAGGAAAGTGAGAGAAACGTCCGGCGAAAGGGAGAAGCGGTTTCTCACTTGCACGCCTGCTGTCCGTGCTTCCGTCGCCCCTGATAGTGCGAGTAACTAAGTTCACGATCGAGACAGCCACGGCGCCCTTGCCAAGGATGCTGACGGGCTGTCGTCGTCCACCATCCATGGCGGGCGCAATAACCCTGCGGGAAGGATTCGTCAAGCAGTGGACGCCAGGCGAATTGCAGACTCACTTGTGACTTCTCGATGAAAGGACCCTGCTGACATCTACGGGACTCATGCCCCTGCAGCCCTGTGTCGTAAAAAAATAACCATACGGCAGTCCAAATGGCCTGCTTTGTATGGCGCAAGGACAGAGATCTGGTATCGACAGCGTCATTTGGTCACATCGCCGACCGGATTCGGCCGCGTGAAAGTAGTTTCCACACTTGGGATCGGCCGACCAAAACGCCATTTTCTTACGACACAGGGGCCTGAGTCCCGTAGATACGCGACAACTTACTATAGGGAAGGATTCGAGAGGGAAGGATTCAAGAAACTTTCAAGACGAATAAGTATCTCACACACCCCTCTCATCTTTCTGTGTGTCGTCGTCAGTTTCGCGAAAGCGAAATGGTCTGGCGTAAAAAACGTTCGCGCGCACCCCCCCCGGCACTGGTTGTCATAAAGGACGGCGCGCATGCCACGGCCGCTCCGTCGCACCGGTTCCGCTGGAGGGGCGGTCCGCGAGAGTCGCTGGACGCGGGTCACGAGTTTGGGCTTGCACGCGATGCCGTCTGGTCGCGTTTCCGGACCATCTCGCATACCGTCGTCAGACCCCTCTGGTCAGTCTCTGGTCCGGAAAACGCCAGATGGTCCGGTCCGTAAACGAGACCTGACGGGTGGTTCCGACGAACAAAGGGCGGCCGACGACCATCGCAGGTGCTTTGCGGACCCGCCGGGCCAGGCTTGACTGCGATCCATCAGCCAAGCGCCCCCCGGACTCTCGCGACGGTGCAGGGCATGACGCCCGAGAGTCGCGACGCGGCATGATCGTACACGCAAATCGCATACTGACGGAGAGGGGTCGGCAATTCTTTCGAAAAACAAATCATAAAATCTGGACAGTTTCTGATTCGTGGATTATTTGTGTGGCGAGATCGACGGTCTGTTAACCCCCGAAAAGTAAAAGTTTCTTGAATCCTTCCCTCTCGAATCCTTCCCTTATAGTAAGTTGTCGCGTATCCTGCTGACCGTGGCGCGTGGGAATCAGCATGAGAATAGGAACTTTGGTAGCCAAGTCTGCGCGGTACGATCCCCTCTGCAGGTCCCCCGGTCCCCAACCACACCATCCGAGCCCCCAAGATCCTTCCGGAAACTAGGTCTAGGAGGGGGAAACAGTCCTAGCACGCCAATTGAGGCGATGGCTATTATCGTAATAAGACAGTACGGCGCCGCCAGGTGCTCGGCGCGGCGCCAGCAGCCTACACGCCCCTTACCTTGCCTGTCGGTGAGGCAGCCCCGGCTCGGGGAACCGCCAAATCTGCGCCAGCGTTGCGGCCTGCCTCTTGCGGACGCCCGGACAGACGAAAACGTTCGTTCATTCAAGTCGGCCTGACTCATTGCCCATACGAGTGACTTGATTTTCCTTTGATGCGCTTTCGCCTCGAAAAATCCCAGGGCCAAAAGGGGTCATTCGACACTTTTCGTAGTCCAAATTCAATAATTTACCCTCTGATTCAGGTTATCGAGTTTAGCTTTAGGCTTTTGAATCAGTCACTGGAAAATAATGAAATCAGTGGTGTTGGGTACTACACAGATCGGCCCTCTGTACCAGCTCATAACTAGAAATGCGTGAAAATTTCACGCCTTTTTTTTGTTTTTTCCAGGATTAACACGTGTGATCACGTGTTTGATCACTGTGCAACCATTCCCTCGGGGATTTCGAATGTTTGCAATTTCGCAGATCTTCATAAATCACGTGCGAATCGCCTCGCTAGGAGGGGAAATATCGCACGTGTTAGTGATGAGCTGGTACAGAGGGCAGATCTGTGTAGTACCGCACGAATACATTTATCGGGGGTCCGCCAGACTTCCCCTGCCTCAACACCTTTGTGGACGCCTTCAACGGGTTATGACCGAAGGATTTTCAATATCACATTTGTCATTGAAATTTGAGTTGAATTCAGTCTGTTTGCTCGCACGTTGTCGTGCCTGGGTGCCCAGCGGGGGAGTCACCGAAACTTTGAACCTTAAAATCCACGGTTTGTAACCCGTCTATGGCGTCACCAAAGTCGTGGAGGCCACGGGAGTCTAGCGGATCCCCGATGAAGTATTCGCGCGGCACCCAAACGACTGATTTTCAGTGACAGATTGAAACCCTCAGTCGAAAATTCCTGAAACCTAAACCTTTCTTATTGCTGATTGGCCACTGTTGAGTGAAAAGTGCCGCACCCCGCACGTGCGGCTGGGGCTGGGGTACACTGAGAATAGCTGCAATTCAGTGGTGTTGGGCGCCGCGGCAAAAACTTTTATCCAGGGTTCCCCAGACTCCCCCGGCCTCTGCAACTTTGGTGGCGGCTGTGTTGGGTTACAGACCGTGCTTTTCAAAATTCACATTTCTTTTTATTTACAGTTTTGAGCTGATTTCAGACTGTTTGCTTATTTGTCATGGCTTTCCGGCGCCGAACGGGGGAGTCACAGATAAATGTGAATCTAGAAACCCAACCATCTTGGTCTTTGCGGCTTCTATGTTCACTTTTGGGCGCCACATTGGACGCACGGCGCCTCCATAAAAGTTTTCGCAAGTGACCCTTGGACCCTAAAACTTTCAGGTCTGTAGAGAGCATGCATCATGTCGCGCACGCCGCGCTTCCCGAGGGCGGTCGCGCTGGCGGCGGAGGCAGCACGCACAGCGGAGGCCGCCGCGCGTGCAGGGCCGCGTGGACCGGCTCCGGGCACATGCGGACGCCCTGCCGGAACCAGAGCAGGGCTGGTAATTGCCCATCCACGCCACACCTCCTACGACCTTTTCTCTGACACCAGCCCACCCACCACTCGTGCACCGCTCGCGCCAGCTGACCGTTCGGTCGACGCATTGTGAACCCTCGTTTCTTGAATTGACTCAACGCACCACTGTCTCATTCAATTTCACAATAACTGACGCACCCCCCGCCCCCTCCCCCACCCACGACAACACAGAGGTGGATATATGCGCGTTCGAGACCCGCATGGCTGAGTTCGGGAAGGTGATGGTGCGGGAGTTTGGCGTGGCGGACAACGCTGGCCTTCGTGGGTTCTATCCGCGCCTGAAGCACATCACCTATCACCCTGGACTCTATACTCACCAGCTGCTGTGCCACGTCGCGGAGTTCTGCCGCACGCACGGGCCGCTGATAAAGTATAGTTCGTGGGTGCTGGAGTCCGCGAACAAGGTGTGGAAGATACTGATTCTACACTACACCAACTGCAAGTCGGGCGACAACCAGGATATCATCAGGCAGGCGCTGCAGCGCATGCTCAGAATGACGAATCTTGTCTTCCGCGCAGCATCAATGGCGGGGTTCCGCTCGCGCGGCGTATACTACTGCAGTCAGTGCCTGCGGGTGAAGCGCGTCGGCCACACCCAGGAGTGCTTTGGCTTCCCCGACCCCGACTACGGCGACGCGTAAGTGGAGGCGCGCAGGAGCGCTGGGTCAGCGGTGGGCACCTTAGCGCGTCTGACAAAGACTAGACTAGACTTCTGATGGAATTTGACTCGTCAATTTAAACCCTCGATCGGCTTCCTGGCGTTTAGGGTTAAGGGTTCAGGGTTTACGGTTTGATCGATCCGACTTTCTTAAGAGTCAATATTTGAGAGGGGGTAGCATTCAGGAGTAAAATCCGGAAATACCCATACGACGAAAACGTGTACCTGTGCGCGGCCACAACGCACGTGCACGGCGTCGCAAACGCACGCGCGAGCGCGCACCTCGACAGCAGAGTGAATCTGACATAGATGGCCCGAGCGGCGCGTTCATCCCGAGGCGCGGAGGCTCAAGAGCGCGCCGTGAAATTGATGCTCGGCCAGCCCCCTCTTGGCAGCACAGTCAGCACCTCAATTTCCTATGGGAACTTGACTTGAAGGGCAACGAGGCATGCATTTTGGGAATTGACTGCGCAGTTGCACTCAGTGCCCTCGATAACGGAGGGGGCCGAGAGCGCGACTCGATCCGTGCTCTCTCGACCCGCGCGCGACGTCTACACTGTCAATCAATCTGACCTCCGTGTGAGCATTTGGTCTCAGGCTGGGTGTGGCCTGGCAGTCGGCAATTTGGGGGAAATCTTTCAAGCTTGGAAAGCGGTCGCGGGCTGCCAGCCTCACGAGTGGCAACACCGTGCGCGGGTGTCGCAGCGGACGGGAACGACGACGCGGACATAGCGGCGTATAATATGGTTGTTTTAGGGGTCCGGCGGCGTAGCGGCGGTGGCATCTAGGCCTGCGTGTGAAGCAGTTTTTTGGAGGGGCGTGTTAAAAAAATCGGCGCTGCGCGGCCCATAATTTCTTTTTCGCGCTGCGCGCGACAATTTCCGTTTCCGCTAAATGCTACCCCCTCTCAAAGATTGACTCTTAAATCAGACTATGAGATAGCGCCAAACCCACAGCATTCTCAAATAATCGAATGTACAGTCATACTTTGAAACCATTTTGACGCGCATGCCACGCACGCGCGCCGCGGTTCTATGCTGGACCCGCGGTACCGATGCTTCGGCCATCACGCGGGCTGTCGATCGCGCTATCGTTTGCTCGCAGCGGCCACCGAATAGCGCCTGTACCGGCCGAGTCCGAAGTTTTTCTCTAATAATTAGGCACGTACTCCATAGCCACTGTTGAATGAAAGTTGCCGTATGGGATGGGGCAGCCGCCCGGATCCGGTCCGGCAATTTCGAATCCGGTGCAGATCCGGTGCGGATCCGGCGGCCGGCCGGATCCCGCTGCGGCTTACCACGTCGGCTCCATAACAGCTTCGAGCGGTCATTAGAGCTTTTTTTTGGAGGCTGACGGCACACGATCGACGCAAGATGTGCGGCGTCCGTGGACCAAACGCAGCGGCGAATCGCAGAACCGCATGGAGATGCGGTGTGCGCAATGGAACGCCAGCCGCACCGCCTCCTGGCGACGTCGACGCGTCGCTGTCGCGCGTCCCGTGCGAATCGATTTCTGCACGAATCTTCGTTTTTTCCTCGCGTTCTGAAAAGGTCCGAAATCGGCCAAGTAACCGAACTGAGTACCCTTGAATTGGCAAAACGGCCAAAATGGAGCCTGTGTTTTCTGTCGAAAAACGGTCTGACGCGCGCTGAGAGCCGGTGCTGTTTACAGTGGTGAATGACCCTCGGCTGACGCGTGCCATAAGTCAGCGATGCGCCATTGCA
>Ga0307489_10000610_pt1 | contig 22091 bp, 26 predicted proteins | sample SB12metaG_FD_202247 | JGI IMG/M metagenome (GOLD analysis project Ga0307489, IMG submission 202247) | Sea-ice brine microbial communities from Beaufort Sea near Barrow, Alaska, United States - SB 1.2 | ecosystem: Environmental > Aquatic > Marine > Coastal | place: USA: Alaska | collected... | reverse complement strand
TTTCTATCAAGGAGGATTTAGTAGCCAATAAAGAACCGACATACATCATTCAGTGGATTGGCGGAATTGTGGGATCCGTCATTGCTACATACTTGATTGCAAACTTCATCACTAACAACAATAGCAGCTTGGGTCCGGATATTGATGCTGGTCGTGGTGTTTTGTGTATTGAACAGCAAAACGGTCTGTTCAAATTTGAGTATCCGGTATTCCTAGATAAAGTGATACCGAGCGATTCAAAGGATCAGCCTTTTGTATCAATTAGCGTCATCAGCAGCAATTTTCTTCAGGCCCAATCCATGGGAAATTCAGTCTCTTTAAAAACTTAACCACACTATCACGGACAATTGATGTAGATGAAATAGAGGCAGTCCTTCTGGTTCCTATATACTATGCATTAGATGTGGCCATCTCGAAAAAAGAGGTCGTCAATCAGCGTCAGCAGAAGCAGATGTTTTTGCGAGGTTAGATCCTATCGCAAGAGAAAACGTCGATTGGAATAACTTACCCAGTACCGGTTGTACTCAAAAACGCACAGGGAATTTTGTGGATTTGAGTTACTGGTACGGTCCCTATTGGTTGACGGTCGCTTTACCAAAGCAGTCTGGACGATACACCGGTCCCAAATCTGTCGAATGTTCGGTTCATTCAGTGTGAATGAAGTAGCATCAATCTAATGGTTCAAATCACGCCTCGAGTATGGGTATATAAGGAAAGTAAACAGCTTTTAGCATATCTGAGCGCTATATCGGACCGGCAATTATCAGCACACTTACAGGAAGGAAACGTGCCTAATTGTATCGAGATCCAGTGATAATTATGATGGATAACACCACACAAGTAACCTAATATGGGTGCATAAGTTCGCTCGTTTCGTGGCACACCAATCATGGCGTTGTGAATTTGGAAAAAGTAATATGTTGGCCGTTTTTTTAATGAGTGCCTGTGGTTCTACAGCTAAATTAAAATCAAATTCAGATATAACAAATATCATGAATATAATAGCCTTAAGGGAGGAAAAATTTCTTGATGGTCTAAAGGGTACTTTTCTGATATCTGTAAAGGCTTCTGGCATTCAACGTAATGTTATTTATCTGAATACAAAAACCGATTATCGTCATAGAAGGAATATTACGGTCGCACTTTATCCCAAACTGACAGGTGCCTTGACTAAAAATACAATATCTCTCCAGAACATTACTTTCTCAATAAAACCATTGACGTCTCTGGTGAAGCGAAACGTATTAAAATTAACTTTTTCAAAGGGTAAAATGATGGGGAAATATTCTTTTCTAACGCACATTAGGGGTATTTCATTAAATAAAATTAAGGTCGCAAGCTAAGTATGCTTCACCCCTGTTTATTTTTTTATGGATAAAGCACCTTACCTGGCGCAGGCCTGTCACACTCGTGGCATATATATGTCGTATTAAAAAAGGCAAATCTCCTTCATATTAATAGAACATTTATGAAGAGAGTTTGAAAAATGGAAATGGACTTAAATAAAAGAACGTTAAAAGATCAACGAGACAGCAGGGCCTGGAGCCAGACACAGTTAGCAGAAGTTTCTGGTTTAAGTTTGAGAACTATTCAGCGGATTGAAAAAACGGGCGTGGCATCACAAGAGTCAGCAAAATCTTTAGCCTCTGTTTATGAGTGTTCTATTACTGAATTGGTATCGAAAAACCTTTCCTTTGAAGTGAAGGGTAAATTTTCGTTTAGCAAAATCAGCGTAAAGGCCAAAATGATTCATCTTGGTGTGTTAATCCCCGTTCTTTGTGTGGCACTGTATCTTTTCTGGACGGGCCACAATTCAATGGCTTGGGTAAATATACTCAGGGATTCAATTTTTAGCCAAACCATATCAGAAGACAGGCTAGATAAAATCAGTTTTTTAATATTGGTGGTCATCGTTGGTTTGCCATGCTTAATTCCTGGTTGTATCCATGATTTCATGACTAAACAAGGTGCATTTGAGCAAGGGTCTAGCTAACGACCCACGTTGTTTAAGGCATTATTGTGAAACCATATTGAAAGCCCTTTTATCCAGGTGCAGCCCTTATTTTCTCATGGTTTCTGTAGTTGATTGTCACAGGCTTAACCTAAATTTTAGATTGGCGAATGTATTCAGATAACCTAAACTTGGGCCGATAAATAAAGGCTTAAAAAAAGGTATGAAGATGAAAAAATTAAGTGTGGTGCTAACCGTTGCAGCCCTAAGTATTCAACCTCAGGCCCATGCCCAGAGTTGGTTGGATTCAATTAAAAACATGTTTGGATTGTCTGCAGAACAAGAAACGGTCACCCCTTCAGTCGATGGTATGGTGTCATCTGTTACTGAATCATTAGGCGTAACGAGTGCCCAAGCCACAGGCGGTCTGGGGGCCATTTTTAATTATGCAAAAGACAATATTACGTCTGACCAATATGGCCTGCTTACCAAAGCTTTACCTGGTGTGGGTGGGTTGCTTAAGTCTGTGCCTGATGTAAGCAACATGCCAAGCGAAGGTGGCTTGGGAGGGCTTTTAGATAAAGCTGCTAGCTATAACGAGTCTTTAAAAGCCATCAATGAAGTTAAAAAGCAATTTGAAGCATTAGGTTTAAAACCAGAAATGATCACCCAATTTATATCAAAGGCGCAATATTACCTTGATACGCCTGAAGGTCAGCAAGCTAAACAATTGCTTACCCAGGGATTGGACAAGTTGCTGGGTTAAGCCCATTAAATTCCTTCAATAGCTAACGCTAGTTGCTGTTTTTTGGGATACGGGCAATTTTTTTGTTTACAATATAGCTAAGGAAAGGCCCCCTTAGCTATATTCACTTGTTTAGCCTATTGGTTGGCTAAATGCTTGGCGTGAAAACGCAGATGGTCTTCAATATAAGTGGCGATAAAGAAGTAGCTGTGATCATAACCTTCATGGTAACGAAAGGTTACCGGATAATTGATATCCTTGGCGACTTCTTCCAGCGGTTTAGTTAACTTTTGTGTCTCATAAAAATTATCCGCTAACCCTTGATCTACTAACATGGGTACTTGTAAAAACGGCCCTTGTTTGCCCATCAAAGCGCAGCTGTCGTATTGTTGCCATTCGTTTTTATCATCACCTAAATACTGGCTAAAGGCTTTTTCACCCCAGGGGCAATCCATGGGATTGACTATAGGCGCAAAGGCCGACACTGAACAATAACGTTTAATGTTCGACAGGGCGATCATCAGTGCGCCGTGGCCGCCCATTGAATGCCCGGCTATGCCGGCTTTGGGCTGTACATTAAAATTGTCATTAATTAAAGCGGGCAGTTCATCCACTATGTAATCATACATCCTATAATGGTTTTTCCAGGGTGCCTGAGTGGCATTCACATAAAAACTCGCTCCTAAGCCTAGATCGTAGGCTCCGTCAGATGCATCTGCTACCGTTTCACCTCTGGGACTGGTATCGGGTATGACCAGCATGATACCTAACTCAGCGGCGATACGCTGAGCACCGGCTTTGGTGACAAAATTCTCATCGTTACACGTCAGGCCGCTTAACCAATAGACCACAGGAAGCGGTTTACCTTGCGTTGCACTAGGAGGTAAATAGACGCTGAAGTGCATATCGCAATCCAGCACACTTGAATGATGGCTAAAGCGCTTTTGCCATCCATTGAAACAGCGGTTAGCCGATATTTCGGTTATCTCATTTACCGGGGACATTAGAAATGCACTACCGAGCGAATAGATTTGCCCTCATGCATTAAATCAAATGCCGTGTTGATGTCTTCCAGTGCCATGGTATGGGTGATAAAGGTATCGAGCTCAAACTCTCCGTCCATGTAGCGCTGTACATAATCCGGTAACTGACTGCGGCCTTTTACGCCACCAAAGGCAGAACCTCGCCATACTCGACCGGTAACCAGCTGGAAGGGGCGGGTGGATATTTCTTTACCTGCACCCGCGACCCCAATGATCACCGATTCTCCCCAGCCTTTGTGGCAGCATTCCAGGGCCGAGCGCATCACATTTACATTACCGATACACTCAAAAGAATAATCAACCCCACCGTCTGTCATCTCCACTATGACTTCCTGAATAGGCTTGTCGTAGTCTTTGGGGTTTATTACGTCCGTTGCCCCTAGCTGTTTGGCTATTTCGAATTTATCTTCATTAATATCTATGGCAATGATACGGCCAGCCTTGGCCATTTTTGCCCCTATTAATACTGATAAACCTATGCCGCCTAAACCAAATACGGCCACCGTGTCACCTGCTTGTACTTTGGCGGTGTTGCTTACTGCCCCCATGCCCGTAGTGACCCCGCAGCCAAGCAGACATACTTTTTCCAGGGGCGCTTCTTCGGGTATTTTTGCCAGAGCAATTTCTGGTATGACGGTGTGTTCGGCGAACGTTGAGGTGCCCATGTAATGATAAATGGGTTTACCATTTTTCGAAAAACGGGTGGTGCCATCTGGCATTAAACCCTTACCTTGAGTGGCACGAATAGCCTGGCATAAGTTGGTTTTACCGGATTTGCAGTACTTACATTCCCCACATTCTGGTGTGTATAAAGGAATAACATGATCTCCCACTGCAACCAAAGTGACGCCTTCACCAATCGCTTCCACTATACCGGCGCCTTCATGGCCTAAAATGGCTGGAAAAATACCTTCAGGGTCGTCTCCAGATAAAGTGTAGGCATCGGTATGACATACCCCTGTAGCGATTATTTTTACTAATACTTCGCCTTTTTGTGGCGGCATCAGATCCACTTCTTCAATGGACAGTGGTTCGCCAGCCGCCCAGGCTACTGCGGCACGGGTTTTAATGCTTTGCATAATATGAAATCCTTATTAATTTTGATAAAAGAGCGTGTAATGATTAATCAGTCAGGCACTTGCCCATTAAACGAATACGTTGATATTCCCATATAACGTGTTCAACTTCATATCCACTGGGGCATAGCTGGTTTTTTTCCAAAGTCAGTTGCAGATTTTTTGCTGCTTTGTCTTCCAAATCTAATTTAATCTGGTTACTCGGCTGTTGATTAAAACGATCAGTTTCACCGTCAGAAAAACGTTCCTGACGACCTGGATTACGGCCATTTGGGCTACGGCCTTGGCTCGTGCGTAAAGGCTGTTGTGGGGTATCGTTTAGCCACTTTAAACCAAACGCAAATTCTACTTCACCATCGGCATTTATTTGGCTAGTAAAACGTTCGATTGTTTCTATGGGTTTGGGTTCATTGCTGACACAGGCTGACAATAACAGGATGGACAAGGTCAATGCGCAGTAAGTGGTGACTGAATGTGGAGACACGGCAGGATCCCTGTAATAGTAAATAGCAGAGGCTAGTCTACACAAAGCTTTGCCGACAAGACAATGGGCTGTGAAATGATCCCCATGGTGCTTTAAAAACCATACCACTGTGCCGCATTTTGACACACCAGGCGCTGGCGCAGGTGGGGCTCTAGCTCGAGTTCGTTGGCATATAATTGCCACAATTGCTGATAAGAACGAGACCAGGTGCACAGGGGGAAATTGCTGCCTAGCATAACTCGATTGGCACCGAAGTTGGCTATACACTGGTGTAATACAGCCTGTACTTTGTCCAGCGTATATTGCCTGTCTGACATTTCCCAACCTGATAATTTGATGGCCACCTTGGGATATTGTGCCAGTCTGGCCAGGTTGTTACACCAGTTTTGCCAGAATAACGGTTGGCAGACATCCGGTGGCCAACCTGCATGATTGAGAATAACGGTCAGTTCAGGTGTGTTATCCAATATGGCAAGCAATGCATTTACGCCTTCGGTATTACACAGGGATAATTGGGCATCAAACCGCAGTTTATGGTTAGCCAGTTGCTGTAAATTGGCTTTGACTCGGGGATCGTTAAGTATAGAGGCCGCCTCGTCGTCGAGTATATGGCGTATGCCCACTAGCGATGGGCGCAGTAACAGTTTCTCTAGCTGTTGCTGGCAATGTGGGCTGCTTAAGTCAAGATTGGCGACGCTTTTAAACGCTAAGGTGCAGTGCTGTTCTAGCCAGGCCAGCTCACACCAGGGTCGCTGATTGTCAAAACCTGCTTCAATGTGTACAAAACCTGCCAGGCGCAGCGGGTGAGCCAAAGACAAGTCCTGCTCAGTATAAGAACGGTGAATACGCTTTTTGTCGGGCCAAAAAGGCGGGTTTTGTGGCTGCAGCCAGGCGTACTGGCCCTGAGTTAGATTAAATAAATGTAAGTGGCAGTCAATGATATCAAGGCAGGTGTCACTCACTGGGCAGTGTAACCGCCGTCAATCAACTGTAAACTCCCTGTTATAAACTTGGCTTTATCACTGGCCAAAAAATAGCATAGGTCGGCGACTTCCTGAGGTTGGCCTAAGCGGCCAAGGGGCTGCTGGGCCGCTTCTTCCTGGTGTACCTCATCTATATCCCGGCCAGATTGCGCTACGTATTTGGCAATCGCTTGGTGAAACAAAGGGGTTTCAATGGTACCGGGGCACACCGCATTAACCCGAATATTATATTTGGCGTAATCCAGGGCGGTGGTTTTAGCCATGGAAGCCAGGGCTGATTTACTTAGGTTGTAGGCAAATGAATTGTGTTTGGCAATAAGAGCCTGGTCGGACGCCATTAAAATGATCGCGCCGTTATTTGCGGCGCACATGGCGGGTAAAACACCGCGAATGGCGGCATAGGCACCTTTGACATTGATAGCAAATATTGAGTCAAGTTGTGCCTCTGAGGTTTGCTCTATTGTTGCGCTACAGTGCACCCCAGCGTTGGATACCAATACATCCAGGCGGCCTGTCTGTTGATAAATACTGTGGATGGTCATCTCCATCTGGTTGACATTCGCCACATCACATTGCTGCCAATTACACCCCGCTTCACTGTCCGCTGGGGCGGTAATATCTAAATTAAATACCCGGTAACCGGCCTGAGAAAAAGTACGGCACACAGCCAAGCCTATGCCCAGGCTTCCCCCTGTAACGATGCAAACTGGCATACTATTCATCAGTAAACTCTCTTCCTTTTTGTAAAGTGTGGGTGGCAAGCTGAACTTCTTTTAAAAAGGAGATCAACGCGACAATTAATAAAAACAAGGCGATGACAAACAATCCCACCACCACATTACTTAAATCGATCAACAAAAACTCACCTAAAAATAAAGAGACCACCACAGCACAAACAAACAGAGCGGATGCGGTACACATACCAATAGAATGGTTAATGATTTTAATTCTGCGCCATAAGTACTTTAGTTCGAATTGTGACGCTTTTAAATGTTCAGGATTTTTAAGGATCGCCACCCGCCTTTCTATTACTCGCGCCCGATCTACTATGCGGCCCAAACGGCCAGACATAACATTCAAAAAGCCAGCTATGCCGGTGAGCATAAATACCGGCGCCACCACTATCTGGATGACTTCGGCAAGATCAGAAACGGAGCTTTGCATAGGTTTTTAAGCACTCATATCAGCAAGGCTAAGGCGACTGGCCCATAAGTCATATTCATCGGAATGCTCCACCTTGACTGTGACCAGATCGCCAGATTTTAGCGTTACATCACCATTGAGATAGACCAGGCCGTCAATTTCCGGGGCATCGGCGTAGCAGCGGCCAATGGCCCCTTCTTCGTCAACTTCGTCAATTAATACCTGCATGGTTTGGCCGATACGTCGTTGTAATTTGGCGGTACTGATCAGTTGTTGTTTTTGCATAAAACGATCGTAACGCTCTTGCTTTAAGTCGTCGCTTACCGGGTCGGGCAGGGCATTGGCTTTGGCGCCCTCTACATCAGAATATTTGAAGCAACCCACACGATCTAATTGGGCTTCGTCGAGAAAATCTAGCAACATCTGGAAGTCTTCTTCGGTTTCACCGGGAAAACCGACAATAAAGGTCGAACGAATGACTAACTCAGGGCACAGCTCACGCCATTTCTTGATCCGTTCCATGGTGCGCTCGGCTGCTGCCGGGCGTTTCATTAACTTTAAAATACGCGGACTGGCATGTTGAAACGGTATGTCCAGATAAGGTAATACTTTACCAGCAGCCATCAGTGGCATGACTTTATCTACTGAAGGGTAAGGGTATACATAGTGCAAGCGCACCCACATACCCATTTCCCCGAGTTTTTCACACAGTTCGGTCATGGCTGTTTTTACCGGCATCCCATTCCAGAAGCCCAATTTATTTTTAACATCTACACCGTAAGCGCTGGTATCTTGAGATATCACCAACAACTCTTTGACGCCGGCGTTTTTCAAACGCTGTGCTTCATCCAAAATCTCGCCTATTGGGCGGCTGACTAAATCACCGCGCATAGAAGGGATGATGCAAAAAGTACATTTGTGATTACAGCCTTCGGAGATTTTTAAATAGGCATAATGCCTAGGGGTCAGTTTAACCCCTATATCCGGTACTAGGTTGAGATAGGGATTATGTTCTGGCTGGGGTAAATGCTCATGTACCTGCTTTACCACTTCTTCATAGGCATGGGGCCCGGTGATCGCCAGTACATTAGGATGCACTTCACGAATTTCGTCTTCTTTTATGCCCAAACATCCCGTCACTATCACCTTGCCGTTTTCCGCCAGGGCTTCGCCTATGGTATCTAATGATTCTTGTACCGCAGAATCAATAAAACCGCAGGTATTAACAATAACCAGATCCGAGTCGTTGTAGGTGTTGACTACATCATAACCCTCAGTGCGCAACTGGGTTAAAATCCGTTCTGAATCCACTAGGTTTTTTGGACAGCCCAAGGACACAAAACCGATGCGCGGACTGGCCGATAGTGAATTAGGTTTATCCACCGCTATGATTTTAACCGGGGTTTCAAGAGTAGTGGTTTGTTTGGGATCAAAGGTTTCAACTGTCATCAAGTGCTCAAAAGTAATTAGAGATAATAAGGCCTGGGCCAACTGCGGGGATTATAACGGAATAGTGCTTAAGATGTCATACCAATCAAGCGGTAATCAATACAGAGCGCTGATGCCTGTTGCTGCATGGGCACAGCAGCGGTTTGTATAGGGTTATTTACCCCCTATATGTCAGGAAAACTTTCGTACCTAGGACATATTAATAGCCAGTACCCTGATTGTATGAGGTTAAAATACTAAAGAGCGAACGGGCTGATATTGGATTGACCTTGGTGTCCGTTGTTAGCTACACCGCACAACTGGCCAATGGCAGTAAAATTAATGGCAGCAGATAAGTCATGTTAACGATCAAGTACAATCAACTAAGGACAACGCTGATCTTTTTTTACGTAAATCAATCAAAGGCGGGTTGCTTTTTATGGCTGTGTTACCCGGCTATTGACCAAAGGTGGCCGGCAATGGCAAGGTTTGTTACAACAAGCCATTGGCTGACCAGAAACGTTGAGGGAGAAGCGTCCTGCCTTACACTCTTAATTTAGCTACCACAAAGCAGACTGTCAGCTATTGTATTGATAGGTATTAACTTAATCATTGGATATCGAGGAGTTCCACTTCGAAAATAAGCAAAGAACCTGGCGTTATTTTTCCCGTGGCTCTATTGCCATATGCTAATTTAGATGGAATGAAAAATTTAAATTTATCACCAACAACCATCAATTGAACCCCTTCGGTCCAACCACTTATCACTTGATTTAAAGAGAAACTGATAGGCTTATCCCGCTCTACTGAGCTATCAAATACGGTGCCGTCTATTAGCAGGCCATGGTAATGCACTTTTACAGTTGAGCCAGCACTTGGATGGCGCTTTCCTTCACCTTTGTCTAATACCTGGTATTGCAAACCAGAAGCCGTTTCTATTACATCTGCATTAGCTTTGTTTTGGGCTAAAAAATTGGTTGCTATTGCACTATTTTCAAGCGTGAGCTTTTTTTTATTTGAGTTGTTAATAAAGTAGAATATTGCCAATGCAATGACTACAGCTAAAACAATATATTTCATCACTCGTCCTGTTAATTTTTTGAATCTTGTATATGAACACTCGATTTATTTTGCCATAAATACAATCAAGATTAAAAACATAATTTGTACACTTCTATGTGGACATATCTCCAAAGCTGCCAAGGGTGGAGTTCATCAGGAGATTTTTATGCTTTTGTGTATGGGAGCGTCGGAAAACTGAATTTATCAATGGTTCGCTTTTTTGCGAAATTTTGGCCCAAACAGCTTTTGCCAAGTTGCCTTCCTCACTACCATTGACTCGGGGCGGGTCTCAAACCAGCATCGAAATCCATAGCTATAAGGATGAATTGTGTCCCTTTTGTCGCCAGTAAAATACCGTGTTAACTACACGGGTTATCAACTATCCCGAAAAGTTGCCTTGGCACTTTTATGTGTGGTATCGAGGTCTGTTGGTAGTGGAATATTTAAAAGCAATTTAACATTTTAGCCAACTATGTTTTTTACTTATGTAAGCATTAAACTTCATGTTTTAATCAGCTCTATTGGAAAAGCTAGCGTTGTTTTAATTTTAAAATTTAAAGGAAATCATAGATGAAGAACGTAATGATATTATTAGCATGTATCGGATTTATTCAAGGGTGCGCTAATAATCAAGTTGAACCGGAGCAAGCAACTCACATAAATATTTATGAAAACATTATGAAAGAAGCTCCCCTACCAGTCGAGTTCGGTACAACCTGTTCCTACCGTAATAATGGCGGCAATAGCGGAAGTTGTGTAGCACGGCAGCAATCAGTGGGTTTTTCTTGTTCATGCATGTCGGCAGACGGTCGGGAAAATGGTTATATTAATTAGATTGTAAGGTTAATAAAAAATCAACAGGACTAACATGATTAGTTTTTTATCCTTACCGCTTATTTTAGCCAAAAATCATGTGCCCCTTGGTGGGGCGATAATGAATGACGACAACGAGTGACTTATGGTAATCAAAAAATTGTTTTATCCAAGTCTGTAATATCTTGGATAAAGGTGTTGAATTTTGAATTTAACCCGTTGGTTTTTGCTTATCAAGGAAGTCATCCCTGGTATCTTTTTCCACTGCTACTTCATCCTTGGTCTCCTTAGCGGCTACATCAACGTTCTCTTCATCATTTTTTGTCGTAGCCTCAGTAGTGGCGTTATCTTCTTTATACCTCTCATCTAACTTTGATTCTGGTGTTCCATCTGGAAAATCGAGAAAAGGAAACGGCATTTCGTCTGTTTTAAAGGTTAAAAATAAGGTAATTTGATACAGATAGGTACTCAAATTCTGACCGAAAGGTATAACGGCTTTATTCGCCTCGCCTTTAAAGAGAAGTGTGATAAATTGGAAGATTGCTACCAAGGTTACGATCAGTTTTGCTACCCCCGAAATTATGGCAAAAACAACCATGAATAAACCGCGTTTCCAGGTATCCAGATTAGTTAATGTTGCTTTGGTTTTTTCGTCCATTTGATTCTCCTTAAAATATTATGTGAGTATTACGCTTCACTTGGAGATAGCAAGTATGAAGCCAATTATATTTACAATAGAATCAATCGGTTAGAGTTTTATCCAGGCTGTGGTGTATATAAATCACTATTTATTGCGTTTTATCACCAAATTGTGAGGGTAATCACCAAACCCCGGATAAGAATAAATCCTATCAAAATAACAGCTTATCAAGCATTCAACATAACACGTGCGTGCAAAATTAATTGGGTCAGATTTACATTAAATATGAATGATTGTCTTGGGTGGCATAACCTGTCAGGTTCGATGGTCACCTATTGGTAATAACCCACCATTGTCAGTAGTCTTTGTGCCCTTTGTGGTGAGACATTTCTTTTAGCTACAGCATTCACACAGTTGATTCTTAATCATTAATCTACAAATGGTTACCTAACCTCAATCAATACTTCATTTCGCCGTAACATGGGTAAAGTTAAAGGTCCGTTGTAACCCGCTTTTACCGGCTCACCGATGGCGAGATAGCCATTTTCAGCCATCCAGTTGGTCAGAATTTTTGTGTGTTTTTCTACATTACTGTCACTCAGTGTGCCGCTAAATCCAATGGCGGCGACTTTATAGTCTTTACGTTCACTCACCCAAACATCGGGGTCCGTTGGTTTGGGGGTTGTTGCCAACGTAAAATCCTTTGGCATAACGAATGACATCATAGAAGTGTCTGCACTTTCATTTATAAATACCGGTGCCGTCATCGAAATTTCAGTCCCTTTTTGGGTTACACTTTTGTCATCCATCATAACCGGAGCCGTCATGGAAATTTCAGTTGCCCCTTCATTCGCGCCTCCAATGTATTTGAATAATTTTCGAAAAGCGCTATAACCGTTCTCTCCAGACATATTAGTTGAAACCAGCACCATTTTATCGTAGTTGCGGACTTCAATTTTTGCAGTCTTGTCAGTTTTCAGCAGGGAATAGGGAGCCGTTTCTACATTACTTTGACCGACCACTGAACACCCCGCCATAAAAATAGATGCAAATATTGAGAGTAGTGCTTTCATTTTAAATCCTTAAATTAGGCTTCTAATATCAAGCCGGTTGAGCATAAACCCTTTAATTTAGTGGGCATAAGATTGATACGAATATTGTTAAATAAAGTTCTATATCTGCAAACCGGTTAGGCGATGCCTTTGCGCAGAGGGGTTTTACACCTAAATCGTTAAATGATTTGTTCGTTTTGGCATCGGCAATGCTGGATGTGAATGAGTGGTCACCTATGCGCTGCTGTGGTTAAGATGATTGCCAGCATAGAGAAATCGTCAGGAACCCCTCTTTTGCCAAACGAATACAGCCTCACGGGGAGAAGAATACAGGGGGGATCTAATAAATATTCAGTTGTGATAGCGATTTGGCCTGGATAAATTGGTCGCTGGTCATCATTGACCGGGCATTACCTTGTCCTTTAAAAAACAGGCTGTTGCCTGCTTTTTAGCGATAGCACCAATGTTTAACTTGTTGGTTTATCAGAAAGTTTTCTGCCTCTTGCCCTTGTAATAAGGCCAGTGTGGCCAGTAAACCTGCCTGAATGCAGTGGGAGGCAGCAACTGTTATTGAACGTGGGGCGCTAACGACTGGATAACCTGTTCGGGGGTTTAATATATGACTATAACGCACGCCATATTTAAGCAGATAACGCCTGGCATCACCACTTGTGGCCAAACCTCCTGCTTTAATCTTGATGATTTGGGCCGTTAAATGTTCATCCTTGAGGCTTTCTATTCCAATATGCCAAAATTGATTTTTGTTACGCGGACGCGTTACTTGTATATCGCCACCAAAATTAACCACGACTGATACTTTAGGGGCGTGTTGGGTGCAAAGCTTGGCCACGCAATCGACCGCATACTCTTTACCTATCCCGCCGAAATCCAGCTCCATCCCCTTGGGCAAAATAAGTTCTGTTGGATTGAACACCACTTTTTGCCAGCCGATGAGGGGTAACAGCTTATCGACTAATTGTTGAGTAGGTAGTTGATCTGAACCGTTAAAATTCCAGGCTCGACGCAGTACGCCAGAGGTGAGATCAAACATGCCGTCACTGAGATCAAAACAGGTATTGGCAAACTGTAATAAGCGATAAGTTTCGTCGTCTATATCAACTGGCTGGCCTTCACCGTGATTAAGTCGATGCATCCAGTTATCCCTACGATAACGGCTGAATTTGTGCTCGATGCGAGAGACTTCAGCTTGAGCTATGGTGATCAGTTCACTGGCGAGGACTGCATCGTGGGTATCAATCAGCAATTCACAAGGACTCGCCATCGCACAAAAGCGACCACAATAGTGGTCACCCTTGTGTTCAATGGCAAAAGGGGCTTGCCTGGTGATGTTAGTCAAGCAATTCTCCGTAATTAACAAGTGTATACGCTAGCTTAAAAACGATAGTTAACTTGTGCAATAACTGCTTTTACACTGGGGTACAAATCCACATCTTGTAAAGACCCTGGCTCACTGAATCCGGCATTTTTCGGGCTTTGTTGATAGTACTCCACTCTGAATGACAACTCATCGCCATTGTCCAGTTCCATTCCGTATTTTAAGCCAAGTGTGTAAGCTGTCATTTCTCCCAGTCGGTAGTCGGCCGTAGCAAATTCAGGTAATGCTTGCCCATCTATTAAAAACGGTTGGAAAAACTCTGCGGCACTTTGACTATAGTATCTGAAGTGGGGTTGCAGATAAGTTTTATCCGTCAGGTTGATGCGCAAACGCGTATCAAAAGTATGGGAATCAACTTTCCAATCGTCGGCGGCAAAACGATAAGAAAAATCCGCTGCCCCAAAGTTCATTGCATACTTGGTTTGCCAAAAAGCAAAGGTTTTAGTACGCGAATCCGGGCGTTTTTCGTAAACTAAGTTCTGGGTCAAACCCTGATCATTAACGATACTCAATACCTTGTAAGGGTCTGTGGAATAACCACTGATTTGAGAAACACCAAGATTGAATTGCATCAACATACGACGGTTAATAATCTGAGTTAAACCAAACAATACATCTACTGTGGATTTATTGTCGCTATCGCCTAAACGTTCATCACTGCTGAAGTTGCCATCATCATCATCATCATCATAGCCATCGTCATCATCATAATTTTCAGACGAACCGGTTGCGGCAGTTTTGATGGCAAAGGGGACAGGTAAACCACCTTCTGGTTTGATCACATCATAGGAGTAGGCTAAACCCGCAGCAACAGTGGTATTTTTATTATAAAAATCGTGGGCATAAGAGCCGTTAAAGCCAACTGAAAAATAGTCATGCTCGGTAGAAAAATGTAAACCAGTAGTGATCCGGCTAACATCTGACCACGGCTGAGTCCACTGACCGTCAACCTGAACCCGCGTGTCTTTGAAGGTATCATCCAGAGGCGTTGCACCTGGTGTTACAGTGTAGCTGCCTTTGCCAGATGGGCGACTTACTGTTTGAGCTGTAGCTTGTGCGGCAGCCCCTGTTGCTGAAGCGCCTGTGAGGGTATCTATGACAAGCTTGCCACTGAAAATATGCTCATCACCAAAATCTTTTTTTCCCGCAACCACGGCTTCAACTGCTTTTACTCTGTCTGTTTCACCGTAATACATTAGCGAGGTGTCTACTTGCCAGTCTTCGAGTATGTCATTAGCGCTGGCATAAGGATGTAATAATGCACAAGTAGCAGTGGCCAAAGCTGCACCGATATTCGTTGTCTTTTTCATGTGTTTACTCCTGACCTGATCTGCCTTAATTGCATCCACAACCGCCACCTGCAAACGCCCGACCGCCACTAGTGCCTTCTTTACTGAAATAAATATGATCGTCTAGTCCCAGATCATTACCTTCTGAATCCAGAGCCATTTCATCTTTTGCTAACAAATCTCTTTCCCATGGCTGAACGCCAAGGTTGGCACAACCGGCAAGTTGTAAAAGTAAAAGTGTTGCAGCTATTTTAGTAATTTTGCTACGCATAGTGACTTACTCCTGTTCATTTAAAAGTGTCTGAAGTTGATGTTCATATTGGCTTTGCTTTGCGTTAAAAAACCTTTGTGGGCAAATCGTAGCCGACCAGGTTTATCAACGATATAACTGCTTGGCATGCCTAACAGCTGGTAATCCTTCGCTATATTTCCCTGAGGGTCGTAGACGATAAGCATGTTGGCCGGGACTTTGGCTAAAAAATCCTGGGCCAGATCAGGTTCAGCATCAAGATTGATAGCGATAACCTGCAATCCGGCATCAGCATATTTATCTTGCATCTCATTCATCCAGAGAAAGGATTGACGACAGGGTTTGCACCAACTCGGCCAAAAATCGATATAAGCAACTTTGCCCTTCAGATCGGCTAAAGAGCCAGAAAGCTGCGGTGTGTTGATACTGAAATTAACAGCAGGCCCATCGATGTGATTGAGTGCTTGTTTAGTGCTTGCCTCAGCCGTATGGGCCAAAAAACTGCAGGCCAAGACTAAAAGAGATAATTGACGTAAACCCAAAGTCTTTTCCTATTCCTGATTAGTTGGGCATAGAATAAGTAGGTAACCTTAACTAAACCTTAACTGAATAAATAATCATGATTTTAGCGGCAGTCTTTGGCTCTGTTGGCTCAATAAAGTAAGGGATGTTGAAATGTAATGCAGGTGATCAAGGTTACGGGCCGCTGTTCACTGTGGCTAAATATAATATGCTGGTGGACGCCAGGGGCCGGCAATTAGATGAACACCATGAGTAAGAAAGCACTCTAAGGGATCTATTTGTAATTGAAGACTGAACAATAATTGACCGTAAGACCCCCGCTATTAATGGACGTTTTTGCAGTTTACCGGCATTTATTCCTGCCAGTTTTCAAATTTCTCCAGCAAAAAATCGATGGCCAGTCGCGCCTTTGCCGGTAGGAATTGGCGATTGGCATACACTATCCAGGTGGCGATGTCCTTGTTCCAAAAGGGTGATAAAATCGGCTGCACATTGCCAAATTCTAAAGCTTTGCCAAAGCTGGATCGTGGCAAATAAGCAATACCTAAACCGCGCTCGCAGGCTTCAACCACGCTGCGACCGCTGTTGGAGCGCCAACGTCCCTTGAGTTTCACGGGGATGCGCTGGTTTTTTTGCTTAAAATACCAGGTGTCATTATTGGTCAATAAACAGTGGTGTTGGGTTAATTCACTTGGATGAAGAGGCACGCCGTATTGCGCCAGATAGTCAGCGCTGGCTGCGGCGACCAACGAGCGGTTGGTGAGTTTTCTGGCAATCAGATTTGAATCTTGCATCGGGCCATAGCGGATTGAAAAATCAAAGGCTTCATCAATAAAATTAATCCTGCGCGAGTCAAAATCCATTTCTACACTGAGCCCCGGATGCAATTGTGCAAACTCCATCAACAAAGGCGCAATATGTTGTTCGGCAAAGACCCCCGCTGCAGAGACTTTAAGAATGCCGCTCAGTTCAATTTGGGTATCAAACACCTTCTCATTTGCCTCATGCAAGCCATTTACCAGCTCCTGGCAGTGAATAAAATAGGCCTGTCCGGCGTCAGTCAATCTTACGGTTCGCGTGCTTCGGGCCAGTAAGGACACCCCGATTTCTTTTTCCAGAGCAGCCACTTTGCGGCTCACATGGGAGACATTAACCTGCAATTTACGGGCGGCTGCAGAGAATCCATTTGTTTCAGCGACGGCCACAAACTCAATGATCCCATTGAATGATTTGCTCATATACTCGGTAGCCTTTACAAATAAAAATGATTATCGCATATATGCAATAATCATTTGCTATTTAGGGGGATTAACATTGAAATTTAGAGTGTCTATAATGCACTCAGTTTCACCAGAAACACCTTTTGTTTATTTTAAATAAGGATGAGTAAAATGAAAAATGTATTAATTTTAGTAACAAATCACGCCACCCTAGGCGATACCAATGAAGTTAACGGTACTTATGCACCTGAACTGACTCACGCTTTACATGAATTTTTAGACGCAGGCATTGGTTATCAAATTGCCTCGATTAAAGGCGGTGCAGCGCCCGTTTACGGACAAGACATGGAAGGGGATGATGTTAATGCCCAGATGTTTAAAGACGAAGAATTTACCCAAAAGCTTGCTAACACCCTTAAAGCTGCGGATGTAAACCCTAAAGATTTTGATGCAGTATACTACCCCGGTGGTTTTGGTCTGTTATCCGATTTAGCAGAGGACAAAAATGTCGCTAAATTGACGGCCACTATATACGAACAAGGCGCAGTAGTCGGCGCAGTTTGTCATGGCCCGGCGGCTCTGTTACCCATACAATTGTCGAATGGCAAATACCTGATTGAAGATATAACCGTAACCGGTTTTACCCGTGAAGAAGAAGTGGAATACCAGACCATTGATAAAATTCCATTCGTGCTCGAAGAAGCTTTGACCCGCAAAGCCGGGCAATACGCCAAAATTGCCCCTTGGGGTGTGAATGTTATCAAACAAGACAGAGTTATTACCGGGCAAAACCCACCTTCTGCCGCGGCAGTGGGTAAAGCTATGGTAGAGCGAATTAACAGCTAGATATTTTTAGGGGGGGCGGTTGAAATCCCTGAAATACTGGTAAAAAGCCACGACCTAAATTTTTAGGTCGTGGCTTTTTTATTTTTTATAAATATAAAATTTATCGTGAAAGGTATAAACCCAATGTGGCTTGTATATAATCATCAACGTCATGGTCATGCCGTTTAACATACCCTCTGGGAACAGCAACAACCAAATCAGTACCAGGTAATTGTCTTTAATGGTTAACCAATCATACTGGTTGTCGATAAAAAAATAGCCCCCTAACAAATACATTTTAATGGCCATCATCAATGCGCCTGGTAAAAAGGCACAGACAAAAATATACACAAATACATTACGGCTTAATTTATGAAAGGTAAAACTGTAAACCAGATAGCTCAGGGACAGGGGTACCACGACCCCAAGCAATCCGTTAATACCAAACATACTCCAGCTTTCTTTGCCAATTAGGGTTACGCCTAATAAGGCCAGTAACGCACTGACCATGGCCCAGCGAAAACCCAGTATCAACAGTAAGGCCGTTAACCATAAAAAATGCACATTGAGTCCAGGGTAGATCCCGGTGCGAAATATCCACAAGCAAAACACACTGGCGGCGCAGCCAAAGACCAGGTGCTGGATCTTTCTATCGTGGGTAATAATGTTATAAGTAAGGGTTCTACAGACTAACAACAGGCAGACTATATAGCCTGCCCAGGCAAAATATTGAAAATTGGTGGTGTATGCTAACACGCCATGACTCCTGGCTATTATTGACAGTTATACACGGCCCAAATGGGCGCATGATCTGATGGTTTCTCAATACCGCGTAACTCATAATCGATACCGGCGCTGGTTAATTTACCATGTAAACCGCTGGTGGCTAAAATCAGATCTATGCGTAAGCCTCTGTTATCTAAAAAGCCTTTGGAGCGATAATCAAACCAGCTGAAATGCTCGTTTGTTTCGGGGTGCAGAGTACGGAAACTGTCACTAAAGCCCCAGCTCAGCAAGTGGTTAAGCCACTCCCGCTCTTCGGGTAAGAAGCTGCATTTTTTGGTTTGCAACCAGCGTTTGCGATTAGCCTCACCGATACCAATATCCAGATCGGTGTGGGAGATATTTACATCGCCCATGACTATCAGATTATCTTGGGGGGTGTGATATTTAGTCAAATAAGTAGACAAATCCTGGTAAAACTTACGTTTTGCCGGGTATTTTGTCTCATGAGTCTGATTTTCTCCCTGGGGAAAATAACCATTCAATACCCGCAGGGTTTCACCATTAGGCAGCGAATAGCTGACCATGATCATTCGTCGCTGGGCGTCTTCATCATCGCCGGGGAAACCGTATTGCACGTCACTGGGCTCGTTTTTGCACAACATGGCTACACCGTAGTGGCCTTTTTGGCCGTGAAAATACACTTTATAACCCATGGCTTCTACATCTGCCACCGGAAACATATCGTTATGCACCTTGATTTCTTGCAGGCCAATAATGTCTGGTTGATGTTTGTCGATAAGCGCCTGAAGTTGATGAAGGCGAGCGCGTATTCCATTGATGTTAAATGAGATTATTTTCATAAGAAACCAGGATTAAAATGCAGGAAAAGTAAGATAAGCATATTAACAGACCGGGCAATTGCTTTGCTAGGAAGAATAACGTGGTGATCATAGTGGAGCATATGGTTACGGGTAAATGATCTGGCTTTATTTGGCCCGAGTCTATAAACAATCGCTAATATTGGTTTGATATTTGCCTGGCAAGTTTACCGCTGGTTACGCGCTGGGTAAAGCGAGTGCTTTTGGTTTGATCGCCTTGCTGGTGTAACCAGGTAAAGGCGTCTTGTTTAATAAAAAATGCATACGCTGATAGTCAGAGATTAATTTTTGACTGATATTATTGAGTTGAAAACTTTTCACTGCGCTTGGCGGGTATATATGGAATACAATCAGTAACCCGTATTGTATTCCATATATCGCTAATTTGCGCAATAAAGGTTGGGTTTCCGGGGTGACGATAGCCAATCGGTCAGGTTGGCTATCGTCACCCATTTTTGACCTTTCAATTGCCTAGCCAGGCCGGGCGTTTGAACTCTTTACAAAACTTTTGCGTTGTATCCGTATTCCAGGTAGCGCAGTCAGTAAAAAACAACACCTTATATTCTAGCCAAATTGTGAAACGTCCGTGATCTTGCATAAATAAAAGAGTGGGAAGAACCGCTTCAACCTAAATTTGAGTAAAGTGTAAAATAATATCCTTTCTTGTGTAAATCCAGTTGAATAAAAGTCTATGGTCTGTGTTCACTCACCAGGGCTGGCCAATGTATTCCTTTGTCTTTGCTCAAGGCCCAGATTTTCCAGGGTTTGCTGCACACACTCCCGGCACCTGGGTAACTGATATAAACGAGCCACAAAATCAAGATTTTCCCGCAAACTCAAATCGTTCCAGAATGAAAAATTCTGGGTCATATAGCCGGTTAACCGGCGGATCTGTTCCCCCTGGCGTAAAACGTCCAGCCCCAGACATCTGCCACTGCCCTGGTCGATTTTAAGCAAACCACAAATCATGCGGTTATTGTCGGAATCTAAGGTTTACCGGATCCATTTGGCCCTAAAAAGCCCCATACCTGACCTTTGGGCAATTGTATATCCACCCCATTTAAGGCCACCTTGTCAGCAAAACGTTTTACCAGTCCATGAACATCTACCGCAAGTTCGCTCATGGCAGGCTAACGTCTACGGGCAATGTGAAAAATGCGGGCGTTTTGTGGTTGTGCCAGCCCATCGGTTGCTACCTTAACCATATCCCCCAGGGTAATGTTCACCAGTTGCCCCTGGGGAACAAAAAAGCGTACCGTCAAAGCGTTAGTGGGTAGCAAGGCCACGACAGGTTTTCCTTGGGTCACGTATTCCCCCTGGCGATAAAATACCTCTTCTATCTGGCCGCTGGTGTGGGCGAGTACACGGCGCTGGGTCAATTGCCACCGAGCCTGGGTCAGCACCGCTTGGGCGGGATGGTGAGCGGCGTCGGCACTTTTTATCAATTGTTCCCGGACGGCCAATTTCGCCACTTCGATAGTCGCTAATTTAGCAACACTGGCGTTCACTTTTGGCCAGCTTCAGGGCAGCGATGGCTTGATTTTTTTGTGCCTGCAACTGAGCCAGTTCTTGTTCTCTTGTCCCTGTTGTGGTGTCGCGTTGTTGGGCTATGGCCTGGTTGAGGCGAAATCGGGCTTCACTTACCACAGCGAGTTGCTGTTGCTCGTCCAGCTGAAACAGCAACTCCCCCGTTCTTGACTTGCTCACCTCCGATGAGCGAGGGGGAGTCTAACCAACCTGATTGTGGTGCGGCTATATACAGTAATTGTGCCTCCACATAACCGCTTAATCGGCTTGTGGCTTGTTGGCCCTCGCAGGCAAATAAGCCACAGGTGAGCAGTAATAGCAGGGCGGTTTGATACGTGAATGTTGGGTTAGGTTTCGTCATTTTGCATCATAGGCGGGTTGGCAAGGGCCACTAATAAATATTGGGTATGCAGGGCTAATAAGGCGTTAAGATCCAGTTTACTGTGCTTAGTCGCCTTATTATTACCCGTCACCGGTTCAAATATGACACGCCAGATAACCGAAAACAGGACAGGCGCCACCACCAGACAGACGCGTGGTTAAGGCCACATCCTGGCAGTGCCATTCACCGTTGGCCACTCCCCGGTGTAAAATGTTTTCCAGCAGGGTAAATACCCGGCCTATAACCTGCTCTTGATAAAATCCGACCAGCTGTGGAGCTCCCCTGGCATCGCTTATTAATACCTTGACTAATTTGGGCAAGGGCGCAGTGCGAATAAGTTTGGGGGATAGATTGCATCAGCTGTTGTAGGGCTTGTGGAGCGCTTGCAGCGCCCATGGCCTGTTTGCTTACAGTGCTCACAGTCACAATGGCAACCTCTTCGAACAATGCCATAAATAAGGCTTGTTTAGAGGTGAAATACAGATACAAGGTACCCCTACTTAATCCGGCTCCCCGGGCGATATCTTCTATACGGGCCCGCTTAAAACCCTGGTGAAAAAATTCATCCAGTGCTGCTTTTAACAGGCTGCTGCGCCGGCGATCCTTGGCATGTTCAGTGACGGCCCGTTGCATTTTATCCCACCATTAAATAACTA
>Ga0307489_10000609_pt1 | contig 22103 bp, 47 predicted proteins | sample SB12metaG_FD_202247 | JGI IMG/M metagenome (GOLD analysis project Ga0307489, IMG submission 202247) | Sea-ice brine microbial communities from Beaufort Sea near Barrow, Alaska, United States - SB 1.2 | ecosystem: Environmental > Aquatic > Marine > Coastal | place: USA: Alaska | collected... | reverse complement strand
ACAAAAGTGTTATACTTTAGCTTGTGTTCCTGTAACTTTGTATGTCAAGTGTCTTTTATCAAATCTCTTCCCGTGTCGAGAGCGACGCTGTGTTTGATTCGAGGCGAGCGAGCAAGTAAGTTCCAGACTTCGGGAGATGCGGTGTTCGATTCGGGGCGGCGCGCGAACGTGTGCTGGACTGCGCGATGTCAAACGCTTGCGACATACATTGCGTTGATAACGTGTGTTCACAACAACGGAACTCCTAGGTGACTAATCCAAACCCTGGCGACACAACCAATCTAGCGGTCGCGGTGCGGGCGCGCGGCTTACTCGTCCATGTCGTCCTCCTCCAGCGCCGCCTCGGTGTAGCGGCGCAAGTTGAATTTAAAAGCAAAATTGAGGCAAAATTGAGAGCAGTTCATAATATTTTAGGTTCCAGCGCTTAGTTCCAAGGCGCTTCAACGTGGGTTTGATAGGGTCAACCTGCTCTGCCCTACCTTGGCGAGCTCGATGGCCTCGTCGGCGCGCGTCTTGGGCACGCGCTTGAATTCGCCGCCGCTGGCGTCGCAGATCCATGACAGCTCGCACTCCGACGAGGGCCGCAACCGGGCAATGAAACGTGGGTCAGGTGAAGATGTCGAAACACGGTCGGGTGACAACATCGACACACAGTCGGGTGACCATGTCGACATACCCTGTCAGTGGTACTACGAAATACGGGACACCAGTGCCCGTCAGCTGCGAAGATTACTGGTGCAGTGTGGGGGCAGTCGAATGGTTCGACTCACCCGGGTCAGCACCATTTCGGGCTCTCCGATTTTCTTAAATGAACGCGGACTGGTTTACCGCAGCAGTAGTGTGACAAGGTGACCAGAGCATTTGGGTGCGCAGTGGTACGGCCGTGCCTCAAACTCCTTGTCCTTCTCGTCGTGCGTGGCGAAAATGATGCGCGCCAGCGCCTTGATGTAGCGGCGCACGTTGAATTTGAAAGCAAAAGTTGAAAGGGGCTCATCGTATTTTAGTTTCAAGAGCATGGTTCCAGGCGCTTTCAACATGGATTTGATAGGGTGAACCTGCACCGCCCTACCTTGACGCCCTCCTCGCACGTGAGCTCGCCCAGCTTGAGCTTCTCCAGCTCGTTCTTGGCGTTCTGCCGCCCCTTGCCCACGGCGTTGCCGAAGTAGCGCTGGCACCAGGGGCTTACACTCGTGCATTTTTCGGCTCAACGAAAGGCACTGTCTGTGGGATAAGGGGAGCATTTATGGGTTGTTTTGGGGGTAGTTCGCAGGTGTCAGGGGGTATCGGGAAATGCTTAGGGTGTATTTTGGGTCAGAAACGGCTCAGGTTGAGCTGAAAAGTGGACGAGTGTAAGCCCCTGCCTGGCACTCGCCGGACGGCTCCAGCAGGTACAGCGAGTACCCGTCGAAGTCCTTGCTGTAGTGGTGCAAGTTGAAATTGAAAGCAACGTTTGAAAGCTGTTCACCACACTTCAGTTTCAAGCGCTGAAATCAGGCGCGCTTTCAACCCGGGTTTTAATACCGACAACCTGCACCGCCCCACCTTGCACGCCAGCAGCATGGCGGCACCGAACGGCCGCACCGACCAGTACAGCGTGAACATGTGCAGGTAGTGTGCCTTGGGGAAGAGTCGCAAATACTCAGACGATTACCGGGCCTTAATAGGTGAAGCAACAGCAGCAGCAGCACAGTGCACTGGTGTACACACACAGCAGCAAGTATCCCGCGTGTTCAGCGAAGCGTGTTTGGTATGGTAAAAGAAAATCAGGCGTGAGGCGGGCGGGCGGTCGCCGCAGCAGCAGTTGCATCATAGTGAACAGGTACACATACAGCAGCAGCGAGTGGACTGTGCCTTGCCATGCGGTCGGCCAGGATCTGCGCCGAGATGCGATCGCCGTAGAAGCTGAGGTACTGCGAGCACTCGGAGCGCGCGCGGGCGATGATCTGGCGCGCGTCGGGCGCGAGCCCGGTGCCCGCCATCCCCGCGTGCCGGTCGCACGCCGCGAGCCAGGGCCGTACCCCAGTTCCAGCAGACAGCTCAACTAGGCAACTTCCATCTTGGGTTGAGAACGTGAGATCTTCAGGTGGAAAGTTGGGAGTGACTTCTCACGGCGCGCTGTTACGTGGCGGAGCGACACTGGACGGCGGTGATGACGATTCCAAGGTTCCAGGGATGCCGCGGCGTGCGTCAAGATGTAAAGGGAACGGCACGGGCCGTAAACCAGTTCACCAGTGGGAGCACAACGAAACGTCGAGGTGAAAAAAATCTGAGATCTGACCTGCACGGTGCGATGACAAGTGGCGGAACGGCCCTCCACGGCGCGCTACCAGTGCCGCCGCCGGTGATTTCAGGATTACTGCGGGATACACTGCGCATTTCCCATGGGAACAAGGGAACGGTATGTGTACCATCCCTACCGCGATCCGGCGGTTGCTGCCCGGCACGAGCATCTTATAGGGCACGAGCTTCTCGACGCCCAGGACGACGCCGTCCGAGCATTTGATCCCCAGCGCCAGCCCACCGTTGTCCACCGCCTTGCCCGCGTAGTCAACCTGGAACACCTTCCCGTCCGGGCTGTACGTCGTCGTCGACAGGTCGTACCCTGTGCCGATGCCCGACATCTTCGCTCACGCCGTAGATCCTCCCGCCGTGGCGTTGGTTGTTAGGGTTGCGAAAGTGGAAACGACAAGACCGATGGTCCTGTTCCGCTCCTCCGCTCGGATCGGGACCCTGTGACGCCCGCGATCTCCAGCAGAATGTGCCGAGGATGCGACAGGAGCAGATGCGTCTCGCGGGTGCGCGGTGTGTGCGCGACAGGTGGGTGACGCGTGCTCCCTCTGGACGAACACAGCAGTTTTGAAAGCAGACCTGTCACGGTCCTGAGGTCCGCGACGTGGCGAGCAGGCGAATGCTGACTGTTTGCTCGTCGTGTACCGGTGCACTCGTGAGTGCTGACTGTTTGCTCATAGTGTACCGGTGCACCCGTGGATGGTCCAAAAAGGGCAGCGTCCGCGGCAACTCAATTATCATTTTGAGTTCTGGTCCATAGCGGCGCTAAGGCGGTGGAGCTGCGGTCAGTAGATTGGACACGCGGCGCACGGCGTCGCCAGTTCCTTTACTTGGCTTGCTTCGAGTCTTACGAGCGGCGCTGCGAGTGGGGGCTCAGAGCTGGCTTCGCATGTGCTGAGCCTAAGACACCGTTTGGGTAATCTGGTTTGTCTTAGCTGAGAGTAGTCGTTGGGGTGGGCGCGGGCCGCGGTAGACGCGGCCTTGTGTGTCGAGGAGGGAGGGGGGGTGATTGGAGCCGGCCGGGGCATGGCGGGCATGTCGACGAGGCGGGGCCGGGGAGGCGCAGCGTGGGTGCTGGCCGCTGCGGTGCTGGCCGCGGTGGTGGCGGGTGTGCAGGTAAGACAGGTTCAGCCCGAGTTTATCGTAGAAGCGGACGCAACGTCAGGTTTCCCTGTGGAGCTTGCTCGCCTTGGGTGACACCGGGAGCCGGTGTGGAGAACGCTGGGCCGGTGTGCGGCGTGCAGCCGTCCAGCGCGCCCCTCGCGGATCCCTCTGCGTCTCCGCGTGAGAGTCGCTCGGGCGACGCGCGTTCCGGCCTACCATTTTTCCAAATTTCGATTGCCCTTTTGGACCGAAGCGGTCCACTTTCACACTTTCCGCCGGTCGGTCCACGGGCACCGGCGCCTAAGATGGGTCCTCCCACAAGAAAAGTCGCGGAAACACCGGAGACCTCATCCGCGCGCTTCTTTACTCCTCTCATCGACCCGTTCCACACGGTCGAGCGCAGTCGGCCTTCCCCCATTCACCATCCCCACCTCCCACACATTTGTCGTTCCCTGACACCCCTGAACCTGTCTCCTCCCCATCCTCGATTTCCAGGGCGGGGTGAGCTACCAAACAGTAGCGCGCTTCGACTGCAAGATGACGCTGGGGTTCGAGCCGAGCAGCGGGCGCTTCCTGTTCGACGACGGCGTCGCGCAGTACTTCAGCGGCTGCACCTTCGAGTCGTACATGTGGCAGGGGCTTACACTCGTTCACGTTTAGAGCTCAACTTGAGAACTCCAGGACACATCCGTGAGTTAAGTTGGGTTATACGGTGGACAGAAGGGCTCAAGTTGAGCTGAAATGGGAACGAGTGTATGCCCCTGACATGTGGCACCACGCCATGGTGAGCATAAACGAGGAAGGGGTTGGGCAGATCTTCGTCGACGGAGACCCAGTGGCAGGGCCTCACCAGTGCATCAGTATACGTTTCAACTGCCACTTCAAGCTATTCGTCTCTGCAACCACCTGAATTATCCTATTGAGACAGAGAAACGCTTTGACGTGTATAAGGAGGTTTCAGGCTTTCGCACTGTCCCCCTGTGAGTATTCCGCTTGCACCCCGTCAGTACCCAACATGCTGAGCTGAGAATGCTTGTGTCCGGCCCTGCGCGGTGGCGCTGGAGACGCTGACGGTCGCGGATGACTTGGAACAGGGGTTCACGCCCACGGGGGGTGTGCAGTTCACCACCCAGGTGTACGCCAACCAGTGCGCGGCGGCGGCGGGGGGGGCGGCGGACGGGTCGGCGGGGTCGAGCCGGCGGCGGGGGCTCCTGAGCCGGGGGCTGCTCGATGCACATGAGGCGGCGGCCGAGGAGTTGGCGGAGGAGGCGTTGGCGCTGGCCGCTGTGATTGGAGGCAACCCTACGGCGGATCAGAAGGCGGGGCCTCCTACGCAGTACCTCAAATTGCGGTCCCCAATTCTTGAGAAATTAGACGGTCGAATCGCCATATTGTACCGTTGTATGGCAAATCTGACCGTCTATTTACTCAAGGTCTCAAATTCGAGACGCATTGACCGCCATTTGAGGTACCCTGGAAAACTGCGAAGTCACACTTCTTCCCTTTTCAGCTCAACTGCCGGCTATTTGCCCCTGAAGCCACTGGCGGCTATCCCGACTTACCTCGAAGACGCTCAAGTTAAGCTTAGAAGGGGAAACAGTGTTACGGCCCTGTCAGAAGGTTGACGATGGGTATTGGCAAGCGGATGAAACCTTGAACGCCTCGACAGGCGACTGTTGTACCTTCCGCGTGGGTAGGGCTTGGCTAGTGTTGTTCGCCACGACACAGCAAGCTATTTACCACAAGAGAGGAGGATTCAAAATGCACTGGCCTGAAAGATATTGCTCTCCATGTCATAGGACGCCAGTAACTCAAGAAATCCCGAGGGATCCAAATCAGGGGCTTGTACTCGTTCACGTTAAAGCTCAACTTGAGCGACTTCAGGACACGTTCATGTGCTAAGTCAGGTTAAACGGCGGACGGAAGAGCTCAAGCTGAGCTGAATTGGGAACGGGTGTAAGCCCCTGATCCAAATGCGTGACGTTGACGTGGCGTGCAATTTCTGCTTGTCCCTACTCATGGGTCAGAAGTGCACGGTTGCCGCCGACACCGGCTCAGGAAACTCCTCTGTGGGGTTCGACGGCCTACTGGATGAGGTTGCCGTGTGGTAAGGACATATACAGATCTAGAAACAAACGTTGAGACGGATCCAGATATGGATACAGATATGGATACAGTTATGACAGATCCAGATACAGTTAACGCTCGCGACGTCATCCACCACTTGTAGACCCTCATCTCCGAGTTTAATTGCATGTTATGACGTGGCGAACTTGAGTTATCTGTCCCTACTGTGTGGAACCGCGCGCTGTCGGAAGGCGACGTGCACAGCGCCATGTTCGACATGCCGGCGCGGCTGCCGGAGCGGTTCCTGTCACCGCACAGCGGCGTGCAGCGGGACCTGGCCGCCGGCCGCGTGCTGTACGCGCGCTTCAACGACCCGTACACGGAGGCAGGGGCTTACACTCGTCCACTGCTCAGCTCAACTTGAGCCGTGTCTAACACAAGAAGAGCACCCTGCACACCCTAAACACCCCCGAACACCCCCTTAACACGGGTTACGCAACCCCTACGCGCACCCCCTATCCCATTCAAAGTGCTCAAGTTGAGCTGAACAGTGCACGAGTGTAAGCCCCTGCACGGAGGCGCCCAACGCCACGGGCGGCGAGGCGGTAGGCCGCTCCATGAACGTGTCGGACAGCGCGCTGCGCTCCGCCGGGACCCGCACAAACGCGTCCACCCCCATCGCGCTCTCCGTCACGGATGGCGCCGACCCCGTCTCATTCATCGGGTTCCCCGCCGACACCAAGTACGCCTTCACCGGCGTGCCCTGGGCGGCGCCGCAGGTTGTGGAGGTGGTGGCGGAGGCGGCGTACGGTACCACCTCGCTCCCCATGGACGGCGGCGTGCCCCTCACCGTCCACGGCGTGGGCTTCGCCAGGTCGCCGTTCCTCAAGTGCGCTCTGGTGCAGCACGACCCCGTGGGCAGGGGCTTACACTCGTCCACTTCTCAGCTCAACTTGAGCTGTGTCTATCACAAGAAAAGACCCTACACACCCTACACACCCCCTAACACCCCCTGAACATGGGCTACACAACCCCTACGTGCACCCCTATCCCATACAAAGTGCTCAATTTGAGCTGAAAAGTGGACGAGTGTAAGCCCCTGCCCGTGGGACAGTTCGCGCGCTCCGTGGAGATGGGCGACCCGGCCGGCGGCGAGGGCGCGGCGGCGGGGACGTACGCCACACACTGGCCCAGCCCGCCTGCCGAGGCGTTCGTCACCGCCGTGGTGGGCGCCGACGGCCTGCACGCCACCACTCAGGCATGGGCTTACACTCGTCCACTATTTAGCTCAACCTGAGCCGTGTCTGACACAATGTACTACCCAAACCCCCCTAATACCCCCTATAACCTCCTAAACACCCCCTTAACAACCCCTACACGCACCCCCTATCTAACAGAAAGCGCTTACGTTGAGCTGAACAGTGGACGAGTGTAAACCCCTGCATGCAGGCCACCACCACGGCGGCAACGGTGTCGCTCGCCAAGTGGGCCGCATCGCCGCGGATTCGCAGCGACTTCGAGAGCGGCATGGACATCACCTGGTCCGACAACACGTACACGCGCGCCGGCCAAATCCCGCCCTTCGCCGAGGTGGGGCCACGTCGATATTGCCTGCCACGTCATGTCATTTACCGCACTACAGACCCTCGGTTCTCGTGGTAAGTGACACCATAAGTTGTGGCAAGCATCACATGGCCCTATCCCTGATACAGTAGCTCTATTTCCCACATTTCTTCCCAGATTATTTCCCACATTTCCCACATTTTTCCCGACATTATTTCCCAGATTTTCGTTTCACGAGTCAAATGATATCATGCGACGTGACGAGCGTCATTCACCTGGCCCTGCGCCCGGGACGCGCACGACCCGTTCAAGAAAGAGTTCAACCCGCCGCCGTTATCCGGAATCAGGCGGACCTTGGACGGCGCGGCCTCGGCCACCCCCGCCGTCATCGTGGGGTACTACGAGACCATCACGTGCTTGGCGCCGCCCGCCGCCATCCCGAGTGATCGCCACGGCTTCGCGGCAGGGCCTGCCAGACATTGCTCGCCACGTCATAGGACGACATTGAACTCAAAACCAAGGGTTTCAAATACGTTGGACGACGTGGTGTGCAATGTCATTGCTCGCCACGTCGTAGGACGCCATTGAGCTCAATGACCAAGGGTTTCAAATACGTTGGACGACGTGGCGTGCAATGTCTGGCAGGCCTGGGTTTATTGGGGCTTAGGGTTTAGGGTTTAGGGCTGGGGTACGGTCGACCTTAAACCCTGAACCTCAAACCTAAACCTGGCAAGGTCTACCGGACCCTACACCGTGGTGTCCAACGACGGCGGCGCCCTGCTGTCGCCCACCGTGAGCACCACAGTGGCGGACTACTCGATCAAGCTCCCGGGCGGCGCCGTGGTGTCCGTGCCCGACGCCGTGCGCACCGCCATGGGCAGCACATTCACCGTCGCCGCCTGGGTGCTCCCCACTGCGGCAGGGCTGTCACTCGCACCACTTCTTTCACCCCAATCTTGATATCTGCTCATGGTCTATCAGTGTACCTGTGCACACTTGCCGGTCGCTGCATCCTCCTCCCTGGCCTGGCCACTCGTTCCTTGACCGTTCGCTCATATTCCTGTTTGTTGGTTCCTTGATTGTTTGCTAATAGTGCCGTACTCACTCGCTGCATCTGCCTCCCTGGCCCTACATCGTGGCCACCAAGGTGACTGTCGTCGAGCTCAGTTCCATCGACACTTCTCAGGGCGTGACGGGTGTGTACCTGGAGTGCGCCGGCGGGTCGTGCACCCTCGTGCCGTATAGCAACAACGGTCGGACAGACGCCGCCGCCGTGGCCGTGGCGGCCGGCGAGTGGCACCACGTGGCGCTGGTGGTAAGGCGGTGCAGGTTGACCCTATCAAACCCACGTTGAAAGCGCGTTAAATTAAGCTCTTGAATAGAGATATGGCGAACCGCTTTCAAATTTTGTTTTCAAATTCAACTTGCGCCGCTACATCGTGGTTGTCAGCGGTGTCAGCGGCGGCACGCTGTCGTTCTACGCCGACGGCAAAGCCACGGCGCTGAGCGCGTCCACGTTTCTGACAGCCGGCAACAGCCCGGCGTCGGTGCAGTTCGGCGGCGGCGACGGGGACGGCTTCGTGGGTCTGCTGGACGAGGTCAAGCTTTGGTCCAAGGCCCTCACTCTCCTGGCAGGGCTTGTACCATGACAAAGTGCATCAAAGTGTTACGAGCAAAAGCGAAAGCAAAAAGCATGGACCAATTACAAGTTCTGAAAAGAAACGTTCCGAGCCTGTGCGAGCCTGTGATGGGTCCATGCTTTCTACCTCTGCTTTTGCTCGTAACACTTTGACGCACTTTGTAATCCTCGCGTTCATTTTTGCGCATTTTCACACCATTCACACCTGTCACACCATACATTTATTTGGAGTACAGCCGAATACTTTTGAACACAATGAGGGTTTCTCACGCATTTCACAGGGAGGACGAGGCGGCGAGTGTGTACGGGTACACCAGAACCTTAGGAGCAAACAGTGAGGTTGAGCTGGGTTGGGAACGAGTGGCGCCGGCCCTGCGCTCTGGACTTCACCACGCAGCCCGCGGGGGCCATGTTCAGCCGCGACCCCAAATCGGTAAGGGCCTGCCTGACATTGCCCGCCACGTCATAGGATACCCTTCAACTCAAGGAACAACGGCTCAAACGCGTTGCATGACGTGGCGCCCCCCTCAAGAGCCTGCCAGATGTCGCCTGCAACGTCATTGGATGCCGTGTGCCTCAAGCAACGAGGGTGCAAATTGCGTGTCGGTGACGTGGCGAGCAACATCTGCTAGACCCTATCAACTGGGTGAAATTTCCAGCGGCCTCGTAGGGTATTATCGTTTCCAGCGCGGTCTCGTCGCTGAGACTATGGTGGCAGACGAATCCGCGGTTGTGACTGGTGGAACCGCCGTCCTCGAGCCGGGGCAGGGCCTGGCAGATATCGCCCGCCACTTCATCGACACGCTTTTTTAACCCTTGTTCCTCCAGTTACATGGCAACTTATGATGTAGCGAGCAATATCTGCCAGGCTCAATGCCCGCCACATAATCGACACGCATTTCCAACACCCATTTCTTCAGTCAAACGGCATCGTATGACGTGGCGAGCATTGTCTGCCAGGCCCTGAGCCGGGGCCTGTGCCGTGGGAACCTGCGCTAGTTTACACCATCGATGGGGTCAAGACTGAGGTTCAAGCGTTGAGCGCCGGTATCAAGACGGCGCCCAACAGCGGCGGCGCGGCTTCAATCGCCGTCACCGGTTTCAACTTCGCGCCCAGCCAGTGGCTACAGTGCGCGTGGGGAGTAACTGTTTCCGCGCCCGGCGTTACCTTCACGGCGCCTGTGCCGGCGACTGCCGTGGACGGGTGTCCCGCGGTGGGGGAGGCAGGGGCTTACACTCGTCCCCTTCTCAGCTCAACCTGAGCCGTTTCTGACACAAAATACACCCTGAACACCCCCTGATACTGCTTAATACCCCTGACACCTCCTGAACACCCCCCAGATAACCCCTAACTGCACCCCTATCCCACAGAATGCGCTTAAGTTGAGCCGAAAAGTGGAACAGTGTAAGCCCCTGGGGGGAGGCGGAGCTCGGGCGCGTCGACGGCAAGGGTTTAACCGTGGGACCCTACTCCGTAGCGGAGATGCCGGGCGCCGCGGTGCAGGCGGCGGCGGTGCGCGGCGCGGGTGCGCTGGCGGCGACCAGCCTCACGTGCGCGCCCCCGCCCACCGCCGCCGTCGGCCTCCACGCGTTCGGGGTCGCCAACCCGCGCATGCTCGCCACGGTTCCCTTCGAGGTGGGAGCATTTTTATATTTCTGCAAACATTCATCTAGCCTCATATTTTCAACCCTCGTCTAGAGCTCATGAGTCACATAACATTTGTTTCGAAGCATGTCGTGCATCGAGTCCCAAGGCACTCACATGGCGGGAATGCGCAACCAACCTCTTATTAGATTTAGGGTCATAGCCTAAACCTAGAACCCTAATCCCTGAACCCTGACCTCTAAACCCTAAAATCTATACTTTAAACCCTAAACCCTAAACCCTACACCCTACATCCTACCCTCCCGGCCTCACTTGGAGGTGTCCGAGACGGCGTTGAAGTGCGACGGCGCCGCGGACGTCCTCACCGCGGGCGTCAACGCCTCCACCGCCGCCGCCGCCGCCAAGTTCCAAGCCGTCTTCACGCCCGGCTTCGCCGCGTCGGGATACACCATGTTCGCGTGGGTCAATCCGGCCTCCGCCAAGGCCGGCACCGTCATGTCGTTCCAATCTCCCGCCCCGGTAAGGCGGTGCAGGTTGATTCTGTCAAATCTGTGTTGAATGCTCCTGGAATTAAGCGCTCGAAACTGAATTTTGTGAGACTGGTTTCAAATGTTGCTTTTAAAATCAAGTTGCGCCGCTACACCCCGGGCCGGCTCCGGGAGGCGGAGATTGTGTATGACGGTGCGCGGTTTGTGTATTATGATGACAACATCTTGGCGGCTGCGGCTCCTGCGGCGGCGCCCCCTGGGGAGTGGCATTATGTCGCCGTGTCCGTGGCAGCGGACGGCGAGGGCATCCTCGTGGTTGACGGCGCCCCGGCCGTTGACTTCAGCACGCGCTCACGGCCCAGTGGCGGCTCCCTCACGCTGTGCGCGCGCCTCACGGCGGCGGCGGCGGGCGCGGCGGCGGGATTGTCCGACGCCACCTCCCACTTCGCCGGCGAAATCGACGAGGTGCGCGTTTTCGCCAAGCCCATGACGCAGGAGATGATCGCGGCCGGAGCGTTCAGCCCCGACGTCGCCGGCGAGGCTGGCTTGGTCTCCCTGCTTAACTTCACCTATGGGTACGACGCCTATCCGGCTCTGGGCCTCGTAGTGGCCGGCGCCCCCGCGCGCGTGGCATCCACCGGGCAGGGGCTTACCCTCGTCCACTTCTCAGCTCAACCTGAGCCGTTTCTGACACAAACTACACCCTCAACACCCCTTGACACTCCTTAATACCCCCTGAGACCTCCTGAACAACCCCTAGACAACCCCTAGATGCATCCCTGTCCCACATAATGCGCTTAAGTTGAGCCGAAAAGTGGACGAGTGTAAGCCCCTGCCACTGGGCCGTGGCGCGTGCCCCTCATCGCCAGCCTATCGCCCAAGTACGGAGCCCCCGCCGGCGGCCAGAAGATCACAGTCTCCGCCGCGAACCTGGTAGGGCGGTGGAGGTTGAAACTATCAAACACACGTTAAAAGCGCCTGGACCTGAGTACTTAAAACTTGAATATGATAAACTGCTTTCAACTTTTTCTTTCACATTCAACTTGCGCCGCTTCAGCCTGGCTCCGAGCCAGTGGCTCAAGCTGGACGTGGGCGTCGGGGTGGACATCGCTCCGACGCCGGGGTCCGTCAACGGCTCCACCGCGGTCGTCATGACTCCGCTCCAGGCCTCGGGCGCCTGCACCGTGCCGGTAGGGCCTGCCTGACATCTCTCGCCACGTCATGAGATGCTGTTTAAGCCTTTTTCTCTTGTTATGAGTTCGGCGCTGCATACCCAGGGCCGTTCATCCCATTTGCCCATACATTCACTCCGCTTCTCTCATTATGAGTTGGGGCCTTGATTCAAGAAGCGAGGGTACAAAGTGCTTGTCGATGACGTGGCGGGCGTTGTGTGTGTGGCTCTAGATCGCGGCACCGGCGGTGGGTGTCAGTGGCCTCGCTCGCGGCGTCGCTGCGGGATTCGAAGCGGCGGCTACGTTTGGTTTGACGCCTAGCATCGCCGGGCTCGCGGGGGGGCTCACGGCAGGGGCTTACACTCGTTCCCATTTCAGCTCAACTTGGGCTCTTCTGTCCACCGTATCACCCAACTTTACTGATGAATGTGTCCTGAAGTTGCTCAGGTTGAGCTTTAACGTCAACGAGTGTAAGCCCCTGGCTCACGGCATACGTCCCAATCGACGGTGGCGGCGCGGCGTCCGTCGCGGCGATGGAGTCCCCCGCGTCCGTCGGCGGCGTGGGCATGACCGTCACTGCCATGCCCGCCACGGACCGCGACGGCTTCGAGGCAGGGGCTTACACTCGTCCACCTCTCAGCTCAACCTGAGCCGTTTTGGTCACACCTCCCCGTGTCCCCCTGTCTAATAGACTGGAGGAAAATCATGCACCCAACGTATCCCACAAAATGTGCTTACGTTGAGCTGAAAAGTGGTCGAGTGTAAGCCCCTGCTTCGAGGGCGGCGCCGCGGCCTTCTCCCCGACCGACCACCTGCAGCTCTCCGCCGAGCTCGAGGCCGCCCTGGACACCGCGATCGCCGCGGGGGCTACCGTCATGGTAAGGCGGTGCAGGTTGACCCTATCAATCCCACGTTAAAAGCCCCTGGATCTAAGCGCTTGAGACTGAAATCTGACGGACTGCCTTCAACTGTTGCTTTCACATTCAATCTGCGCCGCTACATCATGGCGTGGATCCGCCTGGATGTGGACTCTGTCCGCGCTCACCTCGTGGCCACCGCCGCCGCTGCCGCTGCCGAGACGGACCCTGACATTGTGGCTGAGGCTGTGGCTGCGGCTGAGGCTGAGATGGATGCATCCATGACGAGCGTGGGATCCTGGAACCTCGTCTCCATTACTGCCGGGAACATGACCATCAACGCTAATCCGCCGGTTGCGGACGACGGAGAAATCGTCACGGGCCAGGCCGGCGGAAACCTGCATAGCTCCGTGCTTGGCGCGCTCCGGTTGTTCGGTGGCCTGGGCGGGCCTGGCGGGTACAACTCAGTGAGCGGCGCCATCGACCAGCTGTGGGCAGGGGCTTACACTCGTCCAAGTTTCGGCTCAACCGCTTCCTGCGGGATATGGGGTGCGTTTAGGAATTGCTTAGGGGTTATTTTGGGGTTGTTTTGGGGGTGTAAGGGAGTGTAAGGGGGTGTTTAGGCTGTGTTTCTGTTTCAGAAACGGCTCAAGTTGAGTTGAGATGTGGACGAGTGTTAGCCCCTGGTTGTGGGTGTACGCCCGCGCGCTGCCGTTTTGCGAAATCGCGGCAAGGTACCGCGTCACCGCCACAGCGATATCAACCGCCGCGGAAGCCGTGCCGCTTCCTCTTCCCACGCCCGCGGGCGGGCTCAACATGACGCTGTCGCTGTGGGTCTACCCCAACACCGAGACCGGGTCACCGCAGGTCATCGCGTCGACGGCGACGGTGGCCGGCGTCAGGAGCGCCTCGATGGTAGGGCCGGGCATACATTGCTCGCCACGTCATTCAACCCATCCCGAACCCTCGTTCCTCGTGGTACATCCTGTGACGAGGCGAGCAAAACGCAATATCTGCCAGGCCTGGTCCCCGCCACTTCATCGACGCGCATTTTGACCCCTTGTTAATTGAGTTAAATGGCATCCTATGACATGGCGAGCAATATCTGGCAGACCCTATTCGGTGGAGATAGCCATTGCGGGGGGCGGGACGGTGGTGTTGGGTCTGGTGGACAGCATGTGCGCGTGTGCGCCGTGCCCGCCGCTGCTGCAACTCCGTTCCTCCGCCCTCGGAGGCAGGGTCCTGGGAGCCCACTGTTATATATACGTCCGTCTTATATTTCAAGTCTTAACGATCAAAACCCTACAGTAAATCCCACATTTAGACCCCCAGAGGAAGCCCAATTGAAGCATCCATGACGAGACCCCTCTTTGCTCATAGTGTGCCCGTTTACCTGTACACACTCGCTGCATCCTACTCCCCAGCCTGGCCACTCGTCCCCTTTCGAGCTCAACCTGACTGCTTGCTCATAGTGCACCAGTGTACCCATACACACTTGCCGCATCCTCCTCCCTGGCCTCACACTCGTTCCCGTGGTGGCTGAAACTCAGTGTCGGGGTGACCTAGTCACCCTGATATCCACGAAATCGAGGGTCTATTTACTCAGGGATCGTGACCCGGTCGGACTTCCAGCGGGTCGTATTCTCGAAATGGACAGTTCTGATTGGTCGAACGGGATTCGATACCACACCTTCGGTACCAGACCCGATACTGAGTTTAACCTGACTGCTTGCTGATAGTGTACCGGGCCGTGGTCGGAGGTGATGGCGCGGGTGCGGCGCGCGTGCTGCCCAAGCGGTGGGCGCACGTTGCGGTGTCGCTGGGCGGCGGTCGGGCGGACATATTCATTGACGGGGTCCTGGCGGCGTCCGCCCCGCTGCCCGCCGTGCCCGCCGCGCTGCCCGCCGGCGCCCTCGGTAGGCCGCTGCAGGTTGATGCTATCAAACTCAAGTTGAAAGCGCCTCGACCTGAGCGCTTGAGACTGGAATATGATAAGACTGCTTTCAAGTTTTGTTTTCAATTTCAACTTGCGCCGCTACACCTCGGCGCTATCATGCTCGGCGAATCGTTCGACGGTCTGGTGCACTCGGCGGCGGCGGCGGCCGGCCCCACCCCGGCGTTCGGCGTCAAGGCGGCGGCGCAGTGCACGCCCCGCCCGCGCGCTGCCGGCAGGGGCTTACCCTCGTCCACCTTTCAGCTCAACTTGAGCCGTTTATTGTCACTAAGTGCACCCACAGACCCATCGTATCCCACAAAATGTGCTTACGTTGAGCCGAGAAGTGGACGAGAGCCGAGAAGTGGACGAGTGTAAGCCCCTGGCTGCGGGTTTGGCACGCCTCGATGGCGGCGCGGGGCTGCCAGTCTCGGACCCCACCTCGCTCCGCTGGGTGGATGTCTCGGTAGGGCGGTGCATGCTTACGCTATCAAAATCGGTCTTGAAAGCGCCTACGATTTCAGCGCTTGAAACTATAATATGGTAAACCGCTTTCAACTGTTGCTTTCAAACTCAACTTGCGGCGCTACATCTCGGGCCCCGACCTGCCCACCCACGGGCCCTCCACCGAGATCTACGGCTCGGGAGCTTACGCCGTCACGGCCGGTGTGCCGACGTACTACACGCTGGAGGCCAAGACGGCGTGCGGCGCGCATCAGATCAACGGCGGTGAAAACTTCAGCGTCGCCATGACCGACACGGGCGGGACGACCGTGCCTGTGAACGAAGGGGGGATATCTGTCACCAGTGCTGGTAGGGCCTGGCTCAACACATCGCTCGCAGTCCCTAAACCCTTAACCCTAAGCCAGCGTCTTTCAACACGTTTGCCAACCCTTGTTTCCCAGGTGATGCGTTCCTGTGATGATTCAAGCATTTTCTGCCGGACCTTGGCATTTCTATACCAGTCCTGTGAAGCTTTAAGCAGTTTCTTCCGCGCTCTTGGCATTCTTGTGATGCTTTGAGCATCTTCTGCTCGGCTCTAGGGATGGGCTACGGAAGCTACTCCGTCAAGGTCATTGGGGGTGCCTCCACGGGCCTCATGTGTGGCAAATGGTCTACAGCGATCACCATCGGGGGCGTGGCGGTCAAGAAGTTTGCCACGGTGATCTCTCCAGCGGCGGCGGCGGCGGCGTACTCGTACATCGAGGGGGGCGCGCAGTCCGCGGCCGGCACACTGTTCGGCGCCGTAGGCTCCGTCGTGCTGCAACTCATGGATTCTTTCGGGTGTACCGCCGCGGGGGCGTCGGACGCCGCCGACATCTCCGCGACGTTCACGGGCAGGGGCTTTCACTCGTTCACTCCTCAGCTCAACTTGAGCGCTTTTTATGGGATAGGGGGTGCACGTAGGGGCTGTGTAGCCCGTGTAAAGGGAATGTTTTAGGGTATTTAGGGTGTGTAGGGTGCTTTTGTGTGTCAGACACGGCTCAAGTTGAGCTGAAAAGTGAACGTGTGTAAGCCCCTGCTCACGGGCCCGCACGCGGCGCCGACCGCGGTGGCCGCGCTCGGCGACGGCCGCTACCGCATCTCCTTCTTGCCCGAGTCCCCGGGCACCTACATCCTCGACATCAAGCTCGGAGGGAAACCCATCAAGGTAGGGCGGTGCAGGTTGGCCCTGACAAATCTCCGTTGAAAGCGCCTGGAACTGAGCTTGAACCTGAAATGCAATAAACTGCTTTCAGGTCTGGCTTTCAAATTCAACTCGCGCCGCTACATCAAGGACGTCGCGGAGTGCGTCACCGTGTCCGTCGGCGCGGGCGCCGACTTCCCGTCCGCGGGCGCTGGCGTCGGCGTCTCGCCCGCCGTCGCGGGCGCCTATGACCTCTCCGGCGCCGGCGGCATGGCTGTCGAGGCGTGGCTCAAGCCCCAAGAGTTGCCAACCGACAAAGCCTCCGTGGTGTACAAGGGCGGCCCCGCGCGCTCGGGCGATTCCATCAAGGTAGGGCGGTGCAGGTTGACCCTGTCAAACCCACGTAGAAAGCGCCTGGAACAAAGCGCTTGACACGGAATTTGACGAACTGCTTTCAAGTCTTGATTTCAATCTCAACTTGCGCCGCTTCATCAAGGGCTACCAGATCACGTACGACAGCGGTTACGTGGTGACTGCCTCCGTGTACGTGGGCCGCTCCGAGGCAGGGGTTTACACTCGTTCACTTTAGAGCTCAACTTGAGCAACTCCAGGACACATTCATGAGTTAATCCGGGTGACACGGTGGACAAAATAGCTCAAGTTGAGCTGAAATCAGAACGAGTGTAAGCCCCTGCTCCGAGGTGCGCTCCGCCAACGCCAGCGCTGACGCCGCGGGGTTCGGCATGCTCCAGTGGCTGCACCTCGGCAGGGTCTTACACTCGTCCACTGTTCAGCTCAACCTGAGCCGTTTCTGACACAAAAAACCACTCTGCACACCCCATAATAACCCTGAACACCCCTTAATCAGCCCCAAAACAACTCTGGACAAGCCCCCTGTCCCACACGAAGCGCTTACGTTGAGCTGAAAGGTGAACGAGTGTAAGCCCCTGCACGTCGGTCTGATCTATGACGGCGCCACCGTGACTTTGACTTTCAACGGCGCCGTCGCGGCCGCTTCCGAGACGTTCGCGGACGTGAAGCCCGCGGAGAACCCGTACCCGGCGGACGCGGACTTCACGGTGGGCTTCAACGTGGTCGGCGCGGTGGATGAGGTCAAACTGTGGGACGGGTCCAAGGTAGGGCTCGCCATGAGGCCGATTTCGGTATATCGTCCAGGTGAAATGCCCATACAGAGTTGCGGACAACGCGTCAGCGCTCCGCGCGGGAAAGCGGGCGCCAGGTTGAATGCCCATACAGAGTTGCGGACAAAGCGTCAGCGCTCGGCGCGGGAAGCGATGTACCGAAACCGGCCTGTTATTCCTCGCCACGTCATATGATGCCATTAAATTCGAGAAACGAGAGTCCAAAATGTGTCAATTGACATGGTGCGCAATGTGTGCCAGGCCCTGTTCCCAGGGCCCGCTCCCGACCCCCGCGTCATTCGCCGCGAGGCTGTACTGCCCGCCCTTTAAGTTCAGCGCCGGCCTCGCCGCTTACATTCCCTTCTCAGAAACTGAAGGAGCGACTTCGCTGGTTTTATCCGCGGAGTGCACGCCTGATGCGCTGAAGAGCACGCATGATAACGATGCCGCGGCGCTCAAGGCGCTGGGTTGCGGGAACGCCACGGGTGTGGCCCGCCCGGCGGCGAGCGCTGCCGTGGCGTCGACGCCGCTGGGCACAGGCAAACCTGCGGGGCGCGGGCCTGGGGTCCCCTCCGCCACCTACTCCACTGGGTAAGGCGGTGCAGGTCGACAGTATCAACACCTGTGTTGAAACCGTCTATGGTTCCAGCTTGAAGCTACAACATGATGAACCGTTTTCAAACGTTGCTTTCAATTGCAATTCGCGCCACTTCAACTGGGGTGCTCACGCCCAGCCACACGGCGGGCCTCATCAGCGAGCTGCGTTGGTCCGCCTCCGTGCGCGACGAGTGCGGGTACGACTACACCGGCGCCGCGCAGGAGGTGGTCTCGCTGTCCGCCACCTCCTTCGTCACCAACTACATCGGCGCGTCGGCGCAGCTGCCCGCCGCGGAGATGCCTGTCGTCGCCTTCGGGGCAGGGCCTGAGCCCTAAACCCTAAACCCTAAACCCTAAAACCCTCAACTCTAAACCTCAAACCCTGCAGGGCCTGATTACTCCATCATTATATCTCCGTCTAGCACTTCAAGCCGTGTGTCCCCGAAATCACCTGCATTATCCCACTTGAGACGTCAAAGATGCTCAAGTTGAGCGGGTGAGAAGTAACAATGTGATATCTCACTTGATACGTCGAAGAAACTCAAGTTGAGCTGATAGAAGTGTTGAGCGGAGGAGAAGTACTGATGTGGTATCCCACTGGATTCGTCGAGGAAGCTCAAGTTGAGCTGATAGAAGTGATAATGTGAGGCTCTGCGTGTGGGCGGCCCTGAGCCCGCCGAAGGCGCTGGCCGTGGGCGGCATGTGCTCCCTCACGGGTATGTCGACCGACCCCGCCGACGCCGCCGCCGCCGCGCTGGGCAACCAGTACTGCGGCACCCTGGCCACCGTCAACGCCGCGGGGCGCTACACCGCCAGGATCCTCGTCAGCGGCAGGGGCTTACAGCCGTTCACTTTTCAGCTCAACGTAAGCGTTTTTTGTGGGATAGAGGGTGCATTTAGGTATTGTTTAGGGGGTGGTAAGTGATGTTTTACAAGAGGTACTAGGGGGCGTTTGGGATGTGTTTTGTGTCAGAAACGGCTCATGTTGAGCTGAACAGTGGACGAGTGTAAGCCCCTGGTCAGAGGCGCGCCCATCGCCGGCGTGTTCCCCCTCACCGTCGTCTCCGGCACCCCCAAGTCGTTCGCCGTCATCGGGCCCAAGATCGTGCTCGTCGCCGCCGGCGTCACGTCATGGACGCGCTTGAGGCAGGGGCTTACACTCGTTCATGTTAGAGCAACTCCAGGACACATTCATGAGTTATGTTGGGTTGTACGGTGGACAGAAGAGCTCAAGTTGAGCTGAAATGGGAAGGAGTGTAAGATCCTGGCATGAGGCTGCTCGATGCCTACGGCAACGCGCTGACAACCAAATCTGATGTGGCGGCGACGTTCAAGCCCGTGCTGAAGGAGACGCCCTGGACGTACCAGGTCGATCCCACGGGGTCTTCCTTTGACCCTGTCGAGGGCATCTACACGGCAGGGATCAGTGATGACTACCTACTGCCTGCCACGTCTTCCTCCACACCTTAGACCCTCGTTTCTTGCGTTAAATGGCGTCCTATGATGTGGCTGAGTGAATGCCAGCCACATCTCCTCCACATGTTAGAGCCTCGTTTATTTTAGTTGACTGGCACCCCATGACGTGGGGCTGAGGAACACTGCCTGCCAAGTCAGACACACACGTTGGACCCTCGTTTCTTGATTCAAACGGCAGCCTATGACTTGGCGAGCATTACGGTTTCACCTGACCCTGCTGCACGGTGAGCTTCGTGCTGCCCGAGGGTCCGTCCAAGGTGAAGACCGTGCAGTCCGTGACGTGGACCGGAAGCTACTCGCTGCCAGGTGTCGTGGCGCAAGTGGTTGAGTACATCGTCAGCACGCCCAGGTGGCGCCAGGTCACCGCCGCTGTGCCGGCAGGGCCTGCCAGATGTCTCGCCACGTCATTGGATGCCGTTTAACTCAAGAAACGAGGGTTCAGAATGCGGCGGCCTGGCAGAAATTGCTCATGCTCCCCACGTCATAGGACGCCTACGCCTGTTGACTTACGAAACAAGCGGTAAAAATGCGTGTCGATGACGCGGCGAGCATTTTAATTTATTGTCCCTATGCGCCGGGAGGCACCGCCGCCGAGGCGCTGCGAGGCCCCGGCGCCAGGTTCGAGCACGCCTCCGCCGTTGTTGGTTGGGGCTTACACTCGTTCCCATTTCAGCTCAACTTGAGCTCCTCTGTCCACTACATGACCCAACTTAATTCATGAATGTGTCCAAGAGTTGCTCAAGTTGAGCTCTAACGTGAAGGAGTGTCAGCCCCTGGTTGTTGGCAACGACCTGCTGGTGTTCGGAGGCGCGGCGGCGGACAAGACGTACCTGTCCGACACGTGGAGGTTGCCTTCCGTCCATCTCGATGCGTTTGCGTATTCCAAGCGGATCAAGCTGATCGGCAGGGGCTCACACTCCTTCACGTTAGAGCTCAACTTGAGCAACTCCAGGACACATGAATGAGTTGAGTTGGGTTCTACGGTGGACAGAGGAGCTCAAGTTGAGCTGAAATGGGAACGAGTGTAAGCCCCTGCTGATCGGCACCGGCGGCGGCGTGTACGTGGTGCCGGCCGGTGGCGCCGTGGTGGAGGTCATCGTGGACACCGCCGAGCTCACGGCGGCCAACCGCATGGGCCCAGCGTGTCTGGACGTCATGTTCGCGCCCCCCGGTGAGCTGTCACCTGCCGGCTCCCTGCCGTTCTACCTGGACCCGCACCCGGGCTGCAACGCCACCGCCTCCAGCTACCTGGTGCGGGTACCCGCGGGCCCGCTGGCGCCCATCGACATGTACTACGGTGACCCTAACTTCGGCGTGGTGGTCAAGAACCTCAAGAATGACCCCGAGGTAAGGCGGTGCAGGTTGACCATATCAAGCCCACGTTGAAAGCGCCTGGAATTAAGTCCTTAAAACGGACATATGATGAACCGCTTTCAAATTTTGCTTTCAAATTCAACTTGTGCCGCTACACCTAGGCTGTCTTCGCTTTCTACGACGGGTTTGAGGGCGGCGCCGCCGGCGCTGTGCCCGACGCCGACAAGTGGAACGCGTCGTGCGATGGCGCCGCCGCAAGCGAAACGTTTTCGGTTTCTTCGGACCTGGCTTATGCCGGCTCGGGCTCCTTGTACGTGGCGGCGGGCACCCGCGCCGTGCTCTCCGGCAGGGGCTTACACTCGTCCACTTCTCAGCTCAACCTGAGCCGTTTCTGACACAAAATACACCCTAAACCCCTCCTAATACCCCCTGATACCCCCTAAACACCCCTCAAACGTCTCCTAAATGCACCCCCTATGCGAAAGCAAGCGCTTACGTTGAGCTGAAAAGTGGACGAGTGTAAGCCCCTGCTCTCCGGTATCGGAGCGGTGGACACGACCATGCCGTCATCTTACCGGCTCCGCGCGTGGTTCTGGGATTCCGGGGCAAGCGCGACGTCCCACGTGTTGTCTCCGGGGTATGCCGGCGCGTGCCCGGCGGCGGCCGGAGGTGCTCCGGGTCTGCCTCCGCCGGGGGCGGTGGCGGTGGGGGCGTACAGCCGCTGTCATCGCACCGACTTCTGCGTGGCGGCGCCTTGGTAGGGCGGTGCAGGTTGACCCTATCAAACCCCAGCTGAAACCGCCTGGAACTGAGCACTTGAAACTAAATTGTGATGTACTGCTTTCAACTTCTGCTTTCAAATTCAACTTGCGGCGCTACACCTTGGGTGTCGGGGGCAGGCGCGCCGCGGTCCGCGCGGTGGCACCGCCTGGCAGGGGCTTACACTCGTCCACTCTTCAGCTCAACTTAAGCGCCTTCTATGTCACAGGGGGTGCAGTTAGGGGTTGTTTTGGCGGTGTTTAGGGGTTGGTAGGGTTCATTAGGGGTGTTTAGGGTGTGCTTTTGTGTCAGACACGGCTCAAGTTGAGCTGAACAGTGGACGAGTGTAAGCCCCTGGCGCCTGGAGGTGGAGAGCCGCGGCGCGCCGCAATTCGCCGCCGCAAGCCAGAGCCTGCGCGTCACCGTGGACGGCGTGCTGCTCAAGGTGAGGCGGCGCAGCTTGACCCTAT